>Ga0265797_10005146_pt1 | contig 19335 bp, 18 predicted proteins | sample P2T30metagenome_FD_192433 | JGI IMG/M metagenome (GOLD analysis project Ga0265797, IMG submission 192433) | Plant litter microbial communities from East Loma Ridge, Irvine, California - P2 T30 | ecosystem: Environmental > Terrestrial > Plant litter > Unclassified | place: USA: California... | reverse complement strand
CGCTGCGCTGATGATCCAGCCGGGGCAGGTGGTGTTCCTCGACGGCGGCACCACCTCGGCCCAGCTGGTGCGGCACCTGCCTGCGGACTTGCGCGCGACCGTGATCACGCACAGTCCTTCGGTGGCGGTGGACCTGGTGGCGCATCCGTCGGTCGAGGTGATCATGCTCGGTGGGCGCCTGTTCAAGCACTCGGTGGTGGGCGTGGGGTCGGCGACGGTGGAAGCGATCCGGCAGGTGCGGGCCGACGTCTACTTCATGGGCGTATGCAGCGTGCATCCCGAGGCCGGGCTGACGACCGGGGACTTCGAGGAAGCCGGCGTCAAGCGGGCGCTGAGCGCGGCGGCGGCGGAGACCATCGTGCTGGCCTCGCCCGAGAAGCTGGCGACGGCATCGCCGTATCAGGTGATTGCGCTGGAGGAGTTATCGGGGCTGGTGACGATGAAGAGCGTGGCGGAGGAGGTGCTGGCGCCGTATCGGGCGCGGGGGATTTCTATCCATTTGGCCTGATACTACCAAGAGTAAAGATGGCGTCGCTTGAAGTTCTAACACGTAGGTGTTACCTTAGTAGCACCTACTATATGTGAGCACACGATGGCGACGACATCACTAAAACTTTCCGATGAATTGAAGCAGCGAGCCGCTTCTGCCGCCGAGGAACTGGGCGTCAGCCCGCACGCCTTCATGGTCGACGCCATCCGGCAAGCGACCCATTCGATCGAGCAGCGCTCAAGCTTTGTCGCGCAAGCACGTGAAGCACGGACTGAGATGCTGCAGCAAGGCATGGGCCACGACAGCGACGATGTACGCAGTTATCTACGTCAGCGCCTCACGGACGGCCAGGCGAGCAGACCGGCCAAGAAACCATGGCGCGAATAAGTTATGCAGGCCGCGCGCTATCCGATCTGGAACGAATCAGCGATTTCCTCTCGGATCACGGCGTAGATGTACAGCTGGAAGCACTGGACCTGATTGATGAGGCCATTTCGATATTAGCCAAGCATCCATTCATTGGCCGTCAGGCTGAACATGACATGCGAGAGCTCGTCATTTCCCAAGGTAGAACCGGATACGTTGCGCTCTACAGTTATGAAGTCGATAGCGACGCGGTCTTGATTCTCGCTGTACGACATCAGCGTGAAGCTGGATTTCACGGATAACGCGCGCTTACGGCACTTCGGTCAAGAAGCGCCAGATTTCCAGCTTCTGCTCAAACGTCATCGCCATATGCGCCGGCGAACTCGATGGCAGCACTACGGTGCGGTAGCCGGCCTGCTCGAACTGCGGCGCAAACTTGCCTGACGCCTGGCCATTGAAGCCGACCGTTTCCAATTGCGGACAGAGTTGATGCAGGCGTTCGAAGTCATTGGCTGCGGGTTTGCGAATCGCCGAATCGAGGCTGCCTTCGCGTTCGCAAGCCGCCAGCACATCCCACAAGCCGAAGCGGTGCGCCAGCAGGCGCGGCAGGCGCTCGTCGTACGCCAGCCCGTACAGGTCTTCGCCTACCAATGCCCCAACCAGCTTCCAGAACTGATTACGTGGATGCGCGTAATACTGCTGGGCGGCGAGCGAGGCGGCGCCGGGAAAGCTGCCGAGTATCAGGATGCGGGTGTCGGGCGCGATGACGGGCGCGAGGCCCATGAGGAGCGGGCTGTCTTGGGAAGTGGTATTCGGCATGGCCCGATTGTAGCGCCCTGCCCATTCCACGATGCGCACTGCATCGTCAATAAAAAAAAGCGGCGGGCCGCAGACGCGGGCCGCCGCAAGGGGCAATTCAACAGTTCATCGACAGTAAGATCAGTTCCGTACCAGTGCGTTGGCAGCCGCCGGCGCATCCCAGCCACCACCCAGCGCCCGGATCAGCGCCACCGTGGTCAGCGCCCGGTCACCACGCAGCTGCACCGCCGTGCGCTCCACCGCCGCCAGGTTGCGCTGGGCATCCAGCAGGTCGAGATAGCTGGAACGCCCGGCGTCGTACAGCTTGCGCGCCAGCTCGGCCGAGCGGCGTGCCGACACCAGCGCCTCGTCCACCTGCACGCCCTGCGCATCGAGCACGCGCAGGCCGGCCAGGTTGTCCTCGACTTCGGCAAAGGCCACCAGCACGCGCTCACGATAGGCGCCGACGGCTTCTTCCAGCGCCGCTTCGCTGCGCGTGATGTTGGCTTTATTCCGTCCGCCGTCGATGATGGGCAGCGACAGCATCGCGCCCAGCACCCAGGAGCGGCTGCTCCATTTGAAGACCTCGGCCACGGTGCCGCCGACGCCACCACCGGCCGCGTCGATGTTCAGCGCCGGGAACATGGCCGCGCGCGCCACCCCGATGCGCGCGTTGGCTGCTTCCATGCCACGCTGGGCTTGGGCGATGTCCGGACGCCGTTCCAGCAGCGTCGATGGCAGGCCGGCCGGAATCACCGGCATCTGCGCGCCAGGCGGCAGCGGCGCCGCACCAGACGTGAAGTCGGCCGCCGGACGGCCCAGCAGCACGGCCAGCGCATGCTCGGTGGTAGCACGCTGGCGTTGCAGGCCAACCGCTTCCAGGCGCGTGGTGGCCAGTTCCGTCTTCGCCCGCGTCAGATCGAATTCGCCGATGTCGCCCAGGTCGAAGCGGCGCTGGTTGACGCCCACGCTTTCCTCGCGCAGGCGCACGGTCTGCGCCAGCGTGTCCAGTTCGGCGTCCAGCGCACGCAGGCGGAACCAGCCCTGCGCCACGTCGGCCTGCAGCGAGAGCAGCACCGAGCGGTAGCTGGCCTCGACCGCACCGGCATCCTGGCGCGCCGCTTCCACGTTCGACGACACGCGGCCGAACAGATCGACCTCGTAGCTGGCACTCAGGCTGGCGTTGTAGGTCGTGCGCGGCGCCACCGCACTGCCCTGCGGCAGGCCGGCTTCCAGCGAAGAAGAACGGCCACGCTGAGCGCCCATGCCGACGCCGACCTGCGGAATGCGGTCCGCTTCGGCGATGCCGGCAATCGCACGCGCCTGCTTCACGCGCGCCGCTGCCACGGCCAGGCTGGCGTTGTTGCGCGCCGCTTCATCCATCAGGGTGGTGAGCGTGGGGTCCTGGAAGGCCAGCCACCATTCGCCGCGCGCCTGCTGCTCGGCAGGACGCGCTACCTGCCAGCGGCTGCCGTCAGCGGCGGTTTGTACGGCGGCTTCCTTGAACGCCACCGGAACACTCACCTGCGGCTGCTGGAAGGCTGGCGCCGCACAGGCGCTCAGCAGCAGGGCCGCCATCAAGGGTGCGATACCTCTCGCAATCATCGCTTTCATTGTGCGACTCCTTCTTCAACATGCGCGCCTGGTGCACGCACCACCGCAGGTTTTTCGAAACGCTTGGCCAGCGTGCGCAGCAAAACATAGAACACCGGCGTCAGGAACAGGCCGAAGAAGGTCACGCCCAGCATGCCGGCGAACACCGCCACGCCCATCGCATGGCGCATCTCGGCGCCGGCGCCGCTCGAGAACACCAGTGGCACCACGCCCATGATGAAGGCGATCGACGTCATCAGGATCGGACGCAGGCGCAGGCGGCAAGCCTCCAGCGCGGCGTCGACGATGCTGCGGCCATGGTGTTCCAGCTCGCGGGCAAACTCCACGATCAGGATCGCATTCTTCGAGGCCAGGCCCACCAGCACGAACAGCGCAATCTGGGTGAAGATGTTGTTGTCGCCGCCGGTCAGCTTCACGCCAACGAGTGCGCACAGGATCGACATCGGCACGATCAGGATCACGGCCAGCGGCAGGGTCCAGCTTTCATACTGGGCGGCCAGTACCAGGAACACCAGCAGCACGCACAGCGGGAAGACGTAGATCATGGTGTTCCCCGACAGGATGTCCTGGTAGGTCAGGTCGGTCCATTCATAGGCGATCCCTTTCGGCAGCGTCTCCTTCGCGATCTGTTCAAAAATGGCTTGCGCCTGGCCCGACGACACGCCCGCGGCCGGGCCGCCGTTCATGTCGGCCGACACATAGGCGTTGTAGCGCTGCACCCGATCCGGGCCATAGCTGTCCTTTACCTGCATCAGCGAGGACAGCGGAATCATCTCGCCGCTGCTGCTGCGTACCTTCAGCTGGGCGATCTGCTCGGGCTGCGAGCGGAACTGGGCGTCGGCCTGTACGCGCACCTGGTAGGTGCGGCCGAACTGATTAAAATCGTTCACGTACAGCGAGCCGAGGTTCACCTGCAAGGTCTGGTAGATGGTCTGCAGCGGCACGCCGAGCTGCTTGGCTTTCACGCGATCGACGTCCGCGAACAGCTGCGGCACGTTGATCTGGTAGCTCGAGAACACGCCCTGCAAGCGCGGGTCGGCCCAAGCCTTGGCCTGCATCGCCTGCGTCGCCTTGTACAGCGCGTCGTAGCCAAGATTGCCGCGGTCTTCCAGCATCATCTTGAAGCCGCCGGTGGTACCGAGGCCGTTCACCGGCGGCGGCGGCAGCACCATGACGAACGCGTCTTCCACCGCGCCCATGCGCTTGTTGATCTCGGCGGCGATGCCTTCGGCCGACTGCGCCTTTCCCTTGCGCTCATTGAAGGGCTTCAGGCTGAAGAAGGCGATGCCCGAGTTCGGCGCATTGGTGAAGCCGTTGATCGACAGGCCAGGGAAGGCAATCGACGATTCCACACCCGGGATCTCGGCCGCAATCGCCGACATCTTGCGGATCACGGCATCGGTACGGTCGAGCGAGGCGGCGTCCGGCAGCTGGGCGAAGCCGATCAGGTAGGCCTTGTCCTGCTGCGGCACGAAGCCCGGCGGCACCACCTTGAACATGAACACGGCAGCGATGCCGAGTACCGCGTACACGCCGAGCGACAGGGTCTTGCGGCGCAGGACGCCCTTCACGCCGCCTTCGTAATTGTGCGAGGCGCGGCCGAAGAAGCGGTTGAAGGCGGCAAAGAAGCGCCCGAAGACGGCGTCCATCATGCGCGTCAGGCGGTCCTTCGGCGCGTCGTGGGCCTTGAGCAGTGCGGCCGACAGCGCCGGCGCCAGCGTCAGCGAAGCGAAAGCCGAGATCACGGTGGAGATTGCAATCGTCAGTGCGAACTGGCGGTAGAATTGGCCGGTGAGGCCGGCAACGAAAGCGATCGGCACGAACACGGCGCACAGCACCAGGGCGATGGCGATGATCGGGCCGCTCACTTCACGCATGGCCTGGATCGTCGCATCGTGCGGCGACAGGCCGTTGGTGATGTTGCGCTCGACGTTTTCCACCACCACGATGGCGTCGTCGACCACGATGCCAATGGCCAGCACCAGCCCGAACAAGGACAGGGTGTTGATCGAGAAGCCGAACATCAGCATCACGGCAAAGGTGCCCACCACCGATACTGGCACGGCCAGCAGCGGAATGATGGAGGCGCGCCAGCTTTGCAGGAACACGATCACCACCAGGGCAACCAGGATCACCGCTTCGAGCAGGGTGTGGATCACGGAGTCGATCGACTCGCGCACGAATTGGGTCGGGTCGTACACAATGCTGTATTCGACGCCTTCCGGAAAATCTTTCGACAGCTCGGCCATGGCCGCGCGCACATCGGTCGACAGCTGCAGCGCGTTCGCATTCGGCGCCTCGAAGATCGGGATCGCGACCGCCGATTTATTGTCGAGCAGCGCGCGCAGCGCATACGAGTTCGAGCCCATTTCCAGGCGCGCCACGTCTTTCAGCAGCGTGGTGGCGCCGTCGGCGTTCGCCTTGACGACGATGGCGCCGAACTCCTCGACGCTGGCCAGGCGGCCCTGCGTGTTTACGGTGAGCTGGAAGTCGGCATCCTTGCTCGGCCCCTGGCCGATGACGCCGGCCGCGACCTGCACGTTCTGCTCGCGGATGGCGTCGACCACGTCGCTCGCCACCAGGCCGCGTGCGGCTACCTTCTGCGGGTCGAGCCAGACACGCATGGCGTAGTCGCCCGAACCGAAGAGCTGCACTTCACCCATGCCGTGGATGCGCGCCAGGCGGTCCTTGACGTTCAGGGTGGCGTAGTTGCGCAGATACAGGTCGTCGTAGCGGCCGTCCGGCGATTTCAGGTGCACCACCATGGTCAGGTTCGGTGAGCTTTTCACGGTGGTCACGCCGATCTGGCGCACCTCCTCGGGCAGGCGCGGCAGCGCGCGCTGGACGCGGTTCTGCACCTGCGTCTCGGCCTGCTCGACGTTGGTCCCGATGGCGAAGGTAATCGTCAGCATCAGCGCGCCGTCCGACGTGTTTTGCGAGGTCATGTAGAGCATGTTCTCGACGCCGTTGATCTGCTCTTCCAGCGGCGCGGCCACGGTTTCGGCGATGACCTTCGGGTTCGCGCCCGGGTACTGGGCGCGAACCACCACCGACGGCGGCACCACGTCCGGATACTCGGACACCGGCAGCTGCAGGATCGAGATCAGGCCGCCGACGAAGACCAGCACCGACAGCACGATGGCGAAGATCGGCTTGTCGACAAAGAAGCGGGAGATGTTCATGGTCTTATTCCTTTACAGCCGCATTCGATGCCAGCGCCAGCGGCGCCGCGTCCATCGACACCATCTGCGCCGCGATCGGCGCGCCGGGGCGCACGCGCTGCAGGCCATTCACGACGATCTTCTCGCCGCTTTTCAAGCCGGTGCGCACCACGCGCAGGCCATCGACGGTCGGGCCGAGGGTGACGGGACGGTACTCGGCCTTGTTGTCGGCGCCGACCACGAACACGTACTTGCGGCTCTGGTCCGTGGCCACGGCGCGGTCGCTGATGAGGACCGCGGTGCGGCTGTCGGCGGCGCCCAGCTGGATGCGCGCGAACAGGCCCGGCGCCAGCTTGCGCTCGGCGTTATCGAAGGTGGCGCGCATGCGCACGCTGCCGGTGCGGGCGTCGAGTTGGTTGTCGACGAATTCGAGCTTGCCCTCGTGCGGGAAGCCGGTTTCGTTGGCCAGGCCCACGCGTACGCCCACCGCCGTGCCCTGCTGGGCCTTGGCGCCGACGCGCAAATAGGTTTCCTCGTCGCCGTCGAAGCTGGCGTAGATGCGGTCCAGCGAGACGACGGAGGTGAGCACCGCCGTGGCGTCGACCAGGTTGCCGAGGGTGATTTCGGCTTTCGATACGCGGCCGTCGATGGGCGACACGACCTTGGTGTAAGCCAGGTTCAGGCGCGCAGCATCGGCCTGGGCCTGCGCCGCGTTGGCGTTCGCTTCGAGTTCCTTCTGGCCGGCGGCGGCTTCGTCGTATTCGCGCCTGGCGATGGCTTTGTCGGCCAGCAGGCTTTCGGCGCGCGCCAGTTCGCGCTTGGCCAAATCCAGCTTGGCGCGGGCGGAGGCAGCAGCGGCTTCGGCGCGCGCGGCTTCGGCCTGGTAGGGGCGCGGGTCGACCACGAACAGCACGTCGCCCTTTTTCACTTCGCTGCCCGGCTTGAAGTTGACGGCGGTGATGAAGCCGCTGACGCGCGAGCGGATCTCGACGCGTTCGATGGCTTCCAGGCGGCCCGAGAATTCCTGGGTTTCTGCAACCGGACGCTCCAGCACCAGCGCGGCCGAGACCGGCGGCGCGGCCGGCGCCTGCGCTTCGGCGGCCTTGCCCGTGGCGTCGCCGCAGCCGGAGAGCGTGGCTGCGATCAGGCCGGCGGCCGCCAGCGCCATCGACATCGGCCGCAGGAGTGCGGACCATTCATGTGTGCGTTTCATGTTTACCCCTTGTTATTGTTGAGTATTAGTAATGAATCTAAGTGCTTGGGCAATGCCCGCCCTGCCCGGCGCCGTTTTGGACAGGGCGCAGGAAAAAATGGGCAAAGCGGGTCCCGCCACGCTCGGATGAGCGCGGTAGTCCGGTTCAGTGATTTAAAGGATCAGGAAGATCAGGAGGCGGAAGTCATCCCGTGGCTGCCTCCGCGTCGAGGCCGGCGATGAAGGCGGCGATTTCGGTGAGGGCGCTGGCCTTGCAGGCGCAGTCGTTGCGTCCGCCGGGTTCGGTGAGCGGCGCCGGCAGCAGGCGGCGCACGGAGGCCGGCACGCCGAAGCTGTTCAGCTTGGCGCCATAGGCTTCGGCTTCGTCGCGCAAGGGATCATCCTCGGCGGACAGGATCAGGGCCGGCGGCAAATTCTTCAGCCGGCTCGATTGCAGCGGCGACGCGTACGGATGGGTACGGTCGGCGGCATGCGGCAGGTAGCCGCGGTAGGCGGCGGCGCAATCGTCGGCCAGCGCTTCCATGTCGGGGCAGTTCGGCATTTCGCGCATCGAGCAGGTCGACAGGCCGGGGTCGAGCATCGGCATCAGGAGAATCTGGCCATCCAGCTTGGGGGCGCCGCGGTCGCGCGACATCAGGGCGCAGACGGCGGCCAGGTTGGCGCCGGCCTCGATGCCGGCCACCAGCATGCGCTTGCCGTTCCAGCCGAGCTTGGTCTTGTTCTTTTTGGCCCACAGCAGCACGGCGTGGGCATCCTCCACCGCCGCCGGGAAGGGACGCACGGTGGCCAGGGTATAGCTCGACGCCAGCACCACTTGCGCGTGGCCGCCATCGGCCAGGTGGCGCAGGAAGATGTCGGAGTCATCCAGCTTGTCTTCGACGAAGCGGCCGCCGTGGAAGAACACGATCAGGGTATCGCGCTTGGCGGCCGGGCCGGCGCTGTACAGGCGCGCCTTTAGCGGACCTTGCTCGCCGGCGACCGTGAGCTCTTTGACGCGCACGTCGTCGGCGTTACTGGACAGGACGGATTCGAAAGGCGCGTTCATGGGTTCACCTGCGTGGCCACGGCTAGCCATTGTGCATCCGCAGCATGGGTAGCGCGGGCTTCGGGGCAGACGGTTTCGATCATGGCATTCGACAAGGCCTGTACACCGCGCGCCTCGGCGCCGGCAGCCTGGGCATAGGCGCCGCTGCCAACCACGCCCGCCATCGCCAGCGTGCTTAGCGCCAGTGCGATCGTTGCGACGATGCCATCCTTGTGTGTCATGACCTGCTCCGTTTAAATAAATATGACTGTCAGTACGCACACTATAGACATCATCTACAATCTGATAAAGATGCCAATTTCGAATTGATTGTTCGGATTACGCGAACAATGAGCGAAAAACCTGAACGATTCCTGATTGAGAGAGACGCAAAGTGAACAAGCTGCAAGCCATGGAAGTCTTCGTGCAGGTGGTCGACACCGGTAGTTTCACCCGCACCGCCGAGATGCTGAACATGCCCAAGGCCAGTGTCTCGACCCTGGTGCAGGCGCTGGAAACGTCCTTGGCGGCCAAGCTGCTGCACCGCACCACGCGGCTCGTGACCGTTACTTCGGATGGCGCCGCCTATTACGAGCGCTGCATCCGCATCTTGTCGGACGTGCGCGACGCCGAGGAATCGCTGTCGCGCACGCGCCTCAATCCCAGCGGACGCCTGCGCGTCGATACACCCACCGGGTTATCGAGCGAAATCCTGGTGCCGGCCCTGCCCGACTTCTTCGAGCGCTATCCGGACATCACGCTGGAACTGGGCAGCACCGACCGCACCGTCGACCTGATCGAGGAAGGCGTCGATTGCGCCGTGCGCGGCGGCGCCCTGCTCGATACCAGCCTGATCGCTCGCCGGGTTGGCGTGATCAACTTTGTCACGGCCGCGTCGCCAGCCTACCTGGCGCGCCATGGCAGGCCCACCCATCCAAACGATTTACTGCAGCACCGCTGCGTGAATTATTTTTCGGCCAAGAACGGCAAGGTCTCGGACTGGGATTTCAACCGCGACGGCGAGCGCATCGCGATTCCCCTGCCCGGCGCGATCGCCCTGAACGATTCGAACGCATACGTGACTGCCGGGCTGGCGGGGCTGGGCATCATCCAGATGACCGATTACCTGCTGCTGCGCCACGTGCAGGAAGGCCGCATGGTGCAATTGCTCCCGGACTGGAGCAGTGACCCGCTGCCGGTGCACGTGGTGTATCCGCAAAACCGCCATTTGTCGGCCAAAGTGCGCGTGTTCGTCGAATGGGTGTCCGAGCTGTTTGCGAACCATCCGCAGATGCGCCTGGGGGCGCGGCCGGCTTTCGCAGAGCAGGCCCAGGCGGCGTGATTTTTTCGGCTGGAGCGGGTGTAGAATTTCTACATAAAATCACTAAGGAGACCTTCGCCATGCGCGCCACCCCATCCCGCGACATTCATACCCTGCTCGACATCTACAGCGAAAGCCACCGCAACCCGACCAACGAACTGATCCATTTCGTGTGCGTACCGGTGATCGTGTTCTCGCTGCTCGGCATCCTGTGGGCGATTCATCCGCTGGTGGCGCTGGCCGCGGTGGCGGGAGCGATGTGGTACTACTTCCAGCTCTCCAAACCCTTTGCCCTGGGCATGCTGGCGATGGCGGGGATCATGCTGGCCCTGCTGGCGTCGATGCCGGCGTACGCCGTGCTGCCGCTGTCGATCGCCATCTTCGTGGTGGCCTGGATTGGCCAGTTCGTCGGGCACAAGATCGAGGGCAAGAAACCATCCTTCTTCGACGATCTGCGCTTCCTGCTGATCGGGCCGCTGTTCGTGCTGGGCTTCTTGTATCGGCGCCTGAACCTGGCGTATTAATGTCGGCATATTGACACTGACTTATTGAACGCTAGCGTCAACGCGCGCCACGCGCCGCAAACGAGGAGTAGGATTTCTAGACAGAGAAACAAGCCGGAGATCATCATGAACAAGTCACTGCCCCTCGTTGCCATCCTCACCGCCGGCCTGCTTGCCGGCTGCGCCACCCCGCCCCAATCGGGCAGCGTCTACCGTTCCTACCAGGCCCAATCCGAACAGGTCGTGCGCATGGGCGTGGTCGAATCGGTACGCAACGTCACCATCGTCAACCCGGAGTCCGGCGTCGGCACCATGGGCGGCGCGGCCCTTGGCGGCCTGGCCGGTTCGCAGATCGGCAGCGGCAATGGTTCGGCCGCCGTCGGCATCGTCGGCGCCATTGCCGGCGGGCTGATCGGCAACCGGGTCGAGGCGAATGCGAATAACCGCCCCGGTTTCGAAATTACCGTTAAGCTCGACAATGGCGAGCTGCGCGCGATTACCCAATCGGCGGACGAGCTGTTCCGTCCAGGCGAGCGCGTGCGCTTGCTGAGCAATGGTTACCAGACGCGCGTGACGCATTGATCCTTGGCGCGTGCGCAGGTGTTGTATCGCGTCCGAAAACCTGCGCACGAGCACTTCATATTGCCAATCTATAGACGACAGGCAATAGCGAAAGCACGTATACTTTCGCGATGCCTACTCCCGTACTGTTCGTCATCGCATCCCTGATCTGGGGATCGACCTTCTGGGCCATCACCTTGCAGCTGGGCGACGTCCCGCCGGCCGTCTCCGTGGTCTACCGATTCGCCCTGGCTTCGGCCACGCTGTTCTTCATCTGCCTGATCCGCGGCCACAAGCTGCAGCTGCCCTGGCGCACCCAGAAATGGATGATGCTGCAGGGCGCCGCCACTTTCGGCCTCTCCTACATCTGCACCTACCAGGCCGAGGAAGTCGTCGTCTCGGGCCTGGTGGCCGTGCTGTTTGCGCTGATGGTGTTCTGGACGCCGCTCCTGGGCCGCCTGTTCCACGGCACGCAGATCGCGCCGCGTACCTGGGGTGCGGGCGCGGTGGCCACCGCTGGCGTCGCCCTGCTGTTCTGGCATTCCATCGGCCAGGCCTGGCGCGATTTGCAGACTGGCGGCAGCGGCCACTTCCTGCTGGGCGTGGTGCTGGCCCTGGTGGCGACGATCGCCAGCTCGGGCGGCAGCATCGTGGTGAGCAAGGTACGCGAGCAGTCGACCAACGTCATGCTGACCACGGCCTGGTCGATGTTCTGGGGTACCTTGCTGGTGGTGTTCTACGTGCTGCTCACCGGCCAGCGCTTCGTTGCGCCGCCGAGCCTGTCGTACACACTGGGCCTGTTCTACCTGTCCCTGTTCGGCTCGGTGATCGCCTTCCTTGCCTACTTCACACTGATCGCCCGCATCGGACCGCAGAAGGCGGTGTATATCGGCGTCATCACGCCGGTGCTGTCGGTGTTGCTGTCGATCAAGCTCGAACACTACCGTCCCGGTCCCGTCGAATTCTTCGGCATGATCCTCTGCCTGGCCAGCGTGGCCTGGGCACTGCGTGCACCCGCAGCCAAACCAGTGCAAAATGATCTTTTGAACAACGCAATCGAAACCCCATGACATTTGCCACACACTTTTCCATCCGCCCCGCCGAGCCTGCCGACGTTACCGACATCCACTCGATGATCGTCGAGCTGGCCGTGTTCGAGAAACTCGAGCACATGGTGGTTGCCACCGAGGAGCTGCTGCACGAAGGCCTGTTCGGCACCAGGCCGGCCTGCGAAGCCATCGTCGGCGAGGAAAACGGCGAAGTCGTGGCCTTTGCCCTGTTCTTCCATAACTTCTCGACCTTCCTCACCAAGAAGGGCCTGTACCTGGAAGACTTGTACGTGCGGCAGTCGCACCGCGGCAAGGGCTACGGCACCCAGCTGCTGGCGCGCCTGGCGCAGCTGGCGGTGGAACGCAATTGCGGCCGCTTCGAGTGGTCGGTGCTGGACTGGAACGAGCCGGCCATCGGCTTCTACCAGACCATGGGCGCCGAGATCTTGCCGGAGTGGCGCATCTGCCGCGTGACCGGCGAAGCGCTGGATCACCTGGCGCGGCGCGGGCTCTGATTCTGTCGCCAACGCGCTGGTAAAGCGCTATCTCATCTGGAAAGAAAAAGCCCACGGGACCTTGTAGCGCCGTGGGCGAACCCATTTTTTAAGATGGGGAGGGGAGAGTCGGAATCAACGGTTTCAATATATCTGCCTGACACCGCCGACAATGCTTGCTCTTACAATTGCTTACCTCTCTTACGGATTCTCTTGATCCTAATAATTACCGAGCTGGGAATGGGCAATTTGAGAAGCCTCAAGCATTGTGAGGGGCTGTGGCACAATTGAGTTATCACAAACGCAACGGGTAGGCGGCGCGGAAAATGTGCTCTTCCAGTCAGGAGAGATACATGAAACTCAGCCTCAAACCGGTCAAGTCGCGGATCTACAAAGCGTGGCTGCGCTCACGTCTCGATCATTATTCGCGCAATCTGCACGCCATCGAGGTGCAGCGGGCCAATGATTTTCATGCGGAGCGGATGTTGCACCGGGCGGTCTCGACGACGAAGGCGAAGTTGCAGTCGTTGTGAGGCGGTCGGTGTGAGGTGGTCGGGGTGAGGCGGTCGGGGTGAGGCGGTCGGGGTGAGGCGGTTCGAATTATCGGATTGTGTACCGCGTGGGCACAAGTGCCCACCCTACGACCAGGTTTTGTAGGGTGGGCCGGGCCGCGCAGGCTCTTGAGCCCACGCCGTACAACGTGTCTAGAACCCGGCCGGCAACCCCGCATCCCGCTCGCGCATCACCCCACCATTCACCACCGCCTGGCAAGGATTGAACCCAATCGAATACGCCAGCTCCGACGGCCGCGCAATATCCCACAGCGCAAAGTCAGCCCGCTTGCCAACCTCCAGCGTCCCGATCCGGTCGTGCATGCCCAGCGCGCGCGCCGCGTGCACGGTCGCGCCCTGCAGCGCCTCGCGCGGTGTCAGGCGCCACATGGTGCAAGCCATGTTCATCGCCAGTAAAAGCGAACTCATCGGCGAGGTACCCGGGTTGCAATCGGTCGCCACCGCCAGCGGCACGCCGGCCGCGCGCAATTCGGCGATCGGCGGCATGCGCGTTTCGCGCAGGAAGTACCAGGCGCCCGGCAGCAGCACCGCCACCGTGCCGGCCGCGGCCATGGCCGCAATCCCGGCCGGGGTCAAATGCTCCAGGTGGTCCGCCGACAAACCACGGTAGCGCGCCACCAGTTCCGCCCCCCGCTGCTCGGACAATTGCTCCGCATGCAGCTTCACAGGCAAATTCAGGCGCTTGGCGGCATTGAACACGCGCTCGGTCTGGTCGTAGGTAAAGCCGATGTGCTCGCAGAAGGCGTCCACCGCATCGACCAGCCCTTCCTTGGCCAGCAGCGGCAACATGCGTTCGGCCACTTCGGCGATGTAGTCGTCGGCGCGGCCGGCAAATTCCGGCGGCAGCGCGTGTGCACCCAAAAACGTGGTCCGCACGCACACCGGCAAGATTTCGCCCAGGCGGCGCGCGGCGCGCAGCAGGTTCGCTTCGCCGACCATGTTCAGGCCATAGCCGGACTTGATTTCGAGGGTGGTTACGCCTTCGGCCAGCAGCTGCGAGACACGCGGCGCACTCACGCGGATCAGGTCCTCGACAGTGGCGGCGCGGGTGGCGCGCACGGTCGACATGATGCCGCCGCCATTCCGGGCGATGTCTTCGTAGCTGGCGCCTTCCAGGCGCGCCTCCCACTCGTCGGCGCGGTTGCCGGCGTGGACGATGTGGGTGTGGCAGTCGACCAGGCCGGGCGTGAGCCAGGCGCCGTCGCAGTCGTGGATGACGGCTGCGCGCGGAGCGTCGCGGCGTGCGCCGACCCAGGCGATGCGGCCGTGGTGCACGGCAATCGCGCCGTCCACGATCTCGCCGTAGCCGCCGACCATGGTGGCCAGGTTCACGTTCGCAAATACCGCATCGACCCGCGGATTGCTGCGCTCACTCATCTTCGTCCTCGTCCTCGTTGTAATAGAAAATGTCGACAATGAAGATCGTCGCCTGCGTGGTTTCGAGCGACCACACGCTGCCGGGATCGAACATCACCGCGTCATAGCGTACCAGCCCGATGCGTTCGGCGTCGCTGGCGATCTCCAGGCTCTCGCCCTCGGCCAGGAACAGCACCGTCAGGTCGGCGCGTGCGACAAAGGTCGATTTACCGGACAGCCGGCGCCGCCCGAACTGGTGGTAGCAGCAGTCGCTGCGCGTCATCACATTGAAATCGGTCGTTGGCCCGCGGTTCAGCTTGGCCACCACCTGCGATTCGCCGTCGAACGCCAGCACCGGGCCGGACTCGCACAGGATCACGCGCTCGGCACCGTCGATGTCGAGCGTCATGCCATGGCCGTCGACCAGCGCCAGGGTGCGGTCTACGCCCGGGAAGCTGGAAAAGGGGCCGTCCTCGCTGATGGTGGCCAGGCTGACGCGCCACTCGAAGTTCTCGAGAGTGGATTCGGGTGGGCCGACCGCGATCGTGGTGGTGCTGCCGCCGCCGTTTTTCCACGGGATCGCCGACAGGCCGGCAAAGGGAATCAGGATGTTCATGTTCTTGCCTCAAGCAAGGGGTTGATCGCCTGCCGGTAGCGGCGCGCGATGGTGTCCTGGGCCATGTGGCGCCCGCCCTGCACGACCCAGCGCCCGCCGGCCAGCACGTCGCGCACCAGGTTGTCGTTGCCGCAAAAGACCAGGCGGCCCATCACGTCGGATTCCAGCGCACCTTCCAGGTTCGGATGCGCACTGTCGAGCACCAGCAGGTCGGCGCGCCGCCCGGCTTCCAAAGCGCCCACGGCACGCCCGGCCGCTTGCGCGCCACCGGCCAGCGCATCCTGCCACAAGTTGAGCGCAACGTCGCGCCGCGTTGAACTCGAAACAACGTTACGGCGCAGATGCGCCAGGCGCTGGCCATACTCGAGCCAGCGCAATTCCTCGACCGGGCTCTGCGACACATGGCTGTCGCTGCCGATGCCCCAGCGCCCGCCCAGCGACAGGTACTCGCCGAGCGGGAACAGGCCGTCGCCCAGGTTGGCCTCGGTGGTCGGGCAGATGCCGGCCACCGCGCCGCTGCCCGCCAGCGCCCTCACCTCATCCTCGTTCAGGTGGGTCGCATGCACCAGGCACCAGCGCTCGTCGATCTTGACGTTCTCCAGCAGGTACTCGACCGGGCGCCAGCCACTGAAAGCCAGGCTCTGCTCGACTTCGCCCTGCTGCTCGGCGATGTGGATGTGCAGCGGGCGGTCCTTCGGCAGCGCCGCCGCCAGCTCGCGGATCTGGGCGATGCCGGCCGCGCGCAGCGAATGCGGCGCGGCGCCGACTTCGAGCTGGCCCGAGCGCAACGGCGCCAGCGCCTCGACGATCCGCAATACCGTGTCGACATCGCTGCGGAAGCGCCGCTGCTCCGGCTTCAAGGCCTGCTCGCCGAAGCCGCTGTGGCTGTACAGCACCGGCAGCAGGGTCAGGCCGATGCCGGACTGCTGGCCGGCGGCGGCAATGCGCTCGGCCATCTCGGCCGGCCGCGCATACAGTTCGCCCGCCGGATCGCGCTGGATGTAGTGGAACTCGCACAGCGAGGTATAGCCATGGCGCAGGCATTCCGAGAACAGCTGGGCGGCAATCGCCTCGGCCTGTTCCGGCGTGATGTTGGCGGCGAAGCGGTACATCAAGTCGCGCCAGGTCCAGAAGCTGTCCGGCCCATCGCCGGCGTGTTCGGTCAGGCCGCCGAGGGCGCGCTGGAAGGCGTGCGAATGCAAATTCGCCATGCCCGGCACCACGTAGTCGGCGCGCGGCACGCCGATTGGCGCCCTGGCGTCGGCCTGCACGCGGGTGAGCGCGCCGCGCGCATCCCATTCGACCAGCACGTCGCCGCGCCAGCCTTCCGGCAGCAGGGCGTGGCGTGCGAATAATGCATTCATGATTTCACCCAGGCCAGGGCCGCTTCCATCATCTCGGCCAGCAGCGGCTGGACTTCGGCCGCGACTTCCGGCCGGTACTCGAAGGGCGGCGCCTCGTTCATGTACAGGCACTGGCACATCTCGAGCTGGATCGCATGCACGCCCTCTTTCGGCTGGCCGTAGAAGCGGGTGATGTGGCCGCCCTTGAAGCGGCCATTCACCGCGATGCTGAAGCGGTCCTGGGCGCGCGCCACGCCGACCACGGCCTGCTCCAGTCCCGGATCGCAGGACTGGCCCTCCGCGGTGCCGAAGTTCAGGTCCGGCAGGCGGCCTTCGAAGAAGCGCGGCACGACCGATGCAATCGAATGCGCATCCCACAGCACCACCCTGCCGTGCAGCGCCAGCAGGCGCGCCAGCTCGGCGCGCAGCTGGTTGTGATACGGCCGCCAGTAACGGTCGAGGCGGCGCCCGACTTCGGCGGCATCCGGCACTTTGCCTTCCTGGTACAGGCTTTCCCGGCCAAAGGTGTCGACCGGGCACAGGCCTGTGGTGTCCAGGCCCGGGTACAGGTTCGTGTTTTCCGGTGGCCGGTTCAAATCGATGGCGTAGCGCGACCAGCGGGCTGCCAGGGTCGAGATGCCGAGGCGGCCGGCGGCCTCGTACAGTTCGGCCAGGTGCCAGTCGGTGTCGGCCGTCGCCAGCGCGCAGGGCGCCATGGTGGCGGCGACTTCGTCGGGAATGTCGGTGCCCACGTGGGGCATCGACAGCAGCATCGGCGCAGTACCTGCCTTGAACCGGAAATCCATTACGACTCCTATGGCTGAATTAAGGATGTAAAACGGTGAACAGTTCCTTGCATGAAGCCGATAAAGCGCCTTCGATCACCATGCGGCGCGCGGCTTCGATATCGGGTGCAAAGAAGCGGTCGGCGTCGTACGGCGCCACCTGTTCGCGCAGCTGGGCATGCACGTGCTCCAGGTGCCTTGATGTGGCCAGCGGACGGTGGAACTCGATGCCCTGCCCTGCCGCCAGCAATTCGATACCGACAATCACAGCCGTATTGTGCGCCATCTGCTGCAATCGGCGCGCCGCGAAGGTAGCCATGCTGACATGGTCTTCCTGGTTGGCCGAAGTCGGCAAGCTGTCGACACTGGCAGGATGGGCCAGCGACTTGTTTTCCGATGCCAGCGCGGCGGCCGTAACGTGGGCGATCATGAAGCCCGAGTTCAGGCCCGGCTCGCGTACCAGAAAGGCCGGCAGGCCGGACAGATTGGCGTCGATCAGCAGCGCGATGCGGCGCTCGGCCAGGGCGCCGACTTCGGCAATGGCCAGCGCCAGGATATCGGCGGCAAAGGCCACCGGCTCGGCGTGGAAGTTACCGCCCGATACAATCGCCCCATCGTCCGGGAACAAGAGCGGGTTATCGGTGACGGCATTCGCCTCGATCAGCAGGGTGCGGCCGGCGTTGGCCACCAGGTCCATCACCGCGCCCATCACCTGCGGCTGGCAGCGCAGGCTGTAGGGGTCTTGCACGCGCTCGTCGCCCACCAGGTGCGAAGCGCGGATGGCGCTGCCGGCCATCAGTTCGCGGTAGATGGCGGCGGCGGCGATCTGGCCGGGCTGGCCGCGCACCGCGTGGATGCGCGCGTCGAACGGCGCATCGCTGCCGCGCGCCGCGTCCACGGACAAGGCGCCGGTGACCATCGCCGCTTCCACCAGACGCTCGGCCATGAACAGGCCGTGCAGTGCCAGCGCGGTCGATACCTGCGTGCCGTTGATCAGGGCCAGCCCCTCTTTCGCAGCCAGGGTCACGGGTTCGATGCCGGCGGCGCGCAGGGCCTGCGCGGCATCGACGATCTCGCCTTGATAGCGCACCGGCCCGACGCCGAGGATGGCCAGGGTCATGTGCGCCAGCGGCGCCAGGTCTCCCGAGGCGCCGACCGAACCCTGGGCGGGAATGGCCGGCATGATGCCCGCGTTATAAATGGCGATCAGGGTGTCGATGATGAGGGGGCGCACGCCGGAATAGCCGCGCGCCAGGCTGCCGATCTTGGTCAGCAGGATCAGGCGCACGATATTGTCCGCAATGAGTTCGCCGGTGCCGACCGCGTGCGACAAAATCAGGTTGCGCTGCAGCTGCGCCAATTGCTCGTTCGGGATATGGGCCTTGGCCAGGATGCCGAAGCCGGTGTTGATGCCGTAGGCCGGGTCGCCCTTGGCGACGATCTCGTCGACCAGCGCGGCCGACGCCGCAATCGGTGCGGCGGCGTTTGCCGACAGCGCAATCGGGAAGTGCTCGGCCCAGACCGCGCGCAAGTCGGCCAGCGTCAGGGCGCCAGGTTCCAGGACCCAGTTGTATGTTTCGTGTTTCATCTTCTTTGCTACCTTTTACTTGATCATCGGGAGATTCAGGCCCTGGCGCTTGGCCGTCGCAATGGCGGATTCGTAGCCGGCGTCGGCGTGGCGCATCACGCCCGAGCCGCTGTCGTTCACCAGCACGCGCGCCAGGCGTTTTGCGGCAGCCTCGGTGCCGTCGGCCACGATGACCACGCCCGAGTGCTGCGAATACCCCATGCCGACGCCGCCGCCGTGGTGCAAGGACACCCAGGTGGCGCCACCGGCGGTATTCAGCATGGCGTTCAGCAGCGGCCAGTCCGACACCGCGTCGGTACCGTCGCGCATGCTCTCGGTTTCGCGGTTCGGGCTGGCCACCGAGCCGGTGTCCAGGTGGTCGCGGCCGATGACGATCGGCGCTTTCAACTCGCCCGTGCGCACCATCTCGTTGAAGGCGAGGCCGGCCAGGTGGCGCTCACCCAGGCCGAGCCAGCAGATACGCGCCGGCAGGCCCTGGAAG
>Ga0265797_10005144_pt1 | contig 19339 bp, 17 predicted proteins | sample P2T30metagenome_FD_192433 | JGI IMG/M metagenome (GOLD analysis project Ga0265797, IMG submission 192433) | Plant litter microbial communities from East Loma Ridge, Irvine, California - P2 T30 | ecosystem: Environmental > Terrestrial > Plant litter > Unclassified | place: USA: California... | reverse complement strand
GCTGCTGGCCTTGATCGGCTTCCTGTCCGGCTTCTTCGTGGTGCCAATGAACGCCCTGCTACAGCACCGCGGCCACGTGCTGATGAGCGCCGGCCACTCGATCGCGGTGCAAAATTTCAACGAAAACCTGTCGATCCTGGTCATGCTGGCCGCCTACGCAGTGATGATCACGCTGAACCTCGACCTGGACATCATCATCGTCATCTTCGGCCTGTCGGTCGCCGGCATCATGCTCCTGATCCAGCGCCGCCACACCCTCAACCAGCGCGAGTACGACTCCCTCGGCCTGATCGGCGAAGGCAAACACTAAGCCCGCAAGGGCTTCAATTAGGGTCAGAGTCGAATTGTTTGACAACGTTTCGTGCTGGTCATTGCTCGGTCGACGGTCAGGCTCGGCGCTGACTATAAGCACTTGCTTGGACCTTGCACTCTGTCCCTCATTGCCAGTCAAAGCGAGAAATTGCTCAACAATTCGACTCTGACCCTCATTGTTTTGCAACGAAGAATGAGCCAGACGAGCAGATTCTGTTCAGCATATTCCACACCCCATCAGCACCCTCTGGCTACCTTGCCACGCCCCTACTAAATCAACTGCAGCCGGCAAAAAAATAAATAGGGTCAGAGTCGAATTGTTTGACAACGTTTCGTGCTGGTCATTGCTCGGTCGACGGTCAGGCTCAGCGCTGACTACAAGCACTTGCTTGGACCTTGCACTCTGTCCCTCATTGCCAGTCAAAGCGAGAAATTGCTCAACAATTCGACTCTGACCCTCATTGTTTTGCAACGAAAAATGAGCCAGACGAGCAGATTCTGTTCAGCATATTCCACACCCCATCAGCACCCTCTGGCTACCTTGCCACGCCCCTACTAAATCAACTGCAGCCGGCAAAAAAATAAATAGGGTCAGAGTCGACTTATTGGGCAATTCCTCAAAGTTGTCAAACAATTCGACTCTGACCCTCATTGTTTGTGGTCGCGTCTGCCGCTCCTGAAGGTGGGACTCGGGGGCGAATTAACGCGCAAGCGGAAAAGTTGTCAAACAATTCGACTCTGACCCTATTGGTGGGGGCAGGTGGGTTTGGCTGTGCGGGCTTGGGCGGCGCGTGAGCGCCAGTCGTTGGGGACGATGAAGCCGCGCTCGACTTCCTCGGTATAGCCGTCGTTGGTGCGCACGGTTGCTATCAGCACGGGAGTGCTGGAGGTGTTGAATTGCTCGGTCAGGATGGCCGCAAGTTGGGGACGGGCCAGTGTTTGCGCTGCTGAATTTGTGCGTAGTGGCGCCAGCCATTGCAGCTTGGGCAGGATCTGGAACTCGGTTCCGGGGACCGTGTCGAGTTCGGCCAGTGCGCACCAGAAGCCGCGGCAGTGGCTGGCCGTGATGCCTTGCATGGTTGGCCAGGTGCCGGATGGGTAGAACAGCCAGCCTTTTACCAGGGCTTGGGCCTGGGTGACGGGGAGTGGCAGCAGGGCTTGGGCGGCGGGATGGTTGCCGAGCGCGAGCTGGCGCTCGAAAATCTTGCGCATCTTGAGGCCCAGGGTGTCGGCCAGATTGGGGCCGACCAGGGCGTCGAGTTGATTTGCGCCGCCGCCATCGAGCAGGTAGAACTTGGTGGCGAACTCGATGTGCGCCAGCGCGCCGGGGCCGTGCTCGAGCAGGAAGTCGAACTCGCCGACCGTGTCGTTGCGGTTGGCGCGGACTTGCAGGCCGTGGTGCACCAGGCGGCCCTGCTCGGCGAAATAGAAGGCCATCAGCTTTTCGGCGTACAGACCGAGGCGGGTGTAGGCCTTGTCGCCGAGCGCGGCATTCAGTCTGGAGGAATCGGCGTCGAGTTCTGCCAGCCAAGTGGCTACCGCGGGCGTGACCTGGCCGAGGGTGGCGATGCGGCCGGACCATTCTGGGGCGTCGGCGTCGAGCAGATCGGGCGAGTCGAGCAGCCAGGCCAGGGCGCGCACCGGGTCGCGCCGCAGGTGGCCCCAGCGGCGGTGGAAGTCGACCTGGTAATTGCTAATCGCGCGGTACAAGGGAACGCGCCCGGCACAGGTCGGCCCAGGCCAATGCCTTGTTTTCGCCGCGCAGCAGCAGTTCGCCTGGATGCAGGGTGGCCACCAGCGGCACCCCGGCCAGTTGATGGACCTCGCCGCGGGCGCCGGCCAGCGGCTCTTGCAGCGCGCGGCCAAGCAGGCCGTTGGCGGCGACCTGGCCCAAGGTCAGCACGGCGCTGGCCCCGGTCAATGCCAGCTCGCGCTCGAGGAAGGGACGGCAGGCGGCGATCTCGCCCGGCGTCGGCGCGCGGTCGCCGCCCTTCGCGTTCAGCGGACGGCATTTGACCAGCGGGGTGACGTAGACATCGCGCTCACGCGAGAGGCCGACCGCGTGCAGCATATTGTCGAGCAGTTTTCCAGGGTCGCCCGTGAGCGGCTGGCCAGCGCCCTCGTCGAGCGCGCTCGGGGTGCCGGCGGCGACCAGCCAGCGCACCTGGCGCGGACCGGCGCCGTACACCGGCTTGCGGCCTTCGCCGCAGGCGCAGTCGCGGCAAGCCGCGATCGCCTGGCGCAGGCCGGCCCAATCCATGCTGGCGACATCCGGCGCCGCCGGTTCTGGTGCGGCGCTGTCGTCCCAGGCGGATGATTCTTCCACTGGGGGCGGATTGCGGTAAGGTGGCGCGGACAGCGGCGTGTGGACACGTGCGGCCGGCGCGGGTTCGGGCGCAGCGGCAGGTTCAGGTGCAGGGACAACAGCCGGCGCGGGCGCAACCGCCTGCACGGACTCGGCCGCGACGATGTCCGGCGCCGCCTCGGCCACATCGGCAGCGGTATCCAATACCTCTTGCGGCACATCGCGCAACTGCCACAGCGGACCGATACCCATCTCGGCCAGGAACAGCGCATCGCGCTGGCTCGTGTTCTTCATAAATCCAGCCTCATCACGATCGCATCTTCGCGGCCCGCCGCGCCGGCCGGATAATACCCCTTGCGGCGGCCGATCTGGACATAGCCATAACGCCGATACACGTCCAGCGCGCGCTCGTTCGACGGCCGCACCTCAAGCAGGATCGACGTCATGCCCTGGCTGCGCGCACGCGCCGCGACCTGCTCGAGCAGGCGCCGGCCCAAGCCCTGGCGCTGCAGCTTGTCCGCCAGTGCGACATCCAGCAGGTGCGCCTCGTCGAGCGCGTACATCAACAAATAGTAGCCGGCCAACCCACCATCGGCGTCGCGCACGGTCCAGCAATCGTAGCCGCTGGCCACGGCGTCGGCGAAGTTACCGCGACTCCAGGGATAAGGGAAGACGCCGCACTCGAGCGCCCACACCTCGTCCACATCGGCCGCCGTCATGGGCATCAATGCCAGACCGGTGTCTTGCAACTCGCTCATGCGCCGGCCTTGGCCGCATTGATCACCTGACGCTCGGCGCTGGTGTACGCGACCTTGTTGCGCAGGTAGATCGGCTGGGCCTGGGCCGCCGGCACACCCTGCCCGGCCGCCAGCGCGCCGCGCGCCAGCAGCGCCAGTTCGCGCGCATGCGGCACGACATCTGGCAGCGCAGCTGGCGCGAACGGCATGCCGGCAAAGGCCGCGGCATACTCGGCGAAGCCGTTGCCGCAGGCTTGCAGGCCATCGGCCGCGAGCGGCGCTACATCCTGTGGCGCCGACAAGGTCGGGGCCACGACCTCGATCCAGCCGCCATCATGGAAGCGGTACTGCGCCCAGTACACCTCGCCCATGCGCGCGTCCAGCACCGCCAGCACTTCGGTGGCGCCGGTCGCGGCGCGGCAGGCCTCGGCCATCGCTTCGAGCGTCACCAGCGGCAGCACGGGTAACCCGGCGCCATAAGCCAGGCCCTGGGCCACGCCGCAGGCGGTGCGTACGCCGGTGAACGAGCCGGGCCCGGCGCCGAAGGCGATGGCGTCGCAATCGGCCAGCGCAATACCGCCCTCGTTCAACAGTTGCTGCACCATGGGCAGGATCGATTGCGAGTGGCTGCGCACGCCGGGTGTCGAACGCACGATGACAGTGTCCCCGACCAGTAGCGCGCAGGACGCCAGTTCGGCCGAGGTTTCGATAGCAAGGATGTTAGGCATGGGCGTATTTTACCCTCTCGGCGGGGCGGCTTCCATGGCACCGCCGCGAATCCACCTTGCAGCGCAACACGAACTTGATCTCGCTGTACAATGCCGCTCATGCAGAGCCTGACCCTCGACTCCACTACCCGCGACGCGGTCGTCGCCGCCGTCCATGGCGACGGCTGGACCGTCGCCTGCCTGTGCGCCGCCTGGTGCGGCACCTGCGCGACCTACCGCGCCACCTTCGAAACGCTGGCGCTGCGTCATCCGGACAAGCAGTTCGTCTGGATCGACATCGAAGACCAGGCCGACCTGGTGGGCGACCTCGACGTCGACAACTTCCCCACCCTGCTGCTGCAGCGCGGCGACACCGTCGCCTTCTTTGGCGCCATGGTGCCGGACGGCGGCGTGGCCGACCGCCTGGTGCAGGCCCAGGCCGAGCACAGCGATGAAGAACTGGCGCGCCTGGCGCAGTCGAGCCAGGAGCGGCGCGACTGGCAGGATGAATGCAATCTGCGCCTGCTGTTGGGCGGACGGGACTAAGCGCCTTTCCCGCTCGGGTTTCAAGCGACACCAGCGCCTCGTAATAGCGATTCAGCGCCGAACAGCTTCATCGAAACCGCCTGGAACCGCACCTGATCCTCCCCCTCGAACCCCTGGTCAGTCCATGCGTCCGCGCCGCCGAACAAATCGGCGGGCAACGCCAAGCACGCGCTTAAAATGCGAGTCGACACGCCATGCAACATCGCGCGCCTGCGTCAATGCGTCGATCAACTGCTGTCTTGCCTGCGCCGTCGGCGTGCTTGCCGTGGACCGCAGCGGGTGAGCCGCAGGATCCCGGATAAACAGCGTCCATGGAATACCCGCCTCGCGAATCGTCCACCCAAGATCGTGCTCCAAGCGCTCATTGAATTCGAGCCCACGCCGCTCATCCTCGTCCGGCCCGAAGATGGCAGCCACGTATGTGGCAAAAAAGCGATTGGGATTCATGGCAATCCTCGCTCATGGCCAAGCCAGAGTATGTGGCAACCCTGTCCCACACTTGAAGACCTGCCGCAATGGCGCGGCTGATTCAGCCCAGTCTTAATGGCAGGCTGCGCAGCCGCTGACCGGTCAGCCTGAACAGCGCCGCCGCCACCGCTGGCGCCACCGGTGGCACGGCCGGCTCGCCCACGCCTTCGGGATGCGCGCTGCTCGGCATCACGATCGTCTCGACCTGCGGCGCCTGCGCCAAACGCAGCAGCGGATAATCGCCGAAATTCGACTGCACCACCTTGCCGCCCTCCACCGTGATCTCGCCGGCCAGCGCCGCCGACAGCCCGAACACCACGCTCGACTCGACCTGCTGGGCCACGATATTCGGATTGACCACCAGCCCGCAATCGATCGCGCATACCACCCGGTGCACCCGAATCTCCCCGTCCTCGACCGACACCTCGGCCACCTGGGCCACGGTGCTGCCGAACGAGCGGTGCAGCGCCACGCCATGCGCGCGCCCCGGTGGCGCGGCGCCGGCGGCCTTGACCGCCGCATCGAGCACTGCCAGCGCGCGCGGCTGCCCGGCCAGCAGCATGCGCCGCAAGGCCACCGGATCCCGGCCCGAGGCGTGCGCCACCTCGTCGAGGAACGACTCCTTGAAGAAGGCATTGTGCGAATGCCCGACCGAGCGCCAGTAGCCGATCGGCAGCGGGCTGTCGACGATCACATGCGCCACGCGCTGGTTCGGGATCGCGTACTGGTGATCGTACTCACCCTCGGCCGTGGTCTTGTCCGGACCCACGCCCGGCAGGCCCAGGCTGCGCTCGAAATACTGATGGCCAATGGCGCCGCTGGCCGACTTGTTGTTCCAGGCGAGGATATTCCCATCCTTATCCAGCTGCGCGCTGAAGCGCGCCAGCGCCGCCGGCCGGTAGACGTCGTGCATCGTGTCCTGCTCGCGGGTCCAGATCAGTTGCACCGGCTGGCCGTCGAGCGCCTTGGCGATCGCCACCGCCTGCGCCACCATGTCGACCTCGAGCCGCCGGCCAAAGCCGCCGCCGAGCAGCATGACCTCGATCGACACGTTCTCGCGCCCCACGCCGGCCACGCGCGCGGCGCAGTCGACCGCGATGCTCGGCACCTGGGTCGAGGCCCATAGATGCACATTGCCGCGCACGACCCGGGCGGTGCAGTTGATCGGCTCCAGCGCGGCATGCGCCAGGAACGGCGCGCGATATTCGGCGCGCACGGTGCGCACCGCGCCCTCGACCTCTTGCGTGCCGGTCTGGTGGTAGACGTAGCCGCTATCCTCGTCCAGCGCGCGCGCCAACCCGGAAAAAACCGCGGCGCTCGACAGCGTCGCATGCTCGCCCGCCTGCCAGGTCACCGGCAAGGCGTCCGCCGCCTGGCGCGCCTGCCACCAGCTCGAGGCCACCACCGCCACCCCGGCCCCGGCGCCGCTGCGGCCCTGGAGCGCCGACGAGACATCGACCACGGCCAGCACGCCTGGCATGCGGCGCACCGCATCGGCATCGAAAGCGCCCACCGTGGCGCCCAGCGTCGGCGCCATCTTCAACGCGGCATATACCATCCCGGCCGGCCGCGCATCGATGCCGAAGCGCGCGCTGCCATCGACCTTGGCGCGGCTGTCCAGGCGCGGCAGCGGCTTGCCGATCAGTCGAAACTGGCCCGGCTGCTTGAGCCGCACATCCCTGGCCGTGATGCCGGCGCCCGCCTGCGCCGCCAGAGCGGCCAGCGCGCCATATCCGGCACTGCGGCCGTCGCGGTGCAGTACAAATCCATCCTCGGTCCGGCAATCTTCCACCCGCGCCTGCCATTTTTCAGCGGCAGCCTTGAGCAGCATCGCGCGCGCCACCGCACCCGCTTCGCGCATCGGCAGCCAGGCATCGCGCACACTGCTCGAGCCGCCGGTGAACATGATGCCCAGCTCGCGCCCGATCTTGGCCATCAGCCACTGCGCCCCTTGGGCCGTACGGCCGGCGTCGTCCGGGTGGAACGGCAGGTTCTCGCGCAGCACCGTGACATTGGCATAGATCTTGTCGATCGGCGCCCCGATCACGCGCACCGATTCCAGGCCGACGTCGAGCTCCTCGGCCACCAGCATCGGCAGCGCGGTGTGCACGCCCTGCCCCATCTCGCTGCGCGGCACCACCACCGACACCGTGCCGTCCGGCGCCAGCGCCACCCAGCCGTTGAGCGCGACGTCATCGCCGTCCAGCGCCAGCGGGGTTGAACCGTGCAGGCGCTGGCGCGGCGGCTGCGTGCCCCAGCCGATCAGCAGCGCGCCGCCGGCGGCCAGGCCGGCCAGCAGGAAATTGCGACGGCGCCGACCGCGCCCGACGGCCAGGCCGTCCTTCGGCACCAGCACCGGCTTACGCATCTTGCCGGATCCCCCAGCGCGCCAGGATCTCGCCACTCGGCACCGGCTTGCCGTACAAATATCCTTGCGCGCGATTACAGCCGTGGCGCAGCAGGAAGGCCGCCTGGTCCTCGCGCTCGACGCCTTCGGCGATCACCGACAGGTTCATGCTCTTGCCGAGCTGGATGATGGCGATCGCGATCGCCTCGTCGTCCGGGTCCTGCGGGATGTCCTTGATGAAGCTGCGATCGATCTTGAGCGTCTGCACCGGCAGCTGCTTGAGGTAGGCCAGCGACGAGTAACCAGTGCCGAAGTCGTCGATCGCCAGTCCGACGCCGATCGCATGCAGGTCGTTCACGTACTGCAGCGCGTCGCCGGTATTCATGATCGCCGATTCCGTCACCTCGAGCTGCAGGCGCCCGGGCGCCAGGCCCGCTTCGCTCAACACCGCTGCCACGGTGGCCGCCATGCCACCGCGCTCGAACTGGCGCACCGACAGGTTGACCGCGATCTTCGGCACCGCAAGCCCGGCCGCTTCCCAGGCCACCATCTGACGGCAGGCGGCGTGCAGCACCCACAGCCCCAGCTGGCCTATCAGGCCGGTGTCTTCGGCCAGCGGGATGAAGCGGTCGGGAGCAACCTGCCCGAGCTCGGGACAGTTCCAGCGCAGCAGGGCCTCGACCCCGATCAGGCGGCCGCTGTCGATCTCGACCTGCGGCTGGTAGGCCAGGTAGATCTCGTCACGCTCGATCGCGCGCCGCAGCAGGGTTTCCATGCGCAGGCGCAGGGCGCCGTCGCCGCTCATCGACGGCGCGTAGAACTGAAAATTATTGCGCCCGCGCGCCTTGGCCTGGTACATCGCCACGTCGGCGTTGCGGATCAGGAGGTGCATATCGCGCCCGTCCTGCGGATACAGGCTGATGCCGACGCTGCCGGTGACGAACAGCTCGTAGCCCGAGACATCGAACGGCTGCTCGAACATCGCCATCAGCTTCTCGGCCACGCGCGTGGCGCCGGGCGCGCCGTCGACGTCTTCGAGCAGCACGATGAATTCGTCGCCTCCCAGGCGCGCCAGGGTATCGCCCTCGCGCAGGCAGCCCGACAACGCCTGCGCCGCCTGCTTGAGCAATTCATCGCCCACGTGGTGGCCAAGGGTGTCGTTGACGTTCTTGAAGCGGTCCAGGTCGATGAACAGCACCGCCAGCTGTTCACCATCGCGTTCGGCGCGCGCCATCGCATGGCGCAGGCGGTCGTGGTACAGCAGGCGATTGGGGAGCGACGTCAGCGCGTCGTGGTGGGCCAGGCGGTCGAGCTGGTTCTGCGATTCGCGCTCGCGCGTGATGTCGCTGAACACGCATACATAATGGGTGGTGGCGCCGCTGTCGTCGCGCACCGCCGACACCGTGAGCGCCTCCAGGTAGGCTTCGCCGTCCTTGCGTGTGTCCCAGATCTCGCCGCGCCAGTAGCCGGTTTCGCCAAGATCGCGCCACAGCTCGCGGTAAAAGGCGTCGTCGTTGCGGCTGCCGCCGGCATGGCTCGCCGACAGGCTCGATTCACGCCCCAGCGCCTCCTGCTCGGCATAGCCGGTGATGTGGGTGAAGGCTGGGTTGGTGGCCACGATCCGGCCATGCACGTCGAGCACCATCACGCCGTCGGCGATATGCTCGAGCACATTGGCCGACAGGCGCAGCTTTTCCTCGGCCAGCTTGCGCTCGGTGATGTCGGCGAACACCCAGATGCTGCCTTCGTTGGCGCGGTTGGGGTCGAGCGCGCTGCCGCTCATCAGGCACCAGAACAGGCTGCCGTCGCGGTGGCGCAGCTGGCGCTCCTCGCCCAGGTCCATGCTGCGCTCGAGCATCGGGTACTGCTCGACACCGATGCGCTCGTATTCCTCGCGGGTGGGATACAGGATCTCGGTCGACTTGCCGACCATTTCGCCATCGGCGTAGCCGAACAACTCCTCGCAGCGCCGGTTGCTCGAGATGATGCGGCGCTGGCGCACGAACAGCACGCCGAACATCACATTATCCAGGATCGCATCCTGCTCGGCCAGCAAGCCCTCGATGCGCATCTCGTCATGGCGCCGTTCGCTGATGTCCGAGATGATGCCGTCCACCTGCACCCCGTCCGATCCATGCAGCGCCGGATCGTAGGCGGCCTGCGGCTGGCCGTGTTCCTGCACCCAGCGCTCGATGCCATGGGCGTCGATGATGCGGTATTCCATGTCGTAGGCTTCGCCCGACATGGCTGCCTTGCGCGCGGTCCTGAAATACTCGCGCCGGTCTTCCGGATGGACCAGCGCCGCCCAGTCCTCGGTGGTAGCGCACATGAAGCGCGCCGACGGGTAGCCGGTAATCCCTTCGATCGCGTCGCTGACGAATTCGATCGGGCCGCCCGCGCGCACCCGGTATACCGCGCCCGGGACCTGGGTCACGATGGTGCGGAACTGCTCCTCGCGCCGCGCGACGTCGGCGAACAGGTCGCCGATCGCCAGCCGCATGCGCTCCATCTGCTGGCCCAGGCGTCCCAGCTCGTCCTGGGCCGACAGCGCCAGCGGCGTCTCGAAATCACCGCCCGCCAGGCGGTCCGAAAAGCGCATCAGGCTGCGCAGCGGTGACAGCAGGCGCCGCCGCAGCAGCAGCGCGATCAGCAGCAGCGACACTGCCAACTGCAACGCCAGCACCAGCACATAGTTACGCCGCAGCGTATCGTCCAGGCCGACCATCCCCGCGCTGTACTCGTGGACACCGACCAGCAGGTAACTGCCGACCAGCGCCGGCGCCAGCAGGCCGGCGAATACCACCAGCAGCAAGGCGCCGTACAGCGAGCGGCCATACAGCGAGCGCGGGCGGGAGGTCTCGGTGGAAGCAGCGGGACTGGACATGGATGCAGGAAGGGACTGGGCAAGCCTGGTGCATGAAGATGGGCAGATTATGCACAGTTGCTTGCTGGTAGTCACTAACTATGCGGTGGCTTGCCGGTGCAGCTACAACACTTGCTATGATGGTTGGATCAATAGGAGAGACAGATATGACCCATTCCCTGTACGCCGCATCGCTGCCGGTCTTCCGCCAACTGCTGGGCGGCCTGGCCGCAGTGCTCGAGAAGGCCGAAGCCCACGCCCAGGAACGCCGGATCGAAGCGGACGCCCTGCTGCAAGCCCGCCTGTTCCCGGACATGTTCCCGCTAGCCAAGCAGATCCAGATCGCCACCGACTTCGCCAAGGGCGCCAGCGCCCGCCTGGCCGGGGTCGAATCGCCACGCTACGAGGATACCGAACGCAGCTTTGCAGAGCTGCAGCAGCGCATCAGCAAGACCCTGGGTTTCATCGATGGTCTGGCGGAAGCGGAGGTCGAGGCCGGCGCTGCCCGTCCGATTACCCATGGCAGCGGCGAACGGGCGCGCCATTTCGACAATGGCGCACACTACCTGACCCACTTTGCCCTGCCGCAGTTCATGTTCCACGTGACGACGGCGTACGCGATCCTGCGCCATAACGGCGTCCCGATCGGCAAGAAGGATTTTATCGGAGCCTATTAATCGGCTCAGGTGTTGCGGCGTGGATAGCCCTGCGCCAGGATGCGCTGCCACACGACTTCCTTCTGGTCGGCATCCATGACCACCCAGTTGGCCACTTCGGCGACGGTGCGCCCACAGCCGCGGCACACCTCGTCGAAGGTGGTCGAGCACACCGCCACACAAGGGGTATCAGGGCGCGCGGCCGGCGGCGCCGGTACGCCGGCGACCTCAGGCCGGGCCGACATCGAGCTTGTCCCAGCCTTCATGGCCGAGCTTTTCCATGGTGGCGATATTCTTCTCGAAGATCTCTTCGGCCTCGGGGAAGGCCTCGACCGCGCGCGCGATGCTGTCTTCGCGCAGCAGGTGCAGGATCGGATACGGCGCGCGGTTGGTGTAGTTGGCGATATCGTTGACGTCGCTATCGGCGAACTGGTAGTCCGGGTGGAAGCTGGCCACCTGCAACTCGCCTTCGAGCTGCATGTCCTCGACCGCGACGTCGGCCACGTCCAGGAATTCGTTGTAATCCTCGAAATCGTTCAATACGAAAGGATGGATCAGCAGGGTCGTATCGACCTGGTCCGCGCTCGTGTCGGACAGGTGCTGCAACTCGTCCATCAAGGTCTCAAGCAATTGCTCGGGCGTGGTCGCGGGCGACACGACATAGCGCACCTGCTCCTTGACATAGACCGACTTGGCGAAGGGACAGAGATTGAGGCCGATGACGGCGCGCTCCAGCCACTTGCGGGTGGCGGCGACGATGGCATCATCGTCGGCGTTCAGATTGGGGGTGCTCATGGTGAAACTTTCAATAGCAGGGCGAACAGCAAAGCCCAGATTGTACGCACTCTTTGCGCCAACTCATAGATTGCCCCCACGCCGGCGCTAAGGTTTGGCAAGCGCGACCGTAATTGGGCCATCCCGCGGCAAAAGAACGCGTGTTTCGCCAATATTCATGATATGTGCGGCATCTTCCGTTTTCATGATGCCAACGGGGCGCATCCATCCCTCGACTTTAATTGTAACGACAGCGACTTACTTCTTGACTGACGCGACAATTGATCCGTACACTGCCCTCTTGTCTTGTCCGCTCGTTCCTGGACGCAACACTGGAAAAGCCTTACACCATGAAGCCCAAGCACGATACGAAACGCTCCATCTTTGCCCTGGCTGCGCTGGCCCTGCTGGCCGCAGCACCGCTCTGCCAGGCGATGGACGCCGCCCCTGCACCAAGCATCCAGGCTACTCCAGGCGAACGCACGGCACTGGCCGCCTCGCTGACGGCGATCGGGGCCGACAAGACCGATGAATACCGCGAAACCGACGTCTGGGGCCGCATCCGCAGTGGCTATGCGATTCCCGACCTGAAAAACGCGCTGGTCACCCGCCACGCCGAGGCCTATGCGAAGCACCCGGCCAACCTGTCGCGCATCTCGGGCCGCGCCTCGCCCTACCTGTACCACGTGGTATCGGAACTCGAAAAGCGCGGCATGCCGACCGAACTGGCCTTGCTGCCGGTGATCGAATCGGCCTTCAATCCGCAAGCCATGTCGAGCGCCAATGCCGCCGGCCTGTGGCAGTTCGTGCCGGGCACCGGCAAGGATTTCGACCTGCGCCAGAATATGTTCAAGGACGAGCGGCGCGGCGTGATTGCCTCGACCGATGCGGCCCTGTCCTATCTGCAGCGCCTGTACACCATGTTCGGCGACTGGCCGTTGGCCCTTGCGGCGTATAACTGGGGCGAAGGTAATGTCCAGCGCGCCATCAAGAAAAACCAGGAACTGGGCAAGCCGACCGACTTCGAGAGCCTGGCCGAGCTGATGCCGCTTGAAACCCGCAACTATGTACCCAAGCTGCAGGCGGTCAAGAATGTGGTGGCCAATCCGGGCCAGTATGGCGTGATCCTGCCGGCGATCGACAACCAGCCTTATTTCACCACCGTCGACAAGACCAGCGACATTGACCTGGCGATTGCGGCCCAGCTGGCCGAAATGCCGCTCGACGAATTCAAGGCGCTCAATCCGCAGTTCAAGAAGCCGGTCATCATCGGCGGTGAGCGTACCAAGATCCTGCTGCCGACCGAGAACGCCGAGAAATTCCATATCAACCTGGCCCAATGGGGTCATGCCCTGTCGACCTGGACCACGCACAAGATCACCGGCGCCCGCGTCAGTATCGCTCAGTTGGCCTCCAAGTTCGGCACCACGCCCGAAGTCATCCGCCAGGCCAATAATATCCCGGCGCAGTCGCGCCTGAAGGCCGGCTCGACCATCCTGGTGCCGAAGACCTCGGCCTCCAGCCACAGCGATATCGCCGAGAACGTCATCGAGAACGCGATGGTGGCGTTCGAAGCCGACCGCGGCAAGGCCACCCGCAGCGCCTCGCGTTTCAAGGCCAAGGCCAAGGCCGGCAGCAGCAAGAACAGCAAGCGCATCGCCCGCAATACCTCGTCCAAGCGCAAGCAGCGCTGATATATTGCTGTGCAGCATGAACTGCACAGTTTTACGTGATGTCGTGCACCAAACCGGAAAAACCTGTATAGTGCGGTTTGTGCGCTGCGACATCGGGCCCGCTTGATACGATTCTCCAAGAGATTCGCTAAGCCGGCAGCAACAGCGTCAGCAGTACAACTAGCAGCTACGCAAACCCCAGGCAGCTCGACATAGAGCGCCTTTCCAAAGCCTCCCGCCTTGTGTGTCGTTTCCAGACACCGTCCCGGCGCAAAGCTTTTGTGCCGAAATTTCTTTCATTACTAAGTCATTTCGTTTGTCGGTTCGCGTTGCATTTTTTCGTTCGTGCCACACGTACGAACGCATGATTTATTCCGAAAGTAAAGAACACATGAGTTTTGAAGCACTTGGCCTGCACGCGTCCCTCGTCCAGGCAGTCGTCGACAGCGGCTACACCACCCCGACCCCGGTCCAACTGCAAGCCGTGCCTGCAGCCATCGCCGGCCGCGACCTGCTGGTTTCCTCGCAAACCGGTTCGGGCAAGACCGCAGCCTTCATGCTGCCAGCCCTGCATCGCCTGGCGCAAGCCGAGCCTACCCCAGTGGGCAAGACCCCTGCGCAAGAAGCCCAGGCCGCCAAGGCGCGCGGCGAGCGCGTCCGTTTCAAGCCGGCCCAGCCAAAAATGCTGGTCCTGACCCCGACCCGCGAGCTGGCCCTGCAAGTGACCAGCAACACCGACAAATACACGGCCCACATGCGCCGCGTGCGTTGCGTCTCGATCCTGGGCGGCATGCCGTATCCAAAGCAGATGCAACTGCTGGCCAAGAATCCCGAGATCCTGGTCGCCACCCCTGGCCGCCTGATCGACCATATGGATTCGGGCAAGATCGACTTCTCGCAGCTTGAGATCCTGGTGCTCGACGAAGCCGACCGCATGCTCGACATGGGCTTCATCGACGACATCGAAAAAATCGTCGCCGCGACCCCGTCGGCACGCCAGACCATGCTGTTCTCGGCGACCCTCGATGGCGTCGTGGGCAATATGGCCCGCCGCATCACCACCGATCCGATGACGATCCAGATCGCCAGCGCCGGCAACCGCCACGAGAACATCTCGCAGCGCGTGCACTTCGTCGACGACCTGTCGCACAAGAACCGCCTGCTGGACCACCTGCTGCGCGACGAGTCGATGGACCAGGCCGTGGTGTTCACCGCCACCAAGCGTGACGCCGACATGATCGCCGACCGCCTGAACATCGCCGGTTTCGCGGCTGCCGCACTGCATGGCGACATGCACCAGGGCGCCCGCAACCGTACGCTCGACGGCATGCGCCGTGGCAGCGTGCGCGTGCTGGTCGCAACCGACGTCGCCGCCCGCGGCATCGACGTCCCGACCATCACCCACGTGGTCAACTACGACCTGCCGAAGTTCCCTGAGGACTACGTGCACCGTATTGGCCGTACCGGCCGCGCCGGTCGCAACGGCACCGCGATCTCGCTGGTGAACCACGCCGAGAACATGAATATCCGCCGCATCGAGCGCTTCACCCGCCAGCCGATCCCGGTCAATGTGGTCGAAGGTTTCGAGCCAAAGCGCAGCGCAGCGCCAAGCCGCACGGCAGCCCGCCCAGGCTGGAAACCAGGCGACGGCCGCAATGCCGCCAAGCCTGCACAGCGCGGCTTCGGCAAGCCAACCGGTCCACGTGAAGGCGGTTACGCCGATCGTGCACCGCGCGAAGGCTATCCGGCGCGTCCGCAGGGCGACCGTGCTCCGAGCGAGAGCCGTTATGCAGACCGCGGTCCGCGTGAAGGCTACGCACCGCGTCCGCAAGGCGACCGTCCGGCCGCCGCTGCGCCACGTGACGGCAACCGCTTCGGCGGCCCGCGCGAAGGCCAGGGCCAACGCCGCGAAGGCGGCGGCTACAAGGGCGCGCACCCGCGCTCGATGGACGGCGCCCGCCGTTCGTTCGGTGAATAAGACCTGACCCTGACGCCGACCCGGCGTCATTGAAGAACGGCTGCCCTCGGGCAGCCGTTTTTGCATTCGCGCCCGCCATCGAACGCTGCCTTGTAACATGGGCGATAATATCCGCCGCGTTCCTTTCAACGACCACCGGATAAATCATGAGCTCCAGCGACCAACCCATCAAACTCACCTCGTTCTCGCATGGCGGCGGCTGCGGCTGCAAGATCGCGCCCGGCGTGCTGGCCGAGATCCTGAAGTCGTCCACCGGCTTCCCGGTGCCGAAAGAGCTGATGGTCGGCATCGAGACCGCCGACGACGCCGCGGTCTACCTGCTCAACGACGAGCAGGCGCTGGTCGCCACCACCGATTTCTTCATGCCGATCGTCGATGATCCGTTCGACTTCGGCCGCATCGCCGCCACCAATGCGATCTCGGACGTGTACGCGATGGGCGGCACCCCGATCATGGCGCTGGCCCTGGTCGGCATGCCGATCAACAAGCTGCCGCTCGAGACCATTGGCCAGATCCTGGAAGGCGGCGCCACCGTCTGCCGCGAAGCTGGGATCCCGATCGCCGGCGGCCACACCATCGACTCGGTCGAGCCGATCTATGGCCTGGTGGTGCTGGGCCTGGTGCACCCGTCGAAGGTCAAGAAGAACAGCGCGGCGCGCGCCGGCGACGTGCTGGTGCTGGGCAAACCGCTGGGCGTGGGCGTGCTCTCGGCCGCGCTCAAGAAAGGCGTACTGGGCGAGGAAGGCTATGCGGCCATGATCGCCAACACCACCAAGCTGAATAAACCGGGCCGCCTGCTGGCCGATATGCCGGGCGTGCATGCGATGACCGACGTCACCGGCTTTGGCCTCCTGGGCCACCTGCTCGAACTGGCGCGCGGCGCGCAATTGCAGGCGCAGCTCGACATGCCGGCGGTGCCGCTGCTGCCGGGCGTGCTGCAGCTGGCCCATGACGGCTTCTTTACCGGCGCATCCGGGCGCAACTGGGATGCCTACGGCAAGGATGTCCAACTCGATGAGGCGCTCAGCGCCGCCCAGCGCGCCCTGCTGACCGATCCGCAAACCTCGGGCGGCTTGCTGGTGGCTTGCGAGCCTGGCGCCGTCGACGAGGTGCTGGCGCTGTTCGCGCGCGAGGGCTTTCCAGATGCGGCCGTGGTCGGCCGCATGGAAGCGGGCACGCCGGGCATCGCCGTGCGCGCCTGAGGCGATCCGGAACAGGCCGGGATCCCTGCCCGGCTGCCCCAGCACCGGCGCCAGGCGCAATTCAACGCCATCGAGCACCAGGCGTGCTGCCGGCCACTGCAGCAGTGCATGGCGCGCTGGCGCAGCGTACTCGCATGGGCCGAAATGGTAAACGGCGAATCGCAGCCGCGCAGCGCCGTCATGGTCGCTCCCGCGTCAATCGTGGAGGGTAGCGCAGGCGCGCTCGTCGCGGCGCGCCGGCAAGCGCACCGGAGCCGGCCGATGCAAGGAGATGGCCACCGCCGCCACCACCAGCGCGACCAGCAGTGAAGCGACCAGCGCCAGCAAGACCGGCAGGGGAAGGTTGGCGGCGAGGACGTGGCTCATGGCATCTCCCGAGGTGATTTCTTGCGTTCGATTGGTTTCGCGCAAGCCGTACTGTGCCACTCATGGGGTCGACGAGGATTGACCAAGCGCAACACTACCGTCGTCGCGGGTTTCGCCCCGTGCAAACAGCTTGTCGCGCGCAATCCTGCTGATCGCCACCGTCGCCGGGTGGCTCATGCGGCGTTCGGTGGTAATCGCATATACCTGCTCGACCACCGCATCGACCTGGCCCAGCGCGACCAGCCCGTACTGGCTGCTGACCTGGGCCGCGATCACGGTCGGCGCGAAGAACACGCCGGCGCCCGAGCGGCCAAAGGCCTGGATCATGGCGCTGTCGTCAAACTCCCCCACCACGCGCGGATGCACGTCGCAGCGCTCGATCCAGCGCAGCAGGCGCTGGTGGATCGCGAAATCCTCGCCCGGCAACAGCATCGGCGCATTGTGCAGGCAGGCCGGGAACGGCTGCGTGAAAGTGGCCGCCAACGCTTCGATACAGAAAGCCGTCATCGGGCTTTCGCCCAGCAAGTGGTTATAGGCGCGCACACTGAAATGGCCCGGGATCGGACGGTCGGCGATCACCAGGTCGAGCCGGTGCACGGCCAGGTCGGCAATCAGGCTGTCGAGCCGGCCCTCGCGGCAGATCAGCTTGACCGGCTCATCGAGCCTCAGGGCCGGCTCGACCAGGTCGACGGCGATCAGCTTCGAGACCGAATCGGCGCAGCCGACCCGGTATGAGGTGGTGGCGAAAGCATGGTCGCGCACCAATTCGAGCAACTCGTCGCCGGTATTGAAGATATCCTCGGCGTAGCTCACGATGCGGCGCCCGGTATCGGTCAACTCCAGCTTGCGCCCCACCCGCCGAAACAGCTCGACACCCAGGCTGTTGGCGAATTCGGATAGCTGGCCGGAGATCGAGTGCGGGGTCAGGTGCAGCTGCTCGGCGGCCTTGGCAATACTGCCGGTTTTCGCCACCATCCAGAAGTAACGCAGGTGCTTATAGTTGAGTGTCGACATGGCCCGCTCGTGTAAAGATCGAAAAATCCGATGTTACATCAAATAAGATTCGATTTGTGCGATGTATCGCCGGGACCTATAGTTGGATTTTCACCCTAACTGGAGGACTGTCATGCCCCCTGTAACTACGAGGAGTACCCGATGAACGGTCTGGAAACTATCGCCAGCCCCATGATGTGGGCCGGCTTCGTCGGCTTCGTGCTGGTCATGCTGGCGCTCGACCTGTTCGTCTTTGGCGGCAACAAGGCGCACAAAGTCAGCGTCAAGGAAGCCGGCATCTGGTCGCTGGTCTGGGTCAGCCTGGCGCTGATCTTCAATGCCTGCATGTACTTCTACCTGAAGGACACCGCCGGCCCCGAGATCGCGAGCCAGAAGTCGCTCGAGTTCTTCTCGGGCTACCTGATCGAGAAGGCGCTGTCGGTCGACAACGTGTTCGTGTTCCTGCTGATCTTCACCGCCTTCCAGGTGCCGCAGCAATACCAGCGCCGGGTCCTGATCTATGGCGTGCTCGGTGCGATCATCATGCGCGCGGTCATGATCAGCGCCGGCGCCTGGGTGGTCAGCGAATTCAGCTGGGTGCTGTACCTGTTCGGCGCGTTCCTGCTGTTCACCGGTATCCGCATGCTGGTGGCGGTCGATGAAGAACCGGATGTCGCCAATAACCCGATCCTGAAACTGGCGCGCAAGCACCTGCGGGTGGCCGATGGCGACCATGGCGAGAAGTTCTTCGTGCAAAAGGATGGCCTGCGTTTTGTGACGCCGCTGTTCCTGGTGCTGATCCTGATCGAAGTGACCGACCTGATCTTCGCGGTGGACTCGATCCCGGCGATCTTCGCGATCACCACCGATCCGTTCATCGTGTTCACCTCGAACATGTTCGCGATCCTGGGCTTGCGTGCGCTGTACTTCCTGCTGGTTGATGTGGCTGACCGCTTCCACCTGCTCAAGTATGGCCTGGCGATGGTGCTGACCTTCATCGGTGTCAAGATGCTGATCATGCCTTGGTATCACATCCCGGTGCAGGCTTCGCTGACCGTGGTTGCAGTGCTGATCGCTGGTAGCTGTATCGCCAGCCTGATGATCAAGCCGAAGGACGAGGTGAAATAACACCGTGGGTGGACGGCCATGCCGTCCACCCATGTCGCCTACCCCCGCGCCAGCGGCGGGATATCGCACATTGGTTTTTCAGGCGGCGTACTGCCGCCGGCCTGCCCCACCCGTTCATACTCGGCTATCACCTGCGCCCCCAGCAACAGCAGGGTCGCCGCGATCTCCAGCGAAAACATCACCACGATCGCCGTCGTCATCGAGCCATACACCAGGTTCACCTGCGACAGGGTCGAGAAATACCACACCAGCACATGGCGCGCGACTTCCCACAGCAGCGCTGC
>Ga0265797_10005143_pt1 | contig 19341 bp, 21 predicted proteins | sample P2T30metagenome_FD_192433 | JGI IMG/M metagenome (GOLD analysis project Ga0265797, IMG submission 192433) | Plant litter microbial communities from East Loma Ridge, Irvine, California - P2 T30 | ecosystem: Environmental > Terrestrial > Plant litter > Unclassified | place: USA: California... | reverse complement strand
GGTGCTGTACGCGCTGGTCACCTTTGCCCACCTGTTCGTGGGCGACCTCGGCTCGGCGATCGCCGTGCGCGCCGCCCACGGCATGGTCGGCGCGGCGCTGTCCACGCTCGGCCTGTACTACACGCTGCAAGCCTTCACCAAGGCCTGGCGGCCGCGCGGCATCATCATTTCCACCGGCATCTCGCAGCTGGCGCAGCCGATCGCCTATCTGTTCTCGAGCCGCCTGCTGGAGCTGGCCGAATGGCGCGGCCTGTACGTGTTCGAACTCGGCCTGACGCTGGTCACGCTGGGCGGCGTGCTGTGGCTCAAGCTGCCCCCGGGCGACCGTTTCAAGGCCTTCCGCCCGACCGACTTCGTCACCTTTGCCCTGTTCGCGCCGGGCATGGCGCTGCTGTGCGCCGCACTCACCTTCGGGCGCGTGCTGTGGTGGACGTCGCAACCCTGGGTCGGCGTGGCGCTGGCGGCGTCCATCTTCCTGATCGTGGCCGCCATCGCCGTCGAGCACAACCGCAAGAATCCGCTGCTGAACCTGCGCTGGCTGACCAACGGCATGATCGCGCGCGTGTTCATCGCCATGGTGCTGGTGCGCGTGGTGCTGTCCGAGCAGAGCGTGGGCGCGGTCGGCTTCCTGCGCCTGGTGGGCCTGAACAACGACCAGCTGACGACCCTGTTCGCGGTGGTGCTGCTGAGTACCATCGCCGGCATCGTGTTCTCGGCGCTGACCTTCAATCCGGCGCGCATGATGGCGCCGCAGGTGGTGGCGCTGCTGATCATGGCGGCCGGCGCCTGGATCGACTCGCACGCCACCAGCGTGACGCGGCCGGAAGAGATGTACCTCAGCCAGGGCCTGCTGGCCTTTGGCGGCGTGATGTTCCTCGGCCCGCTGCTGCTGACGCTGATGGGCTCCGTCATCACCAACCCGGGCAATCTGATCACGTTTTCGGTGCTGTTCGGGCTGACCCAGAACCTGGGCGGCCTGCTCGGTTCCTCGCTGCTCGGCACCTGGCAGATCACGCGCGAAAAATTCCATTCCTCGCAGCTGGCCGACACCCTGAGCAGCCTCGATCCGCTGGTGGCCGCGCGTATCCAGCAGTACGGGGCCGCCTACGGACGGGTGCTGCTTGACCCGGCCGCGCGCACGCGCCAGGGCATCGCGCTGCTGACCCAGACCCAGACGCGCGAAGCCAACATCCTGGCCTACAACGACGTGTTCCTGGCGATCGCCGTGCTGGCGACCCTGCTCGCGCTGTGGATCTTCGGGCGGGCGCTGTGGATCGACTACGTGGCGCCCAAGCCGGCCGCCGCGCCGGCAGCGCCACCGCCACCATCGTCGGCGCGCGATGCCGCCACCGATTCGCCGATTTCCACCGCTGCCGGGGAGCCGCCGGAGCCGGTGGCCGACCCGACGCCCCGCTGATTTTTTGTGACCGACATTGACTGATAACGATTATGGCTGAGACTTCCACGACCCAAGACCAATCCCGGCGCAAGATCATCGTCAGCGGCACGCTGTTCGCGCTGGTGGCGCTGATCGGCGTGCTGATCGTGCTGTATGCCTGGAACCTGCCGCCCTTCCACAGTGCCGTGCAGAGCACCGAGAACGCCACCGTGCGCGGCCAGGTCACCATCATCAGTCCCCAGCTGTCCGGCTATATCGTCGAGGTCAACGTGCAGGATTTCCAGGCGGTGCGCCAGGGCCAGCTGCTGATGCGCATCGACGACCGCATCTACAACCAGCGGCTGGAACAGGCACGCGCCCAGCTGGCGTCCCAGCGCGCGGCGCTCAGCAACTTTGCCCAGAGCCAGGGAACGGCGCGCGCCACCATCTCGCAAAACCAGGCCGCGGTGCAGAACGCCGCCGCCCAGGCCCTGCGCGCGAACGCCGACCTGCGCCGCGTCGAAGAACTGGCGGCCGACGGTTCGCTGTCGGCGCGCGAACGCGACGCCGCCCGCGCCACCCGTGCCCAGACCGTGGCCGCCACCGAACAGGCGCGCGCCGCGCTCGAGATATCGCGCCAGAACCTGCGCAGCGTCGACGTCAACCGCGCCGCGCTGGAAGCGGCGGTGGCGAATGCCGAGGCGGCCGTCAAGCTGGCCGAGATCGACCTCGCCAACACCCGCATCCTGGCCCCGCGCGACGGCCAGCTGGGCCAGGTCAGCGTGCGCCTCGGGGCTTTCGTGAACGCCGGCACCCAGCTGACGGCGCTGGTGCCGCAGACCATGTGGGTGGTGGCCAACATGAAGGAAACGCAGATGGCCGACGTGCGCCTGGGCCAGCCGGTGGTCTTCACGGTCGATGCGCTCAACCATGCCAAATTGCGCGGCCACGTGGAAGAAATCGCGCCGGCCACCGGCTCGGAGTTCTCGGTGATCCAGCCGGATAACGCTACCGGCAACTTCGTCAAGATTGCCCAGCGCATTCCGGTGCGGATTGCCATCGAACCGAACCAGCCGCTGGCGCAGCGCCTGCGGCCGGGGATGTCGGTGGTGCCGAGTATCGATACGCGGGTGGTGCCGGCGGCGCGGCCGGTGGCGGCGCAGCAGGGGCCGGGGCAGATGCAGGGCCAGGCATCGGCGCCGGGGCAGGTTCCAGCGCCGGGGCAGGGACAGGCCCCAGCGCAGACGGCGGTGCAGGAACCAGTGCAGGCGCCGGCTCAGGGGCAGGCACGATGAGGGGGGCGTTGTACTACGCGCCGGCCTTGCTGGCCGCATTGATGCTGAGCGGCTGCCGGATTGCGGTGCAGCCGCCACCAGCCTCCACGGTCAACGTGCCGCAAGCCTGGCGGGCACCAAGCGAAGTCGGCCCCAACGCGAGTGTTGCGGTCGAAGCCAACTGGTGGCGCGCCTTCGGCGACCCGGCCCTCGATGCGCTGGTGGCGCAGGCGCTGGCCAACAACGGCGACATCCGCACCGCGCGCTCGCGCCTGCAGGAATACCAGGCCCGCATCCGGGTCGCACGCTCAGCCCAGGAACCGAGCCTGACGGCCGGCATCACCCCGGGCCGCGCACGCGCCATCGGCCCCTTCGGCACGCCGGTCGAGTCGACCACGCTGCAGGGCAATGTGCAGGCAGCCTACGAACTCGATCCCTTCGGACGCCTGGAAAACGCGACCCAGGCGGCGCGCTTCGACCTCGCGTCGCAGCAGGCGGCGGCCGACGCGGTGGCGCTGTCGGTGGCGGCCAACACGGCATCGGGCTACTTGAATTTGCGCGGCCTCGACGCCCAGCTGGAACTGGCGCGCGCCACGCTGCAGTCGCGCGTGCGCTCGCTGGAACTGGCGCGGCGCCAGTTCGAAGTGGGCTACAGCTCGCGCCTGGAACTGTCGCAGGCCGAGGCCGAATACCGGACCACGGCGGCGGTGGTGCCGCAGCTGGAGCGATCCATCACCCAGCAGGAAAACGCGCTGGCACTGTTAATTGGTGCTACGCCGGGCCCGATCGCACGCGGCGCCGATTTCGCCGCCTTGCAGGTGCCGGCGATCCAGCCCGGGTTACCGTCCGAACTGCTGCGCCGGCGCCCCGACATCGCCCAGGCCGAGCGTGCCATCGCGGCGGCCGATGCCAGCCTGGCCGTCGCGCGCGACCAGCTGCTGCCGGCGCTGCGCCTGACCGCGTCGGTCGGCGGCTATGCGCACAGCCTGCCAGATCTGCTGGGCGCCGGCACGACCCTGTGGAGCGTCGGCGGCAGCATCCTGGCGCCGATCTTCGACGCCGGCCGCCTGCGCGCCCAGGCCGAAATCTCGGCTTCGCTGCGCGACCGCGCCGTGTTCGCCTACGAATCGGTGGTGCGCAACGCCTTTGCCGAAACCGAGAACGGCTTGACGGCAGTGCAGCGCCTGCGCGAGCAGCTCGAACAGGCCGAGGCGCGCCGCGTGGCCACCGCCGAGGTGCTGCGCATCGCCCACAACCGCTATACCAACGGTTATTCCTCGTATCTGGAAGAGCTGGACGCGCAGCGCAATTCGTTCACGGCCGAGAACAACGTGCTGCAGCTGCGCGCGAGCTGGCTGGCGGCGCACGTCGATTTGTACCGGGCGCTGGGCGGCGGCTGGGCATCCTCCCCGTGAATCGGGCGCCCGCTGCTGCAGCAGCTTATTAAGATTGTCATTCGTGGAAAGTGGAGAGGCTTATGATCAAGGTGGGAGTGATTGTCGGGAGCACGCGCCCTGGACGCAAGGCGCTGGACGTGGCCAACTGGGTGCTGGACATTGCCGGCATGCGCGGCGACGCGATATTTGAACTGGTCGACATCCAGGATTTCAATCTGCCGCTGCTGGACGAGCCGGTGCCGCCGTCGATGGGCCAGTATTCGCAGCCGCACACGCTGGCCTGGGCCGCGCGCATCGCCGAATTCGACGGCTTCGTGTTCGTCACGCCCGAGTACAACCACGCGACCTCGGGCGCGCTGAAGAACGCCATCGATTTCCTGTACAAGGAGTGGAACCACAAGGCGGCCGGCTTCGTCGGCTATGGCAGCGCCGGCGGTGCGCGCGCCATCGAGAACCTGCGCCTGGTGATGGGCGAACTGATGGTGGCCGACGTGCGCGCGCAGGCGATGCTGTACCTGCACGACGACTGGGAGCAGTACACGAAGTTCAATCCACGCGAGCATCACGAGCAGGCGGTGGATGCGATGCTGGACCAGGTGGTGCAGTGGAGCGGGGCGCTGAAGGGCTTGCGTCCGCCGGTAGCGTCGGCGGCGGATGAGCCGGAAGGGGCGCCGCCGCATGGACGCCGGGTCAGTAGTATGTAATGTTTGTTGGTGGCGGCGCTACAATCGCCGCCTATGGATTCCTTGACCCCTTCGCGCCGGGCTGTCTGCCCGGCCTGCCTGCGCGCGCAAAGCGCCTGCATCTGCCGCTGGATCGTGCCGCTGGCCGGCCGCGTCGAGCTGCTGGTCCTGCAACATCCTCTTGAAGTGCGTAACGCCAAGAACAGTGCACGTCTGCTGCACCTGAGCCTGGCGGGCAGCCGGCTCGAGGTCGGCGAGACGTTTACTGTGGATGCGCTGGATGCCCTTCTGTTCGCGGACGGGCGCACGCCGCTGCTGCTGTATCCGGATACCTCTTCGAGCGATGCCTCGCTCGGCGTCGCGGCGCCGCCGCTGTTGCCATCGGCGATGCTGGCGGATCCGGCACGCCTGCGCCTGGTGCTGCTGGACGCTACCTGGCGCAAGAGCCGCAAGATGCTGTACCTGAACCCGGCGCTGCAGCGCCTGCCGCGGCTGGCCCTGGACGACGTGCCGCCCAGTGCTTATCGGATTCGCAAGGCGCACGCACCGCACCAGTTGTCATCGTTGGAAGCGGCCATCCACGCGCTTGCTCAACTGGAACGGGACCCCATTTACTACCGGCCTCTGCTAGAGGCTTTTGACGGATTTGTGCAACAACAAGCAGCCTGCATACAACAAGTCACACGGCACTTGAACCCTGAGTGACATCGGCGTACTATACTGTATAAACATACAGTATTTATGGGAGCGCCGCGTGAATCGTCAAAAATCCACCGTAAGCCGTGCGGAAGGCCAGGTCATGCTGCCGTTTCCGCCCAAGATGCCGAAAACCTCGCTGGCCCTGCCCATCAAAGGCCGTGGCGCGGTCAGCAACATGCAGGGCCGTTACGAAGTCGACACGCGCGAGCGCTTCGACGACGGCTGGACCTTGCCCGGTGCCGTCCCGGCCGGTGCCGAGGCGGCGGGCGCGCCGCCGAAAACGGTCGTCAGCGATGAGTGTGCGAAAAGCATCCTCACCCGCAACAATTCGCCGGACATTCCCTTCGGCGTGTCGCTGAACCCTTACCGCGGCTGCGAACACGGCTGCATCTACTGCTTCGCGCGGCCCTCGCACAGCTACCTCGGCCTGTCGCCTGGCCTGGACTTCGAAAGCCGCATCTTCGCCAAGGTGAACGCGGCAGATTTGCTGCGCCAGGAACTGGCACGTCCCGGCTACGTGCCCCAGAACATCGCGATCGGCGTGAACACGGACGCGTATCAACCGTGCGAGCGCGACCGCCGCATCACGCGCGAAGTGCTGGAAGTCCTGACCGAGTGCCGCCACCCGTACGGCCTGATCACCAAGTCGGCCCTGATCGAGCGCGACATCGACCTGATCGCGCCGATGGCCGAGCAGGGCCTGGCCTGCGCCGCCATCACGCTGACCACGCTGGACGGCGAAATCGCCCGCACGCTCGAGCCGCGCGCCGCCGCGCCGGCACGCCGCCTGCGCGCCATCCGCGCGCTCACCGAAGCCGGCATCCCGGTCAGCGTCAGCGTAGCACCGATCATCCCCTTCGTCACCGAACCGGAAATCGAGCGCATCCTGGAAGCCGCCAAGGACGCCGGCGCCGTCGGCGCCCACTACACGATCCTGCGCATGCCCTGGGAAGTCAACCCGCTGTTCCAGCAATGGTTGCACGCCCACTTCCCGGACCGCGCCCAGCGCGTGATGAACCGCATCCGCGACATCCGCGGCGGCAAGGACTACGACAGCGACTTCGGCAAGCGCATGACGGGCGAGGGCATCTGGGCCGACCTGATCCGCCAGCGCTTCACCAAGGCCATCAAGCGCCTCGGCATGGATGGCTACACCGGCCGCTTCAGCCAGCTGGACGGCTCGCAGTTCCGGCGCCCGCTGGTGGTGCCGAAGCCAGTGGTCAGGCAGACGGCGGCGGCGGCGGCGCAGATGGATCTGTTCTGAGGTCGCCGGGCACTGGTTGCGCTTCATACCAATGCGGCATCGGCAACATATTGCCGAGTTGTAAGTGCCTGCGCCGTCGGCTAGGATGAACCTTTTCATCTCTGGACGGGAACACGGTGGAGCAGGCACAACAATTACAAGAAGCGCAGCGCGTGGTCTTCGTCGGCGCCGAATCGACCGGCAAGTCGACTCTGTCGGACTACCTGGCGCAGGCGTACGGCACCGTGTCCGTGCCGGAGATCGGCCGCTTCATCTGGGAAGAAAAGCAGGGCCGGCTGGACGCCGACGATTACGTCGAGATCGCCCTCAAGCACCGCGCAGCCGAAGACGCCGCCATGCCGCAGGCGCGGCGCTGGCTGTTCGTCGACACCAATGCACTCACTACCTTATTGCTGGGCATTCAGTTCCGTCAGGTCGGCGATCCGCCGCCGGCCGAGCTGTTGCGCTGTGCGGACGATTGCCGCACGCGCTATGCGCACACCTTTGTCTGCGCCGACGATATTCCTTACGAAGAGCAGGACGTACGCGAGAACGAAGAGTGGCGTGGACGCATCCAGAATCTCGTCGTGCAAGACCTGCAGGCGCGCGGCATTTCTTACACGGTTGTGCATGGCAGCGTCGAGGAGAGGGCGGCACAGGTGCGACGCGTGCTGGAAGGCGAGGCTGCCTGACACGAACAACAAAATCCGTTTGCTGGATGCTTGACTTTATCAACCTTAATCTATATCTTAAGATGTATCTTACGATATAAAAGGAAAAGTCATGCCACATCACGACCATCATCACCCGCACCATCACCACGATCATCATGGCCACCACCATGGTCATCACGGTCATCATCACGAACACCACGCGGCCTCGGAAGGCCCGCACCGCGGCCACCGCGGCCACGGACACGGCCCGCGCGGTGGCCGCGGCGGCGGCAGTTTCTTCGACGACGAAGGCGGCATGCCGCGTGGCCGCAAGTTGTCCTCGGATGACCTGCAACTGCTGCTGCTGGCTTTGATCGGTGAGCAGCCCAGCCACGGCTACGAGCTCATCAAGGCACTCGAACAGCGCTCCGGCGGTTTCTATGCGCCGAGCCCGGGCATGATGTACCCGGCACTGGCCTGCATGGAAGACCGCGGCCACGTGAGCATCCAGCCCGAAGGCAATCGCAAGCGTTACGCCCTGTCGGACGAGGGCCGCGCCCATCTGGATGCCAACCGCGAACGCGTCGACCTGATGCTGGCCAAACTGGCTGCCGCGGCGGAGAAGATGCACCTGATGCGCAATGCGCTTGCCGAAGGCGATGCCGCCGGCGACGGCCCCGGCCAGCGCTGGACCGCCGAATTCGCCGATGCGCGCCATGCGCTCAAGCGTGCTTTGCAGGCCTATGCCGGGCCCGGTGCCTCGGTCGAGGAGCAGCAGCGCATCGCCGCCATCCTGGCGCGCGCTACGGCCGAGATCGAGCTGGGATCGGGCGAGGCGCAGCAGTAATCGCTCGCGCCCTGCGGCCGGCCAGCAGCCGGTCGCGCAGGCGCAGCGCGGGTCGCTCGACGCTCCAGTAGAGCAGGGCGGCGACCGCCAGGGCCGCGCTGTTGTAGAGGCAGAATGCCGTCAGCGGTGCCTCTGTCGGCATCGCGCCGAGCCGCTCATCCAGCCAGGCGTACACCTGCCTGTGCGTCAGGTACAGGCTGAATGCCAGCAGCGCTATCTGCTGCAAGCCCGGCAGCCGCATGCGCGTGAACGGCAGGCGCGGGCTCGGCATGGCGCGGAGCAGACAGGCAAAGCCAAGCGCCGCCAGCGGAAACTGGAAGACCGCACCGGCCCGGCTCAGCGGCTCGATCGTTACCACTACTGCGATGGCGGCCACCCCGGCGACCAGCAGCAGCGGCCCATGATGCAGGGCACGCGTCCACCACGCTGGGCGGAAGACGCGCATGGCTGCCAGCAATACGCCGGCCAGAAGGCCGTCGAGACGGTTCCAGGTCGGGTTGTAGATCGTTTCGACATAGCCCAGCAGCGCCTGTCCGGCATCGCTGCCCGGCCCGAGGTGGGGCGCCACGTGGTGGTGCCACGCCCAGTCGCGCAACAGCATGCCGCCGGCGAACAGGAAGGCGGCAAGTGCAATCGTTCGAGCTACGCCGGGGCGACGGGCCAGCAGCGCTGCCGCCAGCGGAAACAGCACATGAAAATGTTCTTCCACGCACAGCGACCATGCGTGCGAATAGGCGCTTGCATGCGGCCAATCCGGGAACAAATTGACCGTGAAGGTGAGGAACTGCCACAGCGGCGGCAAGCGATCGGCTTCGCGCCAGGCGGGCCACGCCAGGTAGAGGCCCAGCACCGCCAGGTAGGCGGGCAGCACGCGCAAGGCACGTCCCAGCACGAAGGCGTACCAGTCCGGATGGCCGCCCTGCGCGTAGTGGCGCAGGACCTGCCAGCCGATCAGGTAGCCGCTGAGCACGAAAAACAGGTCCACGCCGAGCCAGCCATGGCGCCCGAACGACGGCAAGGCAAAGCCGTGGCTGGCAAGGTGGTACAGCATGACCGTCAGGATGGCGCCGGCACGCAGCAGATCAAGGCCGAATTCGCGGCTGAATTCGCGCCCGCCTGGTGGTGTCTGATTCATCATGGGCCGGCAGTCTACCCGAGGCGAGCGCTGCGGAAACTCTACAATTGTCACGGTACGCACATGCCGGTGGACGCGGCGGCAGCGCTTGCCATATGCTGGCACCTTCTCCAGCACAGCAAAGCGCCGCGCCATGCCATCCGATCCCATCGTCGCCACCAGCAAACGATTGAGCTTTATCCTGCGTCACCGCCCGGACAGTATCGGCCTGACGCTCGATGCCCATGGCTGGGCCGGCGTCGACGATTTGCTGGCCCGGCTGGACGCAGACGGCCATGCGATCGACCGTGCGCTGCTCGAGCGCGTCGTGGCCGACAACGACAAGCAGCGTTTTGCGTTCAATGAAGACCGCACGCGGATCCGCGCCAGCCAGGGGCATTCGATTGGCATCGACCTGGCGCTGGAACAGGCAGCGCCGCCGGACATGCTGTACCACGGCACCGCGACCCGCTTCCTGAAATCGATCCTGGCCGAAGGGCTAAAGGCATCGGGGCGGCATCACGTGCACTTGTCGGCCGATGTCGATACCGCCAAACGGGTGGGCGCGCGGCACGGGTTTCCGGCGGTGCTGCGCGTGGATGCGCGGCGCATGCAGGCGGATGGCATCGTGTTCTATCGTTCGGATAACGGCGTATGGCTGACGGAGGCCGTGCTGCCGCGCTACCTGGAAGTCAGCGTGGAAGTCAGCGCTCGTTAGTCGCCGCCGCCAGCAATTCCATCGTGTCCGCCGCCCCCATCTTGCGCGCGGCGTCCAGCATCGAATTACCGTCGGCATCGCGCCGGAACGGATCGGCGCCGCGCGCCAGCAGCAGACGGGCGATATCGACACGGTTGAACATGACAGCGAACATCAGCGCCGTCTTGCCGTTCGGTCCGGCGGCGTCGACCTGGGCGCCGCGCTCGAGCAGCAGGGTGGCCACCGCCAGGTCGCCCTTGAAGGCGGCGCCGGCGAGCGGCGTCTGGCTGGCGTCGTTCATGATTTCGGGATCGGCGCCGTGATCGAGCAGCACGCGCGCGGCGTCGAGGTGGCCGTGGTAGCAGGCCAGCATCAGCAGGCTGTCGCCGCGTTCGTTGCGCAGGTTGGGCGGCAGGCGCTGGCCCAGCAGCGTCGCCAGCTCGCCGGCCTCGCCGGCGCGGGCAAAGCCGAACACGCGGCGCACGAAGGCCAGCGTGTCGTCGTCGAGGTCTTGCGGTGTTGCCGGGCGAACCCCTGCTTGCTGCTCCTGCTCCTGCTCCTGCATCGTCATCTCCTGTGTGTTGCGTATTGGGTGAATGGCATACCGATTAAATCACAAACCACGGTCCGCCATCGGCGCGCACGCGAGCTGCGCACACCGTCTTTGACGGAATCGATGTGGCCGACTCAGGCCGTGAACTCGGCCAGGTGGCGCTCGATCTCAAACACGTGCGGATCGAATTTACCCAGTTCGCGCAGGGCCTTGGCCAGCTCCAGCAGGTACTCGCTGTTGGGGCCGCTCGGACCGCGTGCCTGGGCGATCTGCTGCGCGATCTCGCGCTCGCCGGCGGGGCCGAGGTAGGCCGCGTTTTCGTGGGTGGCGATGTAGACGATGCCGTGGGCGGCGCTGCCGTCCTCGAAATGGATGTCGGTGGCCAGGCGCAGGTAGCCGTTCTTTTCGCGGAAATCGAGGTGGGCGAATTCCTCGGGCGTGACCAGGTAGGCCATGCCGTGGCAGATGGCACCCGGTTCCGGTGCCAGCGTGACGACGCGGCCGGGCGCCGTCTCCGTGCCGCGGTGGTCGTGCGAGCCTTGCCAGAAGCGCCGGGTCCAGCCGCCGATATGGGCCGGGCGCCGTTCCAGAAAGGGGAAGTCGGCCTTGAAGATCAGGGAGCCGTAGCCGAACAGCCAGACGCTGGCGTGGCCATCGAACTGGGCCATGCGCTGGTTGATCGCGATGGTGTTGTGGGACATCGTGCTTGCAAGCGGTGAGGTGGGATATCGCATTTTAGCGCGGCGGTTTGTGCGCGTCAGGTTGAGGCTGCCGATCATGTTGCCGAATGTTCGCAAGCGCACGGTCGAGGGGGCAGTTGATCTGGCTGAATAGCATATGCGGCGTGTCGATGGCCAGCATACCGGCGTGCTTCGACACACCGAGCGTTTGCTCTAATTCTTCGGCAAGGCTGGCAGGACAGGGCGGGTAACATGAACAACGCCGTTTCGATGCAGCGATACGCTGCGCCGGGCGAAAGAAATCGTTTGTACGAACCTTCGTTTTCAGTTGTAATAGCGGCAATAATTGCAACCATGAAAGAAAAAGCATGAAACTTGCTACCTTGAAGACCGGCGGCCGCGACGGTACGCTGGTCGTGGTCAGCCGTGACCTGGTCACTTGCCAGGCGGTCCCGGACATCGCGCGCACCATGCAGGCGGCGCTGGACGATTGGGACCGTGTCGCGCCGCAATTGCGCGGCATCTATGAAGTGCTGAACGCAGGAACCGCACCGGACGCGGTGTCCTTCATCGAGCAGGAGTGCGCTTCGCCGCTGCCGCGCGCCTACCAGTGGGCCGACGGCTCGGCCTATATCAACCACGTGGAGCTGGTGCGCAAGGCGCGCGGCGCCGCTGTGCCGCCGTCCTTTTATACCGATCCGCTGATGTACCAGGGCGGATCCGATGCGTTTGTCGGGCCGTGCGACCCGATCGCGGTACTGTCCGAGGACTGGGGCGTCGACCTCGAAGCCGAAGTCGCGGTCGTCACCGGCGACGTGCCGATGGGCGCCACCCTCGAGCAGGCAGCCGGCGCGGTGCGCCTGGTGATGCTGGTGAACGACGTTTCGCTGCGCAATCTGATTCCGAAGGAGCTGGAAAAGGGCTTCGGCTTCTTCCAGTCGAAACCGGCCAGCGCCTTCTCGCCGGTCGCGGTCACGCCGGACGAACTCGGCGCCGCCTGGCAGGACAGCAAATTGCGCCTGCCGCTGCAGGTCACCCTCAACGGCGAGCCCTTCGGCCGTCCGAATGCGGGCGACGACATGACCTTCAGCTTCGCCCAGCTGATCGCCCACGCCGCCAGGACGCGCGAGCTGGTGGCCGGCAGCATCATCGGTTCCGGCACGGTGTCCAACAAGCAGGGCGGGCTGCACGGTTCCAGCATCGCCAACGGCGGCGTCGGCTATTGCTGCCTGGCCGAGCTGCGCATGTACGAAACCATCGAGCAGGGCGCACCGCAGACGCCGTTCCTGCGCTTCGGCGACACGGTCCGCATCGAGATGACGGGCGCGGACGGCGCGAGCATCTTCGGGGCGATCGACCAGGAGGTCGCCCACTATCACGGGAGGAAGGAATGAGGCTTTACACGTATTTCCGCAGCTCTGCCGCCTACAGGGTCCGCATCGCCCTGAACCTCAAGGGACTGGCATACGAGGCGATCCCGGTGCACCTGCTGCGCGACGGCGGCGAGCAGTTGCAGGCCCAGTACCGCGCCATCAACCCGGCCGGGCTGGTGCCGGCCTTCCAGGACGATTACCTGACGCTGACCCAGTCGATGGCGATCCTGGAATACCTGGAAGACGAGCATCCGAAGGTGCCGCTGATGCCGAAGAACGCCGCCGGCCGCGCGCGCGTGCGCGAACTGGCGCAGATCGTCGCCTGCGACATCCATCCGGTAAACAACCTGCGCGTGCTGCGCTACCTCAAGGACGAGCTCAAGGTCAGCGAAGAGGTCAAGAAGGAGTGGTACCGCCACTGGCTGGTGGGCGGCCTGGAAGTGCTGGAAACCCACCTGGCGCGCGACCCGAGTTCCGGTCCGCTGTGCCACGGCCACACGCCGACCATCGCCGACTGCTGCCTGGTGCCGCAGGTCTACAACGCCGAGCGCCACGGCATCGACGTGTCGATCTACCCGAACATTGCGCGCATCAATGCGCTGTGCAGCGAGATGCCGGGCTTTATTGCGGCGCATCCTTCGAATCAGCCGGACGCGGAGTAAGCAAGTCAGGCGTCGTCCCCGTGAAAACGGGGACCCACACCGAGCTTCCGAAGTCAGTATGCGTGAAGCCCTGACGTACATCCGACATACCGAATTCTGTTACTCAGTATGGATCCCCGCCTACGCGGGGACGACGTGTACGTTGCACTCAGTGCCGCGTCTCGGTCCCCACCGTCGACCGGTCCGGCTCCGCCGGCGTCGAAATCTCTTCCAGCGTATGGTCGATGCCGGCCGAATGCTTGGCCGCCATGTCGCCCAGCGACACGATGCCGATCACCTCGTGCGATTGCGGATCGATCACCGGCAGGCGGCGGATCTGCACGTCGCCCATCTGGCCCAGCACTTCGTCGACGGTCTGGTCCGGGGCGCAGGTGCGCACGTCGATGCTCATCACGTCGCCGACGCGCGTCTGGCCGGGTGCCTGGCCGGCGGCGGTCGAGCGTACCGTGATGTCGCGGTCGGTGATCATGCCGACCAGTTTCTGGCCGTCGAGCACGGGAATGGCGCCGACGTTCAGTTCATCCATCATCTGGGCCGCGCGCTGCACGGTTTCCTGCGGCGCAATGCTTTGCACGTCGCGGGTCATCACATCCTGAATGGTTTGCATTTGACGCTCCTTGTCAGCGGGTTTCAACGGGCAAAAGCATGCCCCGATTCGCGAAATCCTGACGCCACCTTGACGCGCGGAACAGCTCGCAAAAAAAGCCGTGCGCACGGCTTGCGAACGGCCGCCTCGGCTACAATCTGGCTCCTTTTCGCTCACGCTTTGCTTTGCGCCATGCCAGATACCACCGTCCCTGCTGCGATTCTAGATGCCCTGAACCTGGCCGACGCCTCCTGGCGCCCGCATCTCGTCGCCGGGCTGGAAGCGATGATGCGCGCCACGCCCGATTACCTGCCGACGCTGGCCGGCGACGATTACCTGCCCACCGGCGGCCGCCTGTTCGCGGCGTTTTCGCTGCCTTTGGCGCAGGTGCGCTACGTGCTGGTGGGGGAGGGACCGTATCCACGCGCCGAAAGCGCGACCGGTGTGTGCTTCATGGATGGCGCCGTAGGTGAGCTGTGGTCGGACGCCGGCCTGTCGAAGCCGGTCAACCGCGCCACCTCGCTGCGCAACTTCATGAAGATGCTGCTGGTGGCCGATGGCCAGTTGCAGCTCGAGGACACCGGCGGCGCCGCACTGGCGCCGATCGCCAAAGCGGCGCGTGCCGGCGCGGCGATCCAGACCCTGGCCGCGCTGCAGGACAAACTGATCGACCAAGGCTTCCTGCTGCTGAATGCCTCGCTGGTGTTCCGCAAGCATGTCGCGCCGGTGGTCGATGCCCGGGCCTGGGTGCCGTTCCAGCAGGCGGTGTTTGCCGCGCTGGCTAGCTGCCAGGAAAAGCCGACCCTGGTCCTGTGGGGCAAGATCGCCGAGCAACTGAAGAAAGTCCCGGAGACCGAAGGCTTCCCGCAGATCCACGCCGAACACCCCTACAACCTCAGCTTCATTGGCCACCAGGGCATGCATCAACTGTTCGGCCCGATGCAACTGCTGCATCCTCGCTGAGCCGCCTTGTGCTCTGACCCCGAATTGTTAAATCGAGTGCAGCGCACCGGCGTCGTGCACTTGCGCGCCACGATGGCCCGCTGGCGCGCGCCTTATTTGTGCAAATGACAACTGGTGACATTTGGTCATTCATTTAGTACAAGTTTGTAAAATCCAGTGCATCTTTTGTTTTGACATTGAAGGTAGCCCCTTGCAGCATGGGACACACCGGTCGCGCCGATCTCAGGCAGCTTTTACAACCGGCCACGTCAATCACCCATCTACGAGGAACGCATGAAAAAAGCATTTGCCGGGCTGGCACTCGTCGCCCTGTCCGCCATGGTCTCGGCCACAGCAGGCACGACCGTCGACTTTTCGAATGGATTACAGGGCTGGGACAACCACCCTCCCTATGACGGCGAGGCGGGCGCCTGGATCGATACGTCCTACGGTTCGCCGGCGCTGCATACGATCAATCCGGTGACCTTCGGCATGACCTGGTCGAACACCACCAACCCGGCTTTTGTGGGCAACTACGGCGCGTCGCCCTCGCTCACGCTCGGCATCGACATCCTGGCCAACTCGATCATCTACTGGGGCACCGGTCAAGAGGTGACGCGCAACCTGGTGGTCGAGCTGCGCGACTATGACAACACTTACCATGACATGCCTTACACCAGCGTCTGGTACAACCTGGGCACGATCGGCGCCGGCATGGGCTGGCAGCATTTCGAGGTGACCATCGGCGACACCGCCGCCGGCGCGCTGCCGGCCGGCTGGGGCGGTTACGGCATCGACGATACCGAGACCGGCGGCGTGCCGGCCCTGCCGCCGGACCGCAGCTTCGCCGACGTGCTGGCGGGCGTCGACGAGATCGCCTTCACGACTTATGTGCCGGGCTATTTCTATGGCTGGACGGGGTATGACGTGGTGGTCGACAATATCTCGATCGACGGCGCCGCCGCGGCCGACGTGCCGGAACCGGCCAGCCTGGCGATGCTGGCGGGCGGCCTCGGCATGCTGGGGCTGGCGCGCCGGCGCCGTGCAGCGGGCGGACGCAGCCGCGCCTGAAGCAGGCACCGAAGCACCGAGAAAAACGTGAGATAAAGCGCGGGGAAGCAGCCCTGCGCGTGCGGCCCGGTCAGCCCCTGATCGGGCCGTTTGCGTTTTGGCCCTGCCAAGACAAACGCCGCCGAATACGCTATACTTGACTAATTCAATCAACTAATCAGGCTTTTCCGGATGTCCAAGTGGACATTGCAAAACCGGTTGGTTGAAGGAAAGCAGGATTTTACACTGTTAGGTAACCAACCCGAGGTTGTGATGCGTCTGACCACCAAAGGCCGTTTTGCTGTAACCGCGATGATCGATCTTGCCCTGCGCCAGGGCAACGGTCCGGTCACGCTGTCGGGCATCAGCCAGCGCCAGGCCATTTCGCTGTCCTACCTGGAGCAGCTGTTCGGCAAGCTGCGCCGGCACGAGATCGTCGAGTCGGTGCGCGGCCCCGGCGGCGGCTACAGCCTGGCGCGCGGCGCCGACAAGGTGACCGTGGCCGACATCATCATCGCCGTCGATGAGCCGCTCGATGCGACCCAGTGCGGCGGCAAGGAAAACTGCCATGGTGCGGATACCGCCGCCGGCACGCGCTGCATGACCCACGAGCTGTGGGCCACGCTGAACGCGAAGATGGTGGATTACCTCGATTCCGTCACCTTGCATGACCTGGTCGAACAGCAGAAACAGAAAGACCAGAAAGAACAGAACGTCGTGGTGATGCACCGCCACGCCGCCGTCGGACAAAACTGAAGAGCAAAACTGGAGTGAACTGATGAACGCGCCTTTGGATAAAAAAATCGAGCAGAGCTTCGTGACTGCGCCTCATTTCCCGATCTACATGGATTACTCGGCTACCACGCCGATCGATCCACGTGTCGCCGACAAGATGATCCCGTTCCTGCGCGAGCAGTTCGGCAATCCGGCGTCGCGCAGCCACGCCTACGGCTGGAGTGCCGAGGCGGCGGTCGAGGAAGCGCGCGCCAATGTCGCGGCCCTTGTCGGCGCCGATTCGCGCGAGATCATCTGGACCTCCGGCGCCACCGAATCGAACAATCTGGCGATCAAGGGTGCGGCCCACTTCTATAAATCGAAGGGCAAGCACCTCATCACCGTCAAGACCGAGCACAAGGCCGTGCTGGACACCGTGCGCGAGCTGGAACGCGAAGGTTTCGAAGCGACCTACCTCGAACCGCAGGACAATGGCCTGATCACGCTTGCGCAGCTGGAAGCGGCGATCCGTCCGGACACCATCCTGATTTCCGTCATGCTGGTGAATAACGAGATCGGCGTGGTCCAGCCGATCAAGGAAATCGGCGACCTGTGCCGCTCGAAGGGCATCATCTTCCACAGCGACGCGGCGCAAGCCACCGGCAAGGTGCACATCGACCTGGCCGCACTGAATGTCGACCTGATGAGCTTCAGCGCGCACAAGACTTACGGTCCAAAGGGCATCGGCGCCCTGTACGTGCGCCGCAAGCCGCGCGTGCGCCTGGAAGCGCAGATGCACGGCGGCGGCCACGAGCGCGGCCTGCGTTCGGGCACGCTGGCACCGCACCAGATCGTCGGCATGGGCGAAGCCTTCCGCATCGCCCGCGAAGAAATGGACACCGAGCTCGCCAAGATCAAGGCGCTGCGCGACCGCCTGGCCAAGGGCCTGCTGGAGATCGAAGAGGTCTACATCAACGGCGACATGGACCACCGCGTGCCGCACAACCTGAACGTGTCGTTCAATTTCGTCGAAGGCGAATCGCTGATCATGGCGGTCAAGGACCTGGCGGTGTCGTCGGGTTCGGCCTGCACCTCGGCCTCGCTGGAACCGTCGTACGTGCTGCGCGCCCTCGGCCGCAGCGACGAACTGGCGCACAGCTCGATCCGCTTCACCATCGGCCGCTTCACGACCGAGGAAGACATCGACTTCGCGATCGGCCTGCTGAAGTCGAAAGTCGCGAAGCTGCGCGAACTGTCGCCGCTGTGGGACATGCACAAGGACGGGATCGACATCAGCACGATCCAATGGGCTGCACACTAATCACCGCATACGAATTCAAGGAGCACGAAAATGGCATATTCCGATAAAGTCCTCGACCACTACGAAAACCCGCGCAACGTCGGCGCGTTCGACAAGAACGCCGACGACGTCGGCACCGGCATGGTCGGCGCCCCGGCCTGCGGCGACGTGATGAAGCTGCAGATCAAGGTCAACGAAGCCGGCGTGATCGAAGACGCAAAGTTCAAGACCTACGGCTGCGGTTCGGCAATCGCTTCCAGCTCGCTGGTGACCGAATGGGTCAAGGGCAAGTCGCTGGACGAAGCGCTGGCCATCAAGAACACCCAGATCGCCGAAGAGCTGGCACTGCCGCCGGTGAAGATCCACTGCTCGATCCTGGCAGAGGACGCGATCAAGGCGGCCGTGGCCGACTACAAGACCAAGCACGCGACCGAAGTCAAAGCCGCGTAATGGTAGGGTGGACGGGTTTCCCGTCCACGCGTTGATTGTTGACGGCTCCGTCATCGTGCGCGAAATCGGAGCCGTAACGTATCACCGCGTGGACGGCGAAGCCGACTAGGCGTCCCCGTCCACCCTACGCAGCAAACGTAATCAAGCTGGAGAAACACTTATGGCAATCACCCTGACCGAAAAAGCCGCCCGTCACATCAGCCGTTACCTCGAACGCCGGGGCAAGGGCGTCGGCTTGCGTTTCGGTGTGCGCACCACGGGCTGCTCCGGCCTGGCCTACAAGCTGGAATACGTCGACGAGCCGGCCGGTGAAGACAACATCTTCGAATCGCACGGCGTGAAAGTCTTCGTCGATCCGAAGAGCCTGCCGTACATCGACGGCACCGAACTCGATTTCGCCCGCGAAGGCCTGAACGAAGGCTTCCGCTTCAACAACCCGAACGTCAAGGACAATTGCGGTTGCGGCGAGAGCTTCCGTATTTAAGTAGCGATGCAGAATCACTTCGAGCTGTTCCAACTCCCGGCCCGCTTCGACGTCGACATGGACGCGCTGGACAGCGCCTACCGCGAAGTCCAGGGCCGCGTCCACCCGGACCGTTTCGTGAACGCCAGCGATGCCGAAAAACGCGTCGCGATGCAGTGGGCGACGCGCGCCAACGAGGCCTACCAAACGCTGCGCAACCCGCAGAAGCGCGCGCAGTACCTGTGCGAACTGAACGGCGTCGACCTGCAGACGGAATCGAACACGGCGATGCCGATGGACTTCCTGATGCAGCAGATGGAGCTGCGCGAATCCCTGGCCGACGCGCGCGCGGCGAAGGACGCCGGCGCGCTGGACGAACTCGATGCCCAGGTGCGCGGCGAGCGCAAGGCGCGGTTGGCGGCAGTCGGCAAGCTGCTCGATGCGGGCGACTACCAGAACGCGGCGCAGGGCGTGCGCGCGCTGATGTTCCTCGACAAATTCGGCGATGAATTGCATTACGCGTTCGAGGCGCTGGAGAGTTGACGGTATTTATATGTGTTTGGACGCGTGGACGGGTTTCCCG
>Ga0265797_10005141_pt1 | contig 19346 bp, 18 predicted proteins | sample P2T30metagenome_FD_192433 | JGI IMG/M metagenome (GOLD analysis project Ga0265797, IMG submission 192433) | Plant litter microbial communities from East Loma Ridge, Irvine, California - P2 T30 | ecosystem: Environmental > Terrestrial > Plant litter > Unclassified | place: USA: California... | reverse complement strand
TCGGAGCCATTGCTCAACCCACCTCCACGCTTCTCCGTGCCAGTCCAACACCACCACCTCCCTCTCGTAAGTGCCCAACCTTCTCATCAGCCTACTAGTCCATCTGGGTTTGCGCTTCAACACTCAGATTGTCTCAATCCTGCTCTGCGCATTCCGGCCGCTAACCTGATGCTTGCAGCCAGCGGCGGTTGACGGATTCAGATCAAAGCATCCACATTGCCTACCCAGGCCGTTGAGCACTACTACTGGTATGTATATCTCTCAATAGGGTCCTGCGACCGACTTAGCTTGAACGTCTTGCTGCGACGCGGCCCCTGAGCACCCAGCGCTGCCCTCCCTGTAGCCCGTCACCGGGCAGCGGTGACGACCTCCCCACGGGCTCAAGCCCAGCACAGCCTTCGTGGAACAACACCAGAAGCATCCAAGATGCCATCAAACATCATCGAGATCCATCTGCTAACTCGACATAGTACAGACTCGCTACCCGTTTATCCTTCTCCGACCGCTATTCGTCCCAAGTCGTCCGTTGCGACACCGGCAGGATCGGTGCGCCCCCCAACCACACACACATACAAAGACTCGCTTTAGAGGCTTTGCAACACAAGACCAACACCGGGAACATTGGTCATGCAAGTTCCTAACATGCTTGCTGAAGCTCGGGTTGCGGGTGCACAGCGCTTCCCTGAGGTCGAACAGCTCATAGCGGGCCGACACCACGACGCCATGCAGTCGCCTCCCGACTACGACATGATGACCCAGAGAGAAGACTCTGGCATCATGGATGTCTACCCAAGTACCGAGACCGGCTCGGCGCATGGCTCCTTGTCGCCCTCGAAGCAGGTGCCCAAGAAGCACGTCAGCTTTGAGCTACTGTTACCCCAGTCGCCAGCCCACAAGGCTCGATTACCGATGCGAGTCGACATCTACCCTCATGATACGACCGACTCCATCATTACCACCGTCAAGAACTTCTACGGTCTGTACGAGCGCCGAGGCGTCATCTTTGAGGACCGCAATGGCAACACGCTCATCGCGCGCTTTGAGAACTTTGAGCATGGCATGACCATCTATGTTCGCGTCTCCCCAGAAAGTATGGATGCCGACGACTATTCTCCTGATCCCCGACAGCAGACCATATCACCCCGTCGCCCTCGGCTGCACCTTGACGAAGCCTTCCAGATGCTCCCGCCCCACCAGCACCAACAAACGGGCTCCAGATCAGCATCTCGCCATGCGCGCCAGAGTCACTCACCTCAACCAGGTCGTGGCCGAAGGAGCGTCTCCGCCAGTAAGCGTATGCGCCCTTCTGCCAAGAGCCGCGCAAACAGCTCACATGGGAGCTTTGCCAACGGCGACGACTACAGCGATAGTGAAGGCGAGCATGGCTCTGTGACCAGCTCGCGCCGCTCAAGGAAAGAGCCACTCGCAAGTGCTGAGATTAGCGTTGACAACATCGTTGAAGGCGGCCGCCGAAAGCGTGCCAAATTTGACAGCTCGGTAAGTACCTACAGAGGGCATGCATCGTACAATAGTCTGACACCCGTTCCTTCCATAGGAGCTGCCTCTGTTCGTACCACCTCAAGTTCCTATGACTGCCTCGTTGTCGTCCGTGTCCCCTCAACGGCGTATCAGCGGCAATACTGCTGGTTCTCCATACTCCGCCAACCAGCAGACATTTTCATACTCACACCCGCTGCCCTCGCCGCAGAGTTACGGCCAGGGCGAGAGTTCCTATCTTCAAGGACTCGTCACACCCTACTCTGCGTCTAGCGGCCAGGCGCAAGGATACAAATCACGCGCGCGGGGTTCAGGACAATATGCCCATTATCGCTATTCTGGGAGCGGTGGGGCTCTGCCCACACCTGACACCACTCTTGCGAGCATCAGCGTCATCTCTGATGAGGATGTTGCCCGCCAGCTCATGCGGTTGGGAGATGCGTCCAACTTCTCCAATCATCGTACATCCACTTCCACGCTGGATGATGCCTTTAGTGGAAAGGCTGATGCAGCGTCTTCCAGTGACGAGAGCGCTGATGGTAGTGACGAGGAGAATGAGCTCCCCCCTCTCCCGTACAACATTGCTCGTGGAATGCATGACCACACTCGAGTCTACGACGGGGCCGAGAGCAGTGGAGAGGATTATGAGGATGATCGAGACGGCTCCTTCAAGGGTGCCAGTGATGAGATGATGCCGGATGAGCACAACAACTATCGTGTACAGTCTGGCGTTATCAAAGCTCGGTCCGTATCGAGCAAGTCTGGCAAGCACGGCAAGCCCCGCGCAGCCTCGAAGAGCAAGACCAAGGTCAATGGCACGAGCAAAACACCAATGTCGCCCTCTTCTCTTCCGTCACAGTCGAGGAAGGCATCTAATGCATCACTGAATTTCCAGCATCAGCTTGGTGTCGATGAAGAAGACCTCTCCAGCAAGCCTCGTTGCCAACGCTGCCGTAAGAGCAAGAAGGGCTGTGACCGTCAGCGACCTTGTCAGCGTTGCAAAGACGCGGGCATCAGTGCCGACGGATGCGTAAGCGAGGATGAAGGTAACGGTAGAAAAGGTCGTTACGGACGCCACATGGGTGTCTCAGTCAAGAAGAACTCGGTCTCGTCAGCGACGTCAATGGCCCCTCCCCCAATGTACGAATACAACATGCCAATGGACGGTGCACACTCGATGAGCACGTCCCTGGATAAAAGCAAGAAGCGCAAGAGGTAGGGAGCGAACGCATACGTGTTGGGGTGTTAGATCCAAGCGATGTCGGCTTGGCTTCGATGCTTCTGCTCAGCACGTATTTCCCCTGCACAATCATCTTGGACATCACTATTAGTTGCAGACGGCTCGTCTCTGAAGTCTTGGATAGCGCAGCTCCGCATTGCTTTGGCGCCTTCTTGTCCCGCTCCTTGCCAAGGGCGGTAAAAGTGTGTTTTCGCGCTTTATTTCTACCAGTGCGTACCACGGGAGCAAGGCGAAATTTGAAAATTGTCATGGTGTTATAGGATAAGACCGGGCTGGACTGGTTGGGAGAGCATGGGTTCCTAGGGGGCAACGGCTGGGTTAGAGGTTCTGGGTGCTGGAAGACGGGGTTTGGGTCATCCATGTTGTCCGCTTTGGCGAGTATTTTCATATGTTCCCTCCTTTACGACTTTGTTTGGCCCTGTAGCAAAATCTAGTCGACGACATTCAATGATCAGCTTATTAAAATAAGGCGGTCTGCAAATAGGAGTGACGTTCAATCCACTTATGTCATCGGTATGTACATGTGCGGCACGACCCCCTGCGCCGGTGAGGATTTGGCAACGGTTGCACGGCATTGGTGCAGCTATGAAACGCCACAATCGCTTCAAGCTCTCACTAGGCGGATGGAGCAAGAAGCACTGCGAGGTGAATGTTATTTTGATTTTTGATTTATTTATTCAAAAAAAAAGTCCCCTCACGGAGTCGAGTTGATCGCTGGCATGGCACGAACACGTGCGAACATCATTTCTACGCTGTTTTCTACGTTTTTTTTCTTTCGGGTAGAGGCTTGTTACCTGTTTGGACCTTTTTGCATTTCTGATGTCCCTACGGCTATAGAAAACCATTTATTCAAAAACAAAATCCGCGTCAGCATGTCTACAGGACAGCAGCACATTGTCGGCATGGTAACTCACGTGCAGTTGATCGGAAAATAAGCCAGGAGCCATTGAAAGTCTTCAAACATCCTCTAGTGGATGCTACGTTGTACAACGTCGTCATCACCAGCTCAACCACTTGCTCGCAAAACTACCATGGCAGCACATTGTCGGTCCCAGAGCTCTGCCAGGCTATTTTGAGACGAGAGCCCAAAGCTTAAATCGGCAGGAACGGGCCCGAAGTGGGGCAGGGTGGCTGACAAGGGATCGGCGCGAACCAAGCTGGCCCTTAGAGGCTGTGTTGCCTGCAAGGAAATAACTCTCGCGGTAAGGCGTACAACGCTTCACTCGTAAGACGCAGCCTCGTCACCTCGTCGTCTACTCTCGCCCATCCACTCACCCTGTCGTTGGCCTCTTCCCTTGACTGCTAAGGCGAGGGGAGGCTGTGTGACGACTGTTGCCATTGGGAGCAGCTCCTGTCGATTGACTCCTTATCAGCCACAGCTGACCTCTCCGCGCCCCGACCGCCGATCCCCCCACCGAGCGCGAACGCGATGGCCGAAGGCTCCATCAAGTCGAGGATTGCAGCCCTCAATCTCGAGGAAGTTCACACGCCTGTGCCTGGTGCGAGGCCATCCTACAGCTATGACGCTGCTATTACTTCCAAGAAGAAACCACCTCCACCCCCGCCCAGTGCGCGACCACCCGCCTATTCGCGCCAAACCGTGAACAATCCACCGGTGCTCAGCAACGCCCCTACGTCAGCGCGACAATTGGGTAACCAGCCTATGATTGGAAATGAAAGCCCGAAACCAATCGCAAAGGTTTCGCCCGCGCTGCCTCCCCGCGCATCTCCACGTAATGCCAGCACGCCCAAACCGTCACCTGCGCTGCCTCCGCGCAAAGCTTCAGAGTTGAGCGTGCGCCGGCGCGAGTCTTCCGAGTCTATATCCACGGTCGCTTCAGGCATCTCAACAATTTCTCTGGGCTCTACGAAGACTAACGGCACCTACCATAGCAATGGTAGCACGGGCACACTGTATCAGGTCAGGGCCCCGGCCTTCGATCCTGCAAAATTGCCTCCTCTGCCACCAAAGAGAGCGGCTGAAGACTCTGGGAAGGGTAGTGCGACATTGAATGCTATGAAGAGCAAGCGAGACTATGTACCTGCTCAAGCACTTCCACCCAAGCTCAAAACTCCGAGTAAGCATTCAATTTACAAAGCAAAGATGGCCCAAAGAAGTCTACTAACGCGCACTGCGTACAGATGTACCAGCTCGACCTTCATTACCTCCTAGACAGTCCATTGTTCACGAGAAATCACCTCGGCCCGTACCCGCCCTGCCACAAAGGCAGCCTTCGAACGAGATGTCGCAGAAAAGCAGGGCAGTCGCACCGCCACCATCGCGACGATCAGCATTGGAGATGGGCTTCGATAATAAAATGCCATCCCCTCCTTCGGTTCCCTCAAGCCGGCCCACAACGACTACATTAGACTCTGCGCCAACAGCTGGAACACCACCACCCGTCCCACGCTCGTCCCGACCCAATATCGAAGCCATCATGGCTTCAAAGCCAAAGCCAGGTGCAGTTGCAAGTTGTCTCAAATGCCGAGACTTCTCAGGCCCAGATCACCATGCCGCCCAATTTCCGCGTACTCAGCTTCCCTCTTCGGATGTGGGCTGGCTTGCTCATCAGCTTTGCGCGCCATTCACATCTCCAACAGACAAGGCAAGGGCCATCTTCACCTGGCTACACCACAATGTTGATTATGATGCTCACTCGTTCTTCAATGGCACTGTTTCGCCTACTACTCCCGAGAAAACTATTGCATCAGGTCTTGCAGTATGCGAGGGCTATGCCGGCCTGTTCGCTGCTTTGGCTTTAAAGGCTGGTCTAGAAGCTATGGTTTGTTCTGGTGCTTGCAAGGGTTATGGCTATGCTCCACTGGAGCCTGGACAGCCCGTGCCACCCTACCAATCGACTCACGCTTGGAATGCCGTCAAGATTGACAATGGAGAGTGGAAGCTCGTTGATTCTTGCTGGGGAGCTGGGCATCTTGGGTGTCAGATGCGGGGCGAAGGGTATGTTTCAACGGCCTTGATGCTTCAAACGTTTCCTCTGAGCTCCAACACTTTACTGACTCTCATCTAGATATGTACGATCTTTCAACCCGAGCCAGTTCATCATGGACAACAACGAGTTTGGTTTGAAACACTTCCCTGGAGAGACTTCCCACCAGTTCCGTACTGACGGGCGTATTGTCTCGTACGAGGAATTCATGCGGGATGACCAAGGTGGACGTGTACATGTTTTCGGCGACGCATTCAAGGAGCACGGTGTAGGCGAGCGAACCTTTGAGCCATCGCAGGCGCAAATCAAGGTAAATGACCCACACGCGCCCGCAACGGTTCGTTTCCAATTCTCAACCATCTGTCCGCACTGGGATAACGCCCGCCACGGCAAGGGCCCGCCTTACCTTATGCTCCTGAGCATCGCTGGAAGAGATGGCCGCAAGCCAGACTATAAACCCTTCAACACTGACGGGCACACGTGGTGGCTTGACGTGGCTCGAATTGAGCTTGGTGCACCGGGTCAGAAGATTGGACTTAATGCAGTCACAATTTTCAATGGCAAGGACGCTCGGGGCATGAGCGTTACCACTTGGAACAACAAGACGGCGTACTCATGCAACTTTGGCTGCGTGGCATCTTGGGAGCTTATCTGAAACCCAAGAGTTTATATGAAAAGCTTGTTTCGCGGCTCATCTCACGTCCACAATGTGCAAGCTTCAGGTCAGGAGTGTGGAGCCACAATGATGTCGACGATGGTAATTTATCAATTTATAATCCCCTGGATCTTGGTGGGTACTTGGCAGTTAGTGTAGGCCCGTTAGAATTGAATGTACTTGATGGAGTTCCTGTTGTGTAACGCTAGAGTGCGCCAGTATACAAACGCAAGACCAATGTATCGCAGCATGTGAAGATATGCATGCTTACATCAGCAGCCGTTAGTGGCTGATCTGTGGCTGAATCCTGGTGCCTTAGCTCGATCCGCGAAATAGTGCAAGTGCACCCAGGTCGTGAGGAACACCCGGGGCAGGGCTCGCGCGCACGACCTCCTACCCTTCTGCCTTCTCCAACATTCGTCCGATCCAAGTTGGCTTTCACCTCGAACACAATTCCAAGACTTACTCCGTACTTTCTACCTCCACCTTTTGAATTCGCCACACATAGTTCGGCTCTGTCCCTTGGAAGCTTTCGCGTTGCAGGTCCCCGCCCGTCGCAGGGCCCGGGGAAGCATCGCTCCCTCCTCTCCGTAAATATGGCGGCATTTGTGGGCCTCTCGGTCGCAGTGACGCTGCAGAATCCTCGGGGGGCTGTTTTGGTCGGCGTAGTCAGTGGTGTCGATTCGCAGACGTCTACCTTGACGCTTCAAGATGGTATGTTGCTCAGTATTGTATTCTCCAGTCCAGTCCAGTTCATCCGAGCTTGAGACAAGATCACAATGTAATGCGGAGGTACCCGAACATGTTTGGCCGAGTATCAGAAATGTACTAATAAACGTGTAGTCTTCTTCCCGAGTTCTGGCCACCGTCTAGCTACGTATAAGGTAGAAGGACATATGATCGCGGATATCAAGGTCAACGCCCCTGCGCCTGCTCCTCCACACCCTCCTTCGTACTCCCAACATGCGCAAACCCATGCGCAGCAAGCCCCACAGCACATTGGCCAACCCATGCCGCACATGGTCGCCCAACCGTCGTCTATTCCGTACGCTGGAGAACCCATGCATGTTCGCCAAACCTCACGCCAGACCGCTCCCCAGCCCGCTCAAGCTGTGCCCTTTGTCGATCCTGCCATACTCAGTATGGGAAAGCGTACATCCAGGGCTTCCTCTCTGGTCCAGCCTATGGCTGCAGCACCACAGGAAGCTCCTGCCACACCAATCAAGCCTATGACTACCGCGAGCACTACCGCTGTATCAAATAAGAAGCATCATGGTATCCGAAAGCCAAGCGCCGCTACACTGGAAGGGCCGTTTTCGTCACTGGATATTGCAGATGCTGAGGAGGCAGATAGCGAGGCAAGGACTGCTCAAGTCATGGCCCACAGGGTGAGCATCAATACGACTAGAACAGGCAAGCCTATGGATGATTCAAGTCCACACAAAAATGACGAGGGTGGTAAAAGGACTCGAAGAGGTGGTAAGTCTCGTAAGAAGGAACTTGCCGCTCAAGAGAGGAAGAACGGTTTGGAGCCTGATGCCGGCAGGAAAAGGTACGTGCGATTCTTACATCTGGGACAGGCAGGCCGACAGTCTGTTCTACAGAAGCTAACTGGTAGTAGTAAAGGTAATGGTTGGAGGAATACGCCCATGCTACAGGCCGCCGAGCAATCAGAGACTAGGACACCTGGTCTTATTGGCGGACGGGTCGGCCTTGCAGCAGCAAACGCCTCGAATCGCAAAACAAAGCGGCAGCAGGCTCTTGAAGCAACCAACGGCTGGGCTACGGAAGACGCAACCGACATCCAGGAACTACCCGAGTTCGACTTCCAAAGCAATCTCTCCAAGTTTGACAAGCGGACTGTGTTCAACCAAATCAGAAATGAGGACACAACTGCAGATGAGGATCGACTTGTCAGTTTCAATCGTTTAGCCAGGCCCGGAACACACGGTGGGAAGAACCTGCATCCTACAGAGAATGTATTGGACCGGAAGCTGAAAAGCACGACTAATACAAGCTCTGATGAGGCGTCGGACTTTGGTAGTGGGCGTAACTCTAGGCGAGCAATGTCAAGGGCATCTGTCAAGAGAGCACCAACACGGCAAGGCAGCGGCGTCGGTGTACAGGCAGACTTGGAGATGATGGGCTCCGGTGTGCTCCGTGCCAACCGCTCGTTCATCAACCGACCTTGCACATCTTCTCATGCTACTGGTAGTCCTAGGCCTGGGCGCGTTACTACACCTGACTCGCCCCTCGAATCCAGCTCAAAGGGTTGTCTGCGTCTTGTTTCGAATAACCGCAAGTGTTTTGCCATCACTCCCGGTAGCATGCTGGCAGTCGAAGAGACTGCCGAGGTGGAGTTTGGGCTTACAGAAGATCTCATTGCAGAGAGTTCGGGTCGGGGTATCGCTGAGGTTGCACTGACCGCCATAAACCCTGGTGGCAGACGACTTGCACGCGACAACCCCAACCCCAACCCTGTGATAGTGGTGCTAGCAGGCAATCACCGAGGAGGCGCACGGGCCGTAGCTGCAGCACGGCAACTTGCTCAACGCGGTCCGAAAGTCATGGTCGCCCTTCTCGGCTTCGAGCGCAACGCTGATTGGGACAAGGACATACGGCGACAAGTTGAGCTCTTCAGGAAGCTCGGGGGTTCAGTCCGCGCCTGGAGAGAGACGGAAGAGGCTCTCAAGCGGCTCCAAGCACCACCTGAACTCATCATTGACGCTTTGCTAGGTCGTCACAAGGAGTTCGAAGCACTTGGCAATGAAGATCAACGGGTCGTTCTAGGCATTGTAGGCTGGGCGAATAAGTCGCGCGCCGCTTGTCTCGCTGTCGAAACGCCATCAGGCTTGGGTGGCTTAACAGGCGAAGTCTCCATCCTTGAGGGTGAGCCCCTTGAAGTCCGCGCAAAGTACATTGTATGCCTCGGTGCGCCGCGGACGGGGCTCTTGAAAGCTCTCCAGAATGGCGCCGGACGAGATCCCCAATGGCTGATTTGGATTGTCGATATTGGCGTCAATAAACCTTGGCGCAGCGCCGGTATCGGTGGTGGCAAGGGCATCAAGTTCGGCGAGCAGTGGATTGTCCAGGCGCGATTTGAAGAGCCACCTGCTCTTGTCGATGGCGGTCGCGCCTAGAAGGCTGATGGAGATGGAGATAGGCTTTCTGCTGCAGGAGTCCTGGTAGAAGGTTGACGAGAGAGCAGACAGGAGTGAAACCCTTCTCTTCACGCCGCCTGAGGCGGCTTGAAAGCTACCTTTGTTCTCAGTCAAAGCTAGAGAAGTCTAATTAGAGAGGTAACAAATAGTCCGTGGTGGAGAGAGGGTGGATGGATGGATGTCTTTTAGTTGGTTGTTTGATTATTGGTATGCATTGCGTGGGCGTATATGGGTGAAGCGGCTCTGAAGCTCGTTTGGATTGGAAGGTTGCTTCCCAATGTCGTTATGAAAATTATGCGGAATGGTACCGGCTTATAGGATAGAGACAGAGACAGGAACAAGGATACCTCAAAAAGCGACAGGATACTCGTCTGAATTGTGGGATAAGCCAAAAAGGTGGCTGTTATTAGTTTAGCAGTGTAGCAATATACTCACTGCTATAGCACGTTTTGTTTATAAGTCTACTGTGAAAATATTTCGAATAACTATACTGAAACCCTTGTGTTCATTTATCCATTCACTTACCTTGACTCTTTCCCAAGACAAGCTCTCATCAACAGTTACCATGACATGCTCGCTCATAATAAATGACAAAAATTCCACTCTCTGTTCTAATTCTCTTTTTTTCAACTTGCCGTACCTCTTCATATGCAATGCAAAATGCTTCGTTCGGGCTAGACTAATTGACAGTTGGGTTGGCAACCCAATTCTTAAATTAATCACTCAATCTATCCAGGAACCAAGGAAGACCGAATGCTGAATGCATGTAGCGTTTCCAGGTTCAGCAGGGGAATAGTTTACATGTTCTTTGGCCGCATTGCCAATAGTTCTTCATGCTGTACTTGCCGCAATATGAGACTGAGAAGACACCAATCAAATGCTTTTTTTCTTTCGCAATTTCTATGAAATACTTTGGATTTTTTTTCTTCCCACAGAATCAAAGCCGAGATGGGCCATTGTTCCACTTCCGATCGCTCTCTAAGCCAGTAACGAAACCGCATACTCTCTTGACCAGATCGTCGACCACATGATCTGGATCACCTTCGAGATTGTGGTGAGCTCCTGGAATTACGCCGCCATCTTCATCGTCGACGATACCGCCTCCTTGGCGTATGATTCTCGTCCAGCGCTGAAGCAGAGAAGCTCTATCGACTGACGCAGGCACGTACGGGTCCTCTGATCCCAACAGGAAACACACGGGGGTCGTGTTTGGAATCTTGCCGAAAGTTGTCGCGAAATGGTCGTCTGAAAGGTCGCTGGAGAAGTAGTCGTCGTCTCCACCCTTTGCGAGGAGAGAATACGCTCGATATGCACTGAGTGGGCCGCCCATCTCTTCTAACACGGCATTGCCTTCACGCGACAAGATTTCCTCGCCTTTGCCTGCACCAACCATGTCCTTTGCCGTCTTGATTGCTTCCTCTAAAGCCTTCCTCTCCTGTCCCTCCTTCCCAAAATCCTCCCATGCTTCACGATCACTCACTCCCCCCTGCAATATAACACCATCCAGCCCCTCCCGCTTTTCATTGTCCCTTCCTACAAGATACTCCATAATGTCCTGGCATCCCGTCGAGTGTCCCATGACCACAACTTTCTTTCCCGGCCGTAGTTTCTTAAAGTAGGACACGCATTCGCCGACTTCGCGCGCGTCGCGGGCTAGGGAACCGGTACCCCAGCCTTTGTAGGATGAGGAGAGGAGGACTTCGGCTATGGCCCAGTTGGGTGGAAGCGATTTGGCAATCTGTGAAGGATAGGGTACAGTGAGTAGACCATCTGTTAGGCCGCCCACCCAAAGTAGTGTGTTTGGTGTGGTGGAGGAGGGGGAGGAGGGCGCAGACGCGTGCTCGAATGCGATGCGACGTTTAGAGTACTTGTGAGCGATACCAGGATGTGCCATTGTTGCAATTGCTGTATTGTAGCTGGGTATCGAATAATTGTGGGGCGAAGGGAGCCCAAGAAGCTGTCACAGAGCGATTATTAAAAAAAATGATCGAGGAAGAAGCAAGATTAGGGTAGGGACAAAGCTGGCGATGGGGTGAGAGACGCGCTGCGTTACTCAAGTGGGGCATTGGATGGTGGGGTAGCTTCTCCAATGCCAATAAGTATTCGCTTGTACAAAGCTCCGCTGCTGTATGCTTCTTCTTCACTTTCTACTCTGAATGACTTTGGACGTGTCTAAACCTACTTGGTTATATGTATAGAAGTTAGCCTCAAGTAGTTCAGAGCAAACAAGGCAGCAGCACCGCACATTTTGGAAAACGATTAACTATGAATCTAGCAACAACTGTAGTATGATTTTCAGCCCCCGTTTGAGTAGTACACCATTTACAACGAGCTCCTATGGGATGATGAAAGAGTGACAGGAATCAAATACTCGTCTCATCCTGGGCCTACCCGCACTGTAGCTGGAATGACCCTTTCTTGCATCGTGTCCCACTCTCCCAGTATAGACTAACGTGGGATTCAAGGTTCACGAGGCTCGCATGCGTTGATATGCGGGCTGATTGCTGGCATGAATCCATGCGACAGTGGCTAATGCGAGCTACAGCACGGGATGGACCCTCTATCGATATCGGTGCGAACGCACTGGCAGTCGCGTTCTCTGATTCTATCGACCAGACATGCCGTAGCCAGACAGTTGATAGCGACGCATGTCCTACTCAGTCGTGCGGAAAAGAGTGGCTCGCAGCCAAAATCATGTAAAGTACCAGTAGGATTCTTTCCCATGGTATCACAAAGCAAAAAATCAGTCGTAAACATTGCCAGTACCAATCTGGCTGGCAAAAGCCGTGGACACGCTGCGAGCGTCATCATCCTCGAAGCCGCCTAGTCCAGCACGTAGACCACGGCTGGCACCGAAGCCAGTGCCGACATTTGGACCTTGGCGAGTAGACTCGACAAACCGGTTGAGGCGGTCTGACTGACTGAGAGATGTAGGCTTATTGTAATCGTTCAAGCTGAGACCGGAAAGGCTGATACCTCCAGGCGCATCGCTGCGAGTATCCGTGAGCTCACTAGCTGCAACCGATTCTCCAGCAATGCTCGGAGGTGCGCCATTCTTGCCCTTGCCGTTGGGGCGACCTGGTAGAGGCCATGACTCTTGGAAATTAGAGAACATGGGAGGGTAGTTGGAGGGAACACCGACACCACCAAGTGCAGAGGAGTGGACCGAGGACACATCGTCTGGGATATAACCAACAATGGAGCCGTTGTCATTGTACTCTTGGCGAGGCTTGTTACCGTTGAAGCCGGCGGCGGGGCGACCGGAAGTCATGGCGTTAGCATGTTGGTAGGCCATCTGGTAACGCTGGGGGCCACGGTAGGTTTGCTTTGGGCGGCTGAATTGCAGCAGTGAGACTTGCAGATTGGTCAAAGGACCTTCGACCAGGCAGTTGCGCTCCTTGAAGTGAAGAAGGAGGTAATGCCACAGTGGGTGCTTGGAGAGAACCTTGGGGTTACCCAGGATGACAAGGCCGTATTTCGCACGAGTAAGAGCGACATTGAGACGTCGAGGGTCGCTCAAGAAGCCGATGCCCTGATGATCATTGGAACGAACACAAGAGAGGATGATGAAATCCTTCTCACGACCCTGGAAAGCGTCGACAGAGGCAACTTCGACCTCCTTGTAGTTCTCCTTCTTGAAGCTACCAGTTGCCTGCATAGAGCTGACAACATAGCTGCGTTGACCTTCATATGGGGTAATGATGCCAATGTCGCCAGGCTGTACACCGGCCTTGAAGAAGCGGGTGACGATCTTCTCAACGTTCTGGGCCTCTGTACGGTTAAGGTAGGAAGTTCCAGAGGCTGAGATCTCCTCAGCACCAAGGTTAGACCAGAACATCATGGGACTGTCAACAACAGGCCAAGGAAAGTCAACATCGCGGCGGATACGCTCCTGCATGGTGACACCGTTTTGGAGAGAGCCTTCGTAGAACATATTGGAAGGGAACTCGGATAGGCATGGGTGCATACGATACTGAACCTGAAGTCGAATCGGGGAGCAACCCAGGATAACAAGACGCTCGAATAAAGACTGGTTAAGTCCGGCAGTCGCGGCCTTCTTGTTCATGATGACAGGTCCCAGTTGCTGATGATCACCGACGAGTACGACCTGCTTGCATCCGAGTACTAGTGGGATCATACATTCTGGCTCGGCAGATTGTGTAGACTCGTCGATGAGGACAGTGCGGAACTTCATCTTCGAGAGTCGAGGATCACCAGCACCAACGCACGTGCAGCAGATGACATCCGCTGCCATCAGAATCTCACGTTCGGCTGCGCGAGTGAGTTGCTTGAACTTCTTCTCATCCTGACTCGAAAGCTCGCCCACGTCGCTCTTCAGCTGGTTCAACTTGTTGAGCTCGACGTTGGTGTCGTTCATGCGAACCTGCTCGTGGAGGGAGAGGAAGCCAACAGGAGATTCGACATCCTCCCTAGACTTTGCGGTAACACGGACAGTCTTCAACCCAGTAAGATGAATGCGTTCACACAGCTGATCAACAGCGACGTTGGAGGGAGCGCAGACCAAAACCTGGCTTTGGCTGATCTTGCACAAATGGTAGATGATGGTGGCAGAAGTGACCGTCTTTCCAGTACCAGGTGGGCCTTGGATCAAGCTAAGCGGCTTCTGGAGAACACTCTTGACAGCATTGATCTGACTAGCGTTTAGCTCGGGTAGACCTGGGACGCTGAACTTGCGGGGGATCTGGATCTTCATGGGCGCAGATGCGACCTCGTGGCCAAGGAGACGGTGAAAAATGTAGCCAGACACGCTCATCTCGTCGATGGCGAATGTCTTCATTGCATGCTGCATTCGGTCGAAGGAGGTGGCCTTCCAGACGTAGTCGGCACTGAAGTTATGGGTGCACTCTGTAGGGACCGACTTGTGGTCGCCCTTTGTGCGCAGCTCAATCGTGACCTCGTCAGACTGGTTGTTCGGAATCTTGATGACATATCCAACGCCTTCCCAGTGTGGGCGGAGTTCTCCAGTGTACCGTAGTCGCATCTCATCCCCGACTGCAAGCTTGACGTCGCCCAGTTCGAGTTTCGGGAGGATGAAGCTAGCAGTGTGCTTGTTGTTCAACGCCATGTCCCAGCGAACTATGAGATTGTCCTGTGACTGGGATTCCTTCAGTTTGCGGTCATAGTCGGCTTCGATCTTGACCAGGGGACCGAAAACGTTCTGATACTGGAAAGCGTCGTCGTAGCGGAGCAGAACCTTTGCAATAACCTCCTCTTGGCCAGCACCCTTTTCCAAATCCGCAATGGTGGCGTTCGCATTGTCCTTCCATAGCTCTTCGAGTTTTGCGATGGTCTGGGGACTGAGGTGGCGGGCACGGAGCTGCTCTTGGTCGGTCGGGGCAGGTACAAGCCATGGGAGGAAGGAGCGGTCCTCGATCAGGGGCTGCCAGCGCGACGTGTCCCAGTTCATGTCTTTTTGCGAGGGCATGGCAGCACATGGCTGACGGCAGAGGAGAACAACAACCGTATCTGATTTGGCGGGGATGAAACCGAGGAGGAAGACATTCTTTGTGCCGCAGTTGTAGCATTCGAGCGTTGTGTCACCGAGAGAAGAGGCGGGGTGCAGCTGGACTTCCTTGTGACGGGCGCGGACAAGATGATTGATAATGTGCGACGATGACGAGTTACCGCGGGCGCTGCAGAACCACTTACTGCAGGCGAGGCACTTGACAACACTGCCGGCATTGTGAATACCGCAGTACGCGCCTAAGAGAAAAACAAGTTAGAATGGAGATTCGACAGTGTGTATCTACCAGTTCCGACGTACAGGCATGTGCCGGGAGTTCAACCTCAGCGTCCTCGGCCCGCATGGCCGACTGGCCGTTTCTTCCACCGACTGGCATGCTGGCCATGCTCTCCAAGTCGTCTTCGTCGTACTCTTCGTCGTCATCGGCGCGTCGCCTGCGAGAAAGACCGCCGCGGGCGAGGTCGCCGTCCAAGATGCCCTCGTCTACATCACCGGCGTTGATGGTGGCGGCCGAGTCGGACACGAGGTGGTTGCCCATGTGTGTAAAGGCGCCCTCCATGGTGGCAGTTTGCGCCTAGAGCTCCCTCTAATTAATTGTACAACTTTCCTAATTCTTCCTGGACGATAAATAAAGGCTACACCGCGGCTCGTGGGGTCGAATGTTGGGCTGCGAGGGCTGTCGCTGCTGAGTTTGTCGAGGGCTGTCGCAATAGTTAGATTGACTATTCACACCATTTCTAGCGCGAGAAAGTCTTGCTGCGCGCGTGAGTATGTGTGAGGGTGTTTACGCGCGAGGTTCGTTGGTGTGGCGGCGGAAGATTGTGTTGCAGCCAAACCACCGGGAAGTTCAGCGGGGTCGGAAGTCGGAGCACAACTCCCTTGGCGCCGTTTGAGCCAGAGGCAGTCCCTCTCCCTCTCCCTCTCCTTCTGTTTCACGCTGCGGAACACTCACTTACCCTACTCGCAACCCTCTAAACGAGACTGATACTCAAGTCTTTAAGAGGATATAGTCCATGACTTTTAAACTATGAGCGATTGCAAGTCCATGGCGGGCCATGGTTGATACTCACTTCGCTTCACTATAACCCCTCACCAGACACTCCTTCGACCGAGTTGCTACCTATAACGAGCAGTAATGATAGGTTATGCATTTGGTAATAGCTGTATCAGTGGCCTTCGACTATACACCGTACCAGTACGCAGCAGAGCCGCATGTGTGGACCATCTCATTCTAGTACAACATGTACAAACATGAAATTGAGTTCATGCAATCGATAGTTTTTATCCAAGCGAGCTTGACCGCCCCCCACGCTTGTATAACGGAATGACAACATTGTGCCTGTATATAGCGCTGTGTCTACTGTACCCCTCCATCATGGGTTTGCAGGAAGGCTGGGTCGTGCCGGCGCCATACCACATGAACACACGAGCACTCGCACCCGCACCGGAGAGCATTCCGACGCCCCGCATTTCTACTCTTTTGCAACCACTGCAACAGCAAAGTAATTTAGTCGGTTCCGGGAAGCAAGGTAAAAGCGTGCCGTGCGGGACTGGCCGGGTGATCGATCAAAGCTCGTCTATTTGGTGCGGGGTGCAGGTTTCGCATCTATCATCCACCACTGACATCTCTCTTACAACAGGATGCCCGGGTCGACCAATCAGCCATGCAGTCCGCACAAGGACGGTTCTGTTGTAAAAAAAACATGGAAAGAAGAACCTACAAGAACCAAACGGATTGCGTCCACCTTCTCGCGGAAAAGGCGGGTCCAATGATAACTCAACAATAGGGCCAGTCCCGGACCATTCAATATTGCTGAAACATCGGACCGAAGAGAGACGACTGCTTTCCAACTGGACTGCCAGGTAGTATCCAGGTGTTTGATGCATCGATCGTCAGTGACATCACTGCGAGCATCGGTCGCTTTTAAGTGGCCTTAAGCACAGTCATTAGCAGTCCGTGAGTACGCGTTGGAAAGCAACTGCCGGCTTCTGAAGCGACCAAACATATGTTAGTAGTCGGAATTCGTCTACATTGATGCTTGTCCTTTCCGGGTCGACGATGCGACCGAGACTGGATCAGAACTTACATGCATCTCAGCTGCGTATCCTGGAGACTCGGGACTTCAGCTACATGAATTTGTAGGACATGCAATCAAGAAACGCATCAATGTGCATCTATCACTATAAGAAGGGGATATAGCATGGCCAGAAGTCAGATACCGAGAAGTGGTGATCGAATGGCAGAATGAGGCTTCCTGCCCCAGCATGCATATGCGTCTCCACTGATTCGGAAGCACAACACGATACTGGTGCCGAGCGCTACAGCTGTCAGAAGACGACGCCTTGCATATGGATCATGCGAATGACTGAATTCGCAAAGGACGAACCTTTACTGGAGGTTTACGAAGCTGTCATACCATCGGCTATCAGTTCATGCGGAGCCCCCACAACTGGTACCACGTTGCTCAGCATCCATCCAATGCAGGTTCGCGTGCTCGCTTGCGACTCAGCCGACCTGTTGCGAAATATGGCGATCGATGAAAGCGTAACCTTCCATAAATTGCGCCATGGTTGCCATGCATGAAATTGGCCATGCAGCAACTTGGTTACACGCTGACGCGATATTTGACCGGAAAACAGCAATCTACCCAAACGACAATGCCGACCAGGTAGAGGAGACATAGGGCGTCCAGCGCGCTTATCCTGCAAATTGCGGAGTTTACCAAATCCGCGAGTCCTTACAGAACAGGACTACGCCCCACACAAGCGAGCCATGCCCCAGAAACGATCTGATACTATTCTTGTGTAGGCGAACACAATGACTGCTTACAGAAGCAATAGGCAGCAGCCTCTCCTTCACCCATCCTGAAAGCACGGTGATACGATCTGATCTGGGTCAGGCTGTCACATTCTCGAAGCGGAAAGCCTGCAGTGTCAGCCTCAGCTGCCACGCATAACCAGCTCCGCATCTGTATCACGTAGCTGTAGATAGTGCCAATCGGCCCTACTCCATGTCGTACAGCAACACGGACGCAAGGCACAAGACCCACGCTCACGACACGCGAAGTGCTATCGGTCGTCTACCCGAGGAGATAAGGCTTGCAAACAGTTTGGCGCGCCCTGTCCGCTTGTCATGCCCGCACCACAGCGAATCCCAGATACATGTAAAAACACGCCATACATCCATCTCGGGCCCCACCACGCCTCGTGCTCGGAGAACGCAGCTAGGCTGAAGAGTGAAGAAAATCGCAGACTAGTCTAGAAATGATAGCATCACTCGCATATGTTCTGCATGGAGATATGCGCCTCATCTCCGATTTCCCACACAAGTAGGAAATTGATGTTCGGGTTATCCACGGCAAACAAAGACTAGAAGCCTCATTTCTCTTCTTGTGCTTCTACCTCTGTGTTTTTTTTTCATTCGCCTGGCGCGCGTTACTGAAGAAACCACGGCCATACAACAGCTAAGCACGCCTTATCACCGCCTAGTCCTGTCCCTCGCGTCGGCCATGCTGTCAGACAAACCAAGCGCTCGGACCGCACATTGCACATTTTCATTGACGTGCATGCTGTACAACATAGCATGGCCCAAGCACGTACGTACGCACGCACGCATAGACGGGCGGGGGAGGATTGCATGGTCGGCCATGTGATGTGATGGATGCGGTGGCTGCCGGCCCTGACTCGGTACACGAGCGTTGTGGTTTGATGTTACGAAACTAGAACGCCCAACCTGCTCCGTAGTAAATCGGAGGAGGGAGACACAGGTATATTTTGGATATGCGACAGGGAAGAGGGGAGGGGAGGGGAAGAAAGTGCGCACAGCCTTTTGCTTACTGTATACGGGTGACTGCAGGACCGGAGTCAGGGTGATGCGGAGGATTGCACAGCCGCAGATGGTGTTTGTTGCGAAGGAGGCTTGCGGAAGGTGGATGGAAGGATGATGGAGTCGCCGAAGCGAGGCTGTTGACCTCATCCTCACATTTGCTTTACAGTCACAGTTACCTACACTGTACCTCGCTACCTAACGAAGCCCACACAGGGAAACCGTACTCCAAAACTTTCATTCCTAATCACCGCCCTCACGCGCGCCTAATCCAACCCACATATACACACCGCTCCCACCCGCTCCCCCACCCATCTCCATTGAAAAAAAACCCATCATCCATCGCAATTCCCCCCTTTAACCTCCAAGGGAAAGAATCGTAAAGCAAGCCACAGCGAACACGGCAGGAAAAAAAACTTCCAGCAATGCCGCTTTCGCCGGCCAAACCGCCGAGCCTCGCCCACTCCAGCCCAGCCTAGCCCCTCCCCCGTTCCCTTTCCTTCCTTCCCCTTGCGTGCAACAAAAGGTTTTCCG
>Ga0265797_10005140_pt1 | contig 19347 bp, 17 predicted proteins | sample P2T30metagenome_FD_192433 | JGI IMG/M metagenome (GOLD analysis project Ga0265797, IMG submission 192433) | Plant litter microbial communities from East Loma Ridge, Irvine, California - P2 T30 | ecosystem: Environmental > Terrestrial > Plant litter > Unclassified | place: USA: California... | reverse complement strand
GTTGACTTGATAGAACTCGGGGTCGAGGTAAGGCTCTTCGACTTCTTCAAATTCTTCTTCCTGTTCTTCGTCCTCTGCTTTTTCTTCGTCTCCGTCTCCGAACAAGCTGTCGTTGTCCGTCGCCACCACTGCTACTGCTGCTGCTGCTGCCGTTTTCTTCTTCTTTTTCTTGACAATTCTTGTCCGCAGCTGCGTCTTCTTGACAAACACGCCGTACAGTGTCTTCGGCAACCAGCCTTCCTTCGTCTCCGGCATCACATGGTCCTGCCATGTCCACAAGCGCTTGCCGACTCGCGTCTGCACGATACCATACGCCGTCTTCACATTGAAAGACGACATACCATCTTGCAGCGGTATGTGAGTGATCTCCCATTCTTCTGCGGGTTTCAAGATCGCAGGCGCGCCTTCCGGCACGGTCATGACGAGCTGAACCGCTTCGGCGTTCGCGGCTCCGAAGTTCGCGAACGCGGCGTTGTATTCTACCCATGGGGTCTCGGCATCCAGGTCTTCGAAGTCGTTTTCGATGTCTTCGGAGTGCATGTAGCGGTGCTCCATGAAGAACTCGTGGTGGATGCGGTCTTCGGGGGCGAGGGGAGAGCCGGCGCGAGAGTCGGTGTCGGAGTCGGTGTCTGTCGCGTTCGCGTCATTGCGGTTGAGCAAGTACGTCACGTAGATATCATGATCGAGGTTCTTGCCGCCCTGCGTCGGCCGCGGAGCTGCAACAGCAGCAACAACAGCAGCAGCAGCAGGAGGAGGAGGCACAGTCACCCCTCTCGGCGCCGGAGTCTTCTGCTGCGCAATCTTCCTAAACGGCGCCGCGTCCAGGCCTGCTGGGTTCGACGTCGAGCCTGATATGTCAGCGTACTGCGTAGCAAGCCGGTTGAGTTCCGCCGCAGCCTGTTCGTCCCCGTTGATGACTCGCTCGCACATCTCATCCGTGACCACGCCGATCTCGACAACCTTGCTGACCTGTCGGAAACGAGCCCTCAGGTGATCCTCCGATTTCAGAGGGGTGATGCCCGTGAAGTCGCTGTAGAGCTGGCGGACTTCCGCCCAGTTGATTTTCTGCTCTCGCCAGTGGTAGAGTTTGAGATCGCTCGCGGTGATGGGGAGGAGGTCCTGGTTTCTGGATGGTTTCTTCAGTGAGAGTTTGGTTTTGGGAGTGCCTGTGCCCATGAATCGCTGGGCGGCGGTTTGGGGTGGCGCGTCGTTGTCGAAAGGAAGATTTATGGGTTGAGGTCGAGGTTGGGATTTTTGGAGCGCTCGGATGCCTGCTGCGCTGTTGAGTGAAAAGGGACCTTGTGGCGGTGGGCTGGGCTCCAGGACGAGTTCTTCGTCAGGATCGGTCTGCGAGTTTGCATCGTCGTTCGCTTCGGGGATGGTGTTGGTTGTTCGGAGAGGCTCGTTTGGTCGAGGCTGGGTTATGGCATGGTTTGATCCAGGGACTGTGTTGATTCTTCTGATGGGTTGGTAAGAAGGAGGTTTGCTGATTGCATGATTCTCTTCGGCTTCAAGCTGGGCTTGAGAGTCGGTTATGTCGTCTGGCGTGGCGCGCATTTGCTCCTTGCGGGCTTGTAACTCGCGAGCTTGTCTTTCTTTCGCTTTCTTTGCGTCTGAGCCGAGCTGGCCAAGGATAGATAGGCCCTGCTTGGTCGCTTTAGGTCCGGGAACAGGCTTTGTTGGTGCTGCGGGTCGTTGGCGTGTAGGCGCCGCGCCGGGGAGTGAAGCATGTCCTGACGGTCTAGATGTCGAATTTCGAGCTGCTGCGGCGCGATCGATGAAAGCATTTTGCTCTGCGCGGTGGGTTTCGCGGCTCCGCCTGGCGGCGACGATTTTTTCCCTGTCAGCTGCTGCACCGGGGAGATTAGCATGTCCTGTGGGTCTGGATGTCGAAGGCCGTGATGTTACTGAGGCTCGATCGAGCCAAACATCCTCCTCTGCGCGGTGACTGTCGAGTCTCTGTCTAGTGGCGGCGGCTCTTTCCCTGTCGGCTGCCGCATTCGAGAGATTGGCGTGCCCTGTCGGTCTCGATGTCGAAGGCCGAGATGTTACTGGGGTGCGATCGATCCATGCATCTTGTTCTGCGCGGTAGTCCTCAAGCCTTTGTCTCATGCCGGCATGTTTTGCCTTGTCAGAGTCCAGCCTCTGTGCAGCGCCTTGCTCTGTCCGAGACGCCGCTCTCTGTCTTGCTTGCGCGGCTGCCGCTGCTTTCTTTCTCGCGTCAATCTGCCTCTGTAGCTCTGATTGGTGATCAGTAAAAGCGGCCTCTCCAGCAGGCCTGACGCCGCTGTGAAGCCTGTTCGCAGCACGACCTTTCTGCAAAAGCGCCTCCAATGGATTCCTCGAGCTCGCATGACGTTGATTATTACCACTCTTGGTGGCTTGATGAAACGCCGTAAGTGTCTGCTGTCTCTTCGCGGGCCCAGCATGAGTAGCCCGGCTCTCCAGCACGGAGAACTTTCTTTTGAGCGCATCGCTTCCTGACTTGTTATAACTTGACCGCACCGGGGGCGACAGAGCGCCGTCAGTATCTGACGGGAACTCGATCGACTGCATAGGGACGTCTTGCAAAGCGTCCTCTATGGCATTGCCCTCCGGCGCGGACGGCCTAAAAAAGCCCGCTCATCGATCATGTCAACATCGGCGTTGTCTGCTCTCGGAGCAACAGTGTTCGCACGAGTGGCGAGGTCTTCTTGAGCGCGCTCGCGAGCCTTGGCCCTCATGGCCCTGCTCTGCTCCAGGATATCGTTGTGTGTGGCTATGGTCGGCGCGTCGCTCCTAGGCCTTTTGAGCAACCTCGTCACACTGGGACGGGGTTTATCCTCCTTTGAATCCTCCTTTGGCACCTCTGGCACTGCAGCCGCTTCTCCCTCATCTTCGCTGCTGTAGTCCTCCTCAAAGAAGGGACCGGAGGGATTCTTCGCGACCGAAGGGACGGGTGTCTGTTCCTGGTTGGCGTCCGTTTCCTCGGTGGGGTCTGTTTCCCGGCCTGGGGTCTGGTCCGTGCTGTCAGTGGAATATTCAAGGGGAGTACACTCGAGCGTACGCACTGTGGAAGAGCTTCGATCTCGTGTTGATGAAAAACGGAAGTTGGCGGGCTGGGTTGAGAGCAGTCGGCGGCGCTTGGTGAAGACCGTCTGACTAGCTGGGACGGTTGGCAAGGGTGATGTGCTGACGGTCTTGCGCTGCTTGCCGGGAGGTTTGATTGGGGGTTTCTGTCGGTGCATAATTGGAGGCTTCCTTGGGTGCGCAGCGATGGGCTCGAGACCTTTGGTGAACTTCCGAGGAGGACTGGGGGTCTTCTGCCGTGGGAACGAGGATGCAGTGCTGTCGAGCTCTGCACGAGGGACGAACTGACGTTCGGGCATGGCCAGATCCTGTTCATCATCGCTGTCCTCTGCAGTGAGGTCGATGACACCTGTCTTGTGGCCGTACTTGTCGTCAGATGCTGTGCCGGACTCTCCGCGACTGAATGCACCATCGACGTCCCTGCTCTTCTTGCTGGCTATGGAATGGATATCGTCATTGCGAGAGTCGTACTGGTCGTTGTGCTGCGCAAAACCAGGTGCTGACGTCGCTGGCTCCTGCTTTACTGGAGCTCTGGAGTCGCGCGAGGCAGTCTCAGTTGTGTCGAGCGCGTCGAAGTTCCACGAGGCATCATTGGCGACAAGATCGCCGACTCCGCAGATACTGCGAGGGGTATCCCAACCTGTATCAGAGGTGACATGTTGAGGTGGTTCAAGCAGCTGGGTCTTGGTAATTTGTGGTTCCTTCGCATCGCGCCTCTCAACCTGGTCGAAATTGATGTTTGGCATTGTGGCTGGTGGCGTGAAGTGGTAGAGAAGCAGCTTATGGTATCTTTTGTTGTTAGCCTATGCAAACTGAGTTGGAGTTGCAAGGCGTGGGGAGTTTCGTGGCCGGGGCGGAGGTTGTTGTAGTTAGGACAGAGGGAAAGGAGTGCAAGGAGAGTTTTATATTAGCTGTCACGTGCCGAAGAGCCGCGAGGAGCTCTCCAACGTCATGTGAATTGATGTGATGTTCGTTCAGTGAGAGCTGAGTTGCAATGGCAACAGAACGGGAACAGACCTGCGACTTTGGCGAGGATTTTTGGAATCGATAGTGATGTTGAATTACCTTGTGTGTGCCAGCGCTAGTGAAAGAGTTGTGTCGAATAAGAGAGTGATGAGCCCAGATTTGCAAACAAAAGTCAGGCGGATGACTTTGGTCCGGTGAAAGCGCTGACGAAGCGTGCAAGTGATTTCGTGCCACGCTGCATTAGCACGACGCCGAGTGGGCCAACTTCGCATACCTGGGTGGCTCAGTCACACCCACATGAGATGTCCATGGCTGTTGAGAGTGAATAGTGGCACTTCGTGTTCTGCGTTTCCATGAATTACATCTATTCAGCAAAATTCATCACTCAGAGTTTGCTCTTACTTTGCTCGCGATTCTCTTGCGCCATCCTCAGCAAAGCATACAAGCTCTGCAACCTAGGCATCTCGAGACCCTTCTCTCTCGCAATCCTGATCGGGTTCCCCAAAATCACCTCCAACTCCATTCGCCTCCCCTGTTCCCAATCAATGGCCATGCTCGGTTTGCTACCAGATGAGTTCTTCTGTGTGCTGCGAAGGATCTTCTCGGCGGGCGCCAGATGCTTTGGTAGTGGCCTGCCCAACACTTTGGGTGCGGTCTCAAGGACCTCGTTCATGACGCCCAGCAGATGGCGATAAAGCTCTGGATCGTTCGACATGACTTGATTGGCGGTGCCTCCTGATAATGCGGACGAAGGATTCATGGCAGCATTGATGGCAATTTTATGCCATCGCACGAACTGCAAGCCGGCGTGATCGTAGCCTTCTGCGTCATCAATACCACCATTCTTCAACAGAGTGACAAAAATCTGGTTGCGCTTCACGGCCAAGTCATCTGTGGATTTGGGCCCTGTGCCGTTGCTGTCGAGATGCGGCAAGTACGGTCCTATGGATATGCGTGTCCAGCGGTTATGTGAGATGTGTCCATGGCTTGACTGCGCGGCGCTGACAATCGTCACAGCACTCAGAATGCAGGTTTTGGGAAACCGTTTTTGATAAGGTTCTTCGACGCCGAGCCCGTTCTGCACAAGAACGATGGATGTATTGTCTCCAACGAGGCCCTCCAGTAGACTGCTGTCATCGCTGACATCTGGCAAAGCCTTGGTGGAGACGAGAAGGTAGTCCCAGCGGATAGCAGCCTTCTTTGCCTCTTCCGGATTTGCAAACGTGTGTTCAGGCTTGAAGTTATAGTCTCCGTACTGAGGCGATGTCACTTGGAAGCCGTTTGTTTTTACCGCCTTGTAGTTCGATCTGCACAGGGCAGAGACAAGCACGCCACGGGCGGTAGCGAGACGTGAGCCGTAGAACGCACCCACGGCGCCCGCGCCAACAATCAGGACATTTGTCGACGGTGAAATAACCATTGTTTCCAAAATTGGGCAGCCGGAAGAAAGTGGTGTTGACGCCGATGGTTAACGTAGAACGATGAGGGTCAATGTTGACGTACGCCTGAGCGGCAATTGCGGGAAACATGCCGAGGCTGTCTTCGATAAGGCCGATCGTTACACTACAACTTATCTACCTCAAGACCAAAATCAAGATGTCCTCTCTTATTGTCATGCTCTATCTCAACTAATGGCTAGGACCGACCTGGTAATCTCCTTCACCGGCGGCGTACTTCAAACAACCTTTTTTTTCATGCACGCGATCGTCGCCAAATCGACACTCTGAGTGGCTCGGTGTACTGTAGTAGCGCTATCGTAAGAGCCTCTCGAAGCACGCGCCGAAGTACGCTGCCGGTGAAGGAGATGCTGAGTCGTACGACGATATTATCTTGGTATCATGGCTCTAGCAATCCCTAGGTGGACCCAGTAACACGCGTTGTGCTGCAAAATCCAGAGACCTTCGACAACCGTCGTTTGGAATCTGTTCACTTTATAATTTCATCGTCTCGTATCTACAACTACCACTTGTTGCCCTTTCCCTTCTTCTTCTTCGCTCCGCCGCCGCTTTGCTGCTGCTTGCCCTTGACAACCTCGGCACCAGGCGTCGCAGGCCTGCTGTCCTCAGAAACAGCACCCTGTGCAAACATCGCCTGCTTCGCCTTGCCCTTCTTGCCTCCCTTAGGCTTGTAAGAGCTACGGTCACGCAGGGGCAGCCAGCGCTCAGGGTCAGGTGTGCGGTTGGGGTCATAGTCTTTGGGCATCTTGCTAGCGCAGAGCTTTTTGTGCTTCTTGGGCTTCGGTTGCTCTTCTGCGGGACGCTTGCGGGTCGTTGCTGCCGCCGATGGGTCCACAGGAGGTTGAGCAATACCGGCATTTTCAAGAGCCTCAACGTCAATGCCGCTGATGAGACTATCGATAGACTGCAGCGAGGATGATTCAGCTGTGGCGGGTGATGCAGCGAGTAGACCTGCGGCAGAGTAGCGATCTGAAGGATCCTGATCGTGCAGGTCCTGGAAGATGTCACGGGCGAGGTTCTGGTGTGAGAGGTCGTGTGATTCGCTGAGGGCGCTGCCTGCTGCTTTGAGGAGATGTGTCACGCCACTCGGGCGGTGTTCTGTTTTGCTGCGCCAGTGTGTAGCCGCAGCCGCAAGGGATGTGCGGGCAGGCTCACGGCGAGTCTGCTTGTTGTAAAGGCTGACCAGAGTTCCGACTAGGCCTGGAGCATGGCGAACATCAAGATCGCTGGAATCTCCGGACTGCTCTAGTCTCGCGAGGAAGTTCTCAAGAAGTGTAGTTGCTGAGCTGAGGTTGGTTGTTTGCACGTAGAGCTGGACAATGGTGAGGATGAGTCCGACGTCTTTGGGTCGCTTCTCCAGTAGGGGCAGAACGTTCTTCAATGCTTCCTTGCCGGTCTGGTTCTTTGCGTGTGCAGCTACGTTCACAGCGGACAGTCCGTTGATGCGGCTGTCTGAAGTTGCGCTGCATTGTTGTGAGAGTTCTTTTGCTGTCGACTTGACCACACCACCAAACTTCGCAGCCTGCAGGTCCAGTGCCGAGCGGTTCTGCTCCAGGATAGCAGTCTGGTATGCGAAAGGATAATCAGGCTTGAGTGTCTCCAAATCGTAGGCGAGTAGTCTTTGCGCAAGGAAAGGGTTGCTTGGTGCTCCAGCCGTTGCGATACCGTTCACCCTCGCGATGAGCTTCGAGCTTTGGTCGGGGAATGTCGCTTCGCCGATGCTCTGCGCCAACTTCTCTGCCTCTTCTTGTCGTCCCAGCTTGGTCAATACGTAGATCTGCTGTACTAATATCGGTAGCAATTCGATCTCCTTGTCCTCCTCAGTCAGATCGTCCGCAGATTCGACAAGACCGCGCGCACGTTTCAGTAGCACCTCGCCTTGTCCAAGTTCTCCTCTTGCAATGCTTCCACATGCGGCGTTGTATGCGGTCTCGAATGCTTCCATGTCCTCTCTTTCGGGCTTCTTCTTGAGCACCAAATCGCCCTTGCCTAGCCATTCCAGCTGCACATTCACGGCAGCAGAGTTGACCCTGAGGTCTGCCTCCACATCCTCTGTTTGTCTTGCGCTCAATTGTCTGTATAGTTCTGCGGCGCGTTCAAAGTCCTCTGTCCTATAGCGTGCCTGTGCTTCCACGTGGTTGTAACCCCTTTGACTGCCCTTGGCTGCGATCTCTGCTGCCTCTGCCGGCTTTCCAGACTTGTAAAGTGCGTATGCGTATTCCAGTCCTGCTTTCTGTTTGAGCTTCTCGCCGCCAGCTTCGATCGCTTGGACGGCTTCGGGGTAGCGGTCCAAGTTCAGCAGCGCAACAGCTTTGACATGCTGGGCCTCTAGATCGCCCTTTGTCTGCTTCAGAGCGGCCTCGGCGGAGCTTAGAACCTCGTCATGGTCCTCGATTTCGGTCTTCTTTAGGAGTGAAGCCAGAGCGGAGGCCATGCTGGCTGGCTAGAAAAGGAACTGGTTCGGGTGTAGGTCGTGCGCAAGCCTTTGAAGAGAGAAGTATATGTCTTTCCCTCCAATTGTTTTCGTGTGTCACTCCAGTAGACCGGTCGCGTGCGCTTCCCAGTTATCCAGGCTTAGACGATCGCGGGATGTCCAGCTGTTCGCAGTGGTGGGGCCTGTGGATGAATTTCGGCCAAGGGCGTAACTAAAGTTTGGGGAAGGCTCGACTTCAGACCTCACTTCCTTCCCTCGCGTGATATGTCTGGAGGCAAAAATGCTGCATGGTAAGATGAACACACAAAAATCAGTTCAAAAGGTTCGTGGCATCACATCAAACATGTTGTGTTGAATTGAAATCTGCCCGAGCAAATCTCAAGACGAAGGGGCTCATCAAGGTTGACCATGTCGGGCTACCCTATGCAAAGTCTTTGCTGGCGACATGTGTCAACTCAGCAGACTAACAAGACTCTACAATAGCGATTAATTACGTGTTAGCATCGAGACAGAGGGCGACATGATCGAGGTCACCATGGAAGACACCGGACCCCCTGCCCTAGGAAATGGTCGACAAAGGCTCAAGATGTTATAACGACTATGGCTGTGGGCACCATCAACATCATGAAGGACATCCCGTCTGTCGTGCGACTTGTATCTAGAAATCAACCAATGGAAGCAAGGCTATCCAACCGGATCAAGCAGCAGACGCGTTTTCGACGAAGTCGACTTTTCCAAGGATGACCGTAACTATCGCTTGGACGCCCCGTCCCACGGCCATCATAGTTACCGCACAGTACTATTGTCCGCAAGCTTGCTTCCTCATGACGACTCTCGAAAGCTGCGGTTGTGTGTCGGTGTTGCAAACCCTAATGTCGACCGGCTATGGCTACGAGGATCTCCGCCGTTTCCTGAACGCAAACCTGGCGAACGATATCTTGCAACATAAACGAATACGCCTTAGCGATTGCAATCCAGCCCAGTGTCTTTGAGAAGCCTATTGTCGACTGCATCTTGCGAAATGTCTTGGATCTGGTGCGCACCACATGTGCGATCGCGGTAGCTGTTGCGAGCGTCTGGTACTCCGGCTTGCGCCGCGACAGTCGTTTCTGCTGGACCAGGAGAATAACTGAAGGCAACCTTTATTAATGCTTCGCGCACACCTCCTGTCGGGTTCCTCCAACAGGCCATTCTGTGGCCTAGTGGTATTTGGGGTCTGACCCCCCCAAATATTCACTTCCACAGATGTACTGGTTGGTGGTTCGATTCGGGGACGCCTGAATCGGATATAATAAAATCCGGAGAGATTCGTCACCTCAATGATGGGTTTTCCCTGAGCTATGCCTGAGGTTCGCCTCAGCACCATACTAGGTTTTTGCTGTTTTTGCACTCAATACTGATTTGATAATGCAGCCCACAGAGGTGTGGTTGCTAGTATTTTGCGCAAATAGTACCTGCTCCCCTCCCAATTAAGTGTCAGCTCTGAATGTTCCCTTTCCCCAAAGTCCAGCCACGGGGGCCGGAGGTGACAATTTCACTTGTCCCGTATATCCCATGGCGGCGGACAGAATTTGCTAAGAGAGCAGTAGGCTGGTGCATTACAGTTTCAGCAGCCGTCCATTTTCTCCTTTCGTGCTCGCCATTCCAACAAAGCAGAGTTTGGAGTCAACCAACGAGGAAGAGAGTTTGAGGCAGGACCTGCGACCTTACGACCAAGCAACGAACACCACAATGAGTGTGACGGAGCTCCTAGGATCTGGATCCGGACGGTCCGACAGAGCAAATGGCTCGTTGCAAAGTCGAGCGATTGAGACAGCCACTGCTATTGACCAAGGCCGGGACCCCTGACAGTGCACTGGCTGCTTGCCGCGATAAATTTCGCCTTTCCGAAGCCTACGACGTCTTTTTGTCCCATAGCGAGAACAAAGTACTGCTCAGCAGCTTTGAGGCTCCGAAACGCCGCATGCCGACGCAGAGCTTCGATACACCAGCTTCTCAGCAAATGAGTTGAACTCTGAAGTTTCGCATAAGGCTCTCGACATCAGCCTTCTCAAGGAGCGGCGCATCCGGAATGTTAGGTTCTTGCTTTGCTTGGACAGCACGCACATAACGCACAACATCCTCACGCAGCAAGCAGGCCAGCGGAGCTTTGCTGTATTAGCGGTGGCGGTTGCAAGCCAGAAACTCCCGCTTGCGAACAAGGTCGCCTCTTCTGCTCCAGGAGCGAGATTGGAGGGTAACCTTCATATTCTTCAGCGCAAACCCTCTGTCATCACCAATCAATCCCTCTAGTCTAGTGGTAGTGATTTGAGTAGAGGACGCTCTACTCTCTCATTATCACAAACTAGAGACCGGTTGGTTGGTGGTTCGAATCGGCGGGTCCGCTCATCGATTCGGGAAATAAAACTGGAGAGGTCCGCCTCGAGGAAGGTTTTCCCTACTTCGGAGGAGTACGCTCCAGTGATGAATAGGTTTTTGCTATTTTTGTGGTCTATTACTAATTATACAATGCAGCTAACTCACACCTACGTGATATTTGGGTTTGGTTCCTTTGTATCTTGTGCAAGATCTGGAGTGGGAGAGACAAATCGCGAGCGCGCAGCTTGGGAGGTCGGAGTAGCGCCTTTGCAACACCGGCGCCTTGTGAGAGCAAGAGCCACGGTTTGCTGTTCGATGCGTACAGGCGCTGCTCATTTCCCGGTTCTTGCGACCGCGAGGATTGCGACTGACATAACAGCTCACTCGGCCAGGCCGCTCAGGCGAGATATGGTCATGGCTTCCCTATTGGAACTTCGACATAAACATTGAACACTGATCGCCTGCAGATGAGAGCAAAGACATGACGCCCGAAAATACGGCAGAAGACGACATCGGTCTCTTACGACATGACAATATGTCTGTCAAACATCTCAAATAGTAGTTCACTTGCATGCCATGTCCAACCTTGGTGCGCCGCAGGAGATGTCGGCCGGCCCTCTGTGCTTGCGCAAAGCACGCTCAACTCTGCCGAAGGAGGGACTTGTGCCAGTCAACCTTTATAAGCTGCAGAAAAAGGTCACCGTCGCCTCTCGACGTATCTGCACATTGCGGTCTAGTGGAGAAAGTACACTGAGGCCACGGCCCCAGTGTGGCTCCTTCCCTAGGTTCTCAATGTGTTATCATGGTCGAGGTTTCGACATCCGCTGGCCACGGATCGAAATAAAAGCCTTGTAGCATGTCGCGTGAATCTGCCTTCTGTAAGTAGTGCGTACTTCGAGGATGGCTTTTCCCAAATCCCGTGCGAGTAATCCAAAATGGTCCGCCTGGGGTATCTCCCCGATTTTTGCATTTTTGTTGTACTGTTTATTGAATTTTGCTACGAGTAATTAGCATCTGAAATGAAGCGCAGACAAGTTTCCCTCAGTCCTAATCGCAATCTGCGAGACGTCCACTGATCACATTCTCACTCTGCTTGCGCTCAGCCAAGTCAGCAGAGTGCGATATCAACAATAACGGCCAAGGCGGTCTGGAACTCGGCGCTTAGGCATCTGTCTGACATCACGCTTTATCGAACACATGAAACCATGCACGACACGGGCAACTGAAAGATTGGCAAGCCCTTGCGCTGCTCCTCACCGCGCCCGTTCGAGACAACAACGAAACAGCCACCGCTATGTTGACCAACGGCTCTGGGGCTCCAGCAGTCACCGACAACTCAGCCTACCTTTCAGCGAACTCCAGTTCTCAGTGTCGCCAATCGTGCCATTCCTCTTTGGAGCCTCAACCATTTTCAGCAAGAGCGTGGGGAAACAAGCAACTGCTAGAGTTTGTGCGCAAACAAGATCACCGGACAGCCATACATTACCATACGAATATGCCGCGCTTGTCATAAGGCAGCTATGTTCAGGCGGCAGAGCCAAAAAGCAGATCGCGAAGTCAAACATCCATCGTGACATCAGCCACAACATAAGATCGCACTAATCTGACACCCGCACAAGGCGTCCAAGATAACGTCCCTGGGGCGTTTCACGAACACGTTGAGATGCGGCTAGCATGGCACGGCCAGGAGATGATCCATGACAGTAGGCCTGACCAAGCAGCCAACTCGCTGACCAAGAACGCCATGGTCAGGTCTTCAGTCAGTCGTAAAGCGCACAAGGATGAGGTCGCAGTACCGCCAAGCGCAGACATGGGAACTGCCTCATTTCTCCAAGACTGTGGTTTTGACGACAGCGAGGTCGACGAAGGTTGACACAGACACAGAAGTTGACACATAGAACAAGGAATCGCGCTGATGACTCGAAGATATATTGTATATGGTATATATTTACAAGATCCTTATCCCAATGTGCTGGTACCATTGGCTTGTTTATTACGCCGCAACGTCCACAATCATCTCGATGGCGTATCCCTCGTCGTTACCCTATTTCGCGTCAAACCGTTGCGGCCTGCCATGTCCCAAAGGCATCATCTCCAGGGAATCGTCGTCTCCTGAGCCGGCCATTTGTTCCTGACGCACGCTGAACTCCTCCGTCTTCATGATTCCACCTGCATTATGCTGCTGGTCCTGCTGACCGTTCTCCACATCTTTCAATGCTTCTTGAGACTCCGCCGACAGGATGCTAACGGCGTCTCGGCCATATTTCGCGCTGAAGCCCAAGGCCTTCGACTTCCTGGGATCAGGGTTTGTTGAGTGCATTGAGCGTGGCTCGTTGGATGTGAGTCGGCTGCGGCCGTTGCCGCCGCTTCGCTGGCTGGATGACTTGATCTCTCGGTACAACATGCGCCTGGAAGCTGTTAGTAACTGACTCTCAACGGGCAGGGAAGCTGGAGTATTGCCGCAGCGCAGGGTATACGTACAAGACTGGGATGGAAATGGCCATGATGGAGACTGCGGGTTCCGCAAGAGTCCAAATCGTAAGATCGACACGAGAGTAGGTGATGTCGGGATCAGTCATGTGGACAACCATGACCGACTTCACGATACCAGTGGCTCCAGCGACAGCACCCAAGCTCATGGCAACAGCCACTCCGACCTTCTCGCGGCGTTTCATGGTGAGGTCCTTGAGGATCTGCCATGGGATGAAGGCAAGCACGAAGTCCAGGATTGCCGAGTAGTAGGCGGCGAACAATTGGAACTTTCCGAGCTTGCTCTTATCCCAGCAGGTTCCAGGTACGTTGCTTCTGTAAACTTTCTCGAAAGGTGTGCATTTCGCGAGACCGAAGATCCAGACCAGGTTCATCGATACATTGATCTGACATAGTATTAGCCGCTGATCTCAGTGTCTTCACTATCCTCAATAGAGATTGCCAGAAATTATGGAGTGTCTTACGGTGATGATGACAAAGATGAGAAAGTACTTCATCCATCGTTCCGTTGTGATGCGGTACAAAGTAATGGCGAATGACGTCTTGCCTGTTGTCGTTGCGATGATGCCGAAGGCCGCCACGATGATGGTGTTCAATTTGATCTTTGCCAGGTTATCATCGCTGATGGTCGCCATGCGTTGACCGAAGCCAAGCGAAACAATATATGAGTTGATGCTAACAGCAATCACCAAGGAGAACTGCCACAGAACGTGACTGATTAGCGATCGGTGCATACATGGTCAATTGTCGGCTTGCGACATACCCATGAGATCAACAAGAAGTGATCATCCCACCACAGACCCCTGCGACTCCATAGCTTGCTGTAGACACGGAGAAAGAGAAGGATCGCACTGGCGGCCACGAGCGACCAGCATACGGCGTCCAGACGGGTGCCTCTATTCTCGGTCATTGTTGGAGTTGCTGATGCGCCGTGAAGCGAAATTGAGAGACAGAGTAGACGCAGTCGTCTCGGCGCAGTCTCGAAGAGATGTACATGCAGTTTCGGTAAACAGGTAGACTTGCTCTGCCCTCACTGTGCCAGGCTGAGCAGCCATACTTAGCACACAAGCATTCGTGCCGTCTCAAAGTAAGTGCTCCATGTGAAGAAGGACCCGCGTGAACTATCGCGTCCTTACCCGAGATCATGGCCACTCTCTGCAAAGTCTGATTCAAGACAAGTGCCCCGAGGGCCAATGTGAACGCATATCGGACAAACGCTAGGGTTGCAAGGTTTCCTGACTGAAGTCGGAACTGGGGCAATGAAATTACTTGGCTCGCCAAGGGCGAGAACTGCCGATCTTCGTCTCGTGTTACCGCGCGTAAAGCACAAGCGAGCGATAGCGCAATTCCACAGAATTGGAGTACGATCACTTCCCTGTCGCCATGCCTGCTGCTCGACCCTTGACAATGATCACCATGCAGAAGCGCGTTCTGCACACCAATCTACGTTTTGATTGCCTTGTCAAATCGACATAAAACCCCACTTGTGCTCATTTATGCTCATGCGCCTCGAACAACTACCTCTCGTGAGGACTCTTGGCTCGTGCTTCGATCGGGCTTCATCATTTCACCCACGAATCTGCAGACAGCGATCCAGGGCAAGACAAAGATGTGCCGTGGCTCTCCCACATTTTCCCTTTCTTCGAAGGTAGGGCTTCTGCAGCCAGCGGAACAAACTCCCCTCATGGTTTAGTGGATGTACATCATCACGGTGACACCGTTTTTCTTTCCCAGGTCTCTCCCTGAGTCGGAGGGGATGCCGAAAGCCACAGCGTTACAACGACAACGACTCCAGTGACAGCTGCGTGGGGGAGGGCCACTCACGCCACTGAGGCCCCGCTGGAGGAGATACATCCCGATTATCTACCGGCCGAAGGATTCGCGCCGTCGAAAGTCTGTGCCGACAACGGCAAATGCGTCCGTAGAAGCTGCTGGCTCTTTTGCACTCAATGACAAGCCAAGCGAGACGCCGTCCCATTCGCAAGCGAAAGAAGCCCCGTGTCGTCCCTGGACCTGCCTAAGCGAGCCATTAGTCTTCACGGTAAGGAGATTTGCAGTGTCCGGGAAGGATGGCGGGTCCTTGCAAGTGGTGCCGGAGGGACTGCAGACTCCTGGACTAGAGGGTTTCCTCGGAGCTGTAGTATGCTCATGCTGCACTGTACGAGGCGAAACGAACTCTACTTGTACGAAGCAGGCTGTGTAAAGGACATGACGCGATCGTCGTTTCGCGTGGCCGTAATTGTCCCGGATCATGCAGCGAATAACTTTATTGCCTGCGTGGTGCCTCGTGGACAAGCCTCTCTTCCATTCAGGCGCACTCTCTTGTTTCATCCATTCCACCTGTGATCGACATACTTTCTGGTTGACAGGAGACCACGGCTTTCGAAATGGCCCCTTCAATGCTCAAGGCTGCTCTGGCTGTTCTTCCAAGCTTGGCATTGGCCGCTCCTTCATCCCGCTATGGATCCTCGAACTCTGATGATCTGGCCTGCGCGCCGTCTGTCGATCTCAGCAACGGAACATATCATGGCGTGAGCAACGAGCACTACGACCAGGAGTTCTTCCTGGGTATCCCGTATGCTCAGCCGCCCACTGGCTCGCTTCGCTTTGCGCCGCCTCAACCTATCGACGAGTCGTGGGATGAACCTCGTGATGCTACGAAGTACGGCAACATCTGCTATGGTTATGGCGCCGACACAGCGGCTCTCAGCAACCCCATCTCGGAGGACTGTCTGACCTTGAACATCGTCCGTCCTGCTGGTACTCAGCCTGGAGATGATCTTCCCGTCGCTATCTGGGTCCACGGTGGAGTAAGTCAACCCTCGATCATATACACACATTGAATGTTGTCGACACGCGCGTCTCGATGGCTCTGCGTTAGGCGTATCGTTGGCTGTTGGTCCTGAGGTTGCCGTCGACGTACCACTCAGAGATCGCCATCGATATCGCAGTATGTATGTCGTCGGCTACTGTGCATGTACCATCAGTCATCGGTATCGATGGAGTTGCGTATCGTTGAGACGCGACCACACGGACAGGCACGAGGAGTCACTACATCACTAGTCATCGCTAACATCATTTCTAGAGCTACACCAACGGAGCTTCTGCTGATCCCAGGTACAATCTGACCTACATTGTTGACCAATCAGTCAAGGAGAACAAACCCTTCGTTGCTGTGTCCATCAACTACCGCCTCTCCTACTGGGGTTTCCTCTTCAGTCAGGAGATGGAGGCCGCCGGTGCCGGCAACATTGCATTCAAAGACCAGCGTCTTGCTTTCAAGTGGATCCAAGACAATGTGGCTGCCTTTGGCGGTAGCGCCGACAAGGTCACTGTCTGGGGAGAGTCTGCTGGTGCCCGTTCTTTGGGTATGCAGCTTGTCGCTTACGACGGTCAACATGATGGTCTCTTCCATGGTGCCATCTTGGAGAGCGGCAGCCCTGTCACCAAGTTCGTCGACGCTGCCGCATGGCAGCCGTACTTCGACGCTGTCGTCGAGAAGACCGGATGCAGCGACTCCGCCGACCACCTTGAGTGTCTCCGTGAGCTTCCTGCAAAGACACTCAACGATGTTTTCAACAACACCACACCCGTCAAAGTCACTCCTCCCAGCCTCAGCGCCGTTCTCGATGGCGACTTCATGACTGCCCAGGCGCAAGAGTTGTTGGCAGCAGGCAAATTCGCTCATGTCCCGCTCTTGCTCGGCAACAACTTCGATGAGGGCACCGCATACGGCAAGAAGGGTCTCAACACTTCTGAGCAGTTTGTGTCTTATCTCTCTACTCTCAACTTGACCGATGCCCAGGTCAGCCAGATCGCCACGCTCTACCCTGATGACCCTGATGTCGGCATTCCCGCATCATATGTCGGTCGTCCTACTGATCCTTCTTACGGTCCCCAGTGGAAGCGTGCGGCCGCCTTCGCTGGTGACTGGCAGCAGCACGCTGGCCGCAGGGCCCTCGCGGAGTCCTACGCTCAGGCTGACCTCAGCGTGTACTCCTACCTGTGGAACGTGTACGTCAACGGCATTTCCAACATCCTCGGCGCCACCCACTTCCAGGAAGTTGCATTTGTGTTCTACGATCTCACCTCCAGCGAGTTCAAGAACAAGCCCGAGACTTTCAAGGAGCTCAGCAACTTGATGAGCCGCCAGTGGGTCAACTTCATCAACGATGCCAACCCCAACCTCTCCGCCTCCCCCAACGAAAACACCCCTGCATGGCCTCTGTACACTTCCGCTCAACCTGACAACCTTGTCTTTGACGTCAACGTCACTGGCCTGGCTTACACCGCTGAGGACAACTACAGAGCTGAGGCCATCACCTACCTTCAGGAGAACGTCTACGAGTAGAGGCTCCTTGATGTGGTGGGCGGAAAGTCGGTCCCAAACTTTAGTATAGATAATATAGAGCCATAGACCTGTTTCACAGCGTTTCAGCGATCTGCATACGCATAATACAGACAACTTCCATTTGGTCAGAAACATATCCCGTTGACGTATCATCAGTCACGAGCTGGAATCCATGATTCTGTGTGCCCACTAAGGAGCATCCTCCGTTCAGCTGCTGTGAACAAAACGTGATACCAAATAATCTATATACTGGAACGGCTATTGATATTTTGAAGTACCCAGGCAGTCTAAGCGTAATGCGATGTGATCTTCATTTGCCACCGCCACCACCCCGCTTTGCGAAGTGCACTTCTTTGGCTCTGATCAACGACATGTAATATCGACCATGCGATCACTGGCATCCGATCCATGGACATTCTCATCTCAGTATAGTCATCGAAATGTTTGACAAACTGCGAAGACGGCGCAAAGCTTCGCTTTTTCCCACTGCCAGCGTGAAGCCCGCCCTGGTGAACCAAACGCCACCGACCAGGAGCGTCAAGAACCATGCCGCCTCACCAAAAACAAGGGAAACATCATTTTACGATCTTCCATCAGAGCTACGAATCCAGATCTACGAGCTCGTGGCCCGCGACACCAGGCTCTCACTGTTCTTTGCATTACCGAAGAACATCAGGACACCAGCTCTGCTTCTCACCTCTCGCCAGATAAGAAACGAGTATCGACCTGTGTTAATGTCACTTGCGCCCATACGAGCTCATGTTGGCAACTACAATTTCAAGCCAATAATGAGAGTTGTCGGATCGCTGTACTCAACCGAACTCAAAGCCCTCCGCAAAAACAATAACCTCACCATTGTGCTGCACCTCAAGAACTTCGACGTCACCAGCGAGCACTGCATGACTTCGCTTCGCCGCTGGGCAGTGAAGCGAGCAGAGCATCTGGATCGACTTCCCTGGTCGTACCAATTAGTCAGCTCAACATCCGACAGCTTACCCATGGCTTCAGCTGTGGCGCAGATGTGTCGCTTGGAGAAGAGCATAGCCGCTGTGCATGCGCTTCAGAAGAGCGTGCACGAAAGCCTGGCAGCAGAGATTGAGCCGATTATGGAGCTTCTGCTTGCGCGATGCGGCTATTGGCGAGCTGCAATCGCCCATGCATGGAGAAATGGAATTTGGGAACGTGTGCACTTTGACTAGGAACCTAGTTCCTTTGATATACTACTATACGTATGGGGAGAGCAGCTGGATCAAAGCCAATTGCCGCCAGATGACAAGGCCGGAGCCTTGCCAATCCACTTGCCCTCTTCAAGCTCCTTCACCAGCCAGGCTGCAAGGCTCTTCCTCGAAAGCAAGAGGCCGTCCTCGCCACTGCCGATGATGGTCGCAACAGTCGGCTTAGCAGCGCCATTTGTCAGAATGGGAACTCTGAGGTACAAGTCAGCCACATACAGACACGCGCATCATACTCCGCTAAACACACCTGAACAAAGTCCAGCCGATCTTGTCGACTGATTGAGCGCTGGTAAGCTTGCCGGTGGCGTTGATCTCCCGATATGCATCTGGCTGGAATTTGTGGATGAGGCTGACCAGAAGCCGCCAGATCCAGCGAGTCCCATCACCGGTGTGTTTGTAGCTGCAAGTATTGAGGATCAATGTTCTCCGGATCTTGCTGCTGGGCTCCTCGAGTGCGAGCTTGAAGAGCTTCTCGTAGAAGTCTGTTACAGGCTGGGAACAGAGTCAGCTCAAGAACGTGCAAAGACTGATGAGCCGCACGGATGGGTCTCTATGTATGAGGTACCCATGAATAGAGGGTGGGCAGCTTACTGTTCCATTGCCATTGTTGCTTGCAATTGGGCCTGCGGTGGACACAATAGCTTCGGCTCCGCTGGTGATGGCTGGACGAATGGTCTCAAGATTGGCGTCAAAGCCACCTTGAACTACGGTCACTTTGACGTTATCTTTGATGTCCTGCGGTAGTTTCCCAGGGCTGCGAACGTAGAGCGTCAAGGAATGGTTGTGTGCCAGTGCCTCACGCGCAAAGTCAATGCCAGATTGGCCTGAGGATTAGATGCTGTTAGTCGAAGCAACAAGATTGAATCTGCAAGTAGAACGGATACCTGTCGCTCCAATCACAAGTACATGCATCTTCCGCTGTCGCTGGGTCAAATTGAAGGAAATGAGAGGGTTGTGATGATCGAATGATGAATGTAAATGGTTGTC
>Ga0265797_10005139_pt1 | contig 19351 bp, 23 predicted proteins | sample P2T30metagenome_FD_192433 | JGI IMG/M metagenome (GOLD analysis project Ga0265797, IMG submission 192433) | Plant litter microbial communities from East Loma Ridge, Irvine, California - P2 T30 | ecosystem: Environmental > Terrestrial > Plant litter > Unclassified | place: USA: California... | reverse complement strand
GAGCGAGCACTGCTTCGGCTTCTTCAGGTAGTTCAATGTTCCACTTGCGAGCAAGCACAGCGAGTATACTGAGCGTGCGTCTGGCACCAAGCCAGCCCTCTGCTATTTCTTCTAGGTGCTTGACGCCGTGGATGATATCCCTGCGTGCGTTCTTGTCGGGCAGATTAAGAAGGTGGATAGTACAAGCGGAATGTGCGATGTACACTGCTATGTTGCAGATTTGTCGTAGACCATGTGATCGCTTGTACAGGCGCAATAGCTTCGAGATCATAGCGGCGGCTTGCGTGCACAGCTTTCGTGGACTTACGGTGTGCGGCAGAGGTGAAGTTGCTTGTGTGTATTTCAGGAATGGCCGGAAGAGATGAATAAATAGAAGTTGGAAGAACATGCTAGTCCAGGGTCAGCGATCGTCCTGCCAGCTGGGGGTTTGAGGATACTTACTGCATGACAAGTACGCTTGACAGGCCACCTTCCTTGGGTTCCAGCTCCTTAGGCAAATCACGCCGCCAGCTCTCAAGTCGTGTATGAATATCGCTGAGTTTCTTGAGTTCAGCAGATTTGCCTTTCGCACGCGCGAGATCTGAAGGATTGTAGAAGTTCTGCAGAAGATCATTACTGATCTCGCAGAGCTTCGTTATTTCCAGAGCCACAGTCCTGGTACGCGCTGGCTGCGAGTTGGCTTGCGTGAAACCGGAATCAGTGTACGGACACCATGCCGCAGAATCTTCATCCGGGAAAACTTCTGGCTTTGGCACGGTGATCATGGTTGTGGGTAGTTGCGGGAGACGACCAAGGTAATTTGACCAGCACTTGTCGAAGAGGTAACATCCCCAGAAAGTGATTCGCCGTACGTCTTCTTCCGCCTCGTCTCCATTGACGTGTTTGTTGGAAGTCATGTTGCCAGAGTCCAGATTAAGGCCCATATCATTAGCCATACGGAACGACATACCACTGTACACCCATCCTTTAGCTTCCCGTCCGCAGCCTGCTTCTCGGACGGACATCAAAGCCATCGCTTGTACTGTGGCCATGCGTGGCTTCTCGTGCTCGTCGTTTTCCATGATTAAGCGTTTCGCTTCGCGGAAGAAGTGATCTCCGGCAGTTGCTGAGTCGTCTGGGTCGTCTCGAGCTCCTGGATGGGATGTGAAATGACAGCCAAGTGCAAGAATTGCATTAACCAGAACAGGGGTACAGTAGTACGTTTTGCCAAGTGTGTTCGCTGACGGTCGGCCTCGCGAGAAGTCCCTCCAGAAAAGAGTCTTGGACATCTGCTCCAAAGTCAGCAACGCATACCAAATTCCATCTTATGTGATGGCTGCTTACGGTAGTGAAGAACGTGTAATGCCACGTAAAATACATATTAACAAGGTGAAGAACAAGCTCCGGGTCGTCAGTAACAGTGGTCCAGGACGTGATTGGATTTTCTTGCTGCTCGAACTCGTCCAGGTCTGTCGCCAAGTCGCTCTGAAGGTCCGTTGTGTGGATCAAGGTCGAGGTGCCGCCAACGTATTGCCTGAAGCCGCTGTCGTCCAGCCTGAGGTCTCCCATCTTGCCAAACAGCTGCGACTCGAAGGTCGTCCCATTAATTGAACCACCGTCGTTCGTCCCCGCAATTCCTTCGTCTTCTGTGTTCGCGCCGTTCTCTTTCGCAATGATCTTCTCCGCGACATCGTCCAGGCTTTCGCAAGAGCGGATGTCGCTTACGAGTGCGGGTACTTCATCTTCCGGCCAGTTGAGGATGGCTTGTATTAACGTTTGCAGTGTGGTGTTCTTCGTCTTCATTCCGTCCGCGTCATGCTTGTACACGCCTTTGCGTCGCTGGTCTGTCGCGACAAGTCAGCTACATGTCACATGTAACATCTCACGTTACGGCTTCCACTTTCGTACCTGTCCAAGGCGAATACACACAAGGTGTGTTGTATACCTGCGCGCAGGCGGCGCAACTCGGTTGGTTCCCATCGCACTTGCTCTTGCGCTTGCGACATGCTACGCATGCGGTCGAGACACAGCGTCTCTTCGAAGGATCGTCCTCCTCTTGCAGTGTATGCTTCCTCCGACTCCGTTGCTTCGGCTTTACTGTAGCAGGTCCGAATCCTGAAGATGTCGGTACTTCAATGCCGACCTTAGTATCCTCCGCGCCCGGGTGCGCCATGATGCTGCTCTGGACATGTGCAGCTAAGTCTTACAGGTGTAGCATCTCCTCGGAGATAGGCGTGCGGTTGCGCTCGCGGGTCAAGAGATGGTGTAGCGGTCTCGTATCGCTTGGTACGATCGACGGGATATTGCAAGACACGGCGGCGCAATGTGACGTTGCAAGGCCTTATTTGGGCATGACTATTCTCTGCGAGCATGGATCTCAGACTGCTGACACAAGACACGGCCTGTGATGACCAAGGCTCGGGCTCTGCCTCGGAGACCCCCGGAGAAACATGTTATAGCAAAGTTGATCCTTGGTTCACCACCGTTTCCCCTCCTGCGGATCGCGAGGGGTATCATGACTCGCGTATTCAAGCATTGACTTGACCGTGAGCCAGTTCCAAATATTGGATGATCTTCACAGACGGGCAAGACAAATACCTCAACGACCAGCTAACCAACTTTCTTCAAACCGATCGCACTTACACATTGAGGACTATTCCGTCTCTTCACGATCACAGGATGACGATCGTGCTCAAGACCGACCCATGCTTGGCCGTCAAAAGACAGTACAGTACACACCACGAGTTCGATACTTGCGAGCCTATGGCAGAGTATACGAGTGCATTGGCCTTGTCAGTACCTGCATGTCGTTCATACATTCTCGCTGGGGAGGATGGCTTGGTTTACACTATGCTTAGTAAGAATAGCCTGCCGAATACCCGACCATCATTGTTTACAAAACCATGCACAAGATCCGTACGCTTCAAGATTCCCCATACGGATGCCTGTAGACAAGAACCTGGCCTCTGGTGCTCCGAATGTTTTGGGATTGTTCTCAGCTGCCACCTGTAAGTATCGATATGGGAATAGCGCACAACCACGAAGTCTCTGATTGGCGATATCCTCGGTAAATGCTGGACCAACTACACTCCCATATCATCCCGGTATACCAGTGGTACTACGTGCGTCTCGTAGGAAAGATGGTGACATTCTCGGCAAATGCTGGAACGACTACCCGTCGATATAATCCTATTTTACAGAAGCACTACGTTCATCTCGCAGGAAAGATGGCGACATTCTCGGCAAATGCTGGAATGACCATCCGTCGATATAATGCCATTGTGCAGATGGTACTAGGTTCATCTCGTAGGGAGGATGGCGACATATGGTCGACGAATCAGCATACCTTAGGGCATCTTCGAACCTCTCGCGCAGAGATGCTCCATCAAAACAGGACACTCTCACTGGCAGTCAGATTCTGGACAGTCATCAGAAGATGCTGATACAAGCACGTGTGGAGACTCTTGAAGCTCACTTCGACGCTTTCATCTCATCACCGCATTATCACTCAAGCTTCATCTGCGGTCGATATTTTGACTTCAGATGGTTGATTCATTGGGAGCTTTCATCTCATCAACAGCTAAGCTTCATCTACGGTGATATATCCTCACTTCAGATGGTTCATTTGGGAGCTTCACCACGGAAATCACTATCACATGTAAGCACTGCCATTGCCCCTACCCCTGCCAGCAAATACTTAAACCCCCTTCCTCTCTCATCTTAACCTCATCCTCTTCACCAACATCCACATCCTCCTTTCCACTTCTAGCCTCATCTTACCACATAACTCACACCACAACACGCCCCAGTACACCCCAGCAAGCACTACCAAGCACCACCAAGCGACAACAGCCATGGAGGACCCACCAGGCTCTCCGGCTATCAAGGCGGAGCCACAGGACATCCCCGACGGTGCTCCGCCGGTCAACACCGGCGAGATAATTCTCATCTCAGACGACGAAGACGAAACTGCAGCACCTGCCAACATCCGCACCCTGGGCTCTCCGTTCCAAGAAGAATCGCATGACTCTGGTGCAGTCAACCTTGGCCCTTCTATGCTGTCTACCACTAAACCAAAGCCTGCCAAACCGAGCGCGAAAGAGGCATTCGCGGGTGTCAGAGCAAAGATCGCAGCCAAACAGCGTGAAAATACCGAGAAGCATAAGATGGCTGCTCAGCCTGCTCAGCCTGCTCAGCGTACGCAGCGTACGCCTCTCGCTGGCAGATCAGACCTTTTCGTGACGGAGAGTAACCCTGGCACCCCGGATCCTGCAGAGATCTTCCGAGCGCTTCAGCGAGACTTCGAAGAGAAGCGCCAAGATGGAACTCTAACCTGGCAAGAAGAGATCGAATTCGAGAGAGCCCAGGCCACCGAAAAAGCTCGAGTCTTGAAAGAGCGTCTTGATCAGGCATACGATGGTTCTGACGTTTCGGTTGCGGACGGAGAAGATCCAAGAATGTCTCCCAGCGTTGCCAGTCTGCCGGATGAGGACGTCGAGGAGCCCAAGAAGCGTGGCCGAAAGCGTAAAGCAGACGCATCTTCCAAGCCGCAGCCGAAAAAACGTCGTACCGCTGCTCCCAAATCCGCCGAAGACATCCTCGTTACTGCACGCCGCAAGATGGAGGCCAAAGCAAAAGCCAAGGCAGCCAAGGGCAAGCAAGCTCCAAAGAAGGGCCGCAAGACGAAACCCACTGCTCCTGATCTTCTGAACACTGCCAGCATGCTCGGCAGCAATGTTTTCGCAGATACTGCTCGTATGCGTGACGTCCCAGACCAGCCAACGTTCGGACCCGACCATGATAATCGCAAAGACAAGGCACTCCGAAGTCTTATCGCTAGCGTTCCGGAAGAATATCGACCAATTGCAAAGACGGACAAGAAGTTTCTCGAAGATGCAATGAAGGATTTCACCGGCCGCGGAGCGGTCACACCTGCTGAAGATGGCAACTGGAACGTCAAAGGTCTTCGTGTCACACTTAAACACTACCAGGTACATTTCCCACCATTTGTTGATCTCTAAGTCACCGCTAACACAGCCGCAGGTCCTTGGTGTGGCCTTCATGAGGCGAAGAGAGAACTCAACAGTAGAACCAAAAGGAGGAATCTTGGCGGATTCGATGCAAGTGTTTGTTAGATTTCATGATATCAAGTCACTGCTAACGATTGTCTCAGGGGCCTGGGTAAAACCATCACCATGCTGGCGAATATCGTCAACGGCAAATCTCTGCAGAAGAACAAGTGCCGTACGACTCTCATCGTCGCTAGCGCTGCTCTTGTCTCTCAATGGCGACGAGAAATTACTGAGAAAGTGTATACCGACCGCGAAAATAAGCACGGAATCGGTCGCGTGAAAGAATATCACAGCTCAGCCCAACTCAGGTCCAACCAAGAGGTGGAGGAGCTTATGGAGTGCGACATTGTCCTTACGACGTACACGCAGGTACAAAAAAGCTATCCCAAGGCCGAAATTCCGCCTGAATACACGACCGCCGAGCAGAAGAACGAGTGGTGGAAGAAGCACTACGAGAAAGAGCGCGGGCCGCTGCACAAGGTACGTGACCGAAGGACACAACCCAACATGATGTCTGAGACATTATACTGACTTGAACCCTTCGCTCTATAGGTCAAATGGCTGAGAATTGTTTTGGATGAGAGTCAGGCAATCAAGAACCACAAGAGCCTGACTTCAATGAGTTGCCGCGCCCTTTCCGGCAAGCATAATTGGGCTATATCGGGTACTCCATTGATGAACGGGATCGACGAGTTCTACAGCATCTTCAAGTTCATCAAGGGTAAGGCTACTCTACGCTGTTACACTATTATGAGATGCTGACCACTGAGAGCAGAGCCACACGGTGCTTCGAGCATGAAGCTGTTCCGGAAAAACTTCTGCTCAAGTGACGACGCTCGTAGCATGGAGAAGCTGGATGTGTTCTTGCGCAAATTCATGATTCGCAGAACGCACCTCGACACGCTTTTTAACGCCAGACTGCTGAACCTTCCTCAGCCTCAAGAACTGGTCCTCTCGCTAGATTTCAATGAGGTTGAGCGAAACGTCTATGAGATCGTGAAATCGCGCTTCATCAAGCGTATCAACTGCATCTCAAAGGCGGGCGATCTCGATAAGCAATATGGCCACATCTGGACCATGCTTCTGCGGCTGAGACAGCTCACATCACACGTGCTACTCGTACAAGGCACCATTACCGATCTACTGGAACGCGAGGATTTTGAAAGACTCTACAAGATCGCCTCGGACGACCTCTCCGAGGAGTCTGAAGCTCTGCTTACGCACTTGCGCGAGAAATTGAAGAATATCACTGGCGCTCCGCGAATCGACGGCAGAGAGGGAGCCACGATTGTGACTGAGACTGAAACAATCCCGAATCATCGGACCGGGTACGACGCAGGATTACACGGCGTTGGTGGTGTTCATGGACTCACGTACAAATTCGACCGCTATCTGGACGACTTGCTGAACTCCGAATCCTGGGATGCCATTGCCTCGCGTACTCTTTGCTGTGGGTGCAGACAGCCACCCCTGGATCCTATGGTCACGTCATGTTTCCACGTTTACTGTTGCTCTTGTTTGCACGACATGCAACACAGCTTCGCTCGTCGTGCCTTGGATCGCCACCGCTGTAACGAATGCGGCTCATACTATACCGATGCCAAAAAATGTCAAAAATCACTGCAAAAGTTCTCGGGAGTTTACGACGATATCACTGGCAGCACCGATGGCGGCGAAGGCATGAGCATTACCGGGAAAGGCAAAAAAGCGAAGATGCACAGCTGGCTACAAATGCGTGGCGAGGTCTTGCCGAGCACAAAGACGATAGCCGTCAAGTCGCAAATCTTGAACTGGATCGAAGAAGACCCAGATGTCAAAATCATCGTTTACTCACAGTGGATCCCCATGCTCCATGTTCTGGGCCGCATTTGCCAGACTGAAGGCTGGGGCTTCGAGAAATACACTGGAAACATGTCTCACGACTCTCGAGACAAGGCGATCAAGAACTTCGGCGATCCTATCAAGGGAAAACGAGTTCTGCTAGCGTCCCTCAAGTGTGGCGGCCTGGGACTGAATTTGACTATGGCTAACCGTGTGATCTCGCTGGATCCTTGGTGGAACTATTCGGTAAGAGATTCGTTTCATAATACAGTTGTATATGGCTAGGCTAACTTTATAAATTGCAGGTTGAGCAGCAAGCATTCTGCAGAGTGTTCCGAATCGGCCAGCAGAAAGAAGCGCACATGGCAAGATTGGTCATCAAAGGTACCATCGACGAAGCCATCTACGCTCTGCAAGGATCGAAACAATTGGCCATAGATGCAGCGCTCGACGATAGCCAGCGGAAAGAGCGTCTCAGCATCAGCGAACTGATGCGGTTGTTTGGCCAGGTATGTGACCGAAGGATGCAACCGAATGATTTCTAGGATATATGACTGACTCGAACGCTTTACTCTAGGTCCGCGAAGATGAGGATGGTAAGCCGTTCATCTTTGCCCACGAAGATGAGGTCAACGACAAGGACGACGACAGTTCGTACTCCACGCTGCCGCCGCGTGCTGCTGAACATGCGAGCGATGACGAGGGTGACGGATTCGACGATGATGCCTGAAGCTGAGGCCCAAAGCATCTCAGCGCGACGAATGTACTTTTACTGCCTCTACACAGTGCGAAAAACCACAAGTAGCACCATGGAGAGCAGAGATAACGACTTAATGACCAAAAGGGAACGGTGTAATATTATGGGACTCAATGGCTCGGACTAGCCAGGAGGAAAGCCTCTGGAAAGGGCAGGAATCATGACAAGGGCATCTCTGTGGGATCATCAATTGTACTTATATACTAACGACGCGCCAAATGGCTGCAAGATGATCCCGACGAGAGCAGAGATAGCGATATAGAAACGGCCATGCACAAAATCATTCATCTACATTTCTTGTACATTGTTCAAAATTCGGCATTGTGTTCATATCGAAGCTAAATACACTCTAAAATCCATGTACAACGTGGAAACGCAACTCTGCATCTCAACGGCAGATGTATAGATTCTTTGGAGGGCACGTACGGTACCACCACATTGTTGAGAAGACATGGTTACTCCAGGAGTAAGATTTCGCTGGTACCCATGCGCTCCTTGTCTTTGATGGGTGGCGATGTTTTGCTCTGGGTATATACGTCTGTCATTGAGGCAAATGTTTGGGCGGGCAAGAGACCATTCAAGAACCTATCTCAATGGCAAAAATATGATTTCCTTATCGATAGCATATCTTAGTGCTTGCAAAAGCACCTGTGACCGCTGAAACGAGTGTGGAAAGACCTTTTGGAAAATTATGCTTTAGCAGATATCGTCGCTCAAAGGCATGACAGTTGCTGTAGGGGGCGTTACAGTTCGTGCGCATGAATATACGTACAGTATGATCAGGCGCATCTCAATGGTACGACGCAGTCATTTTGAACTCAGGATATGTTATAGTAGTAAATTGGTTGCTTGAATGTACGGAAAGTCGGAAGGAATCTCAACGGCAGTCGTTAACCAAAATTCAAGATCAAAGTTGTCGATAATACCATAGAAGTGACTTCATGGCCACACGGAGGTAGAGACCGCTGTACGCAAACTCGTGCGTAGAAACTGTACATACAGTCGTTCGTTTGGCGGGAATGAACGAGAGCATCGTTGTTAAGACACCTCGGTGGTAACACTTCCCTTTGTTCGACGACAATCAATGATACCTGCCCCGGCCGTACCGACGGCCACTGAGATCGCTACAATGTGATCCTTTACAAAAAAACGTTCAGGTGTATCTTCAGGCTCAAAAATGCGATGTCTTCGCAACGGGGGATGGTCAACAAAGCCAATTCTTCGATGGAATGAATGAAAGCACCACAAGGAATCTCACCGGCAACAGCATGTTTTCTTGAAGGGAAGTAAATGATAGCACCACCAGTGTCGCCCATGACCGCTGAGTTCGATAAATCATGCCGTTTTGCTCTTCTCTATACCTAAGAATCCCAAAACGCCCGCGGTAGACCGCAACGAGTATCTCAACGGCAACACGGCCATTTTATGTGACGGGAACGAACGGCATCACGGTACGTCAGATCTGTGACCATGAAGACTACCGAACAACGCTTGATTCCAATTTCCATCCAAAGTGCGATCGTGACAGTTATCATGTCCCAAAATCTCAAAGTATCCGCGGTTGCCCATGATGAGGAGCATCTCGGTGGTATACACCATGTTTTCTTTCGCAGAAACAAACGGCAACACCAAAAGTCATGTTCGTGACCGCTGAGGATATTAAATGACAACCTCTGGCGAGCATCTCAATGGCCAAGAGTTCTTCTCTCAGATGGTAGCATCCCAAGTCACATCCACAGCCCCTAGGAGGTAAGATTTATACCAAGAACTATTCTGAACAGCGATTCCACCATATTTCTGACTTCCACAATGCCACAGCTGGGGCGATGTATGGTGGCGAGCGTCTCAATGGCAACCTTGTCAGCTGCGAAGAGATTGCTATCGGTAGCCTCACACATTGGTTGGAGAAGTCTTTTGGTAGCACATCACTCTGATCTTGCACCTGTGATCCAAGCAAGCATTGCTACAGCAGAGATTACAGTGGGTAGTATCACAACGTCGAGCGGTCCTTATGTGCGCTTCACCTCGTGTACTTCACGCAAGGGCTCAAGAGCACCTGTGTTGTGGCGCCAATGCAATTTGAGAAAGATTGCAGGTCATAATAACACCATGATGCTTTTTGAACGGAACCCGGACGCGAGAGCACCTCCGTGGCGCACAAGTCGTAGTTTCGGGTATCCTCAACACCAATGCAGCACTGTCACTGGGATGGAGGAGTCATTTGGTAGGCATCAAGTGGTTCATTTTTGAAGATACTTGTAAACGACACTGAAGTCCTTCCCCTTGCAATCAACGTCCTCAGACACAGCAGTGTATAGTTCTCGTGCCCGCTCGCCAAGGTATGGTGAGACATCGGCCTCCTCGGCTGCCACAAGTGCAAGCTTGAGATCCTTCAACATAAGCGCAGTGCCGAACCCTCCTTCGTAGTCGCGCGAAGAGGGCGTGTCCGGGTTGATGTTGGGTATGGGCGTATTCATTTCGCTGGGCCAGCACTTCCCCGTGGCTGTGTTGATCATGTCCGTAAGCTTCGCAGGATCAAGTCCCCACTTGACGCCCATGTTCATAGCCTCACAAGTGGCGATATTGTTGAGCGCGAGCAGGTAGTTGTTCGCCAGCTTGCCCTTTAGTCCACTCGTGGGAGGACCAAGATGCACGACTCGCTTGCCCATTAGGCTCAGAATCTCGCTGACCCGGTCCACCATGTCGTCTTCCGCGCCAAGCATGAATGTGAGCTTGCCGGCAGCGGCACCAACGACACCTCCAGACATCGGAGCGTCGACGAAGCGACCCTGGCCGCTGCGGTGTGCTTGTTTGGCCACGGCTGCTGAGGTCATTGGATCGATTGTGCTGCAATCGATGAAGAGACGTTCTGTCTTGATGGGCGTCGCTGTGAGAAGGTTGTTCTGGTCAAGGATCTGCCCGTAAACAGCCTTGACGTGTTGAGGTTCAGGCAAGACGGTGATGATGTTCTCCTGCAAAGTATGTTGTCAGCGTGATGATCTTGAATCGTCGTGCTCGATATACAGTGGAGTTTCCTCTCGGAACTTCAGATTTTGTGGATGGTTAATATATAATCACTATGCAGCATTGCGCTGAGGATCATTGATAGAACAATTAACATCACTAGAGAGGGATTGGGGAAAGGCAGGACTTCTCGTCTCTGCCTCGAACATGGTGCGACGTACCGTTTGCTCTGCGACTTCTCGAACAGTCTTTGCAATTGTCACATTACCGACCTCTTCCACAAATTTCTGAGTGGCGGCATCATTCACGTCGTTGATGACCATTGTATCGGACTTGTCGATCTTCTCGCGAAGGTTCTTGGCCATTGGGTAGCCTGAGATATCTTGTCAGTAACAGCACTTCCATACCATGCAAGCCTCCAATAGGCAAAGGGTACTCACCCATTCTGCCCAACCCAATGAAGCCATAGCTAGCTTGCAACCTGTTACCAGTCGCAAAGCACCTCCGTCCAGTCTGCACGCCCAGAGACCGCATGCACTGCCTCCAAGGCGCAATTGTCCTTGTTGCTCCGCTCATCTTTGCTTGTATACGTGTGCTTCTGCGTCGGAGTGTCCAGCCGCAGACACACAATCCATATGTCGTTCGTCGGTAGACCGGTTACTACCCATGTGGTCGAGCGGCATTACTGAAGTGGAAGCCGTGGGTTACCGAGAACACGTGAGGGGTTGCTCCCTCGGCTTTGTCTTGTTCCTGCGTCATGGCGGCCAGCGCCAGACGAGTGGGTTTGTCGTTCACTTCATGTCGAGTAAAAGTGACGCTTGAGGCGTAATTGAACGTAATTGACGTTCTGATGTTCGATGGTTCTTTTCCTGAGGGACAGACGCCGGAAGTCGAGACACTCGCACGCGCGAAAACCGAACAGTGCCAAGAGGACTGAATAGATCCACTTTCGCACACGTGACGTGTTGATAGCTATGACGATGGGGCCATTTTATAGGTAGGCCTTTGAGAACGATATCAGAAATGTGATTATCGATTCATAAGTAGTGGCTTCATTTGAACAGATCTACAACGCTGGATCACAGGTCTCAGCAAGTAGTCAGGCAAAGGCACCACATCAAAGAAGCAGCAATATAATTCAATATCACATTCCATTATTCCTCCTCCTAATTCTACACACCATACCAAAGGGCACCTTCACAATGCGTGGCAATTCGCTCTGCATCACTCCAAGACCATAATAGCCTCCAATAGCACCGTACCATTCATGTCCAACAAAACACTTGATTTTTCCACGCCTTCTGCACAAAACACACAGTCAAAAATCAAAACCAAAAGCATCGCGAGACAAGCCCCTAATAACAGAACAAGGGCGGAGCAAAAAAAAAAACCTGGACAAACGCGACAAGAAAACATAAGAATGGTATCTTCCGAACAGAGATCAAAAATTGGGGCGCCGAGGTTGTTCTCGAAGAATTGGAAGTATGAAAAGTTATTGTGACAAGGTGGGTTCTCTTTATGCCCAAGGGAAAGCAGCCAGGAGGCTGGGAATTAGCGCGCTGTTCATCAATGTCAGTGAGAGTTTCGGAATCGTAGGGCGAGTGCGTTGCAACATACCCAAAGGCCAATCCAGCGGCAATGCCAGTGATGGCTCTCCTCTTGATCTTTTCCTTGCGCAGCTCGGTCTGCACGGCCTTCACCCTCTTGGGAGGCAGTAGCTCAAGTTCCTCTTCGTCGTCCTCGACCATTTCCTCTGCCTTTCTCTTGCCCTTTGCAGAGCTTGAGCTGGTGCCGTTGATCTTCTCGGCTTCGTGCACCATTGCGCGGGCTTGAGCGAGCATTTCTTGTGCGTCGTTGGGAAGCTGGAGCTCGGGAAGGCCAGCTGGCATTTCGATGTTGACTTTGGTGCTCTCGATCTCCTCGTCGCCTTCAGGCGATGGCTTCATAACAGTTTCGACTTCGACCTTGACGTTCTCGGTTGACTGGCGTGCGTTGGCGGTGGCGAGCTCGCCGTTGATGGACTCTGCGGCTTCTTCGGCGATCGCAGCGGCTTCCTCTTCGAACTTGAGAGTGCCACGGGGCTTGCGGGTCTTGCGTGGTGTGGCGAACTTGCGCGTAGAGGCGTCCTTCTTCATAGGTGAGGCGGAGCGCAGGCTGCGACCGCGAGTGGAGCGGCGACCGTCGGGCTTCTCAGGCGATCTTCCAAGACCATTCACTGGGTCCTTCATGCTGAAGGGTGGGGGTGACTGAATGCTCTTCTTGGGGTCGTTGGTGCCGTGAGTGATGGGCTCGGGGTCGAGAAGCGCGGCAATCCAGAGCTTGATGCCGTATTCGTCCGCCAAGTTGAGAGCTGAAATGAAGTCATGTGAGCACTCTGCGGGAAGCTTGTGGAAGTCGCGATAAAAGCTTACCTTGCTCCGGGTTGATCCAGACGTTACCCGCAACCTCTTCGCTCGACGCCTCGGGGAATGACTTGATGTACTCCTTCTCGCTGACTTCCTCCTCCACTGACGCGTACGGGAAAGCCGCCTTGAACATGCCCGTGGCACTGATGTATCCATCGCTTGATCGCCTCTGTTCTTGTATTAGTGCCGAAATCTTCCATTCATTTTCACGCGCATTTCCGTACCATCAAGAAGTATGCCTCGGGGTATTTCCTGTTCGTTCCCTTGATGAAGATTCCGCTCGAGCTCAGATCGCTGGGGAGCGGCACGCGCAGGTGCGCATAATCGAGGACACCAAGGTTGTCCGGCTTCGTCGCGTTGGAGGTGCCGATTTGACCAGGCTTCACCTTCAGTTCGGTCTGGCCAAGGCAGCGGCGCTCGACAAGGATCTCATCTGTAACGCGCGCAGAGTTAGCGAAAGGTCTGGCGGTAGCTGGCGCATCGAAGGATCGGACGGGACGTACGACTGGGCGCGCGCTCTTCGACCAGCATAGGGTTCCTGTCCTCAGGAAGAACACGGTCGGCGGCCATTGTGGATTATGTGTGGTGCGATTAAGTTGGTATGGACTGCGCGTAAGGTGTTGTAGTGTTTTGCGATAGATCGCGACGCGCTAAGTCTGTATGTTTCGGAGGTGTCTCTGCTTGCTTTGTGGGTCGCAAACGCGTTGGTAGATGCGCGTCTTGCAATTATTGTACAGTCGAATAAAGAGTTGATGTTACAGTCTGTATGTTGCGGTATGTCGGTTTGCTCCAGAGCAGTGTGAATGGTGATGCGACGAATGTGCAGTAGCAGTGAATGCGCAATTCGAGGTAGCAAAGCAAAGCGAGAGCTGCTGTCGTCCCGCGGCAGAATTGCAAGGGGGGGCTAAAGAACTAACGAAAGGAAGGCTGGGGTGCCCGCCCGTTGACAACACATGACCACATCGACGGTCTAAGGTTGCATTCCGTGATGCCAATAGTAATAGTCTCACAGAATATGCTTTTCAGACTGAAGGTAATTCTTTCCCATTTCATATCACGACATGCTGCTCATGCACACTATAATATACAGCCCTTGCTCTCAAGCCCTGTGCTATGATATCCCTGCTGATCGCGTGTATCAATACGCCATGCGCCTACGCTAAATGCCCAATCACGCTCCGAAGAATCCGTTCCATCATTCAAACCCATCATCCCTCGTCTGTCCAGCACTAGCATTAGCCATTCCAGTTTGATCTGAGTTCATCGCTTCTGCCGGTGCTCCCTCATACGCGCTCTGCACCGCTCCCAGAGGATCGAAAGAGGTGTTGACGACTGGTAGATGTGCTGTGTTTGTGCTTATGCTCTTGCGGTGACCTATTGGCGAGTGCAGACCAGATTGGATGTCTTGCTGTTGCATGGACTCCACGAGCTCCTGTGTATCGTCCGTAAGATCGAGGTGTTGCGGTCCGGCACGATTTGCCTTCACACTTGTCTGCAGCGTGGCGAGGAAGTTGTGCATGTTGCCGAATTCAATTTTGGCACCGCCTGAAGTGTACAGATGAACGGCTTCGGCGAGGCAGCTTTCGGCTTGGCTGTTCTTGTCCTGTTTTGACCATGCGTCCGCTGCCAGTGTGTGCCAGAATGCCGCCTTGCGCTTCCGCTCTCCTGTACGTAGACCGACAACACCAGGTCGCTCGCCAAAACATTGCGCCGAACGTTCCAGCACCAGAGCATAGCCGGTCGGGCCAACTAAGTGGTCTTCCATGATTTTGCCCAGCCAGCGAGCCGAATCATCTAGAGCGCTGCCGCCTCGGAGCTTTAGAAGTTCGGTACCGAGAATCAGCGTTCTGAGCGCATTGTAAGGCGCATTTGAACGAGTGATGTATGAGTAGTAGGCCGTCTCCAGATACTGATCCACGATTTCCGTTCGGGTCTTCGTGCTGAGACCTCCAGCAGCTAGAAGTGTGCTGACTGCTGCCATCTCATTTGCGCCCGCATAGTACCTCCATGCCTTGTCGTTCTTGAAATCCTGGCAGAGAATCTCATATGTTCCTTGGGCGAGCTTGAAGTCTCGAAGCATCATGGCGTGGTCTGCCAGTCTCCGCATGACTGCTTCTGGGGCATCAGGTCTGTAGTGACCCTGTATGCTGTCAAAGTTACTGCCAGCACCTCCCAGAGATGGCCCGGAAGATGAGCGCCCGCCAAAGGTTGTAAAACGTTTCGACAGCGACATGAAACGACCACTGATGCCACGCCTTCTAGACGCCACCTGATCGTTCCATTGTGCAGACGCACGTTCCATACTAGGGATGAGCGACTGTGTGACCATCTCGCGCACAAATGACCGAATCGCACTCGCATCGGATTCGAAAATGAAGGGCGTCGGATCTTCGTCGTCCTCGCTCGTCTCCCGCCTGATAATTTCTGCAAGCTCTTCAGCTGCAGACATCCACTCGGGATGTGGAAGCTTGACACTATCGTCATCGGAAGGCAAACATTGTGCGCTCCGGAGTCGCAAGAGATGGCAGTGCAAGCCAAAGTGTCGCTTCATTTGATCATAAAGGGCCATTGATTTCGAGATATCGTCGTAGTCTTCGTCGTGTACAAGAATGTAGTATCGTAAGAATTCGTTGAGCACCCATGGTGGTAGTCTGTGCTCGCCAGTATTAGATGATGCATAAAGTGTCCTGAGCTCCTCAATCGGGTTGGGTGAGCGGGATGAGATCGCTATCACTGTTGCGACAGGGTGGCTCATGGTCTCTGACGGGATCATAGGCATTCCGGATAAAAGGCGTCGCAAATACAGCATGTAAAATGGTGAATCAGACTGTTGATCGGGCATCGGGTTTTGGTTCTTGTGGTTGAGGTAGTCCGCTTCGACAGGTCCAGATTGCTCCTCGGCGAAGGTGAGATGACGCTCTACCAACTCTTCGATCTGTGCGACATCGCCACCAGACCGTAGTCTAGCGGGCTTGAATTCCAGTGATGATAGCCTGTTCGGCCCGTTTTGTGTTTGATCTCCAGCGGATTCCATACTCCTCCTGTCCACCATGCGCGGGCTCTCCAACCCATCCTTCACACCTGTGAAGCGCACTGCATAGTCGTCCCAAGATCGACTTGCGCCAACACTATCCCTGATGGTCACCTTTCCTTGCACATGCTCTCCGAATGGTCGCAAGAGCTCCAGCAGACCTCCGTGAATCCCTTTATGCCTAATTAACTCTTCTGTGTCTTGCGAAGCGAGCACAGACACATGCGGCGCAAACGCCCGCAAGATGAGATCCTTAGTCTCGCCGCTTATGTTTCCTCCTGGCATTGCGGGTGATACTGGTCGCGCAGGACCGGAGCCTCCTGGTGAGAACACAGATCCATTTGGAGGACCAGCCGTGGGTGTCACCGTGCCAGATGCTCCAGGCGAGCCTGTTGCGATGGGCAGTGACGTCGTCGACTGGAAGAGCGTAGAGAGAGAAGCATTGGAGCGACGGTATGGGATGCTTGACAAGGACGCAAGAGGCGATCTGGCGGGCTCTGAGCGCTGGCCTTTGGAGACATGAAGGTTGGTGTCCGAGTCGGAGTCCTGCGGTGATTGCAGCGGATCATCTGGCGTCGGTGTCATGGGAAGGGCTCGCTGCTCTCCGGCAAGGCAATCGACTATGAAGTGCTGCTCTGGGCATTTGTATGCAGGAGCAAAGCTGAGTAAAGCACTGATTGAATGGGACTTGTGACAGGGTTGGGGTGATCAACGCATCGTTTGTGTTGCTTTCGTGTTGCTAGATAGGGAGCAACAGGCAGCCTGTGGGGGTCCTCAGGCTTGCTGCAGCCGAAGATTCACCCATACACATCGTCGAAGAGCAAACGATATACATACACGCAGTCCTGCTACAGTGTGACCTCATCAAGAGTGGACTCACATATATCGACAAAGATTCTCTTCACTTCAACTCTCACCTCCCAGTGAATGACGATCCGTCAGATTGTTCTGAGTCACCGGCTTCTTTCTTTGAGGTGCACAAAAACGCCAACCAAACACCAACTTACCACACGTGCCTTCCAATGCGCAGCACTCCGCCCGTACATGTCTCCTAGTCGCGTCACCACATCGCCTGAAGGAAACAAAAGACGCAAACTATCCACGAGCCCGCCTCCAAAACTCGCCTCCAAAAAAGCAAAGATGCCTATGATCATCCAAGAAGTCGAGGACGAGGCTGGTCCTCCGCAAACTCTCGAACTCACAGAAATCGAACAGACTCTCCGTCGACTTCTTTTGGACGTCGCCAGCTATGTTGACCAACTGCCATCACCCTCCGGAGAGGACCAGGTTGCTCTGCCAGAAAAGCTCGCAAAAGAGCCAATCATTCTTCGCTTCACTGGCGGCTGGGTCAGAGACAAACTTCTGGGTGTGCCTAGTCACGACATCGATGTTGCGATCAACAAGATGACTGGATTGCAATTCGGTCTGCGGCTGAAGGAGTACCTTGAGATTCCAGGCAACCCTGAAAAGTACGGCCTCGAAGGTGTCGCCACTACAGAAAAGCAAAGCGCCAAAGCTGGAACAACCGACAAGTCAAAAACAGTTGGAGGCCTACACAAAATTGAAGCGAACCCGGAGAAGTCAAAACATCTCGAGACCGTGACCACGAAGATCCTCGGCCTAGACATCGATCTTGTCAATCTGAGGAAGGAGACCTACACCGACGACAGCAGGAACCCACAGATGGAGTTTGGCACGCCCGAGGAGGATGCAATGAGGCGTGATGCAACCGTCAACGCCCTTTTTTACAACATCAACACAGAACAAATCGAGGACTTCACCAACCAGGGCTTCGATGATATGGCAAAGCGCATCATCAGGACACCGCTCGAACCATACCAAACTTTCAAAGACGATCCTTTGCGTGTACTCAGACTCATTCGTTTCGCAAGCCGACTCGACTACACTATCGACTCAGAATCACTAAAAGCCATGAGCGACCCCGACATCAAAGATGCTCTGCGAAAAAAGATCAGCCGCGAGCGGGTTGGCGTCGAATTGGAGAAGGCGCTGCGTGGACCAGACCCTCACGATGCCATGCGTTTGGTCTACGAACTGGGACTGTACTTCACAATTTTCTCCGATCCCACTGTCGAAGACTCGAAACACTATCGTCCAGACACGGAGGGTACCGTTGCCCTGATCGATGAACTCAAGTCACTGCTCGCTAGTGGCAGTGATCTTCCCGAGCTTCTCGTCAGAGACGCCGACGAGCGTCACATGGCGTGGATGCTGACGGCAGTTGTTCCTTATCGCGACGCTCCTCAACCCGAAGCACCAGAGGCTGGGCGCAAAGCGCCACCCTCAATTCCCACAGGAGTGATCAGAGAGGGCATCAAAGCGACGAACAAAATCTGTGAAATCGTCACAGCATCAGTTCGCAACTTGAACGAGATCACTAGGCTTGTCGATGGCGTTGACACACAGAAGCGTCGTGCTCAGAAGACACCTGGAAGCGAAGACCTTACCGCTCGCGACACGCTTGGCATGGCTGTGCGTCGCTGGGGCCCAACCTGGAGGAGTCAAGTCATGTATGCGTTGCTTGTCGAGCTCGTAGAGCACCGTGATGATGTTGATGGTGAGTTCACTCCACTTTCAAAGAACCCAAGAATTCGTGCTAACAAAACACAGCCATCGAACGCAAGTATACAACATTCGTCACGTACCTCCGCGATCTCGACATCCTCGACACATACACCCTGAAGCCTCTCCTCGACGGCAAGGCATTGGCAAAAGCCTTAGCGACACCTCCAGGTCCCTGGATGAAAGACGCCCTCGACGTAGTCATGGCCTGGCAACTACGAAACCCTCACGTCAAAGATCCAAGCGAAGCGATCGAAGAGGTGAAAAAGCATGGTGAGCTCACCTCCGCCCTCGCAAGCCACTTTCTCAAGCTTACCATCCGTCCGTTGTTCGTAAAGGCCAAACCGGATAATGTCACCGAGCAGGGTCGCAAGAAGGAGAAGTCCGCACTTCCAGCGAAAATGACATCGGAGAATTCAGACGAGCGTATCACGAAACCGTGGAAGAGCGATAAAGACAAGTTTGCGTTGGCATTGCTCAAGTGGATCGTGAATAGCCTCGAGGAGAAATCGACAGAGCAACTCTGGCCTCTTCTCGTCCCGCCTATCCTCACACTCGTCGATGATTGGGAAACGCAGTACAAACAACTCGGCGCAGAACTCCTGCACTCCCTCCTACGCGCAACATCGCCCACTCTCCTCTCACGCACCGGTCTCGGCTCAGTCTTCGAAGACGCCCTCATGCCTTGCCTAACATACCTCCCATCTCTCACTCCCGAACCAGACTCCATCTCCATTCT
>Ga0265797_10005138_pt1 | contig 19352 bp, 12 predicted proteins | sample P2T30metagenome_FD_192433 | JGI IMG/M metagenome (GOLD analysis project Ga0265797, IMG submission 192433) | Plant litter microbial communities from East Loma Ridge, Irvine, California - P2 T30 | ecosystem: Environmental > Terrestrial > Plant litter > Unclassified | place: USA: California... | reverse complement strand
AGCTGTTCGTGACCGATATCGCGGCCAAGATCGAAGACATCCGCAAGCTGATCCAGAAGACCGACATCGCCTCGAAGCAGGTGCTGATCGAGGCGCGCCTGGTGGAAGCCAACGACGGCTTCTCGCGCAACCTCGGCGCCAAGCTCGGCTTTGCCGACCTGCGCACGCTGCGCGGCGGCGATTCGGGCTGGAAGGTCAAGGGCAACGAGCGCGTCGCCATCGGCGGCAACCTGACCGGCGTCGGCCAGGTCACCGGCCAGACCCCGGACGAAGGCGACGGCTACACCAACACCACCATGGTCAACCTGCCGGCGGCTGGCATCGGCGGCATCGCCCCGACTTCGCTCGCGTTCTCGCTGTTCTCGTCGGCCGCCAACCGCTTCCTGAACCTGGAACTGTCGGCGCTCGAAGCCGATGGCAAGGGCAAGATCATTTCGTCGCCACGCGTGGTTACCGAAGACAAGCAGGTGGCGCTGATCGAGCAGGGCGTCGAGCTGCCCTACGAGCAGGCCACCAGCAGCGGCGCCACCTCGATCAGCTTCAAGAAGGCCAATCTGCGCCTCGAAGTCACGCCCCAGATCACGCCCGACGGCAACGTGGTGCTGGACGTCGAAGTGTCGAAGGACTCGAAGGGCGAAGAAACCCGCGCCGGCTTCGCCATCAACACCCAGCACGTCAAGACCAAGGTGATGGTCGAGAACGGCGGCACCGTGGTGCTGGGCGGTATCTATCAGCAGACCGAGCGCAACAACGTGACCAAGACCCCGCTGCTGGGCGACGTCCCGCTGCTGGGCTACCTGTTCAAGACGACCGGACGCGAGAGCAGCAAGACCGAACTGCTGGTGTTCATCACGCCAAAAATCGTCAACGAAAACGTGGCCGGCGCGCGCTGATGCGCGCCTGGTGCAGGAATTTCATCACTTACAACAACCGATAACAACAAGTCCCGACATGAAAAACCAGCAATCTAAATTCAGCACCCTGGCCCTGCTGCTGGCGGCCACCCTCAGCGCCTGCGGCGGCGGCGGCGGCAACCCCGGCACCGTGAATCCGGGCGCTGGCGCCGGCAGCGGCGCCACCACCCCGGCCGCGCCCGCCGTCAGCGTGACCCTGGTCGGGGCCAATGGCCAGGCCAGCAGCGCCCTCAGCGGCGCCGCGCCGCTGACCGTGCGCGCGGTGGTGCTCGACGCCGCCAGGAAGCCGGTGCCGAACGCGCTCGTCACCTTTACCACCAGCGCCGGCCTGGCCCTGTTTGCGCCGGACTCGGGCACCGTGCTGACCGACGCCACCGGCACCGCATCGATCACCATGCGCGCGGCCAGCCTGGCCGCCGGCGGCGCCGGCAGCGTGACCGCCACCGCCACCCTGCCTGGCACCGGTACCACGGCCACCGGCAGCGTCAATTATTCGGTGAATGCCACCACCCTCAGCTTCAGCGCGCTGCGCCTGGCTTCGCCCAATATCGAGGCCTACGGCTCGACCCTGGTCGCGGTCGACCTGATGGCCAATGGCGCCAAGTACAGCGGCCAGCAAGTCAACGTCAGCTTCAGCTCGGCCTGCGTCAGCGCCGGCAAGGCCACCCTGGCCACCAGCGTCGCCACCAATATGGGCACCGCCGAAACCGTGTATCGCGACCAGGGTTGCGGCAACAACGACGTGATCACCGTCTCGGCCGATGGCGTGAGCACGCCGGCGGCCGCCTCGCTGGCGATCGCCGCGCCCAGCGCCGCATCGGTGCAGTTCGTCGAAGCCATCCCCAACGACAAGTCGATCGTGATCCGCGGCCAGGGCGGCATCAACCGCACCGAGACCGCGACCCTGCGCTTCCGCGTGTTCGACGTGTTCGGCCGTGCACTGGCCGGCAAGGCGGTCGAATTCAAGGTGATGCCGGAAGGCGTGGTCACCCTGAATAAACTGCGCGACAGCACCGACCAGGCCGGCGAAGTCATCACCACCGTCAATTCGGGCAGCGTGCCGACCAGCTTCCGGGTCCAGGCCGTGCTGCCGGGCACCGCCAGCGCCACCCGTCCCGACATCTCGACGACGTCGGATTCGATCGTGGTGACCACCGGCCTGCCGGTGCAGCGCGCGTTCTCGCTCAGCGCCACCAAGGCCAGCGTCGACGGTACCTACAACAGCACCCCCGAGGCCCCGGCGGCGATGGTCAACGTCCTGATGGCCGATCAGTTCGGCAATCCGGTGGCCGATGGCACCCCGGTCGTGTTCCAGACCAATATCGGCGCCATCGGCTCGTCCGACCGCGGCGGCTGCCTGACCGTGAATGGCGGCTGCTCGGTGGGCTTCCGGGTCCAGAATCCGCGCGTGGCGCTGCCAAATCTGCCAGCCACGCCATGCAATACCGGCAGCGGCGCCGGTGTTGCGCCGGACAACACCCGTACCGGTGTGGCAACCATCTGCGCCAGCACCACCGACGGTACCAACACCCAGTTCGGCAAGATCACGATCACCCTCAGCGACGACGCCGTGGACAAGGTGTACGTGGACGGCAGCACCACGCCGGCCACCGGCAACCCGATCGACCTGGGCAACGCCAGCGCCAACGATCCGAAAGTGTTCACGCTGCAGCTGACCGACCGCAACAACAATCCGCTGCCGACCGACTCGACCGTGGCGATCACCGGCCTGTCCGGCGCCACGCTGGTGGAAATCACGCCGGCCAAGGTGCTCAACATCTTCGCCATCGCCGGCGCTGGTGCGAATGGTTCGATCCACCGCGTCACGCTCAACGCCGCCACCAAGCCGTGCACGGCCGCCGCCAAGGCGACCTTCAACGTGTCGGTGACGACGCCCAATGGCGCCACCAGCTCGCTGCCGTTCACGCTCAATTTCACTTGCCCATGAGCTAGAACCGAGTCGATGAGTTGACGAAACGAGAGGCGGCCAGTCTATACTGGTCGCCTTTTCATTTGAGCGGGCTTGGTAGTGGCACATCCCAAGAACAACAATATTTTTCTGGTTGGACTGATGGGGGCGGGAAAGACCACCATCGGCCGATTGCTCGCGCGTAAGCTGAACCGCCGCTTCATCGATTCCGACCACGAAATCGAAGCGCGCACCGGCGCCACCATCCCCTGGATCTTCGAGATCGAGGGCGAGGCGTGCTTCCGCCGCCGCGAAGCCGACGTCATCCGCGACCTGAGCGCCCAGCAGGGGCTGGTGCTGGCCACCGGCGGCGGCGCCGTGCTCAATGCCGAGAGCCGCGCCTACCTGGCCGAGCGCGGCACCGTGATCTATCTGCGCGCCTCGATCGGCAGCATCCTGCAGCGCACCTCGCACGACAAGAACCGCCCGCTGCTGCAGACCGCCGACCCGCGCGCCAGGCTCGAAGAGCTGCTCCAGCAGCGCGATCCGCTGTATCGCGAGATCGCCGACCTGGTCATCGACACCGGCCGTCCTAACGTACAATCGATGGTACAAACCATATTGGACCAGCTGGCGGCGCAGGAAAACGCGCGCGCGCGCCGGAATGCAAGGACATCGATGACACAAGACTCGCACCTGACCCTCAACGTCGACCTGGGCGACCGCAGCTACCCGATCGCGATCGGGCCCGGCCTGCTCGACGACGGCGCCCTGCTGGCGCGCCACATCGGGGGCCACAAGGTCGCCATCGTCACCAATACCACCGTGGCGCCGCTGTACCTCGAACGGGTCGCCGGCCACCTGCGCGCGGCCGGCCGCGACGTGCTCGCGATCGTGCTGCCAGACGGTGAAGAGCACAAGAACTGGCAATCGCTGAACCTGGTGTACGACGCGCTGCTGCAGCATAAGTGCGACCGCAAGACCACCCTGGTGGCGCTGGGCGGCGGCGTGATCGGCGACCTGACCGGCTTTGCCGCCTCGAGCTATATGCGCGGCGTGCCGTTCGTGCAGATCCCGACTACGCTGCTGGCCCAGGTCGACTCGTCGGTGGGCGGCAAGACCGGCATCAATCACCCGCTCGGCAAGAACATGATCGGCGCCTTCTACCAGCCGCGCGCGGTGCTGGCCGATACCTCGACCCTGAACACGTTGCCGGCGCGCGAGCTGGCCGCCGGGCTGGCCGAAGTGATCAAGCACGGCGCCGTGCTCGACGCCTCGTTCTTCGACTGGATCGAAGCCAATGTCGAGCAGCTCAGCGCGCGCGACCCGCAGGCGCTGGCCTACGCGATTGCGCGCTCGTGCGAGATCAAGGCCGAGGTGGTGCGCAAGGACGAACGCGAAGGCGGCCTGCGCGCGGTGCTCAACTTCGGCCACACCTTCGGGCACGCGATCGAGAACGGGCTTGGCTACGGCGCCTGGCTGCACGGCGAAGCGGTCGGCTGCGGCATGGTGATGGCGGCCGACCTGTCGGCGCGCCTGGGCCTGATCGAGCCGGCGGCGGTGGAGCGCATGCGCGCGCTGGTGCGCGCCGCCGGCTTGCCGGTCAGCGCGCCCGATCTGGGCGAGGCGCGCTGGATCGAGCTGATGGCGGTGGACAAGAAGAACGAAGGCGGCGAGATCCGCTTTATCTTGCTCAAGCCGCTCGGCAGTCCGTCGATCACCACGGCGCCGCTCGAACACCTGCGTTCGACCTTGGCCGCCTGCAGCGGATGATGATGAACTTCGACGCCGGCCTGGCGCCGTATGCGGCCCATTCGTCGCAGTCGCGCGGACGCCAGCATGCCGAAAGCGCGCCCGGCTCGCGCAGCGAGTACCAGCGCGACCGCGACCGCATCATCCACTCGACCGCGTTCCGCCGCCTCGAATACAAGACCCAGGTGTTCCTGAATCACGAGGGCGACCTGTTCCGCACCCGCCTGACGCACTCGATCGAGGTGGCGCAGATCGGGCGCACGCTGGCGCGCAGCCTGCGCCTGAACGAAGACCTGGTCGAAGCGACCGCGCTGGCGCACGACCTGGGCCACACGCCGTTCGGCCACGTCGGCCAGGATGTGCTCAACGAGTGCATGCGCGATTTCGGCGGCTTCGAGCACAACCTGCAAAGCCTGCGCGTGGTCGATCACCTCGAAGAGCATTACGGCACATTCGACGGCCTGAACCTGACGTTCGAGACGCGCGAGGGCATCCTCAAGCACTGCTCGCTGCACAACGCGCGCCAGTTGGGCGAGCTCGGCCAGCGCTTCATCGACCGTACCCAGCCGAGCCTGGAAGCGCAACTGACCAACCTGGCCGACGAGATCGCCTACAACAACCACGATATCGACGACGGCCTGCGTTCGGGCCTGCTGACGATGGCGCAGATGGAAGAAGTCGAATTGTTTGCACGCCATCGGCATGCGGTGCAGCAGGCGTATCCGGGCCTGGCCGGCCGGCGCGCGCTGTACGAGACGATCCGCCTGATGATCACGGCGATGACGGCCGACCTGGTCGAGACCTCGGGCGCGCTGCTGCAAGAGGCCGCGCCGCAGAGTATCGATGCGGTGCGCGGCGCGCCGCCGCTGATCCGTTTTTCAGCGCAGATGCGGGCCGAGACCACGGCGCTCAAGCGCTTCCTGTACGCCAACCTGTATCGCCACTTCCAGGTCAACCGCATGCGCGTCAAGGCCAGCCGCATCGTGCGCGAACTGTTCGAGGCGTTTCTATCGGATCCGGTGCTGCTGCCGACCGATTACCAGGTGGCCGACGACCCGATGAAGCAGGCGCGCAAGATCGCCGACTACATCGCCGGCATGACCGACCGCTACGCGATCCGCGAACACCGCCGCATCTTCTCGCTCGACCATTTCTGAACCCGCCAGCCGCAGTGCGGCGCCCCCGGACGCGTTCAGAATTGGAAATAGATGAAGCCGCCCCGTCCGCGGGTCAGGGCGATCACGCCGTAGACCATCGCGACCACGCCCAGGCCGAACATCCAGGCCGGGCGCGTGCTGGCGTACACCATCAGGCGATCGCGCCAGCCGACTGGCGAGAAGTGCAGCGCCGCCGCCGCGCCCAGCGCCAGCAGGCCTGCCGCCGAGACCGGGAACAGGCCGCCGCTGGCCTTGAACAGTCCTTTGGCATAGGCCTCGACCGCATCCAGGTCGGCGCTGCGAAACAGCAGCCGGGTGAGCACCACGATGACAAAGATGAACGCCACCCGCAGCGCCAGCCGGCGTCCGCGATACACGGGCGGCGGATGGCCGGCGCGCAGCGCGGCCTTGTCGCGAAAATGCCCGAGCGCCACCATCGAACCGTGCAGCATGCCGTAGACCACGAAATTCCATCCGGCGCCATGCCACAGGCCGATCGCGACGAACACGATCAGCAGGTTGACATAGGCCGGCGCGAAATTCGATTTCGACAGGGGTTCGTACAGGTAGTTGCGGAAGAACGAAGACATCGTGATGTGCCAGCGCTGCCAGAAGTTGGCGATGCTGGTCGCCAGGTAGGGCCGGTTGAAGTTGACCGGCAACTGGTAGCCGAGCATGGTGGCCGCGCCGCGCGCCATGTCGGTATAGCCGCTCAGGTCGAGGTAGACCTGGAAGCTGTAGGCGAACAGCGCGATCCACAGGAAGCTCGATGAAAACAGGGCGGGATCGGCGAATGCCGGCTCGACCAGGCTGGCGCCCAGGGTGTCGGCGATCAGCACCTTCTTGACGACGCCGCGCATGATCAGCGCCAGCCCGGCGAAGCGCTCGTCGCGGGTTGCGCCTTCGTGGGGGATGCGCAGCTGCGGCAGAAAATAGGCGGCGGTGACGATCGGTCCCGACAGCAGGCGCGGAAAGAACGCCATGAACAGGATGAAGTCGGTGGCGCGGCTAGGGCGCTCGAGGCGGCGCTGGTACAGGTCGATCGGGTAGGTGATGGCCTGGAAGGTCATGAACGAAATCCCGACCGGCAGCAGGAGGTTCACGAAGGGCACCAGCGCCCCGGAACCGAGCCAGGCCGAGAGCGAGTTGACCATCGAGCCGAAGAAATTCAGGTACTTGAAATAGCACAGCAGGCCGACGCTGAGCACGATCGCGCCGGCAATCGCGCGCCGTGCGCTGGCGCCTTCGGTCGCGCGGGCGACGGCATTGCCGGCGACGAAATTGATCAGGGTGAGCACGGCCAGCAGGCCGCAGAAGCGCCAGTCGATGGTCGCATAAAAATAATAGCTGGCGCCGATGAGCAGCCATTTCTGCCCCTCCTGGCGTCCCTGCAGCAAGCGATGCGCCACCAGCACGATGCTGAAGAAAACCAGATAGCCGAAGCCGGTGATGTCCACGACGGTTCCTAATTGCTGGCCATTGGGCCGGGCTGGCGGGCAATGGCCATATCGTTGACGAGCTTGCGATAAATAAGCTCGGAAGAAAGTTCTTCGCCTGCGCGCGTGAAATGCGCGGCATCGACGAAGTGGCGTGGGCCGCTCGGGATCAGGGCGTCGAGGTCGACCAGCGCCGTGCCCTGCCTGGTGGCGACGTCGGCGATGATGCGGTTGAACATGCCGCCGGCTTCGTTGATACCGTCGTAGTCGAGGCAAGGGTTGTAGTACAGGGCGGTGGCGGCCATGCGCTTGCCGCTTTCGCCATCGGCCGGCTTGAAGGCGCGCGCCACGGTCAGCAGCACCGGCGTGATGCCGGCCGCCTTCAGCTTGACGACCATGCTTTCCAGGCGCTCGCCGTACCACGCCGGGAAGTGTTTTTTCAGATCGACGCGGTTGGCGCGCACCGGCGTGTCGCGCAGCGCCACGGTATTCTTCGAGATCATGTCGCGCGTCAGCACCCAGCTTGGCACGGCGGGGCTGGCGACCGGCTGCAGCACCACCCCGGTCTTGCTGGCGCTGGCGCGGCAGATCAGGGTCATGTCGTTGAAGCCGGGGTAGATCACCACCACCTGGGGACGCAGCGGAATGATGGCGCGCTCGACCAATAGCTCGATCTGCCCCATCGTATAGCCCTCGATGCCGGCATTGATGACATTCACGGGTTGGCCTGGCGCCGCCTGGCGCAGGCGCCGCGCCAGCAGTTGCGGGAAGGTGACGTCGTTGGTCTTGGCATATGCGCCGGCAACGGTCGAAGCGCCGACCACGGCGATGCGCAGCTCGTCCGGGGCCGGTTTGAACGCAATCTCCGGGCTGCGAAAACCGAGCGCATTGGTGGTGAACGCCATATCGTCGCCGGGATCGTCATCCTTCAGGTTGGGGCGGTAGGTCAGGATCCCGAAGCGCTCGTTCATGACCACCCGGCTGTCGCCGCTGACCAGGGCCACCGCGCTGCGCCCGCTCTTGAGGTACGAGCGCACCTGCAGCATCGTCTCGCCGGTAAACAGCAGCGTGAGCACGATCAGGGCTGCCTGCAACAGGCCGCCCGGTCGGCGGTTTGTTGCCGGCGTGCCGGCTGCATCGAGCGGCGCGCCCTTGCGCTTGATCGCCTCGAGCGACGCGATCGAACAGGCTTCCCAATTATCGGGCGCCTTGCCGAGGTAGTTTTCGAGCACCAGCGACAGCTCGACCAGATTGACCGAGTCGCCGCCGAGGTCGAGGAAGCTGTCGCCCGGGCGCACGTCAGCATTGGCCAGTACTTCGCGGTAGGCCTCCAGCAGCGAGGTCGGGGCGAATGCGGGCGCGGCCGCCGCTTCGTGACCGAGGCGCAGCACTGTCCGGTAGTCGAATTTGCCCGAAGGCAGGGTGGGCAAGGACGCCAGCGTCAGCACGGTCAGCGCCGAGGCGGGCAAGCCGAAGCGTTGCACCAGCTGGCCCTTGAGTTGCCCGCTCGCTTGCTGCGCCGCTTCGGCGTCCGTGAGCGCCACCACGATCAGCCGGTCGTCGCCGCTGACGATGCCCTGCAGGCCATTGGCCGTGACCCAGCGCTCCATCTCGTCGAGACTGATGCGCAGGCCGACGATCTTGGAAAAGCGGCTCTTGCGCCCGGTGATGTAATAGCAGCCGTTGGCCTTGCGGCAGGCCAGGTCGCCGGTGTGCAGTTCCGGCGTTTCGTCGCCCCTGGCCAGGTCGGCCGCCGATTCGGCGTAGCCCATCATGACGTTCGGGCCGCGATACACCAGCTCGCCCGCGACATCATTGGCGTGCAGCGTCGCGCCGTCGTCGCCGAGCAGCTCGAAACTGCCGCCGGGAATCGCGATGCCGATCGCCTCGACGTTCTCGAGCAGCTGGTCCGGCGGCACATAGGCCATGCGCGGGCTGGCCTCGGTCTGCCCGTACATGACGAACATGGCCTTGCCACGGGCGCGCGCCCATTCGCCGTACAGGCGCACCCGTTCCGCCGGCAAGCGCCCGCCGGCCTGCGCCAGATAGCGCAGCGCCGGGTAGTCGCGAGCGCGAAAGCTGCTCCGTTCGAGCAGGTCGAAGGTGAACGGCACTCCCGACAGGCTGGTGGCGCCGGCCTGCTCGAAGAAATCCCAGAATGCCGGCTCGGCCACCGAATGCCGGGTCAGCAGGATGGCGGCGCCCGCGTGCAGGTGCGAGTTCACCACCGACATGCCGTACGAGTAGTACAGCGGCAGGCTGGTGATGGCGCGCTCGTCGTGGTTCAGGCCAAGGTAGGCCGCGATCGATGCGCTGTTCGAATGGATATTGGCACGCGACAGGCGCACCAGCTTGGGGCTGCCGGTGGTGCCCGAGGTCGACAGCAGGATGCACAGCTCGGGATGCAGGGCGGGATGCAGCGCGGGCGGCGGCGCGCCGGGGAGCGCTTCGAAGCCCCACCCGCCATCGCTGGCGGCGCGAAACACCAGCGCCGCGCCATAGGTGGCGCCGATGCGTGGATCGAGTGCGGTGCAACCCGGCTCAGTGAGAATCAGTGGATGACCAGCGTACAGGCAGGCCAGGTAGGCGACCATCGAGGCAAGGGTGTTCGCGGCTTCGATGATCACCAGCCTTGGCGGCCCGGCGAGCGCAGCCGCTTGCGCCTCGACCATATCGGCCAGCGCCGCATACGTCAGGCGCAGGCCATCGTCACCGATGAACGCAAGGCGATCGCCGTGATCGCGCAGGCGACGGGCAAATAAGACATCGGACATGCCGCCGAACTCCTTGTCCTGACTGCGTCTGGACGACGCGCTTGCACTGTTGAGATTGAATGTGGCCGAGCGCTAACTAAGACTATGCCGCGGGAATAAGTAGGATATTTCCTACGACCGTAAGTATATCGAAGATCGTTGTTTCGGCAACAACAATTATGGAAATTTGCATAATTGTCACAGCAGCGCCGACAGCCCGTACGAGGCGGGCATGTGCGGGCATCCGGGAAGAGGGAGCGTCAGCCGAACAGCGTCGGCTGCGCCAGATCCAGCAGCAGCTTCTTGACTGGCGCCGGCAGTGGCGCGGCGCCGATCTGCGCCATGTCCCACCACTGGTGCCGGGCGTCGGTCTCGGCCCGCGCAGCGAGCGTCACCGCGAACGGCGCGATGTGCAGCTTGTAGTGCGTGAACCCATGCACCAGCGGGCGCAGGGCGCGTACTTCGTCGAGGGCGCCGAATGCGCCAGCGGCTGCCGCGACATCCGCGGTGCATAGCGGCGCCGCGGCGTCGTCCATCGGCACGTGGCCGCCGACTTCGGGCAGCGACAGCAGACCGCCCCAGATGCCGGTTTGCGCTCGCTGCTCGAGCAGCACCTGGCCCTGGCTCAGGATCACCAGCATCGCAGTGCGTTTTTCGGGCGTGCTCTTCTTCGGCTTGCGCACCGGCAGTTCGGCCGTACGGCCGGTGGCGAACGCCACGCAGCGCTGTTGCAGCGGGCAGCGCCCGCAGTCGGGGCGCGCACGGGTGCACAGGGTGGCGCCCAGGTCCATCAGGCCCTGGGTATAGGCTTCGATCGCGCCCGGGTTGTCGCGCGTCTCGGGCAGCAGCGCCTCGGCGCGGCGCCATAGCGCGTCTTCGACCGGTTTGATGCCGGGATAGGCGTCGATCCCGAACACGCGCGCGAACACGCGCTTGACGTTGCCGTCCATGATGGCGGCGCGCACGCCGCCTGAAAACGCGGCGATGGCGGCGGCGGTCGAGCGGCCGATGCCGGGCAGCTCGGCCAGCAGCGCCGGGTCGCTCGGGAACACGCCGTCGTAATCGTGCACCACGCGGCGGGCAGCGGCATGCAGGTTGCGCGCGCGGGTGTAGTAACCCAGGCCGCTCCAGTGCGCCATCACGTCTTCGGCTGGCGCGTCGGCCAGCGCCTGCACGCTGGGGAAGCGCTCGAGAAAGCGCGCATAGTAGCCCAGCACCGCCGCCACCTGGGTCTGCTGCAGCATGATCTCGGACAGCCAGACGCGGTAGGCGTCGCGCGTGTTTTGCCACGGCAGCGTATGGCGGCCGTGCGCGCGCTGCCAATCCACGACCGCTTGCGAAAAGCTCAGGTCGTGCAACTCGTCGAGCTTGCCCAGGCCCGGGGCCGCGGGGCCGAAATCGCTTAGTCGTTTCATGCTGATCGCTTCATGCTGATGCTGTTTCCAGAAGTGTTGGGTCGCCCACCAGTGCGGTATCGACCTGCGCGGCGCTTGCCGCCAGGCGGGTGCGGGTGGTTTCGAGGTCGGCCTGGCCTTGCTCGAAGGCGGCGATCTTTTGTTCCAGGCTGTCGCTGGCGTCGTGGATGCGCTGCACCGACGTCTGGCGCTGGCGCAGGCTGTCGCGGTGCTGGCGGATCTGGCCTTCGAGCGGCGCATTGACCACCTTCAGCCAGGCCTCGACGTCGGCGTTGGCGGCGCGCAGCACGCGCCGCACGCGCGAGGCGATCGAATCGAAGAAGCGCTCGAGCAGGGTGGCGCGGCTGGTCATCAACAGCGTGGCGGTGCCGAACTGGCGCGCGAACAGCAGTTCGACGGCGTCGATCTCGTCGCGCTGGCGGACCAGCGACAGGGTCGGCGGCGGCGTAATCGTCAAGCCGTGTTCGGCCGCGAACTTGCGGCCCATGGCGTCCATCATGGCCTTGATCTCGTCGATCCGGGCCTGGGCCGCGCCCAGCGTGGCGCGCACCGCGCCGAAGTAGTCGCGCACGGGAGCGCGCATGCCGGTGGCGAAGCGCGCCGCCGTCATCGCGGCGCGCACGGCATCCAGGCGCTCCTGCAGCAGGTCCATGCCGAGCGTTGTGTACAGCTCGGTCGACAGGCGGGTGAACACGGCGCGCGTGCCCTGCAGCTTGAACAGGCCGGCGTCGAACTCCTTCTTTTCAAGCTCGACGCGCTTGACCATGTGCGCGATCACGCCCTGGTTCTTGCCGCGCAGGCTGCGCAGTTCCTGCAACTGCTCGACCAGTTCGCGCAGGCGGCTCGCGGCCAGGGTCTGCGCCGCCGCCAGCAGCGCGTCCATGTCGGCGCGCAGCTGGCGCGCGGCGATCTGGCGCCGCGCCGGAATCAGCTCGCGGTACAGCGCCGCTTCGAGCGCGCCCAGGCGGCTGCGTTCGAACAGCGCGTTGTCGCCGCCGATGCGCGCCAGCAGCGCCTTCTGCGCCGAGACCGGATACACCTGATCGGCGCCAAGTCCCAGCAGGCGCGCCACGTCGTGCTGCTGGCGCGCGATCTCGGCCTCGATCTGCTGCGGCGTGTTCAGTTCATCCCACATGGCGTCGATCTTGTTGAGCACCGCGAGCCGTCCCGGCCCGGCGCCGATGTGGGTGCGCCAGAGATCGATGTCGCTTTTGGTGACGCCGGTTTCGGCGGCCAGCACGAACAGCACCGCGTGCGCATTCGGGATCAGGTTCAGCGTCAGTTCCGGTTCGGTGCCGATCGCGTTCAGGCCCGGCGTATCGATGATCACCAGGCCCTGTTGCAGCAGCGGGTGCGGCAGGTTGATGATGGCGTGGCGCCATTGCGGGATCTCGACCGTGCCGTCGGCCCCGATCTCGGCCCCAAGGTCGGGGTCGTGCGGGTCGACCAGGCCATAGCGCTCGGCTTCCTGCAGCGGGACGCGGCAGGTCTGGCTGACCTGGCGCAGCGTGTCCTGCATGCGCGCCGGGTGCTCGAGGTCGAGCGCCAGCACGGTCCAGGCGGCGGGATCGTCGCGGTAGTCGGCGGTGGCCAGGTGGCCGGCGCGGGTGGCGATCGGCAGCAGGCGCAGGCAGGGCGGATGCAGCGGGTCCCACAGCAGTTCGGTCGGGCACATGGTGGTGCGCCCGGCGCTCGAGGGCAGGATGCGCTGGCCGTAGTCGGCGAAGAACAGGGCGTTGATCAGCTCGGTTTTACCGCGCGAGAACTCGGCCACGAACGCCACCGCCAGGCGGTCGTCGCGCAGGCGGCCCAGGGCGCGCTCGAGGATCTGCTCGCCAGCGGCGTCGATCAGGCCGGCCTGGCGCAGCGCGCCGCCGTGGCTTTCAAGCGAGGCCGCAACTTGCGCGCGCCAGGCGCCGTACTGTTGTAAATCCTGCATGGTGTCTGTCCGAATCTGTGGCCGTGGATCGCGTCAGCGCTGGCATTGCGCGCAATAGAACGTGGAGCGTTGTCCCTGCTTGATCTGGCGCACCGGCGCCTCGCATTTCTTGCAGGGAACACCAGCACGATCATAGACGAAATACGTCTGCTGAAAATATCCCGACTGGCCATTTACGGCAATAAAGTCACGCAGCGTGCTGCCGCCCTGGACGATGGCGGCGGCCAGGATGTCGCGGATCGCCGCGGCCAGCCGGTCGTAGCGCATGCGGCTGATGCGCGATGCCGGGGTCTTGGGGCTGATGCCGGCGCGGAACAGGCTTTCGCAGGCGTAGATATTGCCGACTCCGACCACGATGTCGCCGGCCAGCAGCACCTGCTTGATCGGCGCACTGCGGCGCCGCGTTGCGCGGTACAGCAGGGCGCCGTCGAAGGCGTCCTCGAGCGGCTCGACGCCGAGGCCGCGCAGCAACACGTGCTGCTCCAGCGGCCCGTCCTGGCTGGCGTGCCACAGCACCGCGCCGAAGCGGCGCGGGTCGTGCAGGCGCAATACCTGGCGGCCTTCAGCGCCATTGACCACCAGATCGAAGTGGTCGTGGGTGCGCGGCTCGACGCCCGGCGCCAGCACGCGCAGGTGGCCGGACATGCCGAGGTGGATGATCAGGGTGCCGTGCTCGAAGCCGATCAGCAGGTATTTGCCGCGCCGGCCGATGTCCAGGATACGGCGCCCGGCAAGCAGGCTTGACAGGCCAGGCGGGAATGGCCAGCGCAGGCCTTCGCGCCGGCACACCACCTGCTCGACGATGCGGCCTTCGATATGCGGCGCGACACCGCGCCGGGTGACTTCTACTTCTGGCAGTTCAGGCATGGGGGAGGGGATTCGTGTAAAGTCGAAGGACCATCAGGAGGCCGCTGTCGTGGTGGTCGGCTTCGGCGCCCGGCGCAGTCGCCGGGGCGTTGACTCGGCTATCGGCGCAGCAGGCGCGGACAGTTGAGCGTAGAATTTGATAACAACTCGGACACTTGGACTTGCTTTGAAAAACGCTTTCGCCATTGTAACTCTCTCCAGCCTGTTGACGGCATGTGCTGTCGCGCCGCAACAGCAATTGGCGACGTCCAGCAACGCTGCCGACAGCGACCGCTTCGGCCAGGTGCAAACGAAGGATGAGGCCGGCGCCGGGACGCCCGCCGAGCCCGAACTCGACGACGAAGAGCAGGCCGCCAAGGCCCGGGCCGACGAAGAAGCCAAGCTGCCCAAGGTCGAACTGACCGCGACCATGCTGCAGCAGTTGCTCAAGGCCGAGTTCGCGTTTCGCAACGGCGATTGGCAGGGTCCGTACCTCACCATGTTGAGCCTGGCTCAGCAAACGCAAGACCCGCGCCTGGCGCGCCGTGCAGCCGAAATGGCCGTGGCGGCCAAGCAGGCCGACGATACGCTGGCGGCGGTGCGCCTGTGGTACCGGCTCGATCCGCAATCCGAAGAAGCCACCCAGTACTACGTCGGCATGGTGGTCACGTCCGACAACATCGCCGAACTCGAACCGGTGTTCGCAGCGCGCCTGCGCGATGCGCCGGCCAACCGGCGCGGCGTGCTGATGTTCCAGATCCAGCAATTGCTGGGCCGCGCCAAGGATAAAGAGGCGTCGATCGCGATGCTCGAGCGCCTGATCGAGCCCTACAGCGGCACCATGGAAGCGCATATCGTGCGCGCCCAGGTGGCGCTGGTGCGCGGCGACAAGGACAAGGCGCGCGTCGAAGCGCAGGCGGCGCTGGCGCTGCGGCCCAATTCCGAGATCTCGGTGCTGATGCTGGCGCAGGTCACCGAGGGCGACGAGGCGGTGATGCGCCTGCTCGACGGCTTCCTGCAAAAGTATCCCGAGGCGCGCGAAGTGCGCGCGGCGCAGGCGCGGGTGCTGGTCAACCGCAAGGAGTACCCGCGCGCGCGCCAGGAATTCGAGCGCCTGCTGAAAGACCAGCCCGACAACGCCGCGCACCTGTACGCGCTCGGCATCCTGGCGACCCAGATGAATGACGCGCCCGGCGCCGAAGGCTACTTCACCCGGTTCGTGGAGGTATTGGGGCGCAATCCCGAAGACGAGCGCGATCCGTCGCGCGCGCTATTGATCCTGTCGCAGCTGGCCGAAGAGCGCGGCGATGTCGCCGGCGCGCTGCAGTGGCTCGACAAGGTGCCGGAAGGCACCGATCCGCAGACCCTGTTCAACACCCAGTTGCGGCGCGCACAACTGGTCGCCAAGCAGGGCGACCTGGACGGCGCACGGCGCCTGCTCACCGGCCTCAAGCCGAGCGAGCCGGCGCGCCAGGCGCAAATCGCGGCGGCCGAGGCGCAACTGCTGCGCGACGCCAATCAATTGCAAGAAGCCTATGTGCTGATGGAAGCGGCGACCAAGCGCTTCCCGAAAAATCCCGATCTGCTGTACGACTTCGCGCTGCTGGCCGAAAAGCTGGGCCGGGTCGACGTGATGGAAGCGCAGTTGCGCGAAGTGATGACGCAGGCGCCCGAGAACCACCATGCCTACAACGCGCTCGGCTATTCGCTGGCCGAGCGCAACGAGCGCCTGCAAGAGGCCTACGGCCTGGTGGCCAAGGCGCTCGAAATGGCGCCGGACGACCCGTTCATCATGGACAGCATGGGCTGGGTGCATTACCGCATGGGCAATCTGGCCGAGGCCGAGCGCTTCCTGCGCCGTGCCTATACCCTGCGCCGCGATCCCGAGATCGCCGTGCACCTGGGCGAAGTGCTGTGGCAAAAGGGCGAGAAAACAGCCGCCCAGCAGTTGTGGCGCGAAGCGCGCGCCAAGGATCCGGACAACGACACCCTGCGCACCACGCTGGTGCGCCTGGGCTTGTCTTTATAAGGCTTGTGGAATAATCCAGCCTGCACCGGGCGCCCGTCGGCGTCCGGTTTCCTGTTAACTTCTCGAGAATCCTGACCGATGCCGATGACTCGTCGCCTTGCCACGCTTGCCGTAGCCGTTTCCCTTGCCGCCGCCCTGGGCGGTTGCGCCACCAGCAGCGCCGACCTGTCGCGCGCCACGGTGGGCGTCTACCGCGACACCATCGACCTGAGCGGCAAGGTCTCGGTCAATTACCAGCGGGATGGCAAGTCCGAGCCGTCCAACGGTAATTTCACCTGGCAGCAACGGCCAGGGGCAATCGATGTCACGCTGGCGTCGCCATTGGGCCAGACCCTGGCGCTCATCAATGTCACGCCTGGCGCGGCGACGCTGACCCAGGCCGGGCAGGCGCCCCGCAGCGCGGGCGACATCGACAGCCTGAGCCAGCAGACGCTGGGTTGGCCCTTGCCGGTGTCGGGCCTGCGCGACTGGCTGCAGGGCTATGCGATCGATGCCCAGGGAAAGCGTTTCCGGGCTTCGCCGGCGAATAACCAGATCGTCACGAAAGATGGCTGGCGCCTGCGCTTCATGAGCTGGTACGACGAAACGGCGCCGCAGCCGAAGCCACGCGTCATCAATGCCGAACTCAGCGCGGCAGGCGATATCCAGAATCTTTCGATCCGCATCTTCATCGAGCCGGCAGGGCAGTAATGGTTTCCTCGATGCGTTCGCTTCACGATTGCCCGGCGCCGGCCAAGCTCAACCTGTTCCTGCACGTGGTTGGCCGCCGCGCCGACGGCTACCATTTGCTGCAAAGCGTGTTCCAGCTGATCGACCGCGGCGACACCCTGCATTTCGACCTGCGCGACGATCACGAGATCGTGCGCACCAATGATGTGCCCGGTGTGCCGCACGACCAGGACCTGATCGTGCGTGCGCTGCGTTTGCTGCAGGCAGAATATGCGCGCCGCCATGGCAAGCCGGCGCCGGGCATCGATGTGACGATTCACAAGATCCTGCCGATGGGCGGCGGCCTGGGCGGCGGCTCGTCGGATGCAGCAACTGCGCTGATGGCGGCCAACCACCTGTGGCAGGCGGGATTGACGCGTGACGAACTGATGGCGCTCGGCTTGCCGCTGGGGGCCGATATTCCCTTCTTCCTGTTCGGTCGCACCGCGTTTGCGGAAGGCATCGGCGAAGCGCTGCAAGCGGTGCCGGGGCCGGATTGCTGGTACGTCGTGATCGAACCCGGCGTTGCGGTGCCGACCCCTGCAATTTTTTCAGCGAAAGATTTGACAAGGGACACGAAGGCCGTCAGAATAGCGGACTTTTCCAGGGGCACCAATTCAGGCAGTTTGATTGGGTTCGGGAAAAATGATTTGCAGGACGTGGCGATGCGCCTGTTCCCGCCGGTAGCCGAGGCGGTTGAATGGTTGAAGCGCTACGGCGATGCCAGGATGACTGGCTCAGGGGCGTGTGTATTTTGCGCGTTTCCAAGCGAAGACGCTGCCGACCAGGTGTTGGCGCAAGTGCCCGCCAAGTGGACGGCATGGAAGGCGAAATCGCTGGAGGTTCACCCACTGAGCATCGTCTGAATTTCTTGGCTGAAGAAATCGCTCTTGCAAATCAGTGAGTTAGAGAATATAATTTTGCCTGTTGCAGCGTTGAGAATAACGCGCTGCAGCAAGCAAAGAAGGTCGTGTAGGGGAATCGCCAAGCTGGTTAAGGCACCGGATTTTGATTCCGGCATACCAAGGTTCGAATCCTTGTTCCCCTGCCAAAGTTTTCTTGATCTGTCGATGCGGATGCGTCCAGCAAGAAAAATCCGATGCGGTGCCGAGCGCCCCATCAGTACGATAATCAGCCGGTATATCCGGCTGATTGTTTTTCCACTGTATCAACGCAACTCTTTTGGGACTCCCATGGCTTACGAAAACCTGATGGTTTTTACTGGCAATGCCAATCCGGCACTAGCAGAGGGGGTCGCAAAGAGCCTCGGTATTCCTCTCGGTAAAGCAGTCGTTTCGAAATTCTCGGACGGCGAAGTCATGGTCGAGATCAACGAGAATGTCCGCGGCAAGGACGTGTTCGTTCTGCAATCGACCTGCGCACCAACCAACGACAGCCTGATGGAAATCATGCTGATGGTCGACGCTCTCAAGCGCGCCTCGGCTGGCCGCATCACCGCTGCAATCCCTTACTTTGGTTACGCCCGTCAAGACCGCCGTCCGCGTTCGGCGCGTGTGGCGATCTCGGCCAAGGTGGTGGCGAACATGCTCGAAGAGGCCGGCGTCGAGCGCGTCCTGATCATGGACTTGCACGCTGACCAGATCCAGGGCTTCTTCGATATCCCGGTCGACAATATCTACGCATCGCCAATCCTGCTGGGCGACCTGCAGAAGCGCAACTACGACGACCTGCTGGTCGTCTCGCCCGACGTCGGCGGCGTGGTGCGCGCGCGCGCCCTGGCCAAGCGCCTCGGCTGCGACCTGGCGATCATCGACAAGCGTCGCCCGAAGGCGAACGTGTCGGAAGTCATGAACATCATCGGTGAAGTCGAAGGCCGCAACTGCGTGATCATGGACGACATGGTCGACACCGCCGGCACGCTGTGCAAGGCCGCCGAAGTGCTGAAAGAGCGCGGCGCCAAGAAAGTCGTGGCGTATTGCACCCACCCAGTGCTGTCGGGTCCGGCAATCGACCGCATCGCCAGTTCGCCGCTCGATGAGCTGGTGGTCACCGACACCATCCCGCTGAGCGCAGCCGGCGCCGCCTGCGGCAAGATCCGCCAGGTATCGTGCGCACCGCTGCTGGCCGAGACCTTCAAGCGTATCGTCAAGGGTGACTCGGTCATCTCGCTGTTCGTCGACTAAGCAACAACGACGCTGAAATTTGCGGCGCGCCCTGGCTGATTCGGCCGGCGCGCCGTTGACGTAACTAACGCCTGGGTTGTCGCCCGCGCGGGAATGACGGGTTGTACAGGTAACGAATTCTTGAGCGCGCTGTAAGGCGCTCTTTCTTGACTGTCCCTGGTCGCGGGGATGGTCACCACTGGGTTACCGGGCTGGTGTTTTCCGGCATTCGGACCCTTTAATTTTTGGAGCATCACATGAAAGTAGTCGCATTCAACCGCACTCAGCAGGGGACCGGAGCGAGCCGCCGCCTGCGCAAGGCTGGCCAGACCCCAGGCATCATCTACGGTGGCGCCGGCGCCCCTGAACTG
>Ga0265797_10005137_pt1 | contig 19353 bp, 16 predicted proteins | sample P2T30metagenome_FD_192433 | JGI IMG/M metagenome (GOLD analysis project Ga0265797, IMG submission 192433) | Plant litter microbial communities from East Loma Ridge, Irvine, California - P2 T30 | ecosystem: Environmental > Terrestrial > Plant litter > Unclassified | place: USA: California... | reverse complement strand
TTGGCATCCATCATGACGAGTCGTGCTAATTTGCCGACATGAATGTAAGCGAGGAACTAGGCCGTTCAGTACAGTAGATATTGGGCTGGGCAAGGATGCAGAGAAATACCGAGCTGGGACTCGAGGAACATGGTGGGTAGAGATCCAGATTGTGCCGCTCGGAAGCGCGGGACCGTGCCGTGTAGATAGTGAGAACAGCCGGGAATTCCACAAGGCGGAATAGAGCAGGAGAAAGTACGGGGGAAGGGTAAGTAACAGTTGGACTGGAGAGGATACCAGGAGATGACACATACAAAAGTTTGACTGAAGAGTATGATTGAGACGCTGGACATTGTTTTGAAGCCGCAGCCCAAACTTTCACAAGTTCAAACATTGGAACCTTGAATCTTTCTGCTATACTCAGGTGTGGGTGCAGTGTCAAATCATCGTGCCGCACTGGTAATGTGCTGGAGTTAAGGAACCGTAGGCTCTTCACCACAGTTCAGTACTTTGCGAGTCGACGGGGGTGTCTCGTGTACGCTCCACAGATGTTTCAATACCGCTTCGGCCGACGGATGAAGCGCGTACTGGCACGCTATGTAGATCATGCACGGCTCCGGTCGGTTAGAAAGAGACCAAGTTTCCCAAAAGCTTCCTCGAGCTGCTCGGGATTGTTCGACTTGCAAATGCCAAAGTCCGACGGCATAGTTGTAGTCGATAGGCAGCGTGCGAGCTGATCATGAGGAATAAGGCTAAAGGCGCGACACGCTTCAAGTTAGCAACTTTGATGCGGGGGGGAGGTCCCGGTTCAGAGTTCGCGATGGATTGTAAGGCGTTATGATGGGGCGGCACTCGCGACGCGTTCCCGGCGCGGCAACTTTACCCCCGCAGGTTGCAATTTTGGAACGCGACACGTTCCAGAGTGGAATACTAGAGTAGAATACTAGAGTAAACGATGTCGATGAGGCCGTTCGACTGCCAATATTGATATAACAAAACAACGGCAGAGTCGTTCCTTTTCCGATACCACGTGCCACTCTACCGTAAGGCCGGACACGTTCGATATGCCGGTTCAAGAAATAACGGAGAAACCGTTGTCTGATCTATCGAAACATCAGCGGGCATGTCCTGATGCAGGCAGTGCATGGATACCAACCAAAATTACGACAACGCTTTGGTTATTTGGGTGCAGACCGTCTCCATGCAGGACGTATATACTAATACATCGTACCGGCTTACATGCATCCTCCTTAGGACGGATGTGGTCTTCTGCATGTGCGCCTTCAAAGCCGTAGCTCTTTGTTGGATCAGCAATGCAGCATCATCGTGCGTCTTTGCTGTCATGCTGCCCAACAAATCGCTGTGGAGATCAGGGATGACCCCCCTGGTGAGTGTATTATCGCTTACACTGAGTGCGACCTCCCCACTCTAGAACTCGGTTCTAGGAGGGAAGCAATATATATCGAATGAACTATCAGGCGCGGACGAAGCATGAGATAGCGCGTTTAAATTCCGTATACTACTTGCCGACCTCACGCATCCATACAGCTAGTGGTCGGTAGAAATGCTGCACTCTTGCAACAGCGCATACCCGTACAAAGGAGGATTCTCGAGGATACCTGGATATGTGGGTTGGTGTGAGAAGCATGGCATTTGGTCGCACATGTCTATCGCGACTGTGGAGCTTTTGGCGAATGGGAAATCTCGCGGTCTTCAATGTACGGAAGGGTTTTGAGCTAGACGACTAACATAGTCTCTCTGAGCTCAACGTTTGGGATGTGCCACTTGTGAAACGTTAGGCTTGCACTGCAGTTGCGTCGCATGCCAAGACGCCTGTCGCTGGCTACTGCTCTCCTGCTGCGTGATGGTGGCCGCTTACTATGGGTGAAGCTAGAGTCTCTATATACCTACGCTAACGATGATAGCCTTGCGACGGCCGGCATGAAGCTGTACAGCACCCCTCCATGCCGGGCCATGCGCAAACAACCAGCCTAGCTGTATGCTATGCATGGAGTGGCGTGATTCTCGCGGTGTCGGCGTCAGTGAAAGCTTGGCCCGAACCGTTGTTCTGGTGGCTACCACGTCGTGCGTATAGCCAAACAGATGGAACCCCCTAAAAGCGAAGCAGCAAGCTGGTCTGGTGTACTACAAGGCATGTACCTAGTTCACAAACTAAAGCGCATCAAAGCTTAGCATGCAGCTGGATCGTATGCTGTAGAGGGTACAATAGATGGGTGTATAAGTGCATAGCAGTGTGTAACTTAGCTGTGCATATCAATGCTAAGCACGCCCTCACTTCGCAAAAGCGCTCACTACAGCTTTCCAGTGACGCAGATTCTCCATTTCGGGACGAAGTGATTTTTTGGCGCAGACACTGACAAGTCTTAAAGCGAACGTAGGATGCTTCACAAAATCGAGCGGTTGGTTGGCCCCTAAGTAATCTTTGGAATGAAAGTTATGAGATATTGGCTAATCGTTAACTTGCTCCCTTTCTTCTCCAACGCAAACGAGATCCCAGTCGTCGAAATAGGCCGTAAAAACAACTTTCCTGAGCGAGATACCACATCGTGTCCATGAACTGACCTCCTCAATAATCACAGCCTCCACAATAGCCGCATTCGGAATCGCATGCAGTGAAATCTCTGAAATCGTCGTCGCGGTCATCTCCATCATCAAAGCCTGACCGGTATCGATACGAACGACCAGGACCGCTTCGGCCTCGCCCTACATTCAAGGCTTCAAAAATTTCGGACAGGTCCACGTCAGGCTCCTCCCCTTGACGTCTTTGGTTCGAGATCGCGCTCCCAACATTGATCATTGGCGATACCGCCGAGTCGCGACGGCTGATCAGCAGGATTCGTGATCGCATCTCTGCCGCACTAGGCCTCCAATTCTGCCAGCTTGGCGGACCCTTCGCCATGTGCATTCCCTGACCATTAAAAGATCTGCCCTGTGAGAGTGTAATGCGAGCAGCGGTCTCCGTCTCAATCTTTCTCCACCATGCATCGCACAACTTCGCTCGATAAAGCTCACGTAGTGCCGGCATGTGGATGACGTCTTGCAAGCAGTACTTCTTGATCTCGGTCGACAGTGGTCGCTCGTCGAACACGGTGTAGCCACCACCGAGGTTGGGATCGAAAAGTTTGCGGCCTCTCTCCTTGTTGACTTTCCAATCCCGCTTCTCTGCGAACGGAAGGGTACTGTCCCTCTCGATGCATTTGGCCAGACCGTTGATAAAGCGCTTGGGAAAGTTTCTAGACGCCAGCTCCATCAACTGTACGTCCTCGATCCCTCCGACACGTATGCCGAACAGACCAAACAAGGCGTCCGAGTCGTTGCGAATGTCAAAGAAGACCTTCAATATCTCCTGGGATTCCAGTATGGACCGCAAAGTTTGCTGGTCGGAACCGGCGATCTGGAACGCTTGATTCCCGAGTCCCGTGACGTCGACAAGATGGACCGTATGCTGTGGCTCAACAAGAATCGTTATCAGAGAAAGGGTACCTTCTCTGGAAAGGTTGTTGCCCTCAAGATCGATGTAGAGACTTGGTTCCGAACCCTTGCAGTCGGGCAGATCGTCAATGAATGTCTTTAGCGCCGACGGCGAGTCGATCATTTGAGCTTCCATGTTTGCATGAGTTTTCAACAGAACTGACTCTTCCAGCTGGCTCTGCCTCCATTCATATAAGGAAGGTGCAGAGCTATGACCATGCCACTGTAGCAGATTTGAGCACGAATTGTATCCACCGCTACTAATACCAAGCCATTCGTTACCAGGTGCTACTTCTTTGTTGCAATCTCGTTTTTCAGACTTGATCGGTGCTACTGTACCCTGCTGTATGCATGTAACAGTGGATATGGCCTTGCAATGCTCGATCTAAGGCTTTGCAGTACTCCTCATTACCGGACCACGCACATAGAGTAGAGCTGGCCTAGTTGTGTATTCTACATGCAGGACCTTGATTCACGTAGATGTGGGCTGGTTTCGAAGCGTCATTTTGAGGCCTACCATACCGCCTGCATGAGCGATTGGATCGTCGCTCCCACTAGCGGAGCATGCGCTTTTGATGGCGAGACATGTGCAGCTGCATCCTGCCTTTCCAATGCATGTTTGCTTTTGGATTTGATTGGTGTAACTGCAGCCTCGTTTGGAGGCCACCAACATGGCTGGCCTTGCGATGCCCATTTCGAAGCTTTGCAGTACCCCTCCATGCCGTGATATGCATGTAGAGCTAACTTGGCTGCATTTTTTGCACGCCGGGGCCTGGCTCACGCAGTTGAGGAGACCTTGGTACGAAGCGTCACTTTGAGGCCTACCATGCCGCCTGCATGGCCATGAGATCATCGCACTCACTAGCAAAGCTGCCGAGTGTCCTACCCATAGCCATACTTCCATCCGCAACTTTCTGCTGGGTTCTCAGTCGTTCTTCACGCGTGCTTCCCCAGGCACGGTCGTGTCCATTCCTTTGTCCATTCGTTTGTCTATTCGCGTTCACGATCGATTTACGGCTGGCTGTATCTTCTTCGTTTGACTGTGCTTTGCTTCTTACTAGCAGTCACATTGAAATCTGAATTATCGCAAACTGAGAGTCTCCGATCTCTAGCCAGGACCCCCTAGGCTCATCCGGAAGCGAACACCTTCATCATTATCAAACATTTGAATTCGTTGACCCGAAGTAGGTTCAAACCGGAAACCCAGGGCCTCTATCTCCGTACATCAGTCCTTCATCTACAACCGTACCTGCTAGAGAGCAGAGCAATCCATACGTCGAGAACCAGCCGCCTAATCCCCTACGTCAACATCAGACTCGCCTGTCCAGCCATTCTTTACAGCACATCACTCTCAACGATGAGTCCAACGAAGCGCCAGAGGTTGCACTTGCTCCTTATTCACCTGCGCACGATGAATTGCACCTATACAGGTGCCATACCTGCTCGGAGCTGTTCAGGAAGCGTCATCTTCTGAAGTATCTGTTTGGCTCCACCATGTGTGTGTAGTCTTCTAACGGTAGTGGTCGTAGCACACACGCCAAGAAACATGACCTCCCTTTCCAATGCTCCCATACAGGTTGCACCAGCCGCTTCCGGTACAACAAAGATCTCTCACGCCACTGTGACACGCGACATTCCAGAGCGAGAGCCTGGTACTGCCCGCATGCGACTTGCAAATATTCAAGAGGAGCGTCTAAGGTTTTCAAAAGGAAAGACCACTTTGACAGACACGTCCGGACCGTGCACGAAGAAGCAAGCCAGGTGCAATAGCTTGTCAATACCAATTCGTGCCACTTTCAATAGCTGAGACATGCTGTCATGTAGGTCTACTAGCTGAACGAGTAGGGGCACTTTATCGTAGCCCTACAATCACCCCAACACTAACCCTAGGTGAAAGGTTTCAACCCTATCGTTTGTGCATATATTTTATCACACGCGCAAATTTCGAGGAAACCTCCTCGAACTCTAGGCATAAACAATTGCTATAGCGACCTGTCGTCCATAAAAATTTGACGTAAACCTAACTATAGGGAGAAGCTACAGAAGGGTATGGGACACAGGTAATGGGATATAGCTCAGCACTATAAGATACGCCTACACGCGTAGCTCTGGTCCCTAACGATGGAAATGGAATATAGCCCAGGAATCCGTTGGCTATGGTAGTGAGAGGCCGAAAAGGGCGTCTGAGTCGTTGCGTATACCGAAGGAAACCTTGACGATCTCTGGCGACTCCAATATCTGCCTGATAGTCCGTCCGTCAGAGCCTGCGGTAGAAAAGGCATCTTCACCCAGGCCTGTGACGTCGATCAGGTGGACGGAATGGCACGGTTCGACGAGGATCATCACCAGGGAAAGCGTGCCCTTTCTAGAGAAATTGTTGCCCTCGAGGTCGATGTAGAGGCTTGGTTCCGGGCCGTTGCAGTCAGGCAGATCGTCGATGAAGGTCTTCAGCGCCAACGGCGAATCAATCATTTGTGCCTCCATAGCTATATGGGTTCCAAAGAGACACTTTTTCATGGCTCTGTCTTCTCTGATACAAGGAAGGTGTGGAGCTATGGCCACCCTGGTCTTTTGGAGCTTGACATTTTGGGGGTGCTGCCACCGTCGAGTCAGGCTCGCACTGCAGCCGCTACTCAGGCCAAGACGTGTGTTGTTCAATACTCCTCTACCACTGCATGCTTGCAGTCGGATGCGGTTGGTTAGATTGCGACCTCTGTAAGCCTGTACCAATCGCGCCAGCCTTGCACCGCCCAATCTGAAGCCTCGCAGTACCCCTCCATGTCGCACCATGCACGAAGAGCTGACCTAGCTGCATGCTCAACACACAGAAGCCTGGTTCACGCATTGTCGCTGACGTCGATGGAGTTGTGTTCCGAACCGTCATTTTGAGGCCTACCATGCATCTCGTATAGCCAATCAGGTCAACGCTCCCGCGAGCAAAGGGGCCTAACTCTCTTTTCTCTTTTCTCTTTTCTCTTTTTCTCTTTTCTCTCTTTCTTTCACGGGCGCTTCTCTCCAAGCGCGGCCGTGTCCATTCATTTGTCTGATTCTCGTTCGCATTCGATTTACGGCTGGCTGTGTTCTCTTCTTCCGCCCGCGCCCTTCTGTTAACTAGCAGGGATCTCGAACCGACATCCTCGCAACCTGAGAGGCTCCGATCTCTGATCAAGACCCTTTAGGCTCATCCGGAAACGAACATCTTCATCATCATTATCCGAAGCTCGAATTCGTTGATCCTAAGTGGGTTCGAACCGGAAATCAAGGGCCTCTATCCCCGTACGTCGGTCCTTCGCGGACAACATTACCTACTAGGGAGCAGAGCGCGACATGCGTCGAGGACCAGCCACCTACAACCCTTTTTCGAGATCAGGCCCAGTCGCCCAGCCATTCTTTACAGCACTTCACACTCAATGACGAATTCAACGAAGCGCCAGAGCTCGAGTTTGACCCTTCTTCCCTCGTTCTTGATGAAGCGTCTCTGCACAGGTGCGCTACATGTTCTGAATCGTTTACTAAGCGTCATCTTCTCAAGTATGTCTCCACCTCGACGTTCGGTGAGCGGTGTTCTAACGGTGGAGCTCGTAGCACACACAACAAGAAACATGACCTCCCTTTCCAATGCTCCCATGCAGGTTGCACTAGCCGCTTTCGGTACAAGAAAGACCTCTCGCGCCACTTTGACACCCAACATTCCACAGCGAGAATCTGGTACTGCCCGCACGCGAGTTGCAAATATTCGAAAGGGGCGTCTAAGGTTTTCAAGAGGAAAGACCACTTTGACAGACACATTCGGACGGCACACGGAGAAGCAAGCCAGGTGCAATAGCTTGTCAATACGAATTCGTGTCACTGATCACTTTCAACGGCTAAGATATACTATCATGTAGGCCTAGTAGCTGAACCAGTAGGGGCACTTTGTCGTGGCCTCGAAGCTACAGTACTAAGCGGTAAGTTTCCGTAATTTTCCCCGCAGGTCACCACCGAGGTATTCGACCACCTACCTTCAACCACCAACAACAACATGACGAATCAAGATATCCTCAAGCCGATTGCGGCAAATCGAAGACGTGGTTACCAGCTTTCAAATGAGCATAAGAGCGCAATCGTAGCTAGCCGTACGGCTGGTCTGAAGTGGGAGGAAGTCGCAAGCCGGAACTCTGTAGGAATCTCAACGGCACAGTATGTTTTTGAGACCTACACAACCACTAAATCAACCAATCCACGACCACGAAAAGGACGCCCTAAGGTCTTCAATCGCCTACAGGAACGTAAGATCGTTCGCTGCGTTCGCTCGCATCAGAAATGGACCTATGATCAGGTCATTACAGAGACCGGCGTCCCAATAGGAAGGACTGCATTCAGGACCTTATTACATAAGCACAACATCCTCCAATGGATCGCCAAAAAGCGGCCTCACCTCGCTGAAGAACACCGTAGGCTACGGCTTGCTTTTTGATTAGCCAATCGTGGTAGGGATTGGTCAAAAGTCATCTTCTCAGATGAGTGCTCTATTGAGAAGGGCAAGGGAAAAAAGAGGCCTTGGGTTTGGGGTGATCCTAAGCACAAATGGGACTACGACCTACTTGAGACCTTCCGAAAAGGGAAGCAGGCCTGTGTAATGGTTTGGGGTGCCATTTGTTTGCAAGGCCTTAACGGTACGAGGTCTCCATTAGTGGTAATGAAAAGAGACCCAATAGCGAAGAAAAATGGCTATTTAGCTTAGTCCTATACGAAGGCAATGAACGAAGGACTCCTTCGTATCTACCACAGGAGCCTTACCTATATGCACGATAAAGCCAGCATTCACACAGCTGGTGTAGTGTCGATTTGGTTAAGGGATCACTTCATTCCCCTACTAGCAAATTGGCCTCTATACAGCCCTGATCTCAACCCTATTGAACACCTGTGGGCAAGGCTGAAGGAGCTGATTTACGAGCGTCATCCTAAACTGGATGCTATTACGAGTAGGGTTGAGCAAGAGAGGATACTTATTGAAGTCCTACCTTCGTGTTGGGAGGCACTTGATCGATCCGTAATCGAAAGTCTAGTGAACTCGATGCCCGCAAGGATCGAGGCGTGCATCGCTGCAAATGGATGGCAAACCAGATATTAAATGGACAGGTCTCTTCATTAAAACCTAGGTTATAGCCTCGTCTAATCAGAACGTAAATCTGTCTATGGTTGGTGAAGTTATGTGACTTCAAAGGTAATAGTGTATACCAGCTGAATGTGCCAAGATTTGAAATTACGGGGACTTACCGCGAGATACTGTACTACTCAGGAAGTAGAGGTAGAGGGACGAGAGATAGGGCAGAGGTGTTGTGGCAGCGAACTGGCTTGCGCGCGTCGTGTGCTTTTCGCGTGTCCATCGCGGGGATAAAGCGTGCCTCAGGGCTCGCCGGAACGTAAGACGTTCCAAACGAGCAACAATCTCGAACGTTTAACGCACGGACCAGTTTCCGGAACGGGCGCGGGAACGTATTACGTTCCGACGCGCCATGCTTGTGTAGGTGTTGGGCCGAGCGTCGGAAGGGGCAGCCCGACGCCGGCTTTGGCCAGACAAGCTGCGGAGCATGTGACTAAATCCTTTGCACTCGACCTGCACGCTTCATGCAGGCATACGCTGTCGTGTGCGGCTGCAGTGAAACCCTGTAACACAGCTGCGCACTGGCGCTCTTACCCTCTTCTAGCGCGGGGATTCGGACACTCCTTCTCGACGACTGTAAGACCTGCGGACTGTGGGATACGTAGCTCGTATGCACCTCGCATGCATGCATGCAATCAGTGATAGCGCAAGGCAACCTTTTCGAAGCGCTGGAACTGCCATGCGGTTGGTGATGCGTGTCAGATCAATGTCAGGCTGTGAGATCATCCCAAAAAGCCGAGTTGAGATATTCTGTGATGGAATCACTCAATGAAAGTCAATCAGTGTACTTGTAAAGTGGAGATGTTCAACCTGGTTTTGGCGTTCAAATGTTTGACAGACTCATTAGGTTTCATTATGCTCGTTCTTTCAGCGAGGCAGATTGTTGTAGCCCGCGTGGTCTTCTATGCATGTCCAACTCCATGCCGTCTCACTGCATGTGAGGTCCATCAGTGAGGTGGCATGCATGCCTTTGTCCAATCAAACTTCACAAAGCGCTAGTGGTTCAATGGTCGGCGCGAACACGAGTAATCTGCTTGTTGGATGATGACAGCGCGCTGCAGAGCGCTGTATATGCTTCTCTGCGTGTGTGACGATTGAGGGTCTCATAAGACCTCCACGCTTCTCATAAGATCTCCGCGTTTCTCATGTTGTTGAGCTTCAACCCACCATCGATCGACCGGCAGACAAGTATTCCTAAGAATCGAATTCAGTCTGTGTACAGAGCTTCATAGGCCCCCACTGTCCCGAACAAGGTAATCTTGACACGAACACGCCGGAAGGATCTCGAATTCTAATACGTATGTGCCTACAGAGCATCCGTTTGAAGGTACTATGGACCCAAACGAGACTCATTGGGCCATCGCTCGAAACGGATTCCAACCAAGATGCCGACACCATTCCACATCAGCAGTAGAACACGTCGTTCTACCAGGGAACGAGAATGGCAATGGCGGTCGTCCATACTACAAATGTGGTACTTGTGACGAGTTCGTCTGCTTCGGTGATATGAGAGGTATACAACTCGAGAATCCCGCTTGTGACTGCGAGTCCATATCACTCAGCCGCCGTCTCGCGGATCGCCAAGGCCGAGTTTTCTACAATTGCGCACTTGGAAGATGTGGTTTCTTTGCTTGGGACGATGAGATGACAGACGATGTCTAGTCGTCTTGGATGTTATCATGAACAGTTGCTGATTTATGAGATTGATGACCCCCCTATCTCCTTATCATGTCCAGATAGATATCTGATGAAGGGCGCTCGGAACCTCGTTGCCAGGACGTGTAGTTGCAACTTCTTAAGATTGAAGAGGCCATAGTTTCCACCGGTAGAGCGCTTCTCCAAACTCAAGCTTTCGTAATGCAACCTTCTGTTGCCCTAACCCTACCTCCTCCCTTGTACTGTGCAACTCATTCCGGAGCACCATCTCCTGTATACCCTCGACCCGAAACGCCGTATCGATTATTCTTTCGATCTCCTCTACCCTCTTCTTCTTCGTCCTCACCCTTGTTTCCACCGTCCTCGCCTCCTGCGCCAGCGTTTTTGCTTCCTCCGCCTGCTCCTCCCACTTGTCCGTTAGCATCCCCTTAAGTACTTCCGTCAGTAACCAGTGCTCCTCCGACATGTCCTTGTCTGCGTTGTTCATATTCAGTATGAATTCGTTCTTCTCCTCTCGGTATCATTCCTGTGTTTGCCGAGTTCCCTTCCGAAAGCCTCCTTGCACTTCTATTACTACACCCTCGCGTATGCGAGCCCACAATACTTGACGGGTCAATTCAATGCAGTCAGACGTCACCCACTATATGACAGCTGTAATTCCGGCTTAATCTTATCTCTTCATCATTCTTCCTTGCTACTAACCTAAGCGGTCTCACGTTTTCTTTCCCTCGCTTGTACGTCCTCGTACTTCGTCTGTTCTACCTATCGTGAGACTGCTTACTCCCCTTGAACCGTGTCTAAGTCTTGCTCTCGCACTAGCGCGTGACGGATGAATAGAACACATCAGTATACAAACTCATGCTCACGTGTAAAAGTAACGTACCCCGCAATCGAGTGAATCATGCAATCGAGTGAATCATGCAATCGAGTGAATCAGAAATTTCCAAATCACTACCACCTTAACTAGATACGCAATAACACCACCAAAAAACATGCAGTCAATTGCAAACGAAGGGAATATACTCCTTGCTATACGGGCTATCCAACTAGGCCAAATTTCTGGGATCCGGCAAGCTGCAAAGCAGTATAATATCCCAAATTCAACACTAAGACGGAGAATGAACGGAATACGGTCAAAAAGCGATTGTACCTCACCAACACAACGGCTTACTCTAAGCGAAGAGCAGGTACTAGTTCAGAAGGTACTTGAACTAGATTCCCGCGGTCTACCTATCAGACTCCAAACTCTTCAAGAATTCGCAAGTTCAATCACTCAGGCTCGAGGTGGAGACCCAGTTGGCACAAAATGGCCATACAACTTCATCCAAAGGACTCCAGAACTCAAGACTCGAATGACAAGAAGTCTAAACTATAGGCGAGCCCTAAGTGAAGACCCGAAGTTGATCGGAGAGTGGTTCGATGTGAGATCGAATACCAAAGTCAAGTATGGGATTTGTGATGAAGACATTTACAACTTCGATGAAACTGGTTTCCAAATGGGTCAGATCCGCTGATCAACTGTTATCACTTCATCCAAAGGTCTTCAAAGCCAAAACAGATCCAAGGCCATAGTCAGGAATGGATCACTGTTATTCAGGGCATCAATTCCCAAGGCTAGGCTTTGCCACCATTTGTCATCTTTAAAGGCAAGCAATATCAGTCTACCTGGTTTAACGAGGACTTGAACCTCCTCGAGAATCATGATCGCCTCTGCCATCTTCTCCATGTCAGCGTGCCTGCCCTCACAGTCAGACCAGTGCCGGTGACCTCGGGCAGTTCTCCCATTGACCTTACACACTGCGCACTGCTCCTTCCACTCGTTACTCAGCTGCCGTGTGAGACCACAGCCTAGACAGATGATCGACATGTTACTGAATGGAGATAAACATTGTTCTTTGGACAGAACATCCGCGTTTCGAGCCACAAGCGAGTAACTGCTCCTATCGACACTGTGTTGAACAGATCTACATAATTTCTGAGGTTAAACTCAGTGCGACTCAGTCCTGATGCTAAAGAATGGCTAGGTAGGTTCACCACCCGGATATGGCTATTCTTCGAAAGACCGTTGAATCACGTCCGCGCTCGCATGTATTCTCAAAGCAAATAACGGAATACCTGCGTTTGACGTCAATTGCTGTCCCTTTTGTCGAAGCGCGGGCCCACGAGGACATGTCAACTTTGGGTCTAGATCCAGCGGCGGACTGGTGGTCTACCCGAAAGTAGGCAACGTCACCTGGGCTGCCGAGCTCTTCCTCGCAAGGGCCCTAGCAGTCGTGTTTGGACCTGCGGAGAAGGGGAAATGATAGCATCAGATCAGGACGTCAAGGGTAAGAGACAGAAGATTCGGCCGCTCTTTCTTGCTGTCACCCGAGATTCCTGATTAGCGGCTGCCATTTCCACCGAAGCCGCCGGGCTCAAAGAATACTGAAAGGGCTCATTCGAGATATAGCTTGGAACCCCACGAGAAACTGCAACTGTGTCCATGTTATCGCTCACAAAAGTTTGCTTCTTGGGTTCTAGGGCAGAATATAACGTTACCTCATTCGACATCAGATGATGTTCAAGTTCCGCATGACCCGTGCAGCGCAGGTGATTCCATCGTGCTTGAACGCTGCGCCAACGACCGCTTCAACTGTGGCGGCCTTGGTACGGGGCGCGATATAGAGGTCGCTGGGGTTGCGGTTGATGAAAGGCGTTAAACCGGCCGAATCGCAAAGTGAAGCTAGCGTGTCATTGTTGCCGATTGTCTGGATTCGATTGCTGGTTTGGCCTGCATTGTAGTCAGACACAACAGCTCTTTTTGTGACGATGCGAGCCTACCAATTCTGAGTCCATTGTCCCTGGCATCGTCTGCGACAACCAGTGCGATGACGCGGTCACCGACACCCGCAAGAGGTTTGTTACCCTCGGGGAGGTACCAGCCGTCAATAAAGTCGACTAGAGCGCCAGCGGCTTGGAGCGCTTCCCAAACCAGGCGTCTGTTCAAGGGCGCTGCAATCACGACAATTGCGCCATCTATACGAGCGTCTGCCATACAGAAGAGATCTCTTGTGGTGGCTGATAAGATATTGGCAAGAAAGCTGTGCGTGAGTAAGAAGAATTACTCGAACTGCAGCCGATCCAAAGCGAAAGCGGAACCATGAGACTATAAACTCTTCGGCGAACATAGCGTTATACCTGCGGTGGCTGGGCGTTGGCTAGATGGGTGGGGTTCAGTGGGACCTGACAGCGCATAGCTGGACAGTCTGCATGCTAGTGTGACGCAAGAACCGTTCTGTGATTATTCGGCGGACGCACGGGCCGTTTCACCGGTGGCATTCTGCGGCAGGTCATGCCACCAGCGCCACCAAGGCAACCTTGCAGACTAACCGTGCGATAACAAGGTCGTGCAAGCGATCCAGTGAAGAGAGGATTGTCAAGCTCCTGCAACGCCATCACATGCAACAGTTTGTCACATGTGTGGGGCTGCAATGATGTTTTGCCGCACGTTCAAGCTAGGGTTCCAATTCAAAGTGACAGTCTGCGCGCTGGATCTCAGACTTTGTCGCCGTTGCACACACTTAGAGAAATGAGGCTATGTCTTTGCGTTGGGGCTTCGAATCGAAGCTCGCAAAAATCGGAAAGCTACGGTGAGTGTACCGGCGGTGTCCTTCGTGAGTGTGTCCTTGCTGGAAGCCATTTCATATCGTTTGCATGAAACATGCATATGTGACTGCGAATGAATTTTCGTCGGACCGGGGAATTTGCCAATGGCGATTACGATGGCACCGGAGTTCTCTTGTCTTCGAGCTGTACTTGCTATTTGTTGAGATTTACCAGCCGCATGGTAACATGCCGTACCGTATCTATGTACATGGAGAGCAGCCCATTCTGTTGATACATCGCGCGCTTGTGGGGTTTGATGAGACTATATCTTACTTTCTCGCTTTACATCCATCCTTTACGAGTCTCATCTTCACAAGTCAACATCACTCTCAAGTAGTCTGTCTGCAGGTCATCAACTCCTCTCTCATAAGCATTACACATCAGCAACAAGGTCGAATATGACGTCCTCCCTTGTCATGAGGATCTCTCGCTCAGATCTCTCCACGCTGGTCCCTGTCTCAAATATATCAGTAACCGAGCCAAAGCATCTGGCCTCATACAATTGGATCGAAGCTAAGACACCGACGATCGTTGTCCCCGGGCTCCCTCCATTATGGTGCGAGGAGGATTCCTCTCGCCAATTGAAGAAAGACAGCGGCCTTGTCTACATCGCGCAGAATGCCGCTCGCCATCCAGAGAGCCCGTTGGAACCACTCTTCCGTGCGTTGTACATCGAAAACCCACTATTCGACGTCTCCTCCGTGGACATCATCAGCGACCGCAACAACATCCGCAAACTCCTGTCGTTCGTTGACCCGAGCTCGGATGTACACGGCTTGGAAGACTTCACCATGCGGATGGAGTTAATCAACGGGACGGCGATTTTGCATCGGGAAGAAACAAAGACACAAGAATACATTAGACCAGATGAGTTCAGAGGGTTCGGTCACGAGTTCGAGAAAGCTTATACGACCAGTCATATCCCTTCAAGTACGGGACACCACAGAATCGTCTCTTATCGCCTGGGAAGCCTCAGCCTTATCGTTCGCCACGAGACCGATGGTTATGTGAACACTGGAATAACCTCTCAAGTTTCCAAGCAAGGACCAGCTGGAGAAGATATCTCTGATCTCCTGGAATCCATGTTCATCTCGCAACCCGCCGGCCTCGACGACACTACTCCTGCTGATTCGAAATTGACGGTCCGTCGAGGAGGGCGAACTATCGCGCTTGAATCCACACTCGAGATCAAGACGCGGGTTCACCACAAGCCTCTCTCAATAGCGGATGTAGCGCCGCAGCTTTGGCTATCTCAAACCCCAAGACTCGTGCGTGCGTACCACGAAAAAGGTAGATTTAGGGTTCCTGTCGTTGAAGATGTGTCAACTGATCTTAAAAGGTGGGAGGAAGCAAACCAGGGAAAGCTGGGAAAACTGGTGACGCTACTCATAAACATTATCGCCAGAGGAAAGCCGCATGGCCATGTTTCCATCAGATACGATGCATTGGAAGACAGGCTGCACGTTGAACAATGTGCAAGGAAGAAGATGTTCCCAGTAGATCTGTACGAGAGGTGGAGGGATGGCGACTTGCGGAAATCTGATCAAGAGACAAAGGGATATGGCATTCCGTCTCCATTGACACAGGTGAGTGATATGTATGTGGTGCTACGCACGCAGCTAATGTTGACAGACGAACATGAAGACCACTGCCGGAGCTTCATCGCTCGGGCCTGGCATCATTGGAACCGATGTAAGACAGAGACCACGTGCGACGTTGGCTGCCACGCCAAAAGGTGCGCAATCAAAAACAGGCAGCGAGTCAGAATTACCCTGCTTCGTCTGCCAGAAGATGCGAGAGGGCAATCCAAACCGGCACGGATTATTGGTAAGCACCGGCGAAATACGCAATTGTCTACTCTGCTCCAGAGACTTTTGCGAGATGCATGTTAGCAAGAGCTGGGCTGTATGCGAGATCGATCACGGCACGTACTACAGGAAGCACAGGCATCCCCCTGGTGTGTACTCCTCTCTTGCAGCCAGAAATTTGGCTCTGGGAACGCAAGAAAGCCGGGGCGCGGAAGAGAGTTCGGGTTGATGCTGGATACACTAGCTATCTTCTTGGTGGTAGTTGGTGGATCACGGAAGTAGTGGGTCAAATTTGTTTTGGAGATATGGTACACGTAATATACTACTGTTTAGATCACATGTTCATAAACGTCACCCGAATCGCCAGATCAGAAGACGGATGGTAAGAATCAATACAGGGGTTCGAGATGACTTATCCGCGCGACGCAGCACACGATCGCTTATCAGACATTGTGATAGATGCATGGCATTGGCCGAGCTTCGACTAGACGATCAGCTGCTTGCGTTCGTCCTATATTGCGTGTATTGCTGCGTAGCTTTCACGAAATCACAGGGCATTAATGGAAGTTTTCTACATTTACGTGTACCTCGCAGTGCTTGCCGTTGATAACTTTAAGAGCTATCTGGTGGACTTGTCAACGGTCACACGATAGCTTTTACCGGCAGAGCTAGTAGCATGCATAAGTCAAGCAAAAGACCGAAGTGATCGTCGATAAGAGGGCTACATGTTGACTATTTGCACCTTTTGCTACCGTACCCACACGCCCTACGATATTCCGTGCATCAATGTCAGCATTCGCGACATGGAAGCTCTCTCGACTTTAGCGAATAGCACGGCCCTCGAACACAGAGCTTCGATATCCGACTTAGTCCCCAGCGTCAACTTCAGGTATCTGCGCATGTTTGCTTGTTTAAGTTCGTACCTCCTGGGGGTGAACTAATTAGGAGAGAGACGTTGAGACTCGGAAGTTCCCCTGGCATATATGGATGTAAATGTCGATACGCTGCAGGCGTATCGAGCTTCTCCAGCATTGTGATGGCACTCAGAGGATAAAATCGTAGTGAATCAGGTAGCAGAAGGGCGACGCGTTGCGTATGCGTAACAACACGGTGGGCGGTGTGTTCTGCGGGCAAAAGAAAGGCGATGTGTTTCCCGTGCGCGAAGCTGGGGAGGCGTCGCCTTTCGTGTGGGAATACTAGAGTAGGCTAGGAACAATGACAAGAAGATCTTGAATCACCGTGGGAGGCGCAAGTTACAGCTTGGTCGTATGTGCTCCATACTGCGGCCTAAGCAATCCTAACACCAGAAGAGCTTAATCAAGTGAAATCCATCTCTAATTCTAGCCCCAAGCCAAAGGTGAATGACGGCTTCGTAAAATGAAACGGGGTTCTTAGTAGCTGGCTCCCAACCACGAGTCCCTCGACGTACATGCATCTTCAACAATGTCTTTGTAGACCTGCCACATCTGCTGTGATACGCCTGTTCTGTTCATATGTTCCACAATTTCCACCGCGTACTTGTATCGGTCCGCTACGCTCCTCTCATCCCTCTTCTTGACCTCTTCTCGGCTGTTATATCTGTGCTCGTTAAGCCAACGCGTCGCAATGCTGTAGATAAAATATCGCCAATGCTGCAGTTTGTGCGAGGTTTGGGTCTTGTTCATACAAGTACTTCCTAAGTACCGTATGCAGTGATCTGCCAAGAGCCTGTTGTCTCGGCCATGGCTGTCGCCATTGATATTGTTGTCCCCAACCACCTCGTCCAGTGTATCGGGTGGTATGGCTTGCCACTAAATTTCACTCGAAACGTGGCCGGATGGCGTGTTTGGTTACACGCGTCACAAGTTTCGGTTTCGGGCGCGATCTGCACTGAAATCATCCGCGGCCGAGAAAGTGCGGCGATGAAGTCGGGCTTCCAAGAGGAGGAATTGAATCTCGATCTCACGAGTCCAGAAGGCTTGTTGTCGAGTCTTTCGAACGCGCGCCGGGAAAGTTCGCTTTCTTTGAGGTCTGGGTCTAGACTCTTCTTCACCAGCCATTCGATTGCATGAGGCCACAGCTCTCTCAGTTTCATGGAATCCAATCTCATAGTATCCAACGGATTACCCTCGCTCATCGCCGACACATCATCTTCACTATCTTGTTCCACCAGACCTTCATCGCTTGTATCTGTGTCAAACATGTCGAAGGCAGTCATGCCATTAGTCTTTGCGACATACTTCGGCTCATTGCCTTGACTGGATAATTCGACTGGGTCTGCAAAAGGAAGATTTTTGTGTCGGCGCAAGCGCTTTGCCTCATAGGACTCTAATTTGGTCGACCGTTCGTGCTGAGCACTGAGCGGTGGCCTTCCGGTGACATGCTGACCTCCAGAGTCGGTATCCAGATCGGCCAACTCTGCCTCCAGGTCATCCTGCCTTTGCCGCATCGCCTGAGACTCAGAGTTGTTTCGCAATGTGATATCTTTTTCTGTTTGGCTTTCCCGCGCGTCCTGAACAGACGCGTTTATACGCGTGATCTTTCACTTACTGCTGGTTGATCTTCTCGTTCGGCTTTCGGGTAGTGGTGAGTCCTTGTCACTCATATCATCGCTGGATGTTCCATGTCTTCTTTTCAGTGCTTCACGATGTTCGGACGCCATCGACTCTTCGACTGGATGCAGATGATCTAGTTCTAGAGGGCTCGTGTTCCTTGTGTATGCTAGAGAAAGATTGAAATGCAGCCACGCCGCGACGCAGCTTATGGCGCCTAACTGCCTCACATGACCGTAGCTTAAGCGAGTTAGGCAGCTAGTTCGTTCTGATTGGCGCACACGATGTGTTTAGATAACACATAATAAGGCGACCTACTCCAGGTATATAGATCGTTCCAAAGCGCGATAAAGTACTTAACTCAATTTCAAAGCTGCTGTGTGAAGCTATGACCTTTTCGGATTGATTACAGTGGTTCTATACGTTGTTAGGTTGCAGACTTTGATAGCGTTGCTACTGGCGGCATGTTACAGAAGTGGGGACATGCGGCGCGCGTATCGGGCTGCCGTCGTAGCTGCCGAGCATAGAACGATAAGTTAGTCGACGGATACGACTAATGCAGCGGCAAGCCGTGTCTGACAAACTACATTGCCCTAAGCACAGGGAAGTGACAACAGGGGAACCATAAGTATAGAAAGTGTAACGTTGGATATGAGTCAACTTCGTGGACTTGGATACTACGCTCTGCAATCGCAACGGTCGTACTCGAGCATGTCAATTTGTTATAATCCTTCATGAGATCATGAAGTATTCTACTCACTCACTGAGCTTACTACGATCCCAACCATTGCAGCACGTCTGCCTCCCTCATGACCTTCAAGCCTTCGATGGTCAAGTGTTCCGATTCATAGCCCAACTTAAATACCACCATTCCGTTGCCAAATGTCTCGGCTTTCGAGTCGACATCGACCTGTTTAGTGTGCAGCAGCTGCTTGACTGTTGCTTTTTGTCCGCTTCCGGCAGCCAATGACAGTGGGGTCCGGCCATAGTTGTCTTTCGAGTCGACATCGACCTTGCCAGTTTCCAGCAGCTGCTTGACTACTGCTTCGTGTCCCTCCCAGGCAGCCAATGACAGTGGAGTCCGGCCATTGTTGTC
>Ga0265797_10005135_pt1 | contig 19360 bp, 12 predicted proteins | sample P2T30metagenome_FD_192433 | JGI IMG/M metagenome (GOLD analysis project Ga0265797, IMG submission 192433) | Plant litter microbial communities from East Loma Ridge, Irvine, California - P2 T30 | ecosystem: Environmental > Terrestrial > Plant litter > Unclassified | place: USA: California... | reverse complement strand
TTCCTTTCAACACCGAGCCCAGCTTCTTCCCCCCTCCAAAAGAACCTATTCGTTATCCACGGCCGCCATGCCGTCGCTGACTGCCACCTACACCTCCCCTACCTCGTCGTCGTGGTCCTTCACCGCCGAGCTCTCTGCACCATCCTCGCCGCCGTCTACTGCAGACCGCGTTGCATATCTCGCTGAACTCGTTTCGTCGTTCAAGACCATGCAAAAGGATGTCAACGAGTTCCTGACACAAAAGATGGCCGACGACAAGGCTGCCGACGATGCAAACGACGAGGAGACGTACGGCGAAGAGGTCGTGGATGAGGACTGAGCACGCGCACATGAGAGAGAACTATATAGCATGCATACCACGGGTATCATCAATACATATCCACTACACGCTCCCTCCTCCTACTCCCCTTCCATCCATCACCGCCACCCAGACGCACCTGCCGCCCTCCTCCCCACGCTACCTCTCATACAACCACTATGTATCACACTATTGTCCGGAAACACGCGAATCGCACTGCCTCCAAATCTCTTATGGCACACTGCACAATGTCGGTCCTCGTCAATCACCACCCTCCTGTTCAATCCACCCGGCACCTTCCTTCCAAATTGATCCATCTTTCCGTCCCCACCGAGCAGTACTGCCGACTCGACGGCAACCTTCTCCACTCCACGAAGCCGGGCCACTATGCGCTCTTCGTTGAGAAGCGAGTTTGCATTGCGCATCCGTCCGAAAAAGTAGGACTCCAGATCCTTGACAGGCAGCGTTGGGGGGATCAGGTCTAGAGTTGTCGCCGCTGGTAATCGGGCTCCGTGTTTAGACAACAGGTCGAGCGCGGGAGGCCAGTTGGGCTGGTTGGGTGGTGGAGGTGTGAGATACAAGGATAGGAGGACATGGTAGATGGAAAGCTCCGTGTCCTCGATAGTGCCTTGGATGTTGGTCGTCTGCTGCGAGTTCTTGGTCGGTGTAGACGGTGGCGGAGCCGTGTAGACTTGGTTGCAGTACCTGTACAGTCGTTAGTTGGTCTACTACTGTATACCAAGTTGGGACTGATCGTACTCTTCAGCCTTGTTGTAGTCCTTCAATTGGAACACATAGATTGCCAACGCCTGCTTATGCGAACCCATCTTGCTCAACACAATCGCCCTGGCCTCGTAGTAATCCGGGTCTGGACATCTGTTAGTGACTTGCCCATTCCATCGTCTATGCGGGAACGAAAGGGAAGAAAGAAAAACACACCATTGGCTGGCAATTGCTGAAATACGCGGTATCTGTTGTACTGCGCGTTGCCCTTCTTCAAGAATACTTGCAGTCTCCCCATCCAGTCCGTCTTCTCCTCGTCACTCTCAAAGTCACCACTTTTCAGTCTTTCGAGCAGCAGATCAACAAGCCGCTGGTGGAAGTCGACATTGAGGTCGTTCAGCTCCTCGATAATGTGTTCTAGATATCTGACCGCCAACTTTAGATCAATCTTGTGCAAGAATTCGAGCACTCGATCTCGTGGCAGCGTCTCTGCATTCTCGGTATCGGCGAGGAATATTTCCATGCCAAGTTTCGGGTCGGTTCGCAGCGGCCACTCAGCATACTCGAGGATGAGGTCAATCAGTTCTGGTGGTAGTGCCTGCAGGTAGCCCACCGTACGTTGCGGACCCTGCAACGCCGGGGATACCTCCTCGTCCGCTTCGTTCTTACCAAACTTCTCCAGTAGCTCCAGAGCCTGTCGATGCAGTTTCTTGCCATGGAGAAAATCGATGAGATCTGCATACCGGCCAGTCTCGTACAGCTTCTCTTGTACCACATCTGGCTCGCAAAAATTGGGCAGACGGAAAAGTGAGCCTGCAACACTGGGGTTTGCAATCATATAAGCACGGAAGAGGGTTGTGTCGACCAACTGTGCCACTTCCAGTAGCTTCGCTTTCCAATCTATCGGACACTCGAGGGATGTCTCCTCGATGAAGAAGTGAAACGGTGGTTTCTCGGCCTCTAGCTGACTGCCAGCCGGCGTTGGTAGAGGTTCCTTCAGATTCCCATCCGTATCAATGTAGCGCTTGATCTGAACGCGGCATTGGGTTAGAAAAGACTGCAAAGCACGAACGGAATCCTTGAATTCCTTATCCGCTGACGCCTTCTCAACCGGTGAAACGTCAACCAGCTTTTTCTTCGGCGTCCCGGTCCCAGCCTCAGTTGGCTCGTCCTTGGCTGAGTTGGTCCGGATCGAGACAGCGTCCGAGTCCACCTTCTTATGCCCACCAACGCCAAAGCGACCCATCATTGATCGACCAATCGTAGATGCAGGCGCAGGCGTGCTTTCTTCGCCTTCTTTCGTCACCTTTTCTCCGTTGGTGTCTTCTTCATCTGCCAAGCTCCCGTCCCCTTTGACGATCTCTTCTGGAGCCAAGCTGCCTGCGATAGATCTAGGGTACATTGCAATGACGCGCTCAGGTGGCGCTTTCGCATCGATGAACAGTTCCATGGCATCACGGTACTTCTTCATATCGAACAGAGCCTGCGCCTTGAGTATCTGTATCTCCCGCACTCTACCCTCCTTGTCCACTAGCAGCGTGTCTTCAAGCATGTTGAGAAGACTCAGCGCCTCGTCGTAGCGCCCGCTTGCGACTAGCTCATCAATCTGCGTCTCATAGCTCTGTGCACCCATGCGCCAGATGCATCGATCGCTCGCGACTAGGAAGCCTTTGCCGGCATGGGCCAAGCTAATGTTCGGCTGAGGAACGTGGAGGAAGTTGACGTTTGGCAGAGCAATCAGCTGCAGTAGATTGAGTGTGTCTGGATTTCTGACTTCGAGACTGCCCTTCGAAGGTGGCAGCAACGTGAGCATATACGGGTAGGAATACGCAATTGTCTCGGGGGCAGATTGCCATGGCACCTGGCGCTTGTCGAGCGCATTTCCTTCAGTATCGATGAACAAGCTGTTGACGTCTTTTGCGAGCAGCATCTCGCCTTCTCCGAGTCGCGTCGCAAGAGGCTTCGGCACCCAGCTGCCCATGCCCATGTATCCCATACCGGAAGAAGAGACGGCGCCGAATCGCGCGCCGCCACCTTGGTTACCATTCTCCCCCAGCGCACCTGGTTTGATGATATCCTGTACATCATGTGTTTCAATGTCCACCATTACGAAGCCTGGATCCATGCCAGCGACAATCTTGGTCCCTGTCGCCCATGTCAGGCTCTTGACGGAAGCAATGAGAGATAGCTCGATCGCATCGCCAGTCAACTCCATGTCCTGCCATGTCCACAGGATGATTTTCCTCTTCACTGCTACAGCGAGATGACTCACAATCGACGGGATGCCAGTCGATGGGTCTTTTACAATGTTACTGGCTGCAGCAAACGTGGTAGCTCCTCGCGTCTTCTCCAGCCTCTCCTGCAACTGGTATGTCTGTATGTCGTGAATCGAAACATAGTTGTCCGACAAGGACACGAGGATGTTTGCTTCCTTGATGATGGCCAGCTGTTGTATCGGCCGCCGGGAGAACTTTTCTTCTTCACGAAGGAGGTCGGCGGGTCTGCGCTTGGGAGGGTCCGCCTGCTCGCCGTTCTGCTCGTCATTGAGCTTGCCGTCGGCTTCTATATCCTCGATTTGGTCGTTTACGCGGTATATACGCAGAGAGCCCGTATTCAGGCCTACGAGTACACGGTCGCCTGATAGTGTCAGTGTCAGTGTCAGCAAGCGCCGCTAAAACCACGGTGATAATCCATCATACCATAGGCAAGGATGGACTCGATCTTGGACTTGTCGCGCTGCTTGAGCTCGACGATCGGTCGGGCGGTGAATGCAGAGAGCATGGTGACTGTTATTCCGACTGTTGTTTCATTAGGCCGTGGTGCTGTCGCTATGCTGCGACTGCTGTTGCACGCCCTGAAAGCTCCATGTGTGGTGCCGGAGGTTTGCGCCTGGAGCTCGGCGGATCATCGTCATTGCCGCGGAAGCTTTGGCCAGGGTCCAGCCAGCACACACACGTGCATCCACATCATTCTTTGGACGTACACGTGTATCGATAATCAAGTCGATGCTGCACCGGCTTCTGCGAGCATATGCAACTAAGAGAGATCAGACGCTTTGTATTTGGATTCTATCTAATCTATCTAAGGTGCTCTGCCCGGTTTATAGGCACAATCGAGCGAGAAACAGAATGAGAGTGGGTGGTGCTGGTTGAGCGAGTGTGGGTAAAACTTCAAGTATGAGGTGGAATACAGGCTGAGGGGTTTCTTGCAATTTCTTATCCACGGTCATCCATACGTACATTCTGAACACGACCATCGCTCCCTCATTTTTCACACCTGATAACACACCACTCGAGTGGACTCCGTTCGACATGTCAGGGCCATCCAGCACCGCCTCCCTCACACCCTAAAGCGAGTGTAAAAACAGGTCCCGGGCGCAAGCGCCACACAGGATCAACTCCAGCGGCGTTTGAAAATAAACGCTAAAACCAACCCTTCATCCAGAGGGACGAGGATTCTTCCACCCGTACACAAACACAAAAATGTCGGCTTTCAACGTCGACACACTTTCCATCTCCCCCCCAACACGAGTGTCTCGAAAAAGCGGTTGGAAGGTAGGAAAATGGGAGGAAAGCACAACGCTTGTTACCAATCAGCACATCAACCTCTCCCTGTTCTCCCCCCAGCAACAGCCACAAAAGACGGGTGCGAGGCATACAAAACCAGAATTGGGCCGGTGAGTTGAACAGGAGAAGGAGAGGTGTGGCGAATGAGCGAGTCATATCCAACATATTGCCGGTTCGTGATCCACACACGTCGCTACCTTCATTGCGTCCTTGAGCAACAACATTATTAACACCATGAGGTCACCTGTGCAACGCGCCAAGCGGGCAAGCCACGGCAAGGAGCGATGCGGCGGCGATGCAACGTCAAGGTGTAGAATGAAGAGCAAGGGAAATAAATGGGTAGGAGGGTGGAACAGAGGATCAGGCGTAAGGGACCTCGGGAACAGACATACTCAAGGAGATATACACAAACCTCATCATTTGATGGGTAGACATCTGCAGGCAACCATACATCTCATCTCGAGAAAAAAGGAGAGGAGATAAGACATTGACAGAATGATTGCCTACAGAGCTTCGCTGTCAAACTTGTGCGATGAGGGGATATCGATCCAACACGCGCCCGCAAGAGAGAGCAATGACACAAGACAAATAAACACAGGAATAGTACATTGTGGTAGGGTGTAATTAAAGAAAAATGGCCAAAATGTAAAATAGAAACACCGACACATGAAAGCGGAGAAGCAAGCTTCATCAACGCGAGAACATGTGCCATTTTTCCTTTTTCAGAGAGCGTATTCGCATCATCATGAAGGAGGAAGAGAAAACTTCAAATGCAAGGTTCGGTCTGAGCAATTACGGCTCATCGCAGGTCGGTCAGGTTGCTGCTTGTCTAGGAGCAAGACCGGTCGTCGACCGGTTGACACAGAAGGCAAGCAAAAGGTCAGGTGGTCGGTGAGAGGCTTGCCATTATCGTGCGACAAATATGGATTTTAGATGAACGGATTCTGCTGCTGTTTTTCTTGCGGATATGGCGACTGGGCGTATTGATTCGAGAATGGGCCGGCGCGGTCATCGGCCGGTGAGGGATCGGCAAGCTGACCATGACTACTTACACGTAGATGGCCGGGTCTTGCAGAATCGGTCACTGCGCGTGCACCAACTTGGCCGACCTTCTCTGTTGCTGGCTGGATGCTGTCGTTGTGCTCAAAGGTAGAGAAGGGCCGAGGCGCAAGCGTATAAGGCGCTGCTTTGTTGACGTTGTAGTCGTTGGGCACGTATTGAGGCGGTGCCGTTGTAGGATAGTCGGCATTGGGCTTGGGCTCATGGTCATGGGCAGGGTCGATGATGTAGGGGTTGCGTCCGAGGCCTGGATCGTCGCGACGGAAGAGATGGATCGAAGCGTAAGCGAGACCGCCGATGGCGATGAAGAGCCATACGACGACTAGCGCCGTGGAAATGAGCGCTTCGGTTTGAATACCGCTCATCAACTTGTTGACAACACGGTCCACTGCTTCGGTGATCTCATCCTTTGCTTTGCCGTTCGGATCAGCAAGCAGCTCGCTGGCGGAGTCTGAATTGCCTTTCTCAGCGAGGGCACCAACAGAGAAAGTGTCATTTGCAACGCCAGGAAACTGGACATGTGCGTTCTCTGATACCCAAGTGAGGCCTTGTTGGAAGCTGGCAATCTTCAGTCCAATCAAGCAGTTGAGTACTTCCTTGATCGGGTCGTAAAGTACAGTGCCGCCGAATGTGTCATTTAGCGTGGTGCTCATTTGATCAACAAATGCATTGAGGGTATCGTTGACTGCAGTAGTGCTTGTGTTGACCCATCCGAAAATATCATCGTTGATGCTGTTGTCCAGTTCACCGATGGCGCCGTTTACACCATTCGACCATGACATGGATGCATTGCTGAGTGAAGAAACGACTTTCCCAGCAAAGTCGGCGACTTGATCCGTCAGTTCTGGGGTCTTGTCTTGAATAGCCTTCAGCAAGAGATATTGGCAGAAGCAGGAGACGAGGCCAGCGATACCTAGGGAAATGAGAAACATCATAGGGACGGAAGTGGCGTAGGCCCAGGCCCAGCGGATTACGGCTTGTCGTCGAGCTGAGCCGAAGCGCTTACCGAACCACAGGCCGATGCCGGAAGAGGTTGGACGGGACGCGAGATAAACGACGTCCATGCCTTGGTGGCCTTCTGCGAAGAGTGCAGTACGTTCCTGCATCATCCGGTACCGGCGCGTTTCCATCCAAGCCATGGGGACGCAAACAAGGATGGCTGCGACGATGAGCACACCGAGTGCAATCTTCCGTGCATCATAGGCCAAGTTGATGAGATCATCGAAGAACCCATTGATAGAATTGCCATCGGAACAGAAGGTAAGCGTCTCTTTCTGTGGCACTGGCAGGGATGATCGGTTGAACTCAAACGTGTCCATGCCCTTGATCAACTTTTTGACTTGTTCGAATGGCAGGCGGATGATGTTATCCGTAAAGTTCTGCACATCTTTGAAGGTGGGGATTGACTGATTGAGCTTCTGCAGACCCTCCGACATGTCGCGAGGCATCTCCAGCGACTTCAGCTTATTGATCTGTTCGTCCAGGTTGATAGTTGGCTTCTGGAATCCCGGGGTATCAAAGTTGAACTTGTCCATGATAGAGTTGATGCCGTCCGAGACGGACTTGACGGCGTCGCCCATGTCATCGGTGACCGAGTTGATGGTCTCGTTAAGTTGTTTGTTGACAGCTTCGCCTATTTCGACAGCAGCATGGAGACTGCCACTGACTGCAAGGGTAATCAGGCAGAGGTAGGTATTTGTCAGCATGTGAATGACGAAGAGAATAATCTCCTCGACACCCGTAACACTCATTTCGAGCATCTTCATAAGTCCACTGACTGCCTTTTCGACGCCGGAGGCAGTCATCTCGTTGACACCCTTGGCCATGTAGTGGGGCATTGAGGCCATGGAGCTGCCGATATTCTCGACTTGGTTGCAAGCACCGAGGGCTTCTCGACGGGCGGAAACGAGGCTTGAGTCGGTGCTTGCGATGGCGATTAATAGTCGCACAAGGATGAGGAGTAGTAGAATGGTCCATCGGTTGATCCATATCTGTGAGAGCCTAGCTCGAAGGCCGAGGTATGGTTTGAAGTTTGGTTTCTGGTTTATTGTAGGTCGTGGTGCATCTTGCGGTGGGTAGTAGTCTCGCATCTCATGACTATCGCCAGCGGACATAGATGGAGGCACAGGTGGGAAGGGTTGCTGTTGGTTCGCGGAGGAAGTCATCGCCAAGATGGATGACGGTGAAACGCGGTCTGGTCGGTGATTAGAATCGGAAGAGGTCCAGGAGCCCAAGAGGACGAGTAGGAAATATGATGTGGCGTTCAAGGCAAGTGTAGGCCAGCTAGACGACGAATATCTCGCTGAGATGGGTTGTGGTGTAGGAGAAATATTAGGCAGAAGTATTGAAACTGCGGACAATAGACAATAATGAAACAACCAAACGCTCCGTACAATGCAATAAAGGAAACTGGCAGTGAAGTAGCAGGTGAAGGAAAGGATGTGGGGGAGAAGTGCTGTGAATATCTACTTCACAATGCCAATGACTAGAACGAATGGGCTGCACGTACCGCGAGAAAGCGAGGACTAGTTGCAGGCTCCCGCAAGGGGTACCAATAGTACCTCGAGCAGAGGCCTGCACGACCTGATAGTTTCAGCAGTGCATACAAGATGGCGAGGCTCAAGTTAGAACAACGCGATTCCGGGTGTGGTGGAGGCCCGAATAGGCGCCCGTAGAAGTGGAGCAAGCCACTCCCGACCAGTCGTCTGCTTGTCAGCTGGCCGGGCTGGAGAAGGCCCCAGACAGGACACTAGGACAAACTAAATTGCCAGCGTCTGTTATTCTGGGTCGCTTCGATCTCGAGTGGATGTCGCGAATTGTCTGAGCGGGTGTCCTTTGTTCCACGGCTTGCGCTCATTGGCATGCGACCATGCGCAGAGACAGCTGGCAGGCAGATGGCACGACCTACGCAGCCTCGTGACGTCTGCGGCCGGTTGCACGGTGGGAATGATGTCGAGCGCAAGGGAACACGACCTCTGGACGTCGGTCGCTGGCAGAGGAGGTGCTCAAGGCGCTGGAGACGGGCGAGGCCCGCGGTTTTGTACTGCGCCGCTGTCATGCCCTGTTTTTCTGTGCCGACGTCATCCTGCAACACGCCACCACCAGCACCACCACCACCACAACAACAACAACAACAACAACAACAACATGATGCAGATCCACGTTTTCTAGAAAACTCAGCCCTACGGGATCGGGCATCTCAAAAATAGCCCGCATACCAAACCCAGGCGCCGTGATGCTTGACTGTGACGATGCCTGAACCGTGAGCGTCCTCGGTCGGGTGGCTGCGGCGTAGCGCTGTCGTGGGGAAGGCGCGGCCCAAGCTCAGTCGCTCCTGGCCAATCAAGGGGTTAGCGGCTGTTGAGCCTCAAACAGCTGCTCGCTTTCGTCCCAACTTCACCTCTTGCAGCTCTTCGTCCTCTGCTCGTCCTGCCGTGCTACATCTATCGCTCTTCGCCTGTTGCCAGCTCCCAACACCTCTACATCTTATCCATCCTGTTTGCACACTTGCCGAGGCCTCTGCACACGCCGCTCGGTTGTTGTCTCAGATGCAGTCAAGACCCAGCCATCGCTTCCTGGACGCACGACACCAACACTTGCTCGTGCATTGGTCGGGTATCCATTACATTGCTGAACCCTAGAGATAGAAATGCTTCCTCTTTTTTTACTATACAAACTCCACCGGTGTCCAAACACTGTAGACTTGTTTGACGGTCGACAACCTCCTTACGCACCTGGACAAGCGAGTCGCGTGTGGGCCGTGGGATGGGAGCCACTTGCTATCGTGTCAGATGTACTTTCTGTATCCTGGGAGCGTCTTTCCACCGACTCGACCTTGAATGCATGGCCTCCAATACGATGGGCATCCTTCTTTCCAATTGCTCTTCCTCCTAGTCCATCTTCTTCTTCATCAACTGATCGATTCCTTTCCGTCTCTTCCCAACTCCATCCGCTCGTAATCTCCTTTATAGCGCCGGTCGCCATCTACCATTCTTACATGAGTCCTCATTGACGTACGAGAGTGGTGAAGCAGGAAAGGCTCTTCTCAAATCCCGAAATCACCGCTTCTGACCTGTTCTCCCTGATCCTGCGCGCCATATCTGTTGGTTGCCCGTGCTTCGTGACTACAGCTTCACCTCGTCCCATCAAATGACGCTTTCACTCTTGCCGACTCACGACGCAATGCTCGCTTAGCCTCTTCGCGCCAACCTCATCCTGTACTTCTAGATTGCCGGTTCTGATCTCACTTCGCACACCTTCCATTTCTCTACAGTGCAGATTTTTCCAGTTTTGAATTGACCACGCACGTCACAGCTCGCGCAATAGACCGCTCGCTTTTCCACCGCAATCACCTCCTGTGAACGAGCGCTTAAACGGATGAATCTTAGACTGTCAATAATCACCGCCATAGCGACATCGTACCGCCATCCACTTGCGTCTACGCACCGCTCAATACACCGCTCGATTAGCAGGTGAACACGCACACGGCCCTTGTGACCGATATCGCAGGTTGACGCTGGCAGTACAATAGTCAAATCTTCATGGGCTTTGGCTGCTCTCTTCACCTTCTATTATCAACAGGCAGACTTTGAGGCACATATTATTCACACCAAACAACGTACAGTCTCACCATAGGCCACACTTCCGCTGCGACACCTCCTGCAGTCAATACCTCTTCGCTTACCTTATAAGCCCGGGGGACGAAACTTTGTGTGAGTGCATGAACATCAGCTTTCGGAGTCGTGGCGTATTCTTACTTTGAGACAGGTGAATTCCACAACTCAGGCACTTGGGTTCAAACATTGTCGCTCTTTGACGTGGCCCCCAATAGTCTCCAGTCCTCAGATTCGTAGGGTCCCGGTTTACAGGTATGTGGGCGAACTTGCGTTGCTTATCCACTCGGAGCCCCTCTATTCGATCGGAGGCTGTCGCGACTCATTTCGTCTTTGATTGGTGCTTTGGACATTTCGGAATCGTCCATGACCTTTACATGTTAGAGAAGCGAATATGCAGCACTTTTACGGTGTGGACGGTGACGCAGTTGCCATGGTTATAGCGCGCATCCGGTAAATCACTGCTAATTTCCTCAAGGTGCATCGTCACTCAGATCCACCGCTTCAGCACTTACCGATATCGGTTCGTGGCCGTGTCAATCCTCTCAAAAGTCGGCTAGAGTACATTTACCTCCACAACAGTACCTAGGCAGCCCAGTCAACGAACATAATTTGAAGATTTCACGTCGAGCTGAAAGCCTTTGAAGCACATATTACGAATTCGATTCCTCACCCAGGCTTCCTAGTTTCACTTCTCCAACACTGACTGATTATTAATCAATGTCTCCCTCCTTAGGCGATTGTATCAAGGCTGCGTTGGGTGAAGGAAGTCCTGTTGGCAATATCGATGACTCGCCTAGCGTCGAGCAAGTTCAGGGAGCCTCCCCAATTTCCATCCGCAGCGTGGATCATACTTTTAATGATGATGGGAGCATTAGCGTCGGCTCAAACGGCGATGGGACCGCAACCCTCAGCAGTCCCACCAGCCTAGATGCCCTCAACTTCAGCAGTCTGACAATCGTCGATCAGAGCCCCCGCGTCCGGAAGAACGATGAAGGGCGCTACAGTCATCCTGCTCAGCGTGGCTCGAAGTACAACAACGATGCCAACCACTATGGATCTCCTGGTCGTGACTTCCGAGGTAACTACCGCGTAGGAGCTTCTTACAGCGGTAGAGGGGGCGCTGGCGGGTTTCGCAACCCTCGCACTTGGGTTTCGCCAGATGTCCAAATCCAGCAGGAGTTCTTGATGGTCCGCAATTCGATGCGCCGTCTATTTAAGCACTCGGACGTTGCGAAGTGGAAGCTTAGCGACTATGTAGCTCATCGAGAGGCTATAGTCGCATCAAAGGCAAATGACGTGGCGCGTCAGGGTGAGTCAGAGGAAGAAGATGGCTACATCTCTGGAATCATCCCTCCAGAGACACAGGAGTTGCTGCGTCGGTGCGGTCTGCATGGCAACTTTGACGAGATCGGCAACTTTAGCCGTGTTCTCGGACTGCCGACTATTTGGTGCAAAGATTGGTTGAACGGGAAAGATGAGGTCTCTCCCTGGCCTACAACCGCTGAGATGAAGTGGGAGGGTGACGACCGCGCCAAGACTGGCGTCGGTCGCTTCCTTCCTCTTCCCCGCGAGCAAGGTCCTCCAGGTCTTCTATGGAACCAGTTGCCTGCCATCGAACAACATCCCATTGATCAAGTCTGCAAGATTCCTACCATGGAAGATGTCTACCTCCCTGTTGACTACCACATTGAAGAAGATCATGAGTACCTGTGGAGCAAGGGCCTGGAGCAAGCGATTGACGCTTTCTTGGCAACTTGACAAGACCTCTATCTGGGTAGCTTCCAAGCACCAAGATTTTACGGCTCTTCATCACGATCTGCAGGTCAGCTCAGTTTTGGATGACTTTCGGTTACGCGTCGATTTGGCTTGCGCCCCACTATCCATGTGACCATTAGCCACTACAACTGTCACCGACCGATTTGTGGCCAAGTCGATCGTCATCGTGGAGGGATTTGGGAAGAAATGCATTATATTTCATATGTCAGGCGTTTGGCGTTACTAGGAGTCACGATCGTCTTCTCCTTCTGCTCTTCAACCCACACGATACGAGAACCGACCCTGCCCCAGTAGTACACGGTACGCAGTCTACGAACCCAATACCCTACATTGCAACTTGCAAGATCTCACAGCATAGCTCCCTGACGGCGTCTCGTGGCAATTTTGCTCCACCAATTTGGCGGAGAAGTATTGGTGGAAAGCCCGCATCTGGTTTCTGTTCTTGGTCCGTGTTCTTTTTCTTTTTCCTCATGTCAGCATGGTTCCTACAATTAGTTTGTTTCTCAGTTCGAAACAAGATGCCTCCAACCCCGCCTTGCTTTGAGTCGTTTATACCCCCAACCCCCAGTCACTTCCATAGAAAATTCTAGCCCCTCAAGTCTTTCTGAAATTTCACCCATTTTCTATGGTGTCGTAGTTTGAAATCGACCTCTGAGGTTTCCTCAAATTTCGTCTCCACCCTCGGAAGCTGTCGACTTGACTCTTATTACTGCGGCCTGATGCCCAATGTCCAATGCCCAGTACCTTCGCACGCCCGCGATTGCCTAGAGCCACGATCAGGATATTCTCACCCAAAAGGCTCCGCTTTTCGTTCGCAAACCGACAGTTGAGTCTATGCGTTTGTGGATGGTCATCGCCAATTGCAAACGACATCGATTGCGGTCAGTCTTTGCCGCTTTAGACCGAACTCTGCAGCGGTGCTCCCGATGCGGCTTCTATGTGGGGATATCGGGTCCGTATAGGAGACTGAAATTTGACGCTTTGAACGTTGGAATATTCTCTAGGTTTTGCTTGAACTTGTCTGTTGAATGTACTCCGGGTATCCTTATGTAGTAATCTGTTGAGACAGCCGCTGGCTGCACTTTGGGCTCCCAAGTTGCCGATTTCATTATGCCCACTGGACTCTTCCCTAAAGATAGCTCTTATCTCCATGTCGTGCAGATAATGGGCTCCTTGTTCGAACAAGGAGGATTATGAGCCTGACGGCACTGTGATGATAACGACAGCTGTAGATAATGCGGCCGCCTTGGGATCAGACATTTCACTGGGGGTAGCTCTTGCTGATTATTCAGGGGAACCGCTTTCTCCCGACCGGGCTTTTTGTTTATGTCTGGGCTTCGAGGAAGAGGCGATAATTATAACGTAAGGAAGAACAAGGAGTCCTGGAAATGGCCAACGAGTGAATTTCTTAAAATCGAAATACAAAAAACAGAGCGAGAGGAATATGAACCCATGAAGACAGACATCCCACGGTTTTGTTCGTATCGTGCTCCCAATCAAGATTACATCGTCGCGCCACAAAGATAATATTTCTCCCCATCGGGTGCCTTACCGCGAGGCCACCATCATCCACTAACGCAAGGCGCTGACAATCACATCCCTTGACAACGCATCAGTCGGGTCATATGAGCGTCCAAACTTCGGATCGCAAGGTTAACCACCTTCCGCATACAGTTTGCGTGTCCAGAACTGCAACCTTAGCCACGGCATCGTCTTTTGGACTGGCATGCCTGAGGCGACCACTTTCCCATTCGAACCTTTGCCATCCTCCCAATCTTTAGTCATGTGCAGAATCCTGATACCCTCTCCATTCGGACAGCTAACTACATCCTCTCTACCGCTCCTCACATATCCACACCTCTCGTACAGCGCCACCCCACTCAGCGTAGCACCCATTTCCAGCCTCGTGAACCCCGCCGTCTCGCCCTCTTTACCTTCTCTGGCACGTGCCTCGCAGTACCGCATCATCATGGTTCCCAGTCCACGGCGCGCATACGAGGGAGAAGTAAAAATGGCGCGGATGCTTGCACGGTCACAGGCCGGATCGCGCTTCTCTGGCATACGGAGGGGCGAGGGCGCAGAGTCGCCGCCGTAAAGAGTTTTTCTAAAAGACCACCCTCCACATGCACATATGGTCTCGGGCTGTGCGACAGGATGGAGGATAAAGTACGTTCTTTGCAAGTTCTCAGTTCAGCTGCTTTGGTGGGGGTGATGGACGCCTTACTGGTCACGGATCAAAACGGAGTCGGGGCCGAAGAGGTAGCCTATTGAGCCGTCGAGCTCGGCTTGTGTGTAGTACCCTTTTCCTAGTGCTCGCAGCGAGTCTCCAATCATTTGCTGGAGGGAAGGTATGTCGGCTGGTGTTGCGATGCGGAAGGCGTATTCTTGGGTTGCTTCCTGGGCTTTTGCGTCTGCTATCGGGTCGTGCATTGTGTGGGAAGGTGGGTGAGTTGAATAGAATGCAAAGTTTCAGTTTGTATTGGTCAAAAAGATACGTTATCGATGCAATAGAAGCCTTTGGGATTCATACGTTATCCCAAGCAAACCGAGGCGGCCGTGTTCTTTTCGGACCTATTTATATGGACATGGGTTGCTATCGGTCGTCGTACCGGACTCAGCTTCCCCGACGGAAACCACATCGCTGACTTCTTATCATATCACACTCCAGCTTGGCCACCATCGTACAGAATGTGGCGTGGCATGCACATGTGATTGTAAGGATACCAAGAGATGTATCCGTGCCACGTCATAATTTGACATGTTACGACGTCATCGTGGACTGGTTGCTTGACGCTTCTTCACTGATGCTTCTCTAGGGCCAACAATTCCAGTCGTCTATCTAGGCATACTAAGGATATTACTTCAGAAGCTGCGCACTCCTTGTACACAGAGTCGCAAAGATGCCAACATCGGACAGGCAGACCAGAGAAAGAGAGAGAGAGAATAGAGATGGAAAGAGAACTAGCTCCTCAGTATTCTTGCCAATGAGAACGCCAGTTCCATGCGACGTAATCAACCTGATACATATTGGGGTTGAGGACGCGAGACCGAGTCAGCGAACGAGTACCCTGTAGCGACATGAGTCGCCTGCATGTCAAAACGGTCGCGGCTTTCATGCAAATTGTGTGGCATAATGGTGTCTTGATTTTTCTTTTTCTTTTTCTCGTGTTAGCCTGTATGTGGATATATATCTCAAATTGCGTGTTGAGTGCGGAAATTTTGATAATGCGGGTGTTGAATTGCCGGTTTGCCAGTTACTGTACGGTCGATGCCCTTCCCGCTGAACTGTTGGGGACCATGGAGCACCGCGTCTGAATCATTCAGTCTGGTTTTCCAACGTCGGGCCTGCATATGGGCTCAATATCAGGTGGCTGTTTGGAATACCCTTCGCTATTGGCTGATTCGCTAACGACGAGCTCGTAGATACAGTATCGCTTTGGCCCTCACAGTACCAGCACCAGTCCACATGTTCAAAGCTCTTGTTGCACACCGCATATTGATTATCGAAAGACAAGCAATGTTGCTCGCGTGGCTGATAGTCTCACATCGGAAAAATCGGCTGCGGTCTTACAAAGTGATCCCTGCCAATTACTCTACTTTGGATATTCTGCTTCCTTATGACATGCTTCCAAGATCCGCTGAGAAAGCGTCCAAGCTCGAAAACTACAACTACAAGTGGACCTCGGGAGTAGGGGGTCTGGCGAGTCAATGTCTCTGCTGAATAGGCGGACGTGCATGACCATCGTCTCCAGATTCATTGCTCTAATCATCGAATGCTGCTTTGCGCTAAGAATGGTCTATTGGCCTGCCGCATTTCGTCTGACTTTGTTTGCATCGTATGAGTTGGCTAGTATAGTAGCCTTTCTAACATGCAGACGGAGGTGGCGACCAACTGTTGTAGAAATCAACGTCAGAGGCTATGCGCCGCACAACGATGGGCCTGCAAAAGTCATGTTCGCTGTGTTTCGGCATGGTGATGGACTTGCTTTTCGCGCCACGTTTGGAGCTGAAACGCTTTAGAAGGTCAGGTGTCCGTAGCGTGAACTAAAATAGTCCGACGGGAAATAGCGGGATGACCCCCATCTTGTCGATCAGCCAGGAGAACGGTGTCCATAGTCGAAAGCTTGGCTGCGGCTTGATCGCGTGGTGAGGGACCGGTATAGTCTCTGAGATTGTTCACTTTGCTTTTTCGTTCGAGAAGTTTGATCGTCGTCATATTTCAGTCGAAAGCAAATGCGTTGCAGAGTCTAAGCAGCAACAGCCATCTCAGCCAGTCATCTGATCACTCCAAAACCACCGTTTTTTTTCGTTCCCTCAACTTCTCACACTGACAGCTCTAATTTCGTCGCCGGGACCAATGGTTTACGGACCAGTCGCAAACAAGCCGAGGCACAACAATGTGTTTGCGAGCTCACCGGGACCATCCTCGCGAGATGTTGCTCCGTTGTTGCAAGATCTACGGGGGTGCTGAAAAAAAGAAACATGCACTTGCATGAATGTGAAAGTAGCTCTCGGTAGTCGGGACGGGTCAAACGTCTAACTGGTTACCACTATGGGGTTGCACGGCGCCGAGGATCAACGCCAGGCTCGTCCTCTACCCACATCCACTCTTTTCGGAATCCTTGATAAACCCCACCGTCCTTGGCCGCGTTTGGAGGAGGATGTGTGACTGGGGCACTGATCCTTAGATTATTTCGATGTGGATTTGGCCAATCCAGACTCTTCCCGCTCAAGAGCTTCCTCGGCTTCCAGCTCCGTAGAGTCCGTTTTCGCTTTTTAGATGAGCGTATTGATGCCTTGGCAGATGTCTTGGGCTACGCCCCTCCCGAGTCTCTCCATGTTAGTCATGGGCTCTTTCAACCTGGCGGCATCGCTGGTGGATCAGTCTGGGAACATAAGAGGGCGGAGAGCCAGCATCAGTTGGAGACCATCAGCTACATTTTGATCTCTACAACCAACTTGGTTCCTACATTCGCTTTTGTCTACTTCAATTCTTCTGTACACTCGTTTCAACATCAAACCCCACTACAATCATCTTCTCTAGCAGGCCTAGCATATTCACCACCATGCATACCAAATCTATCCTCACCGCGGCCCTCGTTGGTCTTGCTACAACCTCCCCCATCGAGGTCCGTCAATTCGGTGGTCTCGGCAGTTTCGGCGGTCTCGGTAGTCTCGGTGGTGGCAGTGGTCTCGGAGGTCTCGTTGGTGGCGGTAGTAGCTCGAGCGAGTTCAGTCAAGGCGGATGCAGAGACATCCTCTTCGCCTTTGCTCGTGGCTCTACAGAGATTGGCAACATGGTATGTACGAAGCCAGACTTGTCAACGCATTAAATCTAACAACTTTAGGGAACTGTCATTGGGCCCCCCACCTCAGCCGGACTCAAGAAAGCGTTTGGCCAGGATGCTGTCGCCACTGAAGGTGTCGCCTACGCTGCCTCAGTGGGCACAAACGCCCTTCCCGGTGGCACTGATGCGCGGTCCAAGAAACTCTTCCAGGACACGCTCAACGCCATGGCCCAAAAGTGCCCCGATTCGATCATTGTAACTTCTGGCTACAGCCAAGGTGCCGCCGTTAACCACCGCGCCATTGAGGAGCTCGACCAGACTGTCCAGGACCGAATTGCCGGTGTTGTTCTGTACGGCGACACTCAGAAAGTCCAAGACAAAAGCCAAATTCCCAACTTTCCCAAGGACAAGGTCAAGATCATCTGTCAGCCTGGGGACGCCGTCTGCATGGGTACTCTGTTGGTTCTGCCTGCTCACTTGACCTACGGTGTCCGTGCCAACGAGGGAGTCGAGTTCCTGGTGTCCCAGATCAAGGGTGCGCAGACAAAGATCAAGGCTCGCAATGCAAAGCGCGAAGCTGAGAAGGCGGCCGCAATTGTGGCAGAGTCCGTTAAGCGTGTTGCTAAGACAATTGCGGCTTAGGCAGCAACAGACTGATGAATTGGTAGTGTTGACGGGAATCGGATGATTGCACTGTACATAAATATGGCTTTCGGTTACTTCCTTGATGGATTGCTTCGTCTTTATTTCTCCTTCTATTTCTTATACTTTTTGAATCAAATCTTTGGGCCCAATCGGACAAATTCTTCCATGTGATGATTGCATTGCCGTCGAAAGCTAAGGTGGAGGATGTGAAAGATACACTTTAAGAAATGCGAGAGTTACTGCTTTGGAAGCCCTTAGTATGATTACAACTCACTAATGGGTGTACGTAGAGTGTGTTGTCGAACGGTTTGGTGGATATTGACCGTTATCGATAAGCCACTTGGCATCATCCATGTACATCCAGTAGGTACTGCCCCGCCGTTACTGCCAAACAGCTTCATACGTACCTCGCAAGCAAAATGGTGCTGTGCCTCGTTACCTCAGTAATTCTTGTGTTGTCGCTTACACGGGCTTCTGGATTGGACGAATTCGTCATCCATGTTTGATTGTCACGTGTTCCTGTAAAGTGATCCATAGATAAGATCACCTGAGCATACTTCGCATCACCAGAAAGGACAGTCTAGAAATGAGCATTCGTTAGGACGACCAGAAACACTGAGCTAGCTGAGCACTGATAAGATGTAGCCGGTGGAACTGTCAGCATTTTCACCAACTCTAATCTCTTTCCACCACTTTCGGCTGCATGTTCGCACTGTACGACATGTCTCTTAGCCTTGTACACGTGTCCGGGACGATATGATGCGCCGGAGCAAGTAGGGAGTCCCCGGCGAGAGATGTGTGCCATTGAGGGTCGTTGTCTTTTGGCCACTCACATCGAGCCCCGTCACACCCTTACGCAAGAAACTAGAAACAGGCTCCAATGGCGTCGGCACTCGAAAGCTTGTTACCATATCGCGCAAGCCAGCGATACTACGACTCGGTTGGCTATAGGTGGATGACATAGTAGTTCGCAGCATGTCGCTCGTGGCCCACCATTCTAGCAGCAACCATACTGCACCTCACAGAGCACTCATCCAGACTCGCTACAGCAGTCAACGAAGCCACTCTACCGAATCGAACATACACACGCTAAGATGCCTTCTCCCCCACCATCCTCAGAAGAAGCGGCCCGCCGACAAGCCGAAGCGCGGGCGGCCGTCACCGCCTCGCTCACCAGCGTCGGCGCCTCAGTCGACAACGAGATGCGCACGCGGACCGCAGACCTGCACGCCAATTCGGCAGCCATAGCGAAACAGGAAAAGGAACTCGTGAAGCAGACGGCAGCGCTGGCTAGGCAGACGGCCGAGTGGGACAAGTTACTGCAGGGAGGCACCAAGAAGTTGAACGAGGTAGGAGACATGCAGAACTGGGCGGAGATGATTGAGCGGG
>Ga0265797_10005134_pt1 | contig 19361 bp, 17 predicted proteins | sample P2T30metagenome_FD_192433 | JGI IMG/M metagenome (GOLD analysis project Ga0265797, IMG submission 192433) | Plant litter microbial communities from East Loma Ridge, Irvine, California - P2 T30 | ecosystem: Environmental > Terrestrial > Plant litter > Unclassified | place: USA: California... | reverse complement strand
CTCCTTCCCACTCCCACCTGCTATCCTCCATCCTCCATCCTCCACCTCAATTCCACAGCCTACAAAACCGATACTTATTCCCACACAACCACCCCTGCTTCAACGTATCCAGCACCCAATAATGAAACGGCATATACACCGTACTCGCCCAGAACACTCCAAAGTAAATGCCTGAATTGATGTACGCCAGAAATTGCAAGAGCATGTTGCTAATTTGGCAGCCCACAGACCCGACAATACCTGATACATGCGCCGGAAAGACCAGCGCCGCAACGCCAACACTCGCTGATATCAAGACCGTGAGTGTCGTGGGCGTTAGGAACACTTGTCCAGTCGATTTCGTCTTCGTTGTCGCTGGCGTACTTGGTGTTTGTGGCTAGTCGGCGCGGTGGTATGCTGCTGTTCGACGCATTGTTGTTGTTGTCTTTGTAGTAGCTTGAGTGAGACGATGCCGAGTTGCGAAGGTTGCGTGTCGAGGATGAAGTTGTTGTTCTGTGGACGTTCGACATGCAGAGAAGATGGTGGCTTTAATGTATTGGTGGAGTGTTTGCTGTTTGACCTGGAGTAGTGTTTGTTGTTTGTTTGTCTGTTTGTTTGCGTTTGGGACTGGAAGTGGAAGGTGCATTTTGGGTGAGGAACGCGCGGACAAAGGCCTCATATAGACAGTGCGAGACTTGAATGTCTGGGGACGTATGGTGGGTGGGGACGTGAAGGGTGCTGGACTTCACCGCAGGTAGGAGACTTAATGGAGGCGCTTGTGAAGGAAGGTGCGATCATGCGAAGTAGCAAATTATGGAGAACGGTGACCTCAGTGCAGCTTTACTGCAACAGGAGCCTAGAGAGCGTTCTTGTAAAGTGAAGGTCGTCGAAGAACCGCAAGTGCGTCAGCTTCATGGCGTGAGTGGTCGCAGGGTGGACTAGGTTGCGACAGCGATCGCATATCATTTACCCACTGCTAGACCTCTTCACTCTCCGCTTCACCTGTCCGATTTGCTCTGCTCCGTCACATTTTGCCTCTAGAAAACCTCGAGTCCGCGTACATGTCTTGCCTGCAATTTCCCCACATTTCCAGTTCTCAAGCACTTCCGAACCCACAACAGCCACCAAATCATAGTAGCGGGCCAACATCAACACACAGCCATGGCGACCGTCGCAAATTACAGCCGTCTTCCCATGAAAGCTCCCGCACCGAAACGACCGCAACCGAGAAACTTACGCACAACGACGTGCACCTTCCTCGAGCCTCTTATGGAAGAGAGGTACCCAAAAGCTTCCAAGTTTCCGCACCCTAGAACCCCGGCTCCGTCGACCTTGCCAAAGACCAATGCCACCAAAGGGCGCCGAATTATGTTTTAGGACGCATCAATCCACTGAAAAGGAGAGCAAGTTTGACGTTGAACGTTGGTATTCCCGAACTCGACATGAAGGCGGTCAAGGGGTGGAAGAGGCGGTGTGGTCGCGACGAGGTGGAGAGCGAAGACGAGGGCTGGACCTGAAGAGAAGTGCTGCGCGTTGGAAAGCGTGCTTGGAGCAGTTGGCAAAGAAGAACAATTTGGTGGTGCTAGAGAGATCGGGTTGGACCCGTTAACTTCGTAGCATTGAGCTTCACTTGGTCTACTCTTTCAGTTCTGCAACGGCGAAATATCCCTTGTTCTCCACCACACCTCTGTCCTTGACCACTGCGGTGTACTTGACGACCCACTGCGGCTCCACGTCGCCCTTCAACCCGTCTTCGTTGCCTGCTCCAGCCAACACGCCTGAGCCATTGTCGCCAGCGCCTAGTATTTGCCTCAGTGTTCCTCGTGGGAGAATGTTCGTGCAGTCGTTGTGTGTGAGGAGCTCGATTTGCTGTTGTTTCGCATAGATAATGAGTGGCTTCGGTACCACGCAGCAGTCGCGCACGTTGATCTGGTTGACGCCCGGTTTGATCTTGGTCTGCTCGAGGAACTTGCTGAGTCGCGTGACGCCAAATTCTGCGATGCCCAGTCTTGACACTAGACCTTCCTCCTTCAGTTTCTCCAGACTTCGCCATGTCGTTATCATTGTCTCGATGTCCTCGGGCGGTACTTCGGCATCTGCGCATCCCCCGTCGTTGTCTGATGCGGACTGAGGTGCGGACGGTGGATCTTCGAAGTCGGAATCCTCATCGTCTGCATCGAACGATATGCCTGGAAAGCTCACGATGAGCAGGTCTATCGACGATGCAGCCAACTCCTTCAGCACCAGCTCAATTGCCTCTCTAGTCTGCGCGCATCGCCTATCTGCGGGTATGTTCGGGAGGTAGAACAGCTTGACTGTGATGTCGTATGACTCTCGAGGCTCGCTGAGGGGTGATGGCATATGTGTTGGTACGGAGAGGGCGGTGTCATTCTGTGTGGTCCATGATTTGTAGTTGGACTTTGGTGCTGACTCTTTGGCCGCCGCGGGAGTAGAGGAGGGCTGGTGGGCGGAGAAGTTCGCACGTAGAGAGGATGTGAGCTCAGTGTTTGACTTTTCGAAGAATGGTCGCCGAATCACTGAGGGTCCTCCTGACATGACATTGCTGGATTCGTTAATAGTTGGCTTCGAGAGAATAGCGATAGCCGTACGAGGTGGAGAGTATGAGCTTCATAGCGCTTGAGGGAGACTAATAGGTCGTGAGGAGTGGCTTGGTATCAATGTTCGTGTCTTATTTGCTCAAGAGTGGTGTGGATGTTGGAGAGGAGGATGTGACAGTGTGAAAGAAGATGTGATAGATTGTTTGTCAGCTAGTTTGGAGGAAACGCTTCGGAAGGAAGTCGCGGTCCGTACGAAGCAAACTGAAGTTACGTGAACTAGAATCGATAGATGCACCAAAAGATCAGAGTCGCAAACTGCTGTCTTCAATGTCATGCCTCTGTAACGGTTACATATTGTAGATAGCGGGGACGATGAGGCGCTTTGACATGCAGGTGCAGCAGGCCAAACTCGCGGGGTGAGTGACCGCCGACCGACATAATCTCAAAAGGCCACACCAACACCTCTTCTCCCCAGCCATCATGACGATAAAGTGAGCAACCATTCGCAGTACCAGTGTAGATTGCATGAGAGTACTAACCAATGCAGATACCTCATTCTGCTCTCGCGGCAGGGCAAAGTGGTTGGTGCCTCACCCTGGATACTAATTGCTATTGCTGAAGCTCGCAGCGCCTAGCCAAGTGGTTCACCACTCTCGCACCTAAAGATAAGGCCAAGATCGTCAAAGACGTCTCGCAGCTCGTCCTCGCCCGCCGCACGCGCATGTGCAACTTCTTGGAATATAAGGGTGGGTGGATCCAGCAGGGGTGGCCCTTCGCTAGGCTCACAATTTCGCAGACACAAAGATTGTGTATCGCCGATATGCCTCGCTCTTCTTCATCGCTGGCTGCGACTCCACAGACAATGAGCTGATCACACTCGAAATTGTCCATCGTTACGTCGAGCAGATGGACAAGTACTACGGCAACGTCTGCGAGCTCGACATCATCTTCAACTTCCAGAAGGCCTACTTCATCCTCGATGAGCTGCTGTTGGCAGGCGAGATGCAGGAAAGCAGCAAGAAGAACGTGCTTAGGTGCATAGGCCAGCAGGACAGTCTCGAGGACATGGAGGTGAGTGAAGACTGAAGAGCTTCGCCAGCCACTGTTACGTTCACGCACTCCATGGCTGACGCGCACCGCCTGCTCAGGCCGAGGACGACATCGTTACCAAGATCATGTAATATACATGCACGAAGCGTATATCTCATATCTTGCGCCCTCCCTCGCCGCTCATCACGACCCATGCGCACCATTGTCGAGACATTCCGCTGACTGAGCCTTGTCCGGCGCACAGGATGCAGATGACTTCCAAGGTCGCCTTCGAGAGAGTGGCATTATCTGAGATGGAATGGATCAGGGTCATACCGAGCATCTCGAGGCGTCACGGAGTTGGAACAGGTCGGCATTGGGTATACCACATTTCACGCCTCTCGAGGCATGCACGCTGAACACTTTTCAAAGGACAGGCGTCAAATACGGAGCAGGATCATACGAGTAGCGTGGCAGGGCCACTGGAGAACGCACTATCTGCCATCTTGCCATGCAGCGCAGATGGCGATGGCTGTACTCTACTTACTACCTACCAATCTTCATCTCAGCTGGCGAGCACTGTTCCCAGCTAGGTTTGGCACAAGCGGTCTTTCAGACTCGAACGTGATCTCAATATCATGCATCGAGACTCCACCCTTGACTTCTCTCCGGCGCTTTCTTTTCGTTCTGTTGCTGTTAACGTGTTCCACCATCTAGGAAGAGATCCTGTTCAGGCACACATCATCGCACACAACGTGACAGCAGACGGTTCGGATCAGTCATTGATCCTTCTTCAGGACCTCATCATGCATATACAAATTGATTGCTGCCGAACTACTTCGTGGTTCATTGCCAGGCAGCCTGCACTGTCCCTCATGTCACATATGACGTCCCACACCCATCACACTTACTCCACATGTCGCATACAACTAACAATCAGGCTGACACCATTCAGCCATCGCGAACTACCCATTCGGTCTCGTCGTCCCACGTCGTTGGTCGAAGTGGTCACAGAGCCGTCTCTTGACTCATCCAATCAGGCTGTCGCATCCGTGGCATGCCGTTGGCTTAGCTCGGCGCACCGCCAAGGCAGCTCACCCTCTCCGCAGCGAAGCCGACTTACAACACAGCGTCAGGACACCTCACACCACCACAACAGCATTACCATCTTCATGTCCCTTGCCTGCTAGACCGCTGTCTGGCCGTGCAACTGTATTCATCCCTCTTTGCAGCCAGCCTAGAGTTGTGTATAACGTTGTATCGGTTCGCGCAGGCCACCCCCCCTCACGAAACAAAGAACAGCGACAGCCAGCAGCACCGGCTTGCTGACTTTGATATTGCATCTGCTTATAGCGCTTGCGATAAGCAGATACAAGGTATTTAAAGCGAAACAGCTCGAGTCCGGCGCGATGAAGGTGCGTACAAGTTGCGATGAGCACAGCAGTGATGATGTAGCTGACTGCGGGCTTAGTACCTAGATTTGTGCGCCCTCCACGAGGTCAACGTGGCCCTCAACTTCGACACACAAGACACCGCGATCATCGGTGGATGCGACCTCTGGACTGTGAAAGCAGCCGGAAGCGACAAGAAACTATACAAGCGCATCGAGAAGACGCTCGAGGAGCGGCACAAGGACCTGCTGGAATTCGTCGCAGAGCACTCCGCGCAGTCTGCAGCACAATTCGTAGACCAGCTTGAGATAGCTCGCGACACACCATTTGGCAGCTTCAACGATGCTTCGGCTCGCCATACGTTCGCCTACCTCATCGCAACCTTAAACGCAACACACATCGACTACGACTTCGCCAACACTCTCAATCCGGACGAATTCCGCTGCGAAACACAACACAGCTTCATGCACCGCATCGACCAGACAATGTACTACCTGCGCCCGCAAGTCTATTCCGCGGGGCTACCCATCGGCGCCGTCACACCTCTCGGCTCACCAATATGGAGTCCCCGCTCATGGCACCTCATAGACAGCGAGATGGAGATGTCCTCGTGTGAATACTACGCCTGGGAGCCATCGGACGATCCCTTCGCGGATGACGGCGCAATCTGGAGCCACCACTTCTTCCTCTACAACAAGGACCGCAAGCGCGTGTGCTACTTCTACCTGCGCGGGGTATCCGCACTCTCAAACAGTCCCAGCGTCGCCATGTCGCTCATGTCCAAGTTCAAGCAGTCCAAATTCGAATCCTGCCAGAACGCGGGGTCTAGAAAGCGCGCGGAGTACTGGCTAGGCGACCGCGCAAAGAAAGGGCTCGAGGCTTATGGCGATAGCGATGAGCTGGACAATATGGTCATCGATCATCCAGGCGATGTGGTGGACGCGGATCAGAATTTCTGGGTGGCGCCGCGCGAGATGAGCACCGAGATTGACTATTACGAGAGTGAGGGCGATAGTGATGTGGAGGTTCTTGTTGCGAGGGAGAGAGGGAAGAGTAGGATTAGGACGATGAGCGAGGGTGTTATGGACCGCATGGAGATCTGAGGTATCCTGCACGCCACACCAACGCACCAGGAGCGGGCAATTTTCGTTATATATGGGCATAAGCGGCGTTCGGGTCTGGTTTCACTGTTCGAATTTCCTTACCGGCTCTCGGGCTTGAGCATGACGGCCATGACGGGGCGTTAAGGTCGGTGGGAGCGACTCACGTCTTTGTCTTTGCGGCTGCGCTCGAGATACCCTTTTCCTTATGTTGTACTCGTTACTTTTCGCGAGTGGTTATGAAGCGTCGGGTAGGAGGATGAGATGATGTGATGAGATGGGTCTGATGATGGCGTTCATGGGGCGTCATGTTCGATGTGAATGAGATACGTTATGTTTGTGCAAGTTCCGACTTTGATTGCACATGTGTCTTGCTCGATTAAGCGGCGTCGGTGGCCAATCTCACGTATATAAATTGCGATCTCGCTTCCAAGTTCAAGCCATCTTCATCTCTCTCCTGTTCCAAATTCAGAAAACTCGTCGGCCAAAACTTCATGTTCCGGAGGCCAAACATGTGAAATCAAGATCCAATTCCTACCCACTCGAAAGAACCAGTCGGTCCAGTCCAGAATCGAAAAACGGAAGACGCAATACTCATGCCCTGTCTTTCGCGCGACCAGTCTCCTACTCCTATATCAAGTCACCATCTTCTCCTTCTTTGTTTCAGAATCGAAAGTCACTCTGCAGTGTCGTATGTTCATAAATGAATCGACGTGGCCTTGTATGTCCTCGAAGGTATCTGGTCGCGCCTTGCTATGTCGAACAAAAGTCCCGGTCCTCAAGCTCATGGAGAGGACCGCTTCTGACCTCAAGACCATCAAAAGTACATGCTCTGTCCTGAATATTAATCATACGCATTACATGTTGCTGTATCGTGCGTCTGAAAGAAAATCGAAAGAAAGCTATGACCGGAAATCTTCCTGTGCGGTTTATATGTGCCCTTAAAGCTGCAAAACGCGGTCTATGTCTTTTCTCGAAAGCTTTGCTTTGTGCGAACGCTGGAGATTGGAGACTTGCACTCGACGCCTAGAACTCAATTAAGATCACAGGCACGTTACTCTCTGGGAGGTCGAGGATATGTAAAACCCATTCTTGCGCTTCGCCTCCCTTCCCAAGACCAGCTTCTCTTTTCTGAAACACTAAAAAATGAGTGCTCTCTTTTCATGTCTGGAACAGCAACTAAAGACTCTCTCATGTCCAGAGATTTGCTGCGCTACCAAAAACGGCGACGGAAGTGTTCACGGACTAGCTTTCCACACTGCACATTCAAAACTTCTGGTTCATGGCCAGTGTCTTTTCCGAATCTGAAAGGATCATTAACATCACTACATCGTGTCCGACCTCGCTAGGGTGATGTGAAAAGCGACACTCGAAAGACCAACCTGGCCCAACCATCATCGGGAGACCTTATTGCGATGGCAGCCAACTAGTGGTCGAAAACCGATCGTCTCACGACCATGTCCTGTCTGCGCAGCGAATTCCTGTCCAAGGCATTTAGTGTGAGCACAAGTTAGAGTTACACGAAACTTACCTTGCCCTCAGCCTCCAGACCTTCATATTAAACGTTCAATTATTGGGGTTTCCGAAAAGAGACAGAGGGTCAAGGCATGATCGAAAAGCCGCCGACGCGTTCATCATGCGTCGAAGTGGAGAGGACTCTTGCCGCGACCGAAAAATGGTAACTGAGGATCTAATGAGTGTTCTGAAGTGTAACACTTTACACTGAACTTACGAATATGATACCTATGTGTTGTGAAATTGAAACCTCAAGCTATATGTTCCTGGCTGGGAATCGCTTAACAGACAAAACATTGCCGTCTAGTAAAGCACTACTACCAAACCTCTCGATACATTCCAGCTCTAATTTTCGCGAACAGAAAATATAAATCTGCATAATGTACTTTCAAAGTCGTCTGCCGCAACGAACTATGCTTTAGACCTTTCATGTGCTCTGGCACATAACATCCGTTTCTCTTTTCTCTCTCCATCATTCAAAAACAAAAGTAGTCCTGTTCCATGTCCTAGTAAACGATGAAAAGCTCGAACATGTCCAGAGACTTGCTGCGCTACTATAAACTACTCCAAGCGTTACCATGAACTCAGTATCTTGCCTGCTGCTATACGTCTAGCAAGATTCTGCGCGTCTCTGAACCTCACTCTCGGACGCCTGGTGTTCAGCGACCCTGGATACGTGCAGCCTATGTTCGAAAGATTTTTTGTAGCAACTGACGCTGGGAAGATTCCAGAGTGATGACAGGTGACTGAATAGCAGCTTGGAAAGAATTCCGAGACAACATATAGCGTCGATGCTGAGCAGGGATCGTTAAAACGATTGGGCGTTTATCGAGCTTGATACAAGGAGTGTATATATATATTTCAACGTCCTGGCATCATTGTCCTCCCCAGCACGCTTCAATATCTTCGAAATCCAAAAGCTCTATCGCGACGCTGATGTGGAGTGCGCTGGTCTCGCGTCCAAAAGAACCCCAGCAAGCACGTCATGTCTTTTCCCGAGACGAAAGTGTGTTATCAAAAGCTTGTGATGAGTGTTGGTTGTACAAAAAGGGATTATTGAAGCACTCGTGGTGCGAGGAGAAGCCCGTTCGCCTTTCTATCAAATAAAGAACAAATACCGGCAATAATCCTAGACCCTCTCCTTTCGATGCATGAACGTGTCATTTGGAAGAAAGATAGACTGCGGCCCCATAAGTTCCTGGCTAGGAAACGCTTTCCACATCACTCATGAAGAAGTAACTGAAAAAGGAAATCCGAAACAACATATGTGGGTGCCTAAGATGACGTTGCCATTGCTACATGTTCCGCGAAAAAGATAAAAGTGGCAGACGAAAGTACGTGAAAGATGCAAATGCCCAGAAAATCAGGCAGAAGAGTCGATTATTCGTCAAAACCACCCCGCCGCATCCTATGTTGTCCCATGCCCACAATACTTCAGCCTTTCCACGGAGATATTGACGCTATATGTCAAATGCTGTATATATTCATTCGGCTTATCCCAATTGCTTCGGCATACATACAAGCCTTCCCTTCGCAAGAATGGTATTGAGATCCAATTCTACCTGCCTCTTATTCGAAAAGCGAAGACACGAATGAACATGACATCATGTTAAACAAAACAACATCGATCCAACCGTGCTCACATCCCTCTCTCTAATAGACATCCTACGAGTTTCTCCACATGACCCTCCCTCACACCCGAAGTCAACAATCCCACCCCCCATCCACCCCCACCACACCCCCCGTAACAAACCCCGCCCCATCTCCCAACAAAAACACCACAACCTCAGCACACTCCGCTGCCGTCCCCCCTCTCCCCAGCGCCACACTCTCAATCGCAGCCTTCCTCTTCGCCGCACTCCCAGACCCCGACGCGTCCTGGTATTCCGTGCTCAGGCCCTGCATTGGCGTCTCGATGTAGCCCGGACACACGGCGTTGACGCGTATACCGCGGGGTCCGACTTCTTTTGCGGCGCTGCGTGTTAGGCCTATGACGCCGTGTTTGGAGGCGGTGTACGCGGCGTTGTAGGCCTGGGAATAGGTGTTAGTTTCGTTCCACAGGCTTCCATGCGTTTCAATGCGTGTTAGGAACTTTCATACCATGCCCCTAACACCCGCAATACTACTCGCATTAACCACACTCCCCCTCCCCTTCCCCCCTCCCTCACACGCCAACATAGCCCTCAGCTCATATTTCAAACACACCATCACACCCCTCAAATTAACACCAAGCACATACTCCCACTCCTCGAGATCCAAATCCACAACGCCTTTACTCCCAATCCCTCTCCCAATCACGCCCGCCATATTGACTGCGCCGTCGAGGCGTCCATGCGCACTCACAATCGTATCGATCCATTTCTCGACTTCGGTCTCGTTGCGCACGTCTAGCGCGGTGAGAAGGATTGAGACGCTGGGGTATGTCTGGCGGATGGACTGGGAGGCGGATTCGAGGGAGGGGAAGTTGAGGTCCGAGAGGCAGAGGGTGGCGGAGTGCGAGGCGAGGAGGTGGGCTGTTGCGAGGCCGATGCCGGATGCAGCGCCGGTTATGGCGATGACGCGGCCGGAGAGGGAGGACATGGTGTTTGAGGGATGGAGAAAGAGGGGGGAGGAGAAGGGTGGGACGGACATGATTGTTATACATCGTGTCGTGCAGTCGACCTTCCGGATATGCTATTCCGCACATGATTCCGGGTACTGTGCGGGGTAGAAACGCCTGATGAATTGCGGTTCGGTATGGAAGATGCGTTGGCAATGTAAGTGTGCGCTTTGGGATGAGTGGTGGTGTTGCAGGAGACATGTTGTTGTTGTTGTGTGTCGAGGGGTGTGACTTCGGTGGGGATGCAGACGACATGGGAAGAAATGGTTCTGCGCACTAAAATGTGCACAGCGAGAATTCCAAAACAATGTCAAGAGATGAAAAAAGAAGAAGAAGAAGATTAATCAGTGTATCATTCCATTCGAAGAGATGCATGAACCCACACCGGTATCAATATCAGTATCAGTATCAGTATCATGCGCCTACCCAATATGCACATAATCATGCACTTATCATTTTGTCCCCATCCCACCCATAAACTCCAAGCTCATAAGCAAAAAGAAGAAGAAGAAGAAGAATGTGAAGAAAAGGCATAATGGGAATACTCTCGTATCCGATCATGCCTGTCTCCGATCGCCTGGTGTCCATGATATCAAGTCGGGTCATGGGAAGCTGGTCATGGTTTCTGGTCTCTGAGCGTCGGCGGGAGATGGTGTTAGGAGAGCCATGTCCTCTGCCTATAGAGGGATCTTCTCGGCTGTGAACTCCCACAGCATTTTGACCAGCGAGTCGGGGAGGGTGTAGAGGTCGACGTGGAACTCGCCGTCTGTTGTCTCGTTAGCCATGCATTCGAAGATATCCCTTCCCCTTCTCTTGCCCCAGGAAAACTCACTCTCAACATCGTTCTTGGTGTACGTGTCGCTCGTCTTGTTGTCATGCACCATCGTAACCACATGCAGCAAGTCGTCCTCGCCCAGCTTTTGCAGCCCATCCGCCAACTTCTCCATGTCCACGTTCTTGTCGCGCTTGCTCTTCTTCTTAGCCGCGTCCTTGCCGCGCACGCCGTTTGCGTCAGCGGCGCCGGATTCCGCGAGGAGAGCGACGAGCTCGGGCTTGGGGTTCTTGAAGGTCTGTAGAACATTCGTTAGTCGCGTTCGGTATCCATAATCTCGTCCTTCGTTCGGTAGATATAGATGGGGGTACTCACAACCTGATGCTTCGCCTCATACCGCTCACTCTGAAAGTTCAAGTCATGCGCAAGCGTCATATCCCCGCCCTTGAACGCACTCGTAAGCACAATCGTCATATCGAACTCGCCCCACCCCTTCTCGTTGATCCGGAACGGCGCGCCCTTGATCACCTGCTTCGGCCGCTCAAACGACGGGTGCAGGTTGTACGTCGCCTTCTCGAAGACGGACGCGTTGACGTGCTCGCCGTGCTCGTCGAGCAGCCAGATCTCGATGCTCCACGTTCGCATCGGGTAGCCCTCCATGGGGGAGGGTTCCGAGCTGTGGTGCGTGTTAGCGGTCTTGCGTGCGGAATGTGTGCGGTTGGGGGCAAGCGTACGTGGGCTTCTGGTGGGTGATGAGCTTGACCCATCGCTTGATCTGCGCGACTGTTAGTATGGCTGTGCGGCGCAAAGGTGATGGTGTGGACTTGCGTCGGGCATTTTGCTTGTTGGTGGGGATGTGTCGCCGGTGGGGAGGGAGAGGTGATGATTGGGGGTTTGAGGTCGCTTGAAGAGAGGTGCTGGGCGGTGTTTGGGTGCAGAAGCGCGCTCAGTAAAGTAAAGTAAAGTTGTGGCTGGTCGCGAGCGCGGCTGCACGTCGCGGGGAGCTTTGTCCTTGGCGCAAACGATCAAGCTTCACCACCACCTGCACGCGCGGGACAGCTGCCTGCTGCAGGGTCTAGTCATGGTGACCCATTGTTTCACGGCATGTCTAGGTGAAGTCATATTGTATGACAGGTAAGAGAAGACAATCATTGGGGAAGCCGTTCTTGGGCGATTTTTGTTGCTATCTAGTATGTGCAGGGTATGGGAAGCGCTCTATGGCCGTGATATGATGCCCGTCGTCCCAAATGTCGACGCTTGTTCCGTCATGCGTGCATGTCATGAACGTCCTTCCGTCCTTCGTCCATCGTCAAACCAATTCCAACAACAACGGTTCCAGTCTACTGCTCCGACTTGCCGAACAGCGCTTCATTCTCCTGCTGGGCCTTGATGAAGGCCTCCTTGAAGCCGTTGGCGTCTGTGATGTACTGTTAGACTACAATCTTGGTGTTTAGCAATGCTGTGCTTACTCTCGCTGTTGGCAAAGCGGATGGCCAGAGTCTGAGCCTCGGGCTCGCCCTCGCTGACATCGGCAGCCGCGTTCCACACCCAGCTGCGGTCGCTGCCAACGTTGGGCGACAGCTTCATGTCGGGGACGACTATTGCAATCTCAGTATGCATCCCACAGCCAATGTACCATGTATCATACCGTAGTGATTAGCGCAGACCTTGAGCGTCTTGTCGCGGCGCATGACCAGACGGGTCTTGCCGTTCTCCTTGTGCTTCAGTAACCGGACGTCGCCCGTGCCCCGCTCCTTCCACTCCCGCGACTCGCGATCGAACTTGAACAGCTTGGCGCGCATCTTGAACGTCTGCTCCTCGAGCTCCTCGTTGGTCTTGGTGTCGACCTTCTCCGTCAGGTGCACCACGGGCGCGAAGTCGACGTCGGGCTCCTGCTGCTCGGGGTCGTCCTCCTACGACACGTCAGTATACTGCCAGCAATCTGTATGCGCCCGCACGTACAGGCTCGGCCTTCTTTGTGGCGCCCGAGGGCTCGTCGGCGTCGTCGACCTCCTCCTTCTTGACCTTGGCCGGACCGCCACCAAACATGGAGAAGACGTTGTCCTTTGCGGCTGTCGCGGCCTCGGTCACCTTCTCCGTGATGGGCTTGTCATCTGTGCTCGCGCTCGCAGTCGAGGTAGTGTCGGGCTTGTTGGCGGCGATGCCGGTGGTGACCTTGTCGGTCTCGTCCTTGACGAGCGTCGCGGAAGGGTTGGCGAACTGGTCCGCCGCGGGGTCTGGTTTGGCAGCTTCGGACATGGTGCAGGTCGAAAGCAATGTGTGTGATTGGGTTCAAGAGTGAGCGGGCTGACTCGAAAAAATGTGGTCGAGGTGTCAGGTGTCACGGTGTTGTTGATGTTGTCTACGCTGCACACCTAGGATTTTGGCTCGGAAGCTGCAATAGAGGGGCACACGGGTTTTGTCCATGCCTAATTCGTACTCGGTGCCTTGCGCTAGCACGTGCGTCACGTTCACTCGCCCCTCTCACACCGCTCTGATGACTGTCATTCACAAACGTAAAAATGAGGAAGTTAAAGGTACGAAACATTGGTATTTATGCAAATGAAATTGCTACGCACGCCCTACTTGGTGTCCCGATACGAGCTCCTGGTATAGACATGATTTACACCAACCAACCGAACGCCATATCGTTAACCTAGTGTTATTCTCAAGTGTTGCCAGCTGAAGATCCTACTCTTGACCCGGGTATAAGTCCTCAGCCCAACTCCCGAAAATACAATATTCCATAAATGTCAGCCCGGAAACGCCGCCGCCCATGGTCGAACGAAACCAAAGGAAATTCTTCCACATGCGCCTTCCTACAGTCATTGCTGGCCTCGCACCTTGGAGCAGGCCCAGCTCTCCTTATCCTCACGAGATACGCCTGTCGCTTTCTCTACCTTGCATCGCACACGCAGTGCGTTCTCCCTGGCCCTCAGCATTGTTGACGACCTTCGAACTGGCGCAGTGGCTTTCTGCACGCTACTCCATGCTGCTTCTGGGACCTCGTTGACCGTGGCGTGCAGAACACGACCTACGCTATCCGTGACGGTATTACCGCCAGACTGGAGCAACTGGCTCATAGCTCGCAGTTGCCCACCCCATATCTGGAGAGCAAAGTCGACATCGACTGCTGATAGCATGTCTTGTATTCTGGTAGACGACACGTTCAGGCGGTGCTGCGTCTCCACGACTCTCTGCATGGCTGTGTCGAAGTATTGAGCGAGAGTCGACTTGTTCTGTCCGAGTGTGATTTCGAAGGATTGCTGGAGAAGAGGTTTCGAATAGCTTGCGATACTGACGTTGAAAGTTCCGAACGGCTCTTGTTTCTCGAGATCGACAATGTACACTCCGCTGATGGTTCGGTTGAAGCGCACTGGAATGGGCTGAGAGCCGCGTGTGACCTTGATCTGGAGTTGTGGCTTCTTGCGAGCGTTCAGGATGTCCTTGTGAGGCACGAGCGTGAATTGCTGGCTGGTAGTTGTTTCGATCGTGAAAGGTACGACCTTTGGACCCTTCTTCTTGTCTGCCTTCTTCGCCTTCGGTTGCTTCGGGACCACGCTGAGGCCGCTAGAGGCAGATGTGATGGCAGGAGGTGCAACCGTGGACATCGAGGAGGTCGGGGTCGTCGAAGCGCTTGTGGAGGATGACTCGTAGGAGGCAGCCACCACGGCGGAGCTTGCTTCAGTGCTGGGCGTCGTGAGGTTGGATAGCACGTTCGGCAGCGTGGAGCCCACAAGAGGTGCGTAGAAGTAGGATGAGATCATTCCTGTGAGCAACATCAAAAGCACCAGCATCCTCATCGGAGTAGGCTGTGTCCCCTGAAGCTTCTTCGTGCAAGTTGTCCACAGGTTACCGATCTTCGAAGCCCGCGGGTGCTTGTCAGTCGACCCTAGCATGCGAGGGCTGATCAGGGCAAGGTGGCGGTTGATCTGAGCGGGTTCCAGGACGCTGAACGTATAGTAGTCCATTGGATGAACCTCCTGCAGCTCGTAGTCGGCCTCTGAGTCGTCCCGGCCCTCAATACAGACACTCATGCTCCGTGGATCGTATGAGTCGACTCCGTAGCCGTATTGCTTAGCTGAGATCATGTCGATGTACGGAATTTTCTCGCGGTCGAAAACTTCACGACAAGCGGCGTACTCTCGTGCGTCAATAATCCTGCGAGGAATCGAAGGGTGGCAGAAGATCACAAGGTCAGGCTGAGCCTCCGAAACGGACTGAACGGCAGAGCCAAAAGTGAGTTCTTTGCCATCCTCAAGCGTCATCGCGATGGAGGTTGGTTCACCCGCCTTAGACAAGGTCTTGATGTCGTCACAGTGGTATACGTGTATTACGGGGCTATAGGGCTGCAGGCGGCCTTGTATCATGACCGATCGTGATGTGCTCTGGCCGGCAGTGAGTGCAGCGCAAATCTTGGAGGAGACTACCTCTTCCTCTCCCGGGCTGATGGGCCCAACATACAGTATCCTGTAGGAGTCTGGGGTGGAAATAGACTGCTGTGACAAGGCTGCTTTGATCACAAGCCGTACCTGTGAGCGACCATACACTTTCAGAACATCGAAGAAGTAGCCGTTCTCGTCTGGAACGCTTCGATAAACTGTGCTACCTTGGATCAGGCCTGGATCTTCACCTGGTCGCTCATCCAGCCGGAAGTTTTGCGCGTCTCCAAGGTATCCTGCGTAGCCTGGCACCTCGGTGAGCGTACTGTCGCCAGCGCTGTGTGTACATTGTGAGTCGTGGTGCTGCTCTGATTCTCCAGCATGAGAAGGTTGCATGCTGTGCTGCATTTCTTGGTCTTGGTGTGGATAGTCGACGCCGTCATCGTCATCGCTGAAATCGGAGGCATCGTCGGTGGTGGACGCTATTGACTCTGTGTGAGCCTCGTCGTCTGACGTCTCGAGCAAGCTATCTCCCAAGAACTCGAAGGTGCTTTCGTCCAGCGCGCTGCCGGCCTCCTCAGGTTGACGGCGAGATGTAGACCGCATGATGAGCTCGTCGAGGTCGAGCGTTGAGAGTGAGTGGTTGACCTGTACGGGCGGATACTTGAGGTCTGGAGATGAGGTAGCGCTGCTGCTGGAAGGCATGTCAGTGAGTCGCCATAGGAGATGCCCAAGTAACGAGAGTGAAACAGTCAAGGTGCTGTACAGCGGGGGAAAGGGTGCGGAGCGCTGTGCACGGGGTGATGTTGCCTTGCACTAGTCCGACCCAGCACCGCGAGTGGGAGCCTTGGTCAGAGATGATGCAAGCGGGGCCGATGGCTACGAATACGTACCGTTTCGGACGCCGTGAGTGAAATGTTGCCGCCCAAGTTGACGGAGTGGAGGGAGATATGTTCCCACTCTACAGCAAAACAAAGACCTGTCGTGGCGTGTGTACGTGCAACGAGCAAGATGCTGACTGGTGAGCTCACGCTCCAAATCAGGCAGTGAGGGGCTAGGGTACAATGGTCGCGCTGCCCCACGTCCTGCGGGCCGCGATTAGATAGCGGACCACAAGTCTACGAGCACGACAAACATCAAACGAGTGGTGTGAAAGTCAAGCGGCCGTTTCATGTTGTTCACTGCTATATAGAACATTCCTACATCATGCTTGCGAGGTTGCACAAGCGCCACAGCATTAGCTTGTGCGACTGTACTCTGTCGAATCTCAAGATACTCTCTGGTTGATGACCAGTAGTACATTGCACTAGTATATCGAGACCCACTCCTGGTCGTGTGATTCCGGATGTCGACGCGACGATTTAGGGCATCCAAATGCCGAAGTCAAATCGATACACACCCAAGAATGGGAACACTCAAAACATAAAGCGACTCATTGAAATTGATTTTCCTATTTGCACATGTACAGAATTGATCTCAATATGCACAGGAAGCTTGGGCTACCCGGCACGCCAGTCCATATGCTACAACGCCATGCTAAAGGGGTATAGATGCAGATGCTCCCACCATGCTCGCTAAAAGATCATACAGCAACATGAAATCGTTATCGTCATCTCTGCGGTCCTGGTGTTGTCCAGCCGCCGGCAACCTCTACCCATTCCGCCAGGCACGAGCCCTCTTTGCCCTCTACGTCTGAGATGTCGGTGTCGCACTTACAGCGGCAGCCAACACCGTTTTCTTGAACAGGGTCCGGTGTCGCCCAGTACTTGTCCTCCTCCAAACGCTTCTTTTCGTCCAATGTTGTCTTCTCGAGATACGGATCCCTGGTCAGCTGACGTGCGGGAGCATTGGCTGGACAGTGCTGAATCGTTGTGTGTCGGTAGCCAAAGTCGCGAAAGTAGTGGATATCCTTTGGACTGAGAAGAGCGCCAGCGGCGAGCGAATGTATCGGAGCATCTCCCCATCGCTCCATCCAGAAGCCCCCACTACGGTCCATGACCTCAAAGAAGTCGTTGTACTCTTTGCTGCGGAACCAATCGAGACGCGCAATCTCGAAATTGCTCCAGAAGTGGCACATGTTGTACGTCTCTCCTTCCATGGTCTCGGGGTCGATCTCCGGCAGGCCTGCAAAATCCGACTCTGTGTCCTTGGCCTCCTGCGGTAGAGGCTTCTTGCGCTTGCTCTTGCTCCTGGACGGTTCGTCCTCTTCTTTGGGCGGCTTCTCCACAAACATCTCCCACAAGCCCTGGGATGTTATGTTGTTCATGCGCTTGTACGCTGAAGCATAACGCCATATGTTCGGAACTGTCTCTCGCAGCTCTTTGATGGCGATGGTGAAGCCATATATCTTATTGTGGCGCTCCATGTGGATGAAGGGATCGTAAGTGATGTCGCAGAAGTACTTAATCTCGGGTTCGAGTCGCCAATACCACTTGTACTTCTGCAGCAGCTCGTGCTTGTAGAATTTGCTGTTTCTATTAGCTCTTGGCATTCGACAGGAAGCACATATCACGCTTACCCAGAGTAGAACCGACACATGTGGTGGTAGCTCTCCATGTGCCCGTACATGATGGCCCGGTCGCCCTGTTTGGCGATACCCTCTTTCGCAACCGCTGGGTCCACCCAATCAGGGTATCCCCAATCTTCTGCAGGTATCCGACCCCACTCAACTGGTGAGCTTGTGTAGTTCAGGATTGTGTCCTTGAACGTCTGGTTGAAGTCTCCGTCGTTGAGGAAGACGTATGGATAGTGGAACCACCGGTTGAAGTGTCTCTCGATCGACTTGACCGATTGTATGACGCCGTCCAACTCCTTATTCCTGGCTAGGACAACGAAGGCGGCGTTTGCGCGAGGCGCGTTGACTTGGGGCTCGAGACACCCTGTGGCAAAGACTTTGTCGTACTTCTCGCTGATCTTCCTGGGTGGCTGTAAGCGGCCGGACAACGACCACTCGACGAAAGGAAATTTGGGAACGTACCGTATGGATGGGGGAGTACCTGCTGGCATATTCATGAGGCCTTCAGGGTCGGGCGACCGCCAGAACAACGTTACTATCAGACCCAAGACCAGACATGGGAATAGTAGAATGAGTGGTAATGGTAAAGAAAGGGAGGAGTCGCTCGTCAATCGTATCCGCCGGTTGAAGAAACCGGTGTGCGAGGAAGGCTTTCCTGTGCGGCGCGGCTTGTCTTCCGCCGTGCTCTCTGTGCTCTTCTTCGGGGATGCAAGACGCCTAGTCACATCCTGAGAGAGCGACATCGTTACGCAAGAGCAAAGGGGCAATTGTTCGGCGCGCGGATGTGTTGTTGAGCTCACGAGCCCTCAGAGTTGTGGACGTGCAGTGACTTTGGCCAGAGCGGAATCGCGAGTAGAGAAGGATCGTATGGTAGGCGGGAGCTGCTGACGAGCGTGGGTGACAGCAAAGGTGAAACGAGTGGAGGCGGGCCGTCAAAGCGCGCAGCGAAGATGGTCAGTTCTTCGCACTCTGCGGTGGCGAGAATGTAATCGTGCACCGACTTGCTGCTCGCGTCTTGTAGAGTCGAAAGAGAGTGTGAGTGTGGGGCTCGCTAGGATGTTAGAGGTTGCTGGCGCGCATTTGAGGAAGTGACGGCTGTCCAGGGTCAATGCAGCTACGACCTGGTGCTCGCAATAGCGTCCTCACGACACTTCTGGTGCGGCCTCTGAACGTGACAATGATTGCGACCATAACAGAGTCGCGAGTTGGGCGCGGAAACTAGCGAGGCGCGTCATCGGAGCTTATCATGCCAAGGATGACCTGCATTTGGTCGCAGAGCCGCAGGATCTCCCGGCACATCGTTTTTCTAGCGCGTGCAACCTCCGCCCTTGCAGCCTTGTGGTCACTTTTGTGGGGAGCTTGCCCGGCCTGGTCTCACGTCAGAATAATCCCATCAGCTTGTTCGTTAGCTCGTCAGCAACATGAGCTTCAAGGCCAAGGACCTTCACTTCAGTAGGCAGATATACTTCTTACAAACAACACCCTACTGATCATCCCAGACAATGACCAGCCCGCGTTCTT
>Ga0265797_10005133_pt1 | contig 19361 bp, 14 predicted proteins | sample P2T30metagenome_FD_192433 | JGI IMG/M metagenome (GOLD analysis project Ga0265797, IMG submission 192433) | Plant litter microbial communities from East Loma Ridge, Irvine, California - P2 T30 | ecosystem: Environmental > Terrestrial > Plant litter > Unclassified | place: USA: California... | reverse complement strand
AGGAGAAGCGCGTCCACGGCTACTACGTGCTGCCCGTGCTGCAGGACGACCAGCTCGTGGCCCGGGTCGACCTCAAGAGCGACCGGCAGGCGGGGGTGCTCCGCGTGCAGGCGGCCTGGCACGAGCGAGACCTGCCCGTCGACGTGGAGCGGCTGGCCGCCCTCCTGGCCCGGGCCGCCCGGTGGCAGGGGCTCGGGCGCGTGGAGGTGGCGGGGCGAGGCGACCTCGCTCCGCGGCTCGCCGCCGCGGTCGGGCGGGGAGACGTCGACGCCGGCTGATCGTCGAGGCTCGTCAGGAGCCCCGCAGCTCGGCGCGGCCCCGGGTCAGCCCCTGGCGTCAGAACTGGACGCGCGGGGGCTCGGCGATCGTGGACGGGGCGTCGACCTCGAAGAAGTCGCGGCTCGTGACGCCGAGCCGGGGCGCGAACAGCCGAGCCGGGAAGCCCTGCGCCTTCGCGTTGAGTTCGCGGACGCCGCCGTTGTAGGAGCGGCGGGCGGCCTGGAGCGAGTCCTCGGTCTCGACGAGCTCGGACTGCAGCTGGAGGAAGCCCTGGCTCGCCTGGAGCTGCGGGTAGGACTCCGAGACGGCGAACGTGCTGCGGAGGGCCGTCTGGAGGCGCCCCTCGGCCGCGGACGCGGCGGCCGGGGTCGTCGCCTCCAGCGTCTCGGTGCGGGCCACGGCCACGCTGTCGAAGACCCGGGACTCGTGGGAGGCGTAGCCCCGCACCGTCTCGACGATGGTCGGGACGAGCTCCGCCCGTCGCTGCAGCTGGGCGACGATGTCGGCCCAGGCCTCGTCGACGCGACCGCGGAGGGCCACCAGCGAGTGGTACGACGCCCACGACCACGCGCCGAGCACGAGTGCGAGGAGGACGACGACGCCGACGGCGACGAGGATGCCGATGAGGCCGGGTTGCATGACGGGAGACTCCTCTTGGTACGTGGCGACCCGCGGCCGAGCGGGTGGCTCGGAGACGTCGTCGGGTCGGGCTCGGTCCGGAGAACACTATAAATGGGCCCGACGGCGCCTCCACGTCGACTGGGCGTTCTCGGAGCGAACTCACGACATGACCAGCCGGTCGACGGGCCCGGACCGCGACTTCTCGTCCGTCGAGCGGATTGACTTGTCCCCCGCCGCCGTGCTGAATGGGTCTCAGTGATCTCCCCGACGCTCCCGACACCGTCGCCCCGGCCGGCCCCGGCCAGCCGCCGCGCGGGAGTCCGGCGTGCCCGCCCGACGTCGACGCGTGCGCGGCTCGTCGGGGCCGCGGCGGCGCTCCTGACGCTCGGGGTGCTGCTCGTCCCCTTGGCCTCGCCCTCCGGCGCCTGGGCCGCCGCCAGCCCCACGCCCGACCCTCCCGGCCTCGGCGCCCCGACGCCGACCCCCGCTCCCGCCCCGACTCCCGTGGCGCCCACGATCTCGCCGGTCGCCGACAGCGCCACCGGCACCGTGGTCGTCTCGGGCACGGCGACGCCCGGCGCGCGCGTCAAGGTGTCGGTCGGCTCGTCGACGGCCTTCCTCGACCTCTGCGCGACGGTGCAGTCCGACGCGCGGGGCTCCTGGACCTGCTCGGGCACCGTCGCGAACGGCGCGGGCTGGACCGCCACGGCGCGCGACCTCGACCAGCCCGGCGCTCCCGACGTCGACTCCGCCCCCTTCTCCGTGCTGGGCGCGCCGTCCGTGCAGGGCGGCCTGCTCGTGGGCGCCAAGCTGAGCGGCACGGGCGAGCCGGGCGCGACGATCACCGTCACCGCCGCCTCCGGAGCCACGACGACCGCGTCGGCGAGCTCGTCCGGCAGCTGGTCGACGGTGCTGCCGGGCGCCTCCTTCCCCTCCGGCAGCTACACGGTGACGGCGACCCAGTCGACGGCGGCGGTGCCCGACGTGCCGCGCTCGGCGGCGTCGAGCGCCGTCGCGGTGCGCGTCGACCGTGACGCCCCGGGCGCGCCGCGGCTGACGGCCCCGACGGCGGGTCAGCGCATCACGACCCAGCCCTTCGCCGTCAGCGGCTCGGGCGAGCCCGACACCCAGGCGACGGTCTACGTCGACAGCTCCCCCGTCTGCCAGGCCGTGGTGACCGGCGGATCGTGGTCGTGCAGCACCACGGGGACGGTCCTGCCGGCGGGCGACCACCTCGTGCAGGCCTCCCTGCTCGACGCCGCCGGCAACTACGGGTCGCCCTCGGCCGGCGTCGTCGTGACGGTGCCCGCGACGGCCTCCTCGCCCGCGCCTCCCCCGGCGTCGACGCCACGCCCCGGCGCCACGACGGCCCCTGCCCCGACCACCCCTCCGCTCGACGGCGGGGAGAGCGCGGCGCCGGGCGCACCGCCGACGACGGGCGGCGGGCAGCCCGGCGGCGGGGCCGGCTCCGGAGGCGTCGCCGACGACGGCCGGCCCGCCGACGCCCCGCAGGGCACCTGGGCCACGGCCACCTCGTTCGGCGAGCACCTGCCGAGCCCCGGGCAGGCGCTCGGCGGCACGACCTGGCTGCTCGCGGCAGGCCTGGCGCTGGCCTTCCTCCTGCTCGTGGCCGGCCCGGCGCGGCTGGCCGCGCTCTCGGCCCGCGGGTCGCGGCGACCCCGGCTGGCGCCGCTGACGGGACGCAACCGCGGGGTCGAGCTGCCGACGTCGTTCAGCGACGTCGCCGTGAGCCCCTGGGTGCCGGTCGCCCTGACCCTGCTCGGCGGAGCGGTGGTGACGGCGGTGGCCGCGGGCGTGGACGACCAGGTGCAGTACGCGCGCCTCGTGGCGGGCATCGGGCTGGGCCTCGTCGTGCTGAACGGCCTCGGGGTCGTCGTGCCGGCCGCGCTCGTGGCGGCACGCCGCGGCCTCGCGCCGACCGTGCGGATGTCGCCCCGCCTGCTGCTCGCGGCCGTCGCGGCCTGCGCCGCCACCCGGTTCCTCTCGCTCGACCCGGCGCTCGTCCTGGGCGTCCTGCTCGTCGGCGGCCTCGCGCCCTCCCCCGCCGCGCCAGCCGCTCGCCGCGCTCAGGCCGACGCGCAGGCGGCCGGCCTGGCGGATGCCGACGGACCCGGCCGCACGCCCGGGCCCCGCGACCGCGGCGTCCTCGCGGCCGCCCAGCTCGCCTCCGTGACGCTGCTGGCGACCGCCGCCTGGATCGCCCACTCGGCGATCGCCTCCGGCGGGTTCTGGCCCCAGCTGCTGCGCGAGACCCTCGCGACGGTCTGCCTCGCCGGCCTCGGCTCGCTCGTGCTGGCCCTCGTGCCGCTCGGCAGCCTTCCGGGCCGCGCCGTGTGGGGCTGGTCGCGCGTCGGCTACGTCGCCCTCGCGGTCGTCGGGGTGACGATCGCGGCGATCGTCTTCGTGGGGGCGCCCTCCGGCGGGTTCCCGGTCGGCTCGCTCCTGGCGGCCACCGCGGTCGGCGCCCTGGGCATCGTGGCCGCGTGGCTGTGGGTGCGCTTCGTCGAGCCCGCCGGCCGCGAGGCGTAGTCCTCGACCGGAGGATCGCCCACCGTCGTGCCCCCGCAGGGATTCGAACCCTGACTGAAGCGATTTTAAGTCGCCTGCCTCTGCCGGTTGGGCTACGGGGGCCCGTGCCGAGCCTACGAGACCCCCGGCCGACGACGACGCCCGCCGCGCTGACGAGCAGCGGGCGGGCGACGTGGGGCCTCTCGGCGCGGGACTACTCGGCGGCCGGGGCCTTCTCGGTGCCCGCGACGCCGCTCTCGGCGCCCGTGCCGGCGGCAGCGCCGACCGGCTGGGCGTCGCCCTCGGCGGGGGCGCTGGCGTCGTCAGCCGGGTTCGCGTAGGCCGGGCCGGGCTCGCCGGCAGCCTTGCCGATCTCGGGGCCGGCGGGTGCGGCCGGCTCCTCGGCGGCAGCGGGCTTCGGGCGCGAGGCGAAGGCCTCGAAGGCCGCGCGCGGACGCTCGCGGTCGTCGAGCGACACGATGTCGCGGCCGAGCCAGAAGTTGTTCCACCAGCCGGTCACGACGCGGAACTTGCGCTCGAAGGAGGGCATCGCCATGCCGTGGTACCCGCGGTGCGCGGCCCAGGCCGGGAAGCCCTTCATCGCGAACTTGCCGCTCTGGAAGACGCCCACGCCGAGGCCGAGGCCCGCGACGGCGCCCAGGTTCTCGTGCTTGTAGTCGGTCGTCGCCTCGCCGCGGAGCGACGCGGTGATGTTCTTCGCGAGCTGCTTGCCCATGCGGACCGCGTGCTGGGCGTTCGGCACGCAGAAGCCGCCGACGCCCTTGCCGGTCAGGTCGGGGGTCGCCGCGACGTCGCCGCAGGCCCACGCGTCGGGGACGACGGTCTCGCCGTCGACGACGCGGAGGTCGGGCTGCACCGTGATGCGGCCGCGCTGCTCGAGGGGGAAGTCGGTGGCGCGCACCATCGGGTTGGCCATGACGCCGGCGGTCCAGACGATGAGGTCGGACTCGAACGACTCGCCCGTCGACAGCTCGATCTTGCCGCCGACGGCGGACTGCAGCTGCGTGTCGAGGTGCACCGTCGCGGCGCGCTCGGCGAGGTTCTTGAGCACCCAGTGGCTCGTCTCGAGCGAGACCTCGGGCATGATGCGGCCCATCGCCTCGACGAGGTGGAAGTGCGTGTCGTCGATGGTGAGGTCGGGGTACTTCTTCAGCAGGTCGCTCGCGAAGCTGCGGAGCTCGGCGAAGATCTCGATGCCGGCGAAGCCGCCGCCGACGACCGTGACCGTGAGGAGGCGGTCGCGGAGGGGCCCGGCGGGCAGGTTGGCCGCCTTGGCGAAGTTCGTGAGGAGCTTGTCGCGGATCGCCGCGGCCTCCTCGATGGTCTTGAGGCCGATCGCCTCGTCGGCCACGCCGGGGATCGGGAAGGTGCGCGACACGGCACCGGCCGTCATGACGATCTGGTCGTACTGCATGGTCCACTCGTCGCCGACCGACGGCGTGATCGTGGCGGTCTTCGTCGCGTGGTCGACCTTGGTCACCTTCGCGGTGACGACGTTCGTCTTCTTGAGGTGGCGACGCAGCGCGACGACCGCGTGGCGGGGCTCGATGGAGCCCGCGGCGACCTCGGGGAGGAAGGGCTGGTAGGTCATGTACGGCAGCGGGTCGACGACGGTGACGGTCGCCTCCCCCGCGCGGAGGTGCTTCTCGAGCTTCCAGGCGGTGTAGAAACCGGCGTAGCCGCCGCCGACGATCAGGATTTCAGGCACGGTGAAGGCTCTCCTCGGTGTGGGGGTGTCGCAGGAGACTTTACTCCTGCCGACGACGTCCCCTGTACTGGCGTGCGGCGCCGACCCCGACGAGCACCAGGGCGCCGCCGAAGACCGCGAACACGATGAGCGGCACGCCCGTCGAGCGCATGGTCTCGACCGTCGGCAGCAGCGCGTCGAGGCGCTCCCCGTCGCTCGAGCCCGGCGTGGGGACGGGCGCGGGCTCGGCCGGCACCGCGGAGGCGCTGCCGTCGGGGACGACCTCGGCGGCACGGCGGTGCAGGCGGATCCACTCCGCGAGGTCGCCCATCGGGTTGGCGTCGACCCCGGGCACGTCGCGCGTGACGGCGGCCTCGGCGTCGACGAGCCCGTAGCCGTAGAGGGGGTCGGGCTGCGTGGCGCCCTTGGGCGTGGCCGTCGAGACGACGCGCTGGATGACGTCGTCGGCGTCGAGCTCGGGGTGGGCGCTCCGCACCAGCGCGACGATCCCGGCCACGAGGGGCGTGGCGCCGCTCGTGCCGTTCCAGCTGTAGTGCACGTCGCCCGGCCCCACGCCCACGAGCTTCTCGCTGGGGGCGGAGACGCCGATGGTGATGCCCTGGCTCGACGCGTCGAAGCTCGCGGTGCCGGAGCGGTCGACGCCGGCGACGGTCAGCACGCCCGGCATCGTGGCCGGGGCCCCGACCTCGGTCGTGCCGCTGCCGCGGTTGCCGGCGGCGGCCACGACGACGACGTCGTGGTCCATCGCGTAGAGGAACGCGTCGTCCCAGCTCGTCGGCCAGTCGAGGGTGTTGCGGGTCAGCGACATGTTGATGACGTCGGCGCCGGCGTCGACGGCCCAGCGCACCGCCTCCGCGATCTGGGTGTCGCTGTCGACGGAGCTGCTGCCGAAGCCGACCGACACCGACAGCAGGTCGGCCTCCGGGGCGACGCCGACGACGCCGTCGCCCGTGCCCGTGCCGCGCCCGGCGAGCATCGAGCCCACGAGCGTGCCGTGCGCGGGGTCGTCGGTGCCGACCGGGGTCTGTCCGTCGGGCGAGCCCTCGCCGCTCACGTCGGTGCCGCCCACGACGGCGCCCTGGAGCTCCTGCACCGAGCCGTCGACGCCGGTGTCGATCACCGCGACGGTGACGCCGGCTCCCCGGGTCGTGCGCCAGGCCTGCTCGATGCCGTAGTCGGACAGCCAGTACTGCTGGTCGCGGATGGTGTCTGCCTGGGCCGAGGCCGCCGGCAGCGCGACCAGCGCGGCGATCGCCACGACCGCCCCCGCGGTGCCGAGCCCCCGACGCCGCACGGCGGTCAGACGGCCCCGTCGGAGGCGCGGGCCGACTCGTCGTCGGCCAGCCAGTCGGGGCACCGGCACACGTCGGGGCTCCACGCCGCGCGCTCGAGCGCGATGTCGCCGATCGGGTTCACTCCCGGCCCCGCCGCGAGGGCGTGGCCCGCCAGGGCGTGCAGGCACTTCACGCGCTGGGGCATGCCCCCGGCGGTGACGTGCGCGATCTCCGGCACGTGCTCGATGCCCTCGCGGTCGGCGAGGTAGGCGTCGTGGGCGGCGTGGTAGCGCTCGCGCACCGTCTCGTCGTCGGCCAGCAGCTCGGTCATCTCGGCCATGACGCCGGTGGCCTCGAGCGTCGAGATCGCCGCGGTGGCGCCGGGGTGGCACAGGTAGTACAGCGTCGGGAACGGGGTGCCGTCGCCGAGCCGGGGCTTCGTGGCCACGACCGTGGGGGCGCCGCAGACGCAGCGCGCCGGGATGCCGATGACGTCGCGGGCGGGTCGGCCGAGCTGGGCCGTGACGATGCGGACGTCGTCGTCGGTGACCGGGTCGAAGGGAGGAGTCGTCACGGGGTGCCGCCTGTCGAGGTGGAGGACGGCACGGTGGCGCCGCCGATGTCGGGGGCGACCAGCTCGGTCGCGGGTTCGTCGCTCAGGCCCGCGTCGAGCACGGAGGAGGTCATCGCGGCGACCCAGTCGACCTGGGGGGTCTGCAGGGAGTCGCTGATCGGGGCGGGCTGGGAGGGCAGCTCGTCGGCGGTCTCGCCCATCACGAGGTAGCTGTACTCGCCGGGGTAGACGTAGAGCAGCCGGTCGCGCGCCTGCGCCTCGATGTAGGCGGGGTCGCTCCAGCGAGCGACGTCGCCCTGCAGCCCCTCGACGTCGGCCTGCTGGTCGCGCACCTCGCCCTGCAGGGTCGTGATCTGCTGCTGCTGCTGGATGAGGGTGCGGAGGGACGGCGCCAGGATCACCACGAACAGCACGAGGATGACGAGCATCAGCAGGCTGAACCCCGAGAACCGGATCGTGCGCAGCCAGCTGCCCGCGACCGTGTCGGCCGTCGGGAGGGTGACCGGCACGCGGCGGTTCGGGGTCTCACGAGGCATGCTCCGAGGGTAGACGACGCACCCGCGCACCGGATCACGGAACGCCGAGAGGCCCGCCCCCGGCGACGGGGACGGGCCTCTCGGACGGCGGGTCGGCTAGGCCTGGAACCGCGGGAAGGCGGACCGGCCGGCGTAGACGGCGGCGCCGCCGAGCTCCTCCTCGATGCGGAGCAGCTGGTTGTACTTCGCCACGCGCTCGCTGCGCGCCGGGGCGCCCGTCTTGATCTGGCCGGCGTCGGTCGCGACGGCGAGGTCGGCGATCGTGGTGTCTTCCGTCTCGCCGGAGCGGTGCGACAGCACGGTCGTGTAGCCGCTGCGCTGGGCGAGGGCGACGGCGTCGAGCGACTCGGTCAGGGTGCCGATCTGGTTGACCTTGACGAGGATCGAGTTCGCGGCGCCGGTCTGGATGCCCTTGGCGAGGCGGCTCGGGTTGGTCACGAAGAGGTCGTCGCCGACGATCTGCGTCTTGCGGCCGATCTCGCTGGTCAGGTGGGCCCAGCCCTCCCAGTCGTCCTCGTCGAGCGGGTCCTCGATGGAGACGAGCGGGTACGCGTCGACGAGGTCGGCGTAGTACGAGGCGAGGAAGGCGGAGTCGCGCGACTGGCCCTCGAAGGTGTACGAGCCGTCGGAGTAGAACTCGCTCGAGGCGACGTCGAGGCCGAGGGCGATGTCGGTGCCGGGCGTGAAGCCGGCCTTGGTGATGGCCTCGACCAGCAGGTCGAGCGCGGCCCGGTTGCTGTCGAGGTCGGGCGCGAAGCCGCCCTCGTCGCCGAGGCCGGTCGAGAGGCCCTTGGCCTTGAGCTCGCTCTTCAGCGCGTGGTAGGTCTCCGCGCCCCAGCGGACGGCCTCGCCGAAGGTCGACGCGCCGATCGGCAGGATCATGAACTCCTGGATGTCGACGTTGCTGTCGGCGTGCGAGCCGCCGTTGATGACGTTCATCATCGGCACGGGGAGGGTGTGCGCGTTCGGGCCGCCGATGTAGCGGAAGAGCGGCAGGTCGGCCGAGTCGGCGGCGGCGCGGGCCACGGCGAGCGAGACGCCGAGGATGGCGTTGGCGCCCAGGCGCGACTTGTTGTCGGTGCCGTCGAGCTCGATCATCGCGGCGTCGATCAGGCGCTGGTCGGTGGCGTCGAGGCCCTCGACCTCCGGGCCGATCTCGTCGATGACGGCGGCGACGGCCTTGAGCACGCCCTTGCCGAGGTAGCGGCTGTCGTCGCCGTCGCGGAGCTCGTAGGCCTCGAAGGCCCCGGTGGATGCGCCCGAGGGGACGGCCGCGCGCGAGACGGTCCCGTCGTCGAGCAGGACCTCGACCTCGACGGTCGGGTTGCCCCGCGAGTCGAGGATTTCGCGGGCGCCTACGGCGTCGATTGCTGCCACGGAGAACTCCTTAGTGTGTCGTCAGGTCGTCGGGGCCGAGGCCCCGCCGCCTAGCCTAGCCGCGCCTCCGACCGGCGACGCGGGTGTTCAGCGGACGTTCGCCCGCCGCGGGTCAGCCGATCGGGCGGATCGCCAGGTCGGCGACGGACTCGCCCCCGCGGACGGAGGCGAAGCGCCGGAAGCCGGCCGCCGCGAGGGCGTCCAGCTGGCCCTTCGCGTTCTTGGCGCGGCGCTCGAGCCGCACCCGGGTCTCGCCCCCGGCGAGCAGCGCGCGCTGCAGGGCCACCAGCTCGGCCGGCGGCACCGCCTTGTCGTGCAGCACCGCGAGCCCGTCGTCGTCGGCGTCGTCGAGCTCGACCAGGTCGACGATGCGCTCGAAGCCGAGCGAGAAGCCCGCCGCCGGCACCTCCGTGCCGAGGAACCGCCCGATCATGCCGTCGTAGCGCCCGCCGCCGCCGAGCGAGTAGCCGACGTCGGGGTGCGCCACCTCGAAGATCGTGCCGGTGTAGTACCCCATGCCGCGCACGAGCGTCGGGTCGAAGACCAGCGTCGAGCCCGGCAGCGCGTCGCGCAGGGCGACGAGGTCGGCCCCGGCCTCGGCGTCGAGCCAGGCCGGAGGCGCGGAGCCGGTGATCGAGTCGAAGGTCGCCTCGCCGAGCTGGTGCAGCTGCGCCGCGAGGTCGTCGCCCTCGACGCCGATCTCGCGCAGCTGGGTCGCGACGCCGTCGACGCCGATCTTGTCGAGCTTGTCGATCTCGATGAGCGCCCGGTCGGTCAGCTCGGCCGGCACGCCCCAGTGCGCGAGCACGCCGGTCAGCACGCGGCGGTCGTTGACCCGGATGGAGGTGCCCGTCAGCCCGAGGGCGTCGAGCACGTCGGTCGTGGCCGAGATGAGCTCGACCTCGGCCTGCTGCCCGGCCTCGCCGAGGACGTCGATGTCGCACTGGACGAACTGGCGGTAGCGGCCCTTCTGCGGTCGCTCGGCACGCCAGACGGGAGCGATCTGCACCGAGCGGAAGACGGTCGGCAGCTCGGCCCGGTGCGACGCGTAGAAGCGCGCGAGGGGCACCGTGAGGTCGAACCGGAGGCCGAGGTCGGCGAGCTCGAGGGGCGAGGCCACGGCGCGGACGGCGTCGAGGTCGAGCCCGCGGCGGAGGACCGCGAAGACCTGCTTCTCGTTGTCGCCGCCGAGGCCCGACCAGAGGTACTCGGCGCCCTCGACCACGGGGGTCTCGATCTCGTCGAAGCCCCGCGACCGGTAGACGTCGCGCACGGTCGACAGGACGCGCTCGCGACGGCGCTTCTCGGCGGGCAGGAAGTCTCGCATCCCGCGGGGCGGGGTCACGTGGGAGGGCATCGCACCATCATCCCAGAGCAGGGACCCCGAGCGGCCAGGGGCACCGACCCGTGCCGAGAGGTCGATTGACCGCCATGTGACATGTCATGTATGGTCGAGCCTGGTCGGCGTCACGAATCGGGTTGCGTGCCGCCGACCGCCCCTCGGCGTCGTCCCTTCCCTGCGGTGACGACGCCACGGCGGGCCAGGCGCCTCGCGCCTGGCCCGCCCACGGCGTCCGCTCCGCGACGCGCATGCGACACGCTCGCGGCGCTGCGCGACGCGGCGCGGCGCCGCGACGAGCTCAGGCCCCGACGAGCCCCGGCACGCGGCCGACGAACGACTCCAGGTGCGCCTTGAACGCGGTCGTGACCCGACGCACGTCGGCCGTCACCACGACGTCGTACTGCATCCCCCGCACGGCGTCGACGAAGATCCGCGCCTCCTGCTTGGCGACGGCCGTCGGCACCCCCCGGGCCGTGAGCCAGCCCGCGACGAAGCGGTGCCAGCGCACCACGTCCTGACGAGCAGGGCCCTCCGCGTCGCCGGCGACGACCTCGAGGAGCGCCGCCTCGAGCTCCAGGCGCTGCATGTCTCGGCCACGGGGGCTCGACGAGTCGGCCCACGCCCCGCCGAGGTGCGCGACGAAGCCGGCCTCGTCGAGGCCCGCGGCGTCGACGGCGAAGAACGCGTCGTGCCGGGCCACGACGCCGCGCACGATCTCCGCGACGAGCTGCGCGCGGTTGCCGAAGTGGTAGACGAACACGTAGGTGCTGACGCCGAGCGCCTCGGCGAGCGTGCGGAACGAGACCGTCGCGATGGACCTCTCGCGGAGGTGCTCGAGGATCTGGCCGAGGAGCTCGGGCTTGCGGGTCGGATCGGGTCTTCGAGGCACGGGAGCCCCTCCTTAGCACCGACGCGACGACACAGCCCTGCGCCGGGCCGTCGGTCTGGTCGCACCATAACAGACGTGCGGGAAGCCGTTCCGGCCCGGTCGGCGCGATCACCATTGACATGTCACGTGCCAGGCGGCTACATTCGACACAGCGCACGGCACGACATCAGGGTCGATCCCCCGTGATGTGGTCCGGCGCTGATGCGCCGCACCGCGGCTGCTCGATCACTGGTCGAGCAGCAGCCGCGGCGCAGGGGGGAGCCCGCCGTTCGGGTCGGTCGGTCTCCCTGGTGCCGGGGGGTCCGCCGTTCGGGTCGGCAGGACCTCCCGGCCCTCTCCGCAGAGCCCGCAGAGCCCGAGGGGCCCCTGAGCCCTTGGAGACCCTGGACGCTCAGAGCGCGCGGGGGTGTCTCCTGCGGGCGGGCGCGCTCATCGGTCTGCTCGCCCGCGCAGGCGATCCTCCCGGTCGCGCAGCAGCGCCTCCCGCTCGCGGACGGCACGCCGGAGGGCACGTTCCGCGTCGAGGCCCCGCTCGGCAGCCTCGTCGACTCGGGCCAGCAGGTCTCTCCCCCACGAGAGCTCGGCTGCCGCCGCGTCGGCGACGTCCCCGCGGGGCTCGGGCAGGGGCAGGGGCAGGGGCGGGGCGTCGGCCTCGACGGATCGCCGCCGCGCCTCCAGCTTCTGCGCCCGGGCGAGCGCGGGGAGCCCGAGCGGGACGCCGTCGTAGGCGCTCCTCCGGTCGGCCTTCTCGCGGGCCTTGGCCGCGCTCCAGAGGCGGACGATGTCGTCGACGTCGGCCGCGGCGTCGTCGCCGAAGACGTGCGGGTGCCGTCGCACGGTCTTGGCGCGGACGTCGCGCACCACGTCGGCCAGGTCGAAGGGCGCTCCCGGCTCGCGGGCCGCGACGGCCGCGTGCAGCACGACCTGGTAGAGCACGTCGCCGAGCTCCTCGCGACGGTCTGCGGAGGTGCCGGCCTCGATGGCCTCGACGAGCTCCGACGACTCCTCGACGAGGTAGGTCACGAGGCTCTCCGGGGTCTGGGCGCGGTTCCACTCGCAGCCGCCCTCGTCGGCGAGGAGAGCGTCGACCACCGCGACGAGCTCGGCCAGCTCGTCGCCGGCCGGGCCCGCGCCTCCCCCGGTCATCGTCAGCTCGCCGAGGCCGCGCTGTCGGCGGAGGGACGCGGCGCCTCGGCGCCGTAGATCGCCGACATCAGCTGCTCGACCCAGGTGATCAGCTCGCCGTCGGGCAGGGCCTCGCCGTGCTTGCGCGGCAGGGGCACGCTGACCGACTTCGTCTGGCCGAACCAGCGCGACCCCGGGTACATGCGCTGCAGGCGCACCTGCATGCTGTCGGGCAGGTCGAGACCGGCGACGCGCAGGTTGCTGCCCATGACCACGACCTCGCTGAGGCCGGCCTTCTGGGCGGCCCGGCGGAGGCGCGACACCTCGATCAGGGCCAGCACCGACGCGGGCGGGGCGCCGTAGCGGTCGGTCAGCTCGTCGAGCACGGCGTCGATCTGCTCGTCCGTCGAGGTCGGCGAGCTCGCCGTCGAGAGCTTCTGGTAGGCCTCGAGCCGCAGGCGCTCGCTCTCGACGTACTCCTCGGGGATGTGCGCGTCGACGGGCAGCTCGAGCCGCAGCTCGGTCTGGCCCTCGGCGACCTCGCCGCGGAACGCTCCGACGGCCTCGCCGATCATGCGCAGGTAGAGGTCGAAGCCGACGCCCGCGATGTGGCCCGACTGCTCGCCGCCGAGCAGGTTGCCGGCTCCGCGGATCTCCAGGTCCTTCAAGGCCACCTGCATGCCCGCGCCGAGCTCGTTGTTCGCGGCGATCGTCTCGAGGCGGTCTTGCGCGGTCTCGCTGAGCGGCTTCTCGGCGTCGTAGAGGAAGTACGCGTAGCCGCGCTCGCGACCGCGCCCGACGCGACCGCGCAGCTGGTGCAGCTGGCTGAGGCCGTACTTGTCGGCCCGGTCGATGATGAGGGTGTTCGCGTTCGCGATGTCGAGGCCGGTCTCGATGATGGTCGTCGAGACGAGCACGTCGAACTTGCGCTCCCAGAAGTCGACCATGACCTGCTCGAGGGTCGACTCGGCCATCTGCCCGTGGGCGACCGCGACCCGCGCCTCCGGCACGAGCTCGGCGATCTGCGCCGCGACGCGGTTGATGCTCGAGACCCGGTTGTGCACGTAGAAGACCTGGCCCTCGCGCAGCAGCTCGCGGCGGATGGCCGCCGCCTTCTGCCGGTCGCTCTCGGGGCCGACGAAGGTGAGGATCGGGTGGCGGTCCTCCGGCGGCGTCGTCAGGGTCGACATCTCGCGGATGCCGGTCACGGCCATCTCGAGCGACCGCGGGATCGGCGTCGCCGACATCGCGAGGATGTCGACGTTCGTCTTGAGCTTCTTGAGGGCGTCCTTGTGCTCGACCCCGAAGCGCTGCTCCTCGTCGATGATGACGAGCCCGACGTCTTTGTAGGAGATGCTCTCGCTGAGGAGGCGGTGGGTGCCGATGACCATGTCGACGGTGCCGTCGGCGAGACCCGCCATGGTCTCGCGGCTCTCCTTCGCCGACTGGAAGCGGCTGAGGCTGCGGAGGTGCACGGGGAACCCGGCGAAGCGGTCGGCGAACGTGTCGAAGTGCTGCTTCACGAGGAGGGTGGTCGGCACGAGCATGACGACCTGCTTGCCGTCCTGGATGGCCTTGAAGGCGGCGCGCACGGCCACCTCGGTCTTGCCGTAGCCCACGTCGCCCGAGAGCAGGCGGTCCATCGGGATGGGGCGCTCCATGTCGGCCTTGATCTCGTCGATCGTCGTGAGCTGGTCGGGCGTCTCGGCGAACGGGAACGCCTCCTCCAGCTCGCGCTGCCAGGGCGTGTCGGGCGGGAAGGCGTGGCCCTTCGACGCCATGCGCGCCGAGTAGAGCTTCACGAGCTCGACCGCGATGTCGCGGACGGCACGGCGGGCCTTGCTCTTGGCGCTGGCCCAGTCGCTGCCGCCCATCTTGCTGAGCGTGGGCGCCTCGCCGCCGACGTAGCGGCTGAGCAGGTCGAGCTGGTCGGTCGGCACGTAGAGCTTGTCGCCCGGGTAGCCGCGCTTCGAGGGCGCGTACTCGAGCACGAGGTACTCGCGGCTGTTCTTGACGGCGTTCTTGCCGCCCGTGCTCACCTCGCGGCTCGTCAGCTCGAGGAACTTGCCGATGCCGTGGGTCTGGTGCACGACGACGTCGCCGGGCTTGAGCTGCAGCGGGTCGACGACCGCCTTGCGGCGGCTCGCGAGCTTCTTGACCTGGCGGGAGTCGTAGTTGGCCGAGCGGCCGTAGAAGTCGCTCTCGCCGAGCACGGCGATCTTCGCGTCGGCCAGCTCGAAGCCGGCCTCGACGCCGCCCGCGACCAGGAGGGCCACGCCCGGCTCGAGCTGGTCGGGCAGCTCGTCGACGAGGCGCGCGGCGGCCGCGCGCTCGCCCAGCACGTCGCGCGCCCGCTCGACGAGCCCCACGCCGCGGGAGGTCACGACGACGCTCCAGCCGTCGCGGAGGCGCTCGACGACGTGGTCGACGGCGCCCTCGGCGTGCCCGCTGAAGCTCGGCACGCTCTCGGCGTCGAGGCGCACGTAGTCGCCGGCGGAGGCGGCGGCGTCCTCGTCGCTCAGCACCTCGCCCGTGTCGAACGAGCTCATCGTGAACCAGGTGCGGTCGCCAGCCGACTCGCGGAGCTGCCGCAGGGTGATGAAGTCGCCCGCGTCGAGGTCGATGGGCGCCTCGGCCCCGGCGGTCGCGGCGTTCCAGGCCGCCGAGAGGAACTCGCGGTTGGTCTCGGCGAGGCTCTGCGCCCGCGAGTTGACCCGCTCGGGCGAGAGCACGGCGATCGACGCGCCCTCGGGGAGGTAGTGGGTGAGCGGCACGAGGCCGTGCACGAGGGCCGGTGCGAGCGACTCCATGCCCTCGACCGGGATGCCCTCGGCGATCTTGGTGAGCATCTGGGCGAGGCTCGGGAACTCGTGCTGCATCTCGCGGGCACGCTGGCGCACGTCGTCGGTGAGCAGCATCTCGCGGCTCGGCGGCAGCTCGACGCTCGCGACGTCGCCGTCGAGGCTGCGCTGGTCGGCCACCGAGAAGCGCCGGATCTGGTCGACCTCGTCGCCGAAGAAGTCGACGCGCACCGGGTGCTCGGCCGTCGGCGGGAAGACGTCGAGGATGCCGCCGCGCACGGCGAACTCGCCCCGGCGGGTGACCATGTCGACGCGGGCGTAGGCGAGGCCGACGAGCCGCAGCGAGATCGCGGCGAGGTCGTGACCGCGGGTGCCCGCGGCCAGCACGACCTGCTCGATGTCGGCCAGGTTGTCGGCCAGGGGCTGCAGGGCGGCGCGCACGCCGGCCACCACGACGATCGGGCGCACGGCGTCGGGCGTCGCCGACGCCTCGGCCGACCACGCCGCCAGGCGGCGCAGGGCGTGGATGCGCTTGCCCACCGTCTCGGCGCCCGGGCTGAGGCGCTCGTGCGGCAGCGTCTCCCACGCGGGGAACTCGATGACCTCGGCGCCGGGCACGTAGCTCGCGAGGGAGCCGCGGACGGCCTCCGACTCGCGGCCGGTCGCCGTGACGACGAGCATCGCCTGGGGCCCCCGGCGCCGGGCCAGCAGGCCGGCGACGAGGGGGACGCGCAGACCGTCGACCAGGCTGAAGTCGGTGCTGCGACCGGCCCGGTCGAGGGCAGCGGAGAACGTGGAGGCGCGCGAGAGCGCCGGGATCAAGCCCGCGAGTATCACCCGACAAGGCTACTCGGCACGACCGACAGACAGCCCGCCGGTTCGCTGAGGGCCGAGCGGCAGACCGAGACGCCAGCCTGGGACGCGTCAGCTCTTCGCGGTGTGGAACTTGAGCTGCGCGCTGGAGCTCAGGGGATCGCGGAGCGATCCCGCGACGCCAGCGCCGACCACGTCCGTGGTCGGTCACGCCTGGGACGCGTCAGCTCTTCGCGGTGTGGAACTTGAGCTGTGCAGCGGTGAGGCCCTCGGCGGCGATCATCTCGACCGCGTCGGCGGCGTCGGCCAGCAGGATCGGGAGGTTCTGCCGCTCCGTGGCGGTGAAGTCGCGCAGCACGAAGTCGGCGGCGGGCTGGCGGCCCGGGGGGCGGCCGATGCCGACCCGCACGCGGAGGAACTCGTTCGAGCCGGTCGCCGCGATGATGTCGCGCAGGCCGTTGTGGCCGCCGTGGCCGCCGCCCTGCTTGATCTTGATCGTGTCGAAGTCGATGTCGAGCTCGTCGTGCACGACGATCAGCCGCGAGACGTCGAGGTCGTAGAAGCGGAGCAGGGCCGCCACGGGCCCGCCCGACAGGTTCATGAAGCTGCCGGGCTTCGCGAGGACGAAGCGGGGGCCGCCCGGGACGGGACGGCCCTCCGCCACGCTCGCGTTCGTGCGGTGGTTCTTGAAGCCCGCCGACATGCGGTGCGCCATCTCGGCGAGCACCATCTGGCCGACGTTGTGCCTGGTGCCGGCGTAGCCGGGCCCGGGGTTGCCGAGCCCGACCACGAGCCACTGGTCGCTCAAGGCGTTCTCCTCGGGGATCAGCGGGGCAGGCAGGCGGGTGGTGGGGCGGTCTTACTCGGAGCGCTCTTCGTCCTCGATCGAGGGCACGTCGCCCTCGGCCTCGGCGGCCTCGCCCGACTCGTCGTCGACGGCGTCGGTGGTGAGGTCGAGCTGCGGCACGGAGACGGCGAGCACGAGCACCTCGGGCTCGGTGACGAGCGTGGCGCCCTTGGGGAGCTGGAGGTCGGAGGCGTGCACCTGCGAGCCCTCCTCGAGGCCCTCGATCGAGACGACGACCGACTGCGGGATGTCGGTGGCCGACACCTCGAGCGAGACGACGTTGAGCTCGACGACGTGGATCGTGCCGGGAGCCGACTCGCCCTCGACGTGCACGGGCACGTCGACGCTGACCTTCTCGCCCTGGCGGACGACGATGAGGTCGATGTGCTCGATGATCTGCTTCACCGGGTCGCGCTGGATGTCCTTGACGAGGGCGAGCTGCTCGGTGCCCTCGATGTCGAGCTTGATGAGGGCGTTCGAGCGACGCGTGATGAGCATCGTCTCGTGGCCGGGGAGGGTGACGTGCTGGGGGTCGGTGCCGTGGCCGTAGATGACCGCGGGGATGGCGTCGGCGGCGCGGATCTTGCGGGCCGCTCCCTTGCCGAAGCTCGTGCGGACCTTGGCGGACAGGGTGTTGTCGTCGGACATGGTGGTCTCCGTTTCTGCAGGCCCGCGGGCCTGGGGTGTGTGGTCGGTGTCAACTCGAACGCGCGTCGCGTGAGGAGGGACCCACAGCCGGGTGACGACCACCCCGTGAGGGGCTGTCGAGACTGAGTGCCTGCCTACCTCGTCGATCACGGATGCCGGGGCATCCCTCGCCGAAGTTCAGCTGCCCAGGTTACACGCGGCCCGGGCGTGTCGCCAACCGCCGCTCGACCTCGGCCACGATCTCGGCCGGCCCGGCGGAGACGTCGACCCCGATGCCGGGCTCGTCGCCCGCCAGCGGCTCCAGGGCCGCGAACTGCGACTCCATCAGCCCGGGCGGCATGAAGTGCCCCTTCCGGGCCTTCTGGCGCTCGGCCACGAGCTCGCGCACCCCGGTGAGGTGGACGAACCGGAGGCGGTCGTCGCCGCCGCGGAGGACGTCGCGGTACGAGCGCTTGAGCGCCGAGCACGCGACGACCACGCCGTCGTCGCCGGCGTCGCGGATGCGCTGCGCGACGATCTCGAGCCACGGCCAGCGGTCGTCGTCGTCGAGCGGGTGGCCGGCGGCCATCTTCTCGCGGTTGGCCGCGGGGTGCAGGTCGTCGGCGTCGACGAACGGCACGCCCGACTGCTCGGCCAGCAGCTCCCCGATCGTCGACTTGCCCGAGCCGCTCACGCCCATCACGACGACGGGCGGCAGGGCGGGGGCGAGGGGGGCGTCGGCGGGAGCGGCGGGGGCGTCGTGCGGCACGGGGGTCCTTCCGGGAGGCGGGTGGTCCCTGACGAGCCTAGGCGTGCCTCCTCGGCGGGGCTCGGTCGCCGACGGCGTCCCGCCCCGAGGGGCTCCACGGGGCCCTGGCCGGCACCAGCCGGGAGGCCTACTGTGCGGAGGGTCAGAGACCCCGACCCCGGAGGAGGAACCGTGACCGATCACGGAGACACGAGCGACAGCACCGCCAAGGCGAACATCGGAGTGGTCGGCCTGGCCGTCATGGGCTCCAACCTGGCGCGCAACCTGGCCAGCCGCGAGGGCAACACCGTCGCGGTCTACAACCGCTCCCCCGAGCGCACCGACACCCTGATGAGCGAGCACGGCGATGCGGGCTTCGTCGCGTCGAGGTCGATCGAGGACTTCGCGGCGTCGCTGCGGAAGCCGCGCACCGCGATCGTCATGGTGCAGGCCGGCGGGGGCACCGACGCCGTCGTCGACCAGCTCGCCGACCTCTTCGAGGAGGGCGACATCATCGTCGACGGCGGCAACGCGAACTTCCAGGACACCCGGAGGCGCGAAGCCGCCCTCAAGGAGCGCGGCCTGAACTTCGTGGGCGCCGGCATCTCCGGCGGCGAGGAGGGCGCGCTGAAGGGCCCGTCGATCATGCCCGGCGGCTCGAAGGAGGCGTACGAGACCCTCGGTCCCGTCCTCGCGTCGATCGCCGCGGTCGCCGAGGGCGAGCCCTGCGTCACCCACGTCGGCAGCGACGGCGCCGGCCACTTCGTCAAGATGATCCACAACGGCATCGAGTACGCCGACATGCAGCTGATCGCCGAGTCGTACGACCTGCTCCGCCGCGTCGGCGGCCACGAGCCCGCCGCGATCGCCGACGTCTTCGAGACGTGGAACGAGGGCGAGCTCGAGTCGTACCTGATCGAGATCACCGCCGAGGTGCTCCGCCAGACCGACGCGAAGACCGGCGGGCCGCTCGTCGACTCCATCGTCGACGCCGCCGGGTCGAAGGGCACCGGCGTCTGGACCGTGCAGAACTCCGTCGGCCTCGGCGTGCCCGTCGGCGGCATCGCCGAGGCCGTCTTCGCCCGCGCCGTGTCGTCGAAGCCCGACCAGCGCGCCGCCGTGCAGGCGACCCTGCAGGGGCGACCCGAGGTGCAGGAGGCGGGCGACGGCTTCGAGGACGACGTGCAGAAGGCGCTCTACGCGTCGAAGATCGTCGCCTACGCCCAGGGCTTCGACGCGATCATCGCGGG
>Ga0265797_10005132_pt1 | contig 19365 bp, 19 predicted proteins | sample P2T30metagenome_FD_192433 | JGI IMG/M metagenome (GOLD analysis project Ga0265797, IMG submission 192433) | Plant litter microbial communities from East Loma Ridge, Irvine, California - P2 T30 | ecosystem: Environmental > Terrestrial > Plant litter > Unclassified | place: USA: California... | reverse complement strand
GCTCGTCGCGTCCGAGGCGGTCACCAACTCGCACGTCGACGTCGTCGGCGCCGCACTCGCCACGGCCGGTGTCGTACTCGTCGCGTTCGGCAGGCCGATCTGGGGCGGGATCGAGCTCGGGGCCGCGACCGCGACGAAGCTCATCCCGGCGATCGTGTACCCACCGTTGCTCGGCCGCGGGCGGGCGTGGTGGGCGATCCCCATCGGCATCGCGGTGTTCGGGCTGCTCTACGTGCCCTACGTGCTGACGACCGGACTCGACGTGCTCGGGTACCTGCCCGGCTACCTGAACGAGGAGGGCTACGAGGACGGCTCCCGCTTCGCGCTGGTGTCGCTCGTGGTCAAGGGCGACGCCGGGACCCTGGCGGTCGGGCTCCTGGTCCTGCTGGCGGCGTTCGTCGCGTGGCGGTTGTCGGACCCGGCGCGCCCCTGGTCCGGCGAGGTCCTGATGATCGGTGTGACGTTCCTCGCCGTGACCCCGCGCTACCCCTGGTACGCGCTGCTGCTCATCCCGTTCGTGGTGCTGTCCGGGCGGTGGGAGTGGTTGTCGATCGGTCTGGCCATCGCGCTGCGCGGGGTGTGGCCGTCGGCGGACGCCTACCGGTGGTGGCTGCTCGCGGCCGTGGCGGTCATCGTGGTCGTCACGCTGCTGCGGACGAGCCGGTCGGACTGGCGCCGGTGGTGGGAGCGGCTGACGTTCCGGCGCGTGGAGCACGTACGCTGACGACCATGGCACCCGCGACCCTGCTCGGCACGACCGGCTCCGTGGACCCGGCTCCCACCGGGCTCGTCGACCGCTTCGGGCGTCGCGCCGTCGACCTGCGGGTGTCGCTCACCGAGCGCTGCAACCTGCGCTGCACGTACTGCATGCCCGCGGCCGGGCTGCCGTTCGCCCCCGACGAGGCCCTGATGACGGCGACCGAGATCGAGCGGCTGGTCCGGATCGGCTCGGCGCGGTTCGGTGTCCGCAAGGTCCGGTTCACCGGCGGCGAGCCGATGCTGCGGCACGACCTGGTCGACGTGATCGCCCGGTGCGCCGCACTGCCCGACGCCCCGGAGCTGTCCCTCACCACGAACGCGATCGGCCTCGCCCACCGCGCCCAGGGCCTGTACGACGCCGGACTGCGACGCGTGAACGTGTCGCTCGACACCGTCGACCCCGACGTCTTCACCACCGTGACCCGACGCCCGTTCCTCGACAAGGTCATCGCCGGGCTGTCGGCCGCGCACGACGCCGGGCTCGACATCAAGGTGAACGCGGTGCTGCTGCGCGGGATCAACGACGAGGCCGCCCCGGAGCTCCTCCGCTGGTGCCTGCAGCGTGGCTACGAGCTGCGGTTCATCGAGCAGATGCCGCTCGACCCCGACCACGCCTGGGACCGCACCTCGATGATCACCGCGGCCGAGATCCGCGCGCTGCTGGCGACGTCGTTCGTGCTCACGCCGGACGACGCCCCGCGCGACGGCGCCCCGGCCGAGCGGTACCGCGTGCACGATGCCGTCACCGGCGAACCGCTCGGCACCGTCGGGATCATCGCGAGCATCACCGAGTCGTTCTGCGCCGACTGCACCCGCACCCGGCTCACCGCCGACGGCCACGTGCGCAGCTGCCTGTTCTCCGACGAGGAGACCGACGTGCTCGGGCCGATGCGCTCCGGGGCGGACGACGACCAGGTCGCCGAGCTGTGGCGGCTCGCGATGTGGGCGAAGCCCCGCGACCACGGTGACGACAGCGACGAGCTCGTGCACCCGACCCGCGGCATGAGCGCGATCGGCGGCTGAGCCATGACCACGATCCGGTTCTTCGCCGCGGCCCGGGCTGCCGTGGGTGTCGACTCGCTGACCACGTCGGGCGCCACCATCGACGCGGCCCTCGGAGCGATCGACACGGCTGCCGTGGCGGACCCTGCGCGCTGGAGTGCGTTGCAGGAGCGCTGCTCGTACCTGGTCGACGGTGTGACCACGCGCGACCGGGCGACCTCGCTGTCGGGCGTGGAGGTCGTCGACGTCATGCCGCCCTTCGCCGGGGGCTGAGTTCGGCGGCTGAGCGGCGCGCCCGTTCCTTCCCAGAACACCCTCGATGCCTGGTGCTTCCGCGCATACCTGGTGCGAACTTCCGACCAGGTACGCCCGATTCGACCAGGCACGCCCGGAACGACCAGGCGCCCGCCCCGCGCCCGCCCCGCCCCCGCCCTACGGCGAGACGGACAGGACGATGAACGCGGCGAAGATCACCAGGTGCACCCCGCCCTGCAGTCGCGTCGCACGACCGGGCAGCACCGTGAGCACCGCCGCGACGATCGTCAACGCGAGCAACACGATCTGCGACGGCCCGAGCCCGAGCAGCAGGGTCCCCGGCATGAACAGCGACGCGACCGCGATCGACGGGATCGTCAGCCCGATCGACGCCATCGCGGACCCCATCGCCAGGTTCAGGCTCGTCTGGATCCGGTTCCGCGCGGCGGCCTTCGACGCGGCGATGCCCTCGGGCAGCAGGATGAGCAGCGCGATGACGACGCCGACGAACGACGGCGGGAAGCCGACGGCGGCGACCCCGGCCTCGATCGCGGGCGACTCCACCTTGGCGAGTCCGACCACGGCGACGAGCGCGACGACGAGCAACCCGAGCGACACCATCGTGGTGCGGCCGGACGGGCGTGCGGCGTGGGCGTCCTCGGACTCGACGAGCACCCCGCCGGCACGGTTGACCGGCAGGAAGAAGTCGCGGTGCGCCACGGTCTGCGTGACGACGAACAACCCGTAGAGCACGAGTGACGCGATGGCGACGAACACCAGCTGCGTGCCGGTGAAGGACGCGTCGTCGGTGCCGGTGGTGAACGTCGGCAGCACCAGGGTCAGCACGGCGAGCGCGGCCACCGTCATGGTCGCGGCGCTCGCACCCTCCTGGTTGAAGCGCACGGTGTTGTGCCGCAGGGTCCCGATCAGGATCGCGAGGCCGACGAGCCCGTTCATCGTGATCATCACCGCCGAGAACACGGTGTCGCGCGCCAGGGTCTCGGCCTGCGCACCGCCGGAGCTCGACAGCGAGATGATGAGCGCGACCTCGATGATCGTCACGGCGACGGCCAGCACGAGCGACCCGAACGGTTCCCCGACCCGGTGCGCGACGACCTCGGCGTGGTGGACGGCCGCGAGCACCGTGACCGCGAGCACGACGGCGACGACGACCACCACGGCGGTGCCGAGTCCGTAGCGGCCGTACGAGAACGCGAGCACGACGGCCGCCAGGATCGGCGTGGCCACGGGCCACACCTTGGGGAACCAGGAGGTCATCGGACCATTGTCTCAACCGCGGGGCGCGTACACCGCCACCTCGGCCGCGGGGACGTCGATGCACACCGCGTCGCCGGGGGCGATCCCGAGCGCGGTCAGCCGCGCGAGCGTCAGGTCCGCCACCAGGTCACCGGCCCGCACCCGCACCAGTCCGTCGCGCGGCTCGAGCGACGAGACGGTGCGCGCGGCTCCGGCACCGTCCCGCGTCAGCACGGCGGCCGTCGGGTGGAAGGCGGCCAGGGCGGGCCGGCCGGGAGGCACGGCGTGCGTCCCCGACGCCAGCGCGCCCCCACCGTCGATCGCGATCCCACCCCCGGTGGCGGTCCCGCGCACCAGCGCGAGTCCGGAGAACGTCGCGGCGAACGCACTCGTCGGACGACCGAGCACGGCCGCGGGGGTGCCCTGCTCGACCACCCGGCCGCCCTCGAGCACGACGACGCGGTCGGCCAGGGCGACGACCTCGACCGGGTCGTGGGTCGCGAGCACGGCGGGCCGGCCGGCGACCGCGGTCCGGAGTGCTGCGCGGACCTCGTCCTGCGCGCCGACGTCGAGCGCCGAGGTCGGTTCGTCGAGCAGCAGCACCGCGGGGTCGGTGGCGAGCGCGCGGGCGATCGCGACGCGCTGCGCCTGACCGCCGGAGAGCGTCCGGGGGTCGCGGGCGGCCAGGTCGGCGACCCCGACGGCGTCGAGCGCATCGCGGGCACGCTCCCGGGCGGCGGCGCGACCGGCGCCGGCGGCACGGGGTCCGAAGGCGACGTTCCCGACGACGTCGAGGAACGGGAACAGGTCGGGCCGCTGTGCGACGAGCCCGGTCCGGCGGCGGTGCGCGGGGACGGTGTGCCGAGGGTCCGACACCCGGACGCCGTCGAGTTCGATCCGGCCGGCGTCGATCGGCAGCAGTCCGGCCAGGGCCTCGAGCACCGTGGACTTGCCGGCACCGTTCGGCCCGATGACCGCCACGCACTCCCCCGCACGGACCTCGATCGTGACGTCGACGTCCCGCGACCCGACGACGACGTGCGCCCGGACGGCCACGGTTTCCGCGCCCGTCACGCCAGTGCTCCGCGGGTGCGGATCGACGACGCCCCGATGACCACGACGGCGACCACCACGAGCACGACGGCCAGGGCCACCGCGGTGTCCGGGTCGACCTCGCGCTGCAGGTAGACCTCGAGCGGCAGGGTCCGGGTGACCCCCTGCAGGCTGCCGGCGAAGGTCAGGGTCGCGCCGAACTCGCCGAGTGCCCGGGCGAAGCAGAGCACGAGCCCGGACACGATCCCCGGCAGGACCCGCGGCGTCGTGACGGTCAGGAAGGTCCGGGTCGGCCCGGCGCCCAGGGTCGCGGCGACCCGCTCGTACCGGTCGCCCTCGACACGGAGCGCCCCCTCGACCGAGGACACCAGGAACGGCATCGCGACGAAGGTCTGGGCGATGACCACCGCGGTCGTGGTGAACGCGATGTGCAGCCCGTGGTCGTCGAGGAACGCTCCGACCACCCCGAGCCGACCGAAGGCCGCGAGCAGCGCGAGGCCACCGACCACCGGCGGCAGCACGAGCGGCAGGAGCACGACCGCCCGTGCGACACCGACCCAGCGTGAGCGTGACCGCGCGAACAGCACGGCGAGCGGGTACCCGAGGACGAACGCGACCCCGGTGGCCGCGAGCGCCGTGCCGAGGCTGAGCCCGAGCGCGGTCAGCGACGCGGTGGAGGTCACGAGCCCGACGAACGACGACCAGTCCACCCGACCGAGCATCGCGAGCACCGGCACGACGACGAACAGTCCGCCGAGCACCGCGGGCAGCGGGAGCCACCACGCGACCGGCGGCCGTCCGTCAGTGCGCGGCGCCACGGGTCAGGGCTTCCCGAAGCCCGCGGCGGACAGCACGCGCTGCCCGTCAGTGGAGCGGACGTACTCCGCGAACGCCTTCGCGAGCTCCGGGTCGGCGGACTGCTGGAGCACGCCGATCGGGTAGGTGTTGACGGCGTCCCCGGACTCGACGAAGGGCACGCCGTCGACCTTGCCGTCCGCGCCGCGCACGTCGGTCACGTAGACCAGCCCGGCGTCAGCCTGCCCGGACTCCACCTTGCCGAGGACGTCGGTGACGGACTGCTCCTCGCTGACCGGGCGCAGGTCGACATCGGCGGCTCGCTCGACCTTCGCGGCCGCGGTACCGCACGGCACGGGGGCGGCGCACGTGACGAGTTGCACCCCCCGGGCGCGCAGGTCGTCGAGCCCCGAGATGCCCTTCGGGTTGCCGGGTGCGACCGCGATCTCGAGCGTGTTCGTGGCGAAGTCCTGCGGCGATCCGCTCGCCAGGTCGTCCGACGACAGCTTCGCCATGTTCGCCTCGTCCGCCGACGCGAACACGTCGGCGGGAGCGCCGTTCTGGATCTGGCTCACGAGGTCACTCGACCCGGCGAACGAGAACCGGATCGAGGCGCCGGGGTGCGCCTGCTCGTACTCCTTGCCCAGGGTCGTGAAGGTCTGCTGGAGCGACGCCGCGGCGAAGACGGTGATCGAGCCGGTCGGTCCCTCGGTCCCGGAGCCCGACGGCGTCGACGCGCCCGGGCCCGTGTCCGCAGCGCAGGCGGCGAGCCCGGTCGAGACGGCAACCGCGAGGGCCAGCGCGGCGGCGGACCGGAGGCGACGACGACTCATCGCTCGTCCTCGTGTCGGGTGGGGGCCTCGACCGCGACCATCGTGGCCTTCACGGACGCCACCGCGACGGACCCGATCTCGAGCCCCAGGTCGCGGACGGCCTCGGCGCTCATCAGGGACACCACCCGGTGCGGGCCGCACTGCAGTTCGACCTGCGCCATCACGGTGTCGACGACCAGGTCGGTGACGATCCCGACGAAGCGGTTGCGGGCCGAGCTCGTCACCGCCGCTGCCGGGTCGGTCAGCTCGGAGCTGCGTTCCCGGGCGTACGCAGCGACCTCGCGCCCGTCGACCACCGCCCGCCCCGCGTCGTCCGTGGCACGGGTGAAGGTGCCGCCGTCGACGAGCCGACGCACGGTGTCGTCACTGATCCCGAGGAAGGCCGCAGCGTCCCGTACCCGCAGTTGCGTCATGATCCACCGATCCTAGCCGCGGATGCGGCGACCGGGCAGTGCTGGTGACCGGGTTGGGTCAGGACCGGTGCTCGATCGCCACGGGCAGCCCCTCGCGACGCCAGGCCTCGAACCCGCCGTCGAGCACCGCCACGCGCCTCCCGGCCGGCTGTCTGGCCGCCCACGCGTCCGCACGGGGTCCGCGTGCGCAGTAGACGACGACCTCGTCCCCGCCGGTGTCGTCGGTGACGGCACCGGCGACCACGCCGGCCGCGCGTTCCTCGGCGGTCCGGACGTCGACGACGACCAGCGGGTCCGCCGGGTCCGCCACCCGGGCGGCCAGGGCGGACGGCGCGATGCGCGGCGGCGTGGCGGCGGCCGCGGGTGCCGGGCGACGCGAGGCGGGGCCGCGACGGACGGGGCTCTCGGTCCAGCGCCAGCGGCGGGCGTCGACGGTCAGGACGCGGCCGAGCAGGGGGTCGCCGGTGCCGGTGACCAGCGCGAGGACCTGCCCGGCCATCACCGCACCGACCGCGCCGCACAGGGCGGGGACGACCCCGTCGAGGGCGCACGACCCCTCGTCCGGCAGGGCGTCGGGGTGCAGGTCGTGGAAGTCGACACCGTCTCGTCCGGCGTCGCGGAAGACGCTGACCTGCCCGTCGTGGCCGAGCACGGTGCCCCACACGAAGGGCACACCGGCTGCGGCGCAGGCGTCCGAGACGGCGCGGGTGACCACGACCGAGTCGGCGGCGTCGACCACGACGTCGTGCCCGGCGACCAGGTCCGGCGTGAACGACCCGACCACCGCGACCGCGTCGAGTTCCGGGTCGACGGCGACGGCCCGGGCGACCGCGACCCGCGCCTTCGGCGAGCCGACGTCGGCCGCCGTGAAGAGCGTCTGCCTGGCCAGGTTCGAGGCGTCGACGACGTCCGGGTCGACGACCGTGAGCCGACCGATCCCGGCGAGGTACGCGACCACCGGCGCCCCGAGCCCGCCGGCCCCGACGACGAGGATGCGCGATGTGGCCAGGCGTCGCAGCCCGGTCGTCCCGACGTCGGCGAGCGCCGCGGTGCGCGAACCGAGCTGCGCCCGCCCCGGGGACAGCGCGGAGACAGGGGCGACGAGGGGTTCCATCCCGTCATTCTGGCCCGTCGCACCGAACTCGTGCATGTGAGAGTTCAGCGCCCGGACGCGGCGGATCCCCAGAGCAGATCGGTACGGTCGCGGGCGTGAGTTCCCCGCGTACCGGCACCGTCCCGATCCGACGCACGACGTCGGCTTCGTCGGTGCGCGCACGCGCCTGGGCGCTCGTCGTCGCCGCTGTCCGGGCCCTCGCACGGACGCCCGAGATCACCGTCGGCGCGCTCGGTGTCGTCGTCGTGGCCGCCTTCGCCTGGGTGCCGTCGGTCTGGTACGACGAGGCCGCGACCGTCGCGAGCGCACAGCGGAGCTGGCCGGCGCTCTGGGCCGAGCTGCAGAACGTCGACGCGGTGCACGGTCTGTACTACGCGGTGATGCACGTGTGGTTCACCCTGGTCGGGTACTCCCCCTTCACCCTGCGGTTCCCGAGCGCACTCGCCATCGGGGTGTCCGCCGGACTCGTCGTCGCCCTGGGCCGGCGGCTCGGTGGCGTCCGCCTGGGCGTCGTCTCCGGCATCGTGTTCCTGCTGCTGCCCCGCGTCGCCTGGGCCGGCGGCGAAGGACGCCCGTACGCCACCGTCACGACCTTCGCCGTCGCGCTGACCCTGGTCGGCATCACCGCGGTCCGACGCAGCCGGTCCGGGCACCACGCGACCCGGTGGTGGGTCGTCTACGGGCTGCTCGCCGTGCTGGCCGTGCTGTTCAACGTGTACCTGGCCCTGGCCGTCGTCGCGCACGGGGTCGTGCTGCTCTGGACGGCCGTCGCCGACCGTGCCGCGCGGCGCGACGCCGTGCTGTCCGAGCGCACCGGTCCGGTGCCGGCGCCGATGGTGGACCGCGCGGCGTTCGTCCGCTGGGGCGTCGCCGCCGTCGGGGCCGCGCTCGTGGTGTCACCGTTCATCGTCCTGGCGGCCGGGCAGGCCAAGCAGGTCGGCTGGATCACCGGCGTCGGCTGGGCGACGGTGCGACAGGTCGTCGCGACCGCCTGGTTCGGGGCCGTGTGGCCGTACGCGGCGCTCGGGTGGGTCCTGATGGCCGTCGCCGTCGTGCTCGCCGTCCGCGCGTCCCGGGGCCCCGCCCCCGCGGCCCGCGAAGCGCTGCGCATGCAGGCGGTCCGCGTCGCAGTCCCGCTGACGATCCTGCCCACCGCGCTGCTGGTCGGCGCGACCGCGGCCGGCGAGCACCTGTACACGCCGAAGTACGCCAGCCTGAGCCTGCCGTTCGTCGCGCTGCTCATCGGCCTGGCGATCACCGCGATCCGTCCCCGCCGGTGGGTGGCGCTCGCGGTCGTCGGCATGCTGCTGGTGTCGGCGCCGACGAGCACGACCGTCCGCCTGCCCCACGCCAAGCAGGACTCGCACTGGGCGAACGCGGCGGCGATCATCGATCGTGAGCGGGACTGGCGCACGGACCAGGAAGAGGGCGTCGTCTTCGGCAGCGTCTGGGGGCACCCGACCACCACCGCGCAGGTCATCGCCGACACCTACCCCGACGCGTTCACCGGCATGCGGGACCTCGCCGTCACGGAGACCGGCGCCGCACGCGGGCAGCTCTGGGACGTCAACGGCGACGTCGCGGAGACGGTACCCGCGCGGCTCTCCGGCATCGACACCGTGTGGTTCGTCGGCGGCAAGTCACGGAACATCCGGCCGCAGGTCACCGAGACGCTCGTGGCTCAGGGCTTCCACGTCGTGCGCTACTGGCACACCGGCACGGTCATCCTCTGGAAGTACAGCCGCTGACGGTGGGACGCCGACCGTCGGCCGACCGGGTCGAGCGTCGGGTCAGTGCACCACGCGTGCGCCGTGCACCGGTCCGGTGGCACGGAGTGCGACGAGGCCGGCGGCGCTGAGCTCGACCTGCAGCTCGAGCGCGGCGTCGCGGTCACCGACCAGGAACGCCACGGTCGGGCCGCTGCCGGACACCAGGCCGGCCAGGGCACCGGACTTCTCACCGAGCTCCAGCGTCGCCGCGAGCCGCGGTTGCAGCCGCATGGCGGGCGCCTGCAGGTCGTTGTGCACGCAGTCCGCGAGCAGGTCGGGGTCGCCGGCGCGCAGGGCCTGCAGCACGTTCGCCTCGACCACGGGGTGCGAGGGCGCCGGGGAGATGTCGGCGCGGTACCGCTCCCGGTGCTCGTCGAGCGCACGGTAGACGGCGGGGGTCGACAGGCCGTCGTCGCTCAGGGCGAGGACCCAGTGGAACTCGCCCTTGGCCAGCGCCGGGCTCAGCTCGTCACCGCGCCCGGTGCCCACGGCGGTGCCGCCGGCGAAGGCGAACGGCACGTCGGCGCCGAGCTGCGCGGCGAGCCGGAGCAGCTCCTCGCGACCGAGCGCGGTGCCCCAGAGCGTGTCGACCGCGAGCAGGGTCGCGGCCGCGTCTGCGGAGCCACCGCCCATGCCGCCGGCGACGGGCACCTGCTTGTCGATGGTCAGCCGCACCCCACCGCGGTGTCCGGCCGCGTCGGCCACGAGCCGGGCCGCACGGATCGCCAGGTTCGACTCGTCGACCGGCACGGCACGCGTGTCGATCGGGCCGGTGAAGGTGACCGAGAAGTCGTCGGCGGCCTCGGCGGTGACGTCCTCGTACAGGGACACGGCCTGGTACGCCGTGGCGACGTCGTGGTAGCCGTCGTCCTGCAGCGCCCCGACGGACAGGAACACGTTGATCTTGCCGGGGGCGCGCGTCCGCACGCGGGTCGGGGCGGCCAACGTGGTCATGCCCCCAACCTATCCCGCTGCAGCTGCCGTGAAGCCCCGCGCCAGGTCGGCGGTGATGTCGTCGATGTGCTCCAGGCCGATCGACAGGCGGATGAGTCCGTCCCCCACCCCGGCGGCCGCCCGCTCGGCGGAGGTCATCTGCACGTGGGTGGTCGATGCCGGGTGCACGACGAGCGAGCGGACGTCCCCGAGGTTCGAGACGTGGTCGAACAGCTCGAGCGCCGCGACGAACCGCCGGCCTGCAGCGACCCCGCCGGCCAGGTCGAACGACAGCACCGCCGACGGCCCCTTCGGCACGTAGCGCTGCTGCAGGTGGTGCCACGGCGAGTCCGGCAGGCCGGCGTAGTGCACGTGCTCGACCTGGTCGTGCGCGTCCAACCAGGTGGCCACGGCGGCGGCGTTCGACACGTGCCGGTCCATGCGGAGCGACAGGGTCTGGACGCCCTGCAGCACCAGGAACGCGTTGAACGGTGCGATCGCGGGCCCGAGGTCGGCGGAGAGCTTCGAGCGGGTGCGCTGGATGAACGCCCGCCGCCCGAACTTCTCGGCGAAGTTCGTGTTCGCGAACCCGGACTGCTCGGCCGTGGCCAGCTGCGGGTAGGCGTCCGCGTGGGCCGCCCAGTCGAAGTTCCCGCTGTCGACGATGAGCCCGGCGATGGCGCTGCCGTGTCCGGCCAGGTACTTCGTCGCCGAGTGCACGACGATGTCGGCACCGTGCTCGATCGGGCGGACCAGGTACGGCGTCGCGATGGTGTTGTCGACGATGAGCGGGACACCTGCCCGGTGCGCGACGCCGGAGACCCCGGCGAAGTCCAGGACGTCCCCGCGGGGGTTCGGGATGGACTCGCCGAAGAACGCCTTCGTCTCCGGACGCACCGCCGCCGCCCACTCGGACAGGTCGGTCGGGTCCTGCACGAACGTGAAGGTGATGCCGAGGTCCCGCAGCGTCGACGCGAACAGCGTGTAGGTCGCGCCGTACAGCGAGGCGCTCGACACCACGTGGTCGCCGGCGCGTGCGACACCGAGCACGGCCAGCGAGGTCGCCGCCTGCCCGGACGCCAGCGCCAGCGCGCCGATCCCGCCCTCGAGGTCGGCGATCCGGCGTTCGAGCGCTGCCGCCGACGGGTTGTTGACCCGCGTGTAGGTGTGGCCGGGGGCGTCGAGCATGAAGCGCGCGGCCGCGTCCTCGCCCGAGGGGTACACGTACGCGGCGCTCTGTGCGATCGGCGGCACGTTCGCGCCCCAGCCCGGGTCGGCCTTGAAGCCGGCGCGGATCTGGCGGGTCTCGAAGGCCCAGTCGTCCTCGGTGCTCACGAGACCGGCTCCGAGACACCCGCGGCGGTCGGGGTGGTCGGGGCCGTCGTCGGCGTCGGGGCCGTCGGCCGGACGAGTGGGATGACCTGCTCGCCGAAGCGGTCCATCTCCTCGAGCTGTGGCGAGAACTGCAGCAGGAGCGTGTCGACGCCGGCGTCCTCGAACTCCTTGATGCGGTCGGCCACCTGCGAGGGGGTGCCGACGAACCCGGGGCGCAGGCCGCGGTTCGACACCGAGTAGTCCTCGAGCGAGGGCACGTGCTCGAGCTGCGACTTCGAGATGAAGTCCTGGTACGACTCGTACGCCGTGCCGTGCTGCACGTCGGTGATCCGGGCGAACTCGGCCTGCGCCTCTTCCTCGGTCTCGCGGACGATGACGTAGGCGGCCATGCCGAACGCCTCGAACGGCGGCAGCCCGGCGTCGACGCGGCGGCGCTTCATCTCGTCGATCTTCGCGCGGAGCTCCGGGGCCGTGCCGCCGTGGGTCAGGTAGGCGTCGGCGTACCCGGTGATCGCGGCCTTGCCGGCCTCGCTCTCACCACCGGCGTAGATGCGCGGCGTCACGCGGGGCTTCGGCTCGAGGTGGGCGTTCTCGATGTCGTAGTACTCACCCGAGAACGAGTACGGGGTCTCGCGCCACAGGCCCTTCATGACCTCGACGAACTCCGCGGTGCGCTTGTACCGGTCGTCGTGCTCCGAGAAGATCCCGCCGTACTGCTTCGCCTCCTCCGCCCACCAGGCGCTCACGACGTTGAAGGTGAACCGGCCGCACGAGATGTCGTCGATCGTCGCCGCCTGCTTCGCCGTCACCGCGGGCAGGTGGTAGCCGGGACGCATCGCCGCCATGATCTCCAGGCGCTCGGTCGTCGCCGCGATCGCCGCCGCGAGGGACCACGCCTCGAGCGAGGGCGCCGCCGTGCCCTTGATGTCGTTGAGGTTGAGCTCCGGCACGAGCGTCAGGTCGAAGCCGATCCGCTCGGCGCGCTGCGCCAGGCGCTTCACGTAGTCGAAGGTGACCGGCATGTTCTCGTTGTCGACGTTGCGCAGCCAGCCGCCGAAGAGCGGGGTCCAGTATCCGAATCGCACGTGGGTTCCTTGGGGGTGTGGGAAAGGTGACTGGAGGCCCGTGGCGGGCCCGCCACGGGCCTCCAGTCCGGTGGTCCTTGCGGTCTCAGGCCGTGAGCTCTGCGGCGTACTCGGCCGCCAGCAGGCCGCCGAGGTACTTCGCGATGGAGCGCGGGCCGGAGGCCGGCGCGGACTCCTCGACAGCAGGGTTGTAGTTCGTGTTCGTGTTGATGTCGTAGACGACGGTGCGGCCGTCCGTCGTCTCCATGAACTCGACGCCCGCGATGGTGATTCGCTGGTCGGCGAGGAACGTGCGGAGCTGCTGGACCAGCGGGTGGCCAGCGGTGATCTCGGTCCGGACGGCGAACGCCGGGGGCGCACCGGCGGTCTCGGTACCGGGCACGTCGCAGACGGCGCCGGCAATGGCCTGGGGCACCTCGCACGCGTCGGCGGGGCACAGTTCGAAGCTGCCGGCGCTGGTGTCGACACGGACGGCGTAGACGAACTCGCCGCCGACGAACTCGACGCGGGTGATGAAGGGTTCGCGAGCCGTCAGGTACTCCTGCAGCAGCGTGATGCCGTCGACCGGGGCCTCGAACTCGGGGCTGTCGACGTAGGCGTCGAACTCGGCGAGCGAGTCGAAGCGCCGCACGCCCAGGCCCTTGCCGCCCTGGTTGTGCTTCGTGATGAACGGGACGTCCTGGCCGTTCGTGAAGTCCTTCGCCGCCTGCTTGAGCGTCGTCGTGCCGAACACGGCGGTGGTGCGGGGCACGTCGAAGCCGGCCTGCTGCAGGAGGCCGTGCTGGGCGACCTTCGACACCTCGAGCTCGAGCACGTGACTGCCGCCGACGACCTGGCGACCCGCTCGCTCGAGCCACCCGAGGACGGCGCGGGTGTACTCCTTGCTGTGCTCGTGGCCGCGGGTGTGGGAGCTCGCGGACATGCGGCTCCAGTACACGCCGGGTGCCGGCTCGGCCGCGAGGTCGATCTGCCCCTCGGTCAGCAGGATCTCCTCGACCGGGACGCCCTCGGCCTCGAAGGCGGCGGCGAGCGGCGGGAACCACTCGGGGTTCTCGTGGATGACGTACACGCGCGGAGTGCTCACGCCCCCACCCTAGGCACGGTATACCGCACGCGGCCAAGTGTGTGACGCGGCGTTGCTTCTCGGTGGCGGGGCGGGGCGGAGCGGGCGGGCGGGGCGGTTCGCACGGTGCGCGCTTGTCCGGTCGGTGCGAGGTTGGCCGCTCGGTGGCGGACTGTAGGGCGGCACCAAGCGGTCGACGATGCACGGGCTCACCAACCTGGCACCGTGCGGGGTCGACCAAAGTCGCACGAGCCGAGCGAACGCGCACCGTGCGAGGTCGTCAGCCGGCGAAGGTCTGCTGTCCGACGACGCCGAGGAGCTCGAGCTTCTGCGCGTCCTCTGATCCTGGAGGCGCGGTGAACAACAGCAGTGCCTGCGCCTGGTCGTCGGTGTGCAGCACCTGGCAGTCAACGGTGATGCGCCCGAGCTCCGGCTGCACGATGGTCTTGTTGTCCGACCAGCGGGTGGCCACCTCGTGCTTGGCCCAGAGGTCGCGGAACTCGGGGCTGCGCGTCTGCAACTCGGCGACGAGTTCGGTCGCCCGACGATCGCCCGGGCCCGCGAGCCCCACCGCCGCCCGCAGCGACGCCACCACGACCCGGGCCAGTCGCTCGTGTTGCTCCGGCGCGTACTTCGCGAGCTCCTTCCCAGTCACGAACCACCGCCACGCCTGGTAGCGCTCGTTGCCGGGCAGGCTGACGGACGACCCGAGCAGTGCCGCCGCGAGCCGGTTCTCGACCAGGGTCTCGCCCAGATGGCTGACGACGATCGCCGGGGTGTCCTCGAGCCGGTCGAGCACCCGCAGGATCGCCGGGTCGACGTGGTCGGCGCGGTGCATCCGGGTCGGGGCGTTCTGCCCGGCCAGGTGGAACAGGTGGTCGCGCTCGTCGAGGCTGCACCGCAGGGCTCGTGCGATCGCGGCGATCATCTGCTCGGACGGCTGCGGTCCGCGCTGCTGCTCGAGTCGCGTGTAGTAGTCGACGGACATGCCGGCGAGGGCAGCGACCTCTTCACGGCGCAGCCCCGGGGTCCGGCGCCGTGGACCCTGCCCGAGACCGACGTCCTCGGGGCGCAGCAGCTCGCGGCGACGGCGGAGGAAGTTGGCGAGCGCGGCACGGTCCATGGGTCGATTGTCGTCCGCTTCCGGCCCGGGTGCCAGGGATCGCCGATCCCCCGATGACCGCGCTCTGGTTGCGACCCTGTCCACGGAGCATCGTGGTGGTCATGGACATCACGAACTCCACCGTCTTCATCCCCGGCGCGACCTCGGGCATCGGTCTCGCGCTCGCCCAGCGCCTGCAGGCCGCCGGCAGCACCGTCGTCATCGGCGGCCGTCGCCAGGCCCTCCTCGACTCCCTCGCCGCCGAGCACGGCTTCGGCACCGTGCAGATCGACGTCGCCGATGCGTCGTCGATCGAAACCGCTGCCACCTCGGTGCTCGAGGCCTACCCGTCGCTCGATGCCCTGATCACCATGTCGGGGATCATGCGCGACGAGGACCTCCGCGACCCCGGACACATCCACGATGCCCTCGACCTCGTCCAGACGAACCTGGTCGGCACGATCCGGCTCATCGACGCGTTCCTGCCGCACCTGCTCGCCCAGCCCTCGGCCACCCTGATGACCGTGACGTCCGGTCTCGCGTTCGTCCCGCTCACCGCGTCACCGACGTACAGCGCGACGAAGGCCGGTGTGCACGCCTACACGCAGGCCCTGCGCCAGCAGCTCGTCGGTTCGTCGCTCGAGGTGCTCGAGCTCGCGCCGCCGGCCGTCATGACCGACCTGATGGGCGGCGCCGACTTCGGTGGGATGCCGCTCGACGCCTTCGCCGACGAGGTCATGGCGCTCATCGAGTCCGGTGCTGCACCGGAGATCCTGGTGCAGAACGTGCACCCGCTGCGCTTCGCCGAGCGGAACGGCAACCACCAGCAGATCCTCGAGATGATGGCGTCCCGCGAGCACTGACCCGGGTGCCTCGAATGGTGCGAGGTTCTGTGGTCGGTGCGAGCCACTTCGGCTCGCACCGACCACGGAACCTCGCACCATCGCGGTCAGCTGGTACGCAGGCGTCGCGCCAAGTGAGCGCCCTCGACGTCGATCATCAGCGGGAGGCGTGCCCGGTCCACCACACCGAACGAAGGATCGACGGTCACGAAGCCGTCGACCTCCCAGTGCTCAGCCGTGGCAACATGCACGGCACCTGCAGCGGTCAGGCCGAACTCTTCCATCAGGCCGGGGACGTCATCGGCGACCGCGTCGACACTGGCCCAGTGCATCTGGGTCGAACTCAGCAGGTCCCGCCAGGCCGATTTGTGCTGACGTGCCGCCCGCGGTCCCTTGCGATGCGCTGATTCGAAGATCTCGAACTCGGCGAACCCGCTGTACACGATGCTCGTGTCGGCCAGGTCGAGGTGATCCCAGAACGCCGCAGCTCGGGCATGTTGTGGCTCCGCACGGTGGAGAACGCACTCGATGAAACTCGTCTCCACGAGGACCGCGGCGGGTCGGCCGGAGCATCTGTGGAACTCCGGGACCCGGTGCTCGTCGAAGTCATCGGAACCGAGCGACTCGAACACGGTCAGGGCACCCGGCGCAGACGCTCGATCGGCTCGACGCGGCAGTCCGGATCGATCGCCTCGATCGCACGCCGCCGACGCTCGCGGCGCTCTTCGAACGTGCCCTCAGGCCGAGGCGTCCGTGCGAACAACGCTCGGCGCTCGGCTGCTGTGGACGGGCTCGGCACCCGGCGGGGCGAGAGGGGCGACTCGGTGGATCCCATGATGCCTCCTTGGTTGATGCGATCAACCGTAGGAGCACCGACCGGACACCCCGAAACATTCCGTATTTCGCTCGCGGGGAGGGACGGACTACTCCGCAGCCGCCAGGACCGTCCGCCCGAGCCGCACGAAGTCGTCCACACCGATCGCCTCGCCCCGGGCGGTCGGGTCGATGCCCGCCGCCGTCAGCACCTCGGACGCGTGCGCACTGCCGCCGAGCACCCCGGACAGGCTCTGCCGCAGCATCTTGCGCCGCTGCTGGAACGCGGCGTCCACCAGCGTGAACACCCGCGACCGCAGACGCTCGTCACCCGGGGGCTCGTGCCGGTCGAAGGCCACCAGGACGCTGTCGACGTTCGGCACCGGCCAGAAGACCTGGCGGCTGACCAGCCCGGCGGTGCTCCACGACCCGTACCAGGCGGCCTTGACGCTCGGCGAACCGTAGACCTTGCTGCCGGGGCCGGCGGCGAGCCGGTACCCGACCTCGGCCTGCACCATCACGAGCGACCGCTCGATCGACGGGAAGGTCGCGAGCAGGTGCAGGAGCACGGGCACCGAGATGTTGTACGGCAGGTTCGCGACGAGGTGCGTCGGCTCGACGTGGAGGTCCGTGGCGGCGACGGTCATGGCGTCCTGCTGCACGACCGTCAGCCTGGCGTCCGGCTGCATCGACGACACCGTCGACGGCAGCTTGGCGGCCAGGCGCTTGTCGATCTCGACCGCGGTGACGGGGGCGCCGGTCTCGGTCAACCCGAGTGTCAGCGACCCGAGCCCCGGGCCGATCTCGAGCACCTGCGCCGACGGGGTGACGCCGGCGACGGACACGATGCGCCGCACGGTGTTGGCGTCGTGCACGAAGTTCTGGCCGAGCTTCTTCGTCGGGGTGACGTCGAGTTCGGCCGCGAGTTCCCGGATCTCTGCCGGGCCGAGCAGGGCACCCACGACTACTCGTCCACCGTCACGGGCTCGGCGTCCCACGCACCGTAGACGAGCTCGGTGTTCGAGGCGATCTGGGCCGCGAGCATCGAGGCATCGGTGCCCAGGGTCTCTGCCATCGACCGCAGGGTGAGCGGGATGAGGTACGGCGCGTTCGGACGACCACGGAACGGGGTGGGCGTCAGGAACGGCGCGTCCGTCTCGACCATGATCAGGTGCCGCGGGGCAACGACCAGGGCTTCACGCAGCATTGCGGCGTTCTTGAACGTCACGGTGCCGGCGAAGGACATGTACCAGCCGCGCTCGGCGCAGAGCCGGGCCAGGTCCGGTCCGCCGGAGAAGCAGTGGAAGACGGTGCGTTCCGGGGCACCCACGCGGTCGAGGACCTCGACCACGGCGTCGTGCGCATCGCGGTCGTGGATCGTCAGCGCGAGGTCGTGCTCCTTCGCGATGCGGATGTGCTCCTCGAACGAACGGACCTGGGCGTCGCGACCGTCCTCGCCGGTGCGGAAGAAGTCGAGGCCGGTCTCACCGATCGCCCGGACCCGCGGCAGCGCGGCGAGCCGTTCGATGCCGGCGAGGTGCTCGTCGAGCAGCCCCTGTTCCTGCAGTACGGGCGCTTCGTTCGGGTGCAGCGCGACGGCCGCCAGGACCCGGGGCTCCCGAGCGGCGATCGACGCGGACCACTCCGAGGTGGCGAGGTCCGTGCCGACCTGCACGACACCGCGGACGCCGACGCTGGAAGCACGGTCGAGGTGCTCGCGGTACTCGAGCGGACCGTCACCCCCGTCGCCGACACCGTCGGCGATCTCCATGTGGGTGTGGTTGTCGTACACCGGCACGACGAGCGCCTGGGGAAGCGGCGGGTACGTCAGGTCGCGCTTCGAGGCCCCGGACGCCCCGTCACTGCGGGACCGGACGTGCGACTCGGCGTCGGTCACTCGGAGACCTGCTCGATCCGGGGGAACAGCCCGCTCTCCAGTGGCACCACGTGCGACGCACCCTGCCACTCGTACGCGCGGTCGACCCGCTGCTCGGCGACGGACCCGCCGGCGCCGATCGAGGCCCAGAGCTTCTCGGTCGCCTTCGGCATGACCGGGGACAGCAGGACGGTGACGGTGCCGAGGCCGCGGAGCGCGGTGGTCAGGACCGTGCCGAGGCGCTCGCGCTCGGCGTCGTCCTTCGCCAGGGCCCAGGGCGCCTGCTCGGTGATGTACCCGTTCAGGGCGTCGACGAGCTCCCAGACGCTGGCGATCGCCTCGTGCGGGGCGAAGGCGGCGATCGCGGCGTCGGCACGCTCGGTGACCGACACGGCCAGGGCATCGATCGCCCGGTCGGACTCGGTCAGCGCACCGCGCGCCGGGACCTCGCCGTCGAAGTACTTCTGCAGCATCGCGACCAGCCGGGACGCCAGGTTGCCGTAGCCGTTCGCGAGTTCGGCCTGGTAGCGCGCCGAGATGTCTTCCCAGCTGAAGTTGCCGTCCTGCCCGAAGGTGATGGCGCGCAGGAAGTAGTAGCGGAACGCGTCGGACCCGAACGTGTCGGTGATCTCGGACGGCGCGATGCCGGTCAGCTTCGACTTGGACATCTTCTCGCCGCCGACGAGCAGCCAGCCGTGGCCGAAGACGCGCTCCGGCACGGGCAGCCCCGCGGCCATGAGCATCGCCGGCCAGATGACGGCGTGGAACCGGGCGATGTCCTTGCCGACGATGTGCACGCTCGGCCAGAGGCGCTGGAAGGCCTCGTCGTCGTCGGTGCCGTAGCCGAGCGCCGTGACGTAGTTGAGCAGGGCGTCGAACCACACGTAGAGCACGTGGTCGCTGTCCCAGGGGATCGTGATGCCCCAGTCGAAGCTGGAACGCGAGATCGACAGGTCGCGGAGCCCCTGCTTGACGAACGAGATGATCTCGTTGCGGACGCTCTCGGGCTGGATGAACAGCGGGTTCGACTCGTACAGGTCGAGCAGGCGCTGCTCGAAGTCGGACA
>Ga0265797_10005131_pt1 | contig 19370 bp, 20 predicted proteins | sample P2T30metagenome_FD_192433 | JGI IMG/M metagenome (GOLD analysis project Ga0265797, IMG submission 192433) | Plant litter microbial communities from East Loma Ridge, Irvine, California - P2 T30 | ecosystem: Environmental > Terrestrial > Plant litter > Unclassified | place: USA: California... | reverse complement strand
CTTGGCGCGTGTTATCACCTCTCCGACTCCCACAAACTTGAAGCTTTTACATTCCCACACACAATCACTGCAAAATGGCTGCCCGGACTTCAATCGCACGCGCTGCGCGCCAATTCACCTCTGCCGCCGCGAGGAGACCATCACCTTTCGTGTGCCAGAGGTGGCAGCAGCAGGCGACTCCGAAGCAACGGCTATTCTCGGTATCTGCCGCTCGTACGCACACCTGAAGCTTTGGAAAGCAATTGAATTGCAGGCAGGATCGCTGACTGGGCGCAGTGAAGGAGAAGAAGTACACTGAGGACCATGAGTGGATTGAGATGTCTGCGGACGGCAAGACCTGTACGTTCAGCCTCCCCCACTCCCCCGCATCCCGGGGCGCTCTTGCTATCCAAGCGCACAATGACTGACCTGTCGCGCAGGCACCCTAGGTATCTCAGAATACGCAGCAAAGGCCCTTGGCGACGTAGTCTACATCGAGCTTCCCCAGGTCGAAATGGACGTCAGCGAAGGCGATGCCATTGGCGCTGTCGAGTCAGTCAAGTCTGCTTCAGATATCCTCACACCCATCTCCGGAGTCGTCGCCGAGGTCAACTCGGCGCTAGAGCAGACGCCCGCCAACGTCAACAAGGACCCCGAAGGCGACGCGTGGATTGCAAAGATCACCGTGTCTGGTGAGCCAAGCGGCAAGACCATGACAAAGGAGGAGTACGCTGCTTTTACTGAGGAGTAAATGCTCGAGCAAGAGTTGGGAGGAAGCATCAATGCATGACATAGAGATACCTAGGCGCATACTTCAACACGGAATGCGAAAATAACACAGTCAACAATTCAATTTGCGTATGTCGGCAGGTCATTTGACACGCCTATGAACCAAAAGGCCACAAGACGATTGCAAACAGTACTTAGTGTCGCCTGACATCAGCATGTCGTCGCGTCTTGACGTGCATCCTGATGTTGAACCACCCCCTCCTTTGCCCCCTCTCACTAATACGTCTCGCTCGTATCCTAACCAGTCCACACCTTAGGTCCTGGGCAAGTGTATGTAGTGATAGCACTGCTGTACGTATCAACCGTGATACCCGGGTCACTCTGTGCCGCGTATCCAGGGATGTTTGCCAGATAATCACCACTTGGCGACGCACTGCCGCTACCCGTCACTTCAATCTGCGCGCACTCGGCATAAAACTGAGGCGTATTGGCCTGGTGGAGAGCAAGTAACTCATGGCGAACGAGGTAGTTACCAGGCGCAAGCGACTTGGGAACAACGGATTCCCAGTACAGGTTCTTGAGGACCTTGGCCGTGCCCCAGTTACGTCCCGAAAGGGGAGGCGCTGTCATGCCTTCTTGGTCGATCTAGCCGTACCGGTTAACACAAAGGTAAATATGATTGAGATGTTGGGAATGCATACCTTGAACCACTTCTTTCCACTGCCATCGCAGCTCTTGAAGTCACCAGAGCACTTGTACATCCAGACCATGACTGGACCCTGCTCGTGCGTCCATTGCTTCCAGTTGGCACGGATCTTTCCGCCGGCAGCTACTTTGGCAGAGAGATCGGCTGATGTGCCACCGTTGCACATGACTTTCTTGTCGTTGACGCTCATTGTGGGGTTGTAGTCGGGCCATTGGCGTTGGATTGTCTTGGGCGAGGAGGCAGGTGAGAAACCTTCGTAACTAGATTACCGATTAGCAGTCAGACTCAATAACTTTGCAGATTTTCACAAAGACAGCTTACCCTGGGTACGTAACTCCGTCGATGACATAGCTGGTGACAGCGCCGTGGGCGGCAGCCTGCGCAGCAAGAAGCGCGGTAGGCAGGAAAACGTTTGAGAACAGCATATTGATTTGATCAGATGTTTGCCTTGAAGGTCGATACGGGTTACATCTTTATTCTTCTCTCGTTCTTATATAGTCCCCAGGCGACCGCACTGTCCGACCTCTACGCCCAATGCTAGCATTCAATATCCCTCATGATCACATTACCACCACCTGCCATTCGTCTCTTTCTGACCAGCCTCGTCACGCCCACTTCACATAGAGGCGATAGTACTACCTCAATATCCATGTAATATACGAAGATGCTGTCGCCGGACCGGTTAAAGACTATTGGCTGCGCAACACTATACATGCTTCGCTAGCGAGCGAGCCTCCATGTCGGCTCTTGGATCCCGATCCATATCGGGACATGATGGGAAGGCGAGCAGTACCCCGGATGTTTAATCTACGTGCCAGAAGTGTGTATACACGGCGTGACAGTGTGAAGTTAGATGGCGCATGCGTTGTCGTGTAAGCAGCGATGTTCTGGAATACAGCGAAGAAAGCCATTTGGAAGACGGAAGAGGCGTCGACAAGGATGAAGATACGTTAATCAGTTGTGCTACCACTTTTGGTACCTGTTCGTCATGGATGGCGCGATCAAAGATCTAGGGATCGGCCATTTTCCCACTGCTGCTTATTCAGGTAACTTTTGGAGAGCCGTAATCCGAGAGACATAGTTGTTGGGGCTGCAATTAACAATCGGAGTCTCGCGTGTACAGAAGCGTGTCTTGTCGTAGCTTGGACCAGCTCCTTCATTTGCACAACAAGAAATAACAACATTTGATGACGTCGATGACGAAGGTAATGAAATTCGCAAGAACGACCTTGGGGAGGTTGGTAAAAGCACCAGGCGCTAGTTGACACGCTAACTGAGTCGACCTTGCCGCCCAGCATTCCTGGCACCAACTCAGTTTCATCAACTTATTTTGCAAAACCAAATGCAAACGGCACATGTGAAGTAAAGGTTGCATTGCGAAAATGACTGTGACCCAAGGCGCGGTCTGGTATCTCTCGCCCTTGCTAAATCCATAACAAACCCCCACCTTGCAGATCATAACAATAACATGTCTAAAAATTCTTTGACGCCTCGATTCCTTTTGCGTCTGCACCATGCATGACTTCTTCATCGTACCGGTCATCACCATCAGTATAAGCGACACTGATATCCGTAATTTCATCACCGACCTCCATCCAAGTGTCACTGCACGCTGGAATAGGACTGATTTTGCATAGTGCCCAGTACGTGATGCTCGCGACAAGGAAACCAGCGAAGAAATTAAGGTCATAGATACGCTTCGCACCAACGGGTACGTCACGACCAATGGCACCTGCAAAGCCGACGACGTTGATGAGAATACCGGCAATGTAGGCTGCGTAACCGCGCCAGTGGAATCCAAGGGTGTAGTAGTATGGACCGGTCTTCTTTCCAGAGTAGAGATCCTTGATCTGAAGGTAGCCCTTTCGGACGACGTAATAGTCGCAGATCATAACACCTGCGATGGAGGAAAGGAAGACTGAGTAGGCAGAGAGGTAGGTCGTGAAGTTGTTGGTATCGGAGAGTAGGTTCCAGGGGCACATCACCAGGCCGACGAGCGCGCAAATGTAACCACCTCGTCTGATGCTAATCCATCGGGGTGCAAGCGCTGTCATGTCAGTTCCCGCACTGATGGAGTTTGCTGCGATGTTTGTGCCGAGTTGAGCGAGAGCAAAGGCTGCGGCAATGCAGAATACCCCAAAACGCTGCGCTGATCCACCCTCGTTCAGGAAAGACTCTAGCAGCTTTAGAGGATCCCAGATAGCCACGCCAAAGATGACAGTCGACGATGATGACACAATGATTCCAATGAATGAGGTAATTGCAAATCCAATAGGAATCGTTAGCAGTTGCGGAAGGAAGGCGTTCGATGGCTTCTTTGCGAAACGGGCAAAGTCAGGGTCGTTAACAATCAAGGTAGCAAAGTTGGCAATGGCGCTCATGATTCCACGGACCATCAACCAGCCAAGCTCAGATCCCTTAGCCGTGCCTTGCTGATGAACGATTGGGCCCAACCCCTTTGCACGAACGATAGCCCAGATGAAGAAGGCAACTCCAGCGGTAGGAACAACGTAGGCTTTTACCGTGAACAAGTGGCGGATCTTGTGTACTGGTGGATAGATGAAAGGTAGCGATCCAGCCCAGAACAAGAAGAAAGATACAAAGGCGACCGTGCTGGTGCCAGAGCCGGCAATGCCGTTGGTGATGCCGCCTGTACCAGGGCCTTCGGAGTCTCGCCAGTTGTTCCAGATGGCGCGGATCATTAGGCGTACACAGGTACCGCCAATCCATGCTTGTACGCCGTACCAGATACTAGCCATGGCCGCGCGGTTGAAGACGGGCCATAATGCTCCCCAAATACCAAAGGATGAGCGGTTGACGACGGGGAAAGAGATATGGTAGGTCGCACCGATACGACCAGTCATGCAGACAAAGCAGGCGGCGATGGAGTAGCCAAGCTGTTGTTGAATCAGCGTATGTCTATATAGTCAGATATCAGATCTCATACCCAAACGCATATCCAGGATTGCCACCATGACAGACCGTCAACGATGTTTGCGGAAGAAATCATCCATGTGTTGATGTTGAAAGAGTCCGCTATACATGATTAGCCCACGTTCATGGTCGGTTTCGAGAGTCCTTGACGTACCAACCCAGAAGCCTACGAAATTCCAAGCACCCCATTGTCGACGCTCCGGTTCGACTGGCTTCAAGTCGTGGTTGAAGAGCATAAGCTGCGCGGTCGTGAGGTTGGGCTCACTCTCGACGGCGAGCTTATCCGCCCAGTAAGCGACCTTTGAATTCTTGACTCTCTCCATGATGAGGCTGTAGAAGAAAAATCCTTCGTCACTTGAATGGTGAACGGTCGAGGTTGCAACAGGCCTTATGAAGCTCTCGCTTCGGCTGCTCGAAGCCGTTGCTTGGTAGGATTGAAGATCCCCGCTCGTATGACGTGGGGGGCTATCAGAAGCGAGTGAAGGTCTCGGTACGCCTAGTCCTGGTGAGGATTGAGGTTGGATGAGTGGTTGGCGTTCGGAATCCACGTTGGGTGGTTCTTGAAGGTAGTCGCAAGGTATATATAAGATATCGAGATGGACGCACTACTGCGTGACGGAGTATTGACGTTCGCCGCTGAAGAGGCTCCCATCTGGGGCATGCTCCATCTTAAATATCAAGAACGACTTCGTGCAGCACAAGATCGACCCTAGATCCACTCCACGCTTAGATACTACCCTGCCTCCGCATCGGAAGTAATTTTGGTTGTGGTCGCTGGCTGGTAGGCCCGTTCCGGTAGTCTTATCTTCAAGTCGCGATAGCCCGCGCGGTATGCTCCACCAAGATGTTCGCTACAGTTTTGCCGCTAGAAGTCCCGACGAACAGCTCGTGTGCTAGCCATCAACACCATGCATAGTCTCGAGGATGCAGGCACTGCAGAATTTGCGTTCTGGGCGCGTGAAGGATGGCATGATGAGTGGGTGAATCTCCGCGGATGACGCAGCGCCATGGTAACAACAGTATCGCGTGCCCACCAGGGGTGTGTACTGAAGTCTTGGGGACTATGCACGTCTGCGCAGCTATCTCCGCGATAGGAGCCACAGGAGCAGAGATTTCCCTACTTTTTGACTCGATAGAAACATGTCACCACAGCCCTGGACCCGGAGAAGCTCTCTATCTTGCAGCAGCCGGCGCCATGATGGTTCGAGGTTGCATCTCTCCGTTCGCTTGAGGGTTTCTAGCTGGGGAGATAAAGGCGATGTGGGGTACAACGGGGCGCTCGCCGCAGCCACTCAGCGGCCGCCATATCCAGTTTACTCGATGACATCGAGTAAACCGTCGGCCTACTTATAACATACCTCACCTGGACATTTCCCAGCCTCACGGCTCAGCTGTGAGTCCTGCCTGGTCATGCGCTTGCACATGCCTTTTGCATGCTGAGGGCCATGGCGCAGGCCGACTTCGCCAGCCTCGATTTCTTCCGGGACTCGTATACCGTTTCAAGCTGTTGGACGGCCAGCATAGCACAGGTTTCTTCGGTGACGCCGCGAGTTGGTGGTGAGATACGCGCATACTCGAATCAGCATGCGATCGACAATGCTATCTTCGACACAACCGCGACGCCATTGTACAGACGTCGCGTCAAGTGTTAGCGATTAATTTCTAAGAAATTGACTACGGCTACACAAAGCATGTGCGAAGACTTTTCGCTCCTCCCAGGCATTGCACGATCCGGAGTCGTGCAGCACGGTCATCACGTGGCTTGCAAACACCACAACCTCGACCTCTAGCTCACTCAAACACCATCTAGCATCTTGCGCGGTATATGCCACCTCTCACGCGGCCTTCCGGGGTTCCCAAGCCCGCGGAACGGATCTCAACACTCCCCATGCCTTCCGCATCCAAGACGATCGGAAACAACATCGAACAGCGGCTATCTGCAGATAAACAAGCCTCAACATCAGATATCACTCCGACTCCATCAAACAAAATGTGCCGGCTAGGGGCTGCTCGTCTATCGGGCCTTCCAAGAAATGCCCCAAATATCATCAGCCTGGCTGCGTGAGGTTGTTTCGGACGCGGCGTGTTTCAACGTCCGCTTGGAGTAATTTCCCGTCTACAGCGACAGGACCACTGAAGATGAAGTTTCTTCAACCAACTGACATTGTTTCGCTTTGATGAGCAGGTGGCGAGATCGTGGCGCGTATGATTAATGACGTTTTAATTCGTGACTATGGTTCATTCTAGACATGCCCAATACCCAATATCCAACGTCGGTAAGCATTAGACGTTATCATGCTCATCCATCCCATCATAGCGAGTTATCCAGAACGCCAGCAGGTAAAATCAAACCAAGCCACCCATTGCTAAATCAGATCATAAGGCATCAACGCGAATTCTTTACAGTCGCCCGGCCATTCTATTACCATCCATTGTTGCTGTGCTTGGGCTTCTTGTGCTTGTCCTCGAGCTTGCTGCCGAGGATCGAGCCTGCTATGGCTCCAATAATGCCGTGGCCGCCCATCTTGTTACCGCCGAAGTAACCAGCTGCACCGCCACCTAGAGCACCCATAAGGCCTCGGTCGCCCTCAGCTTGCATGTTGGGGTCTGTGGCGCCGTGCTGTCCTTGTTGCGGCTGGCCGTAAGCATTCTGGCCTTGCGGGTACTGGTCTTGAGCGTATGCGCCCTGTTGCGGGAACTGCTGCGCTGGGGCCTGGCCTGGGTATTGGCCTTGTGGAGGGTACTGCTGTTGCTGGCCGTATCTGTTGCCGTTAGTACATGAAGTAATATAATTGAAAGGTTGCATCTTACCCCTGCTGTTGCTGGTCATATGGCGCTACTTGTTGTCCATGCTGGAATCCACCGTGAGCCGGGGCACCGTACTGCTGGTTATAGCCCTGCTGTTGGTAGCCCTGCTGCTGCTGGTCGTAGTAGCCCTGGCCTTGTTGCTGAGGTGGGTAGCCCTGCTGCTGGTAACCGCCCTGTTCCCATCCTTGCTGTTGGGGAGGGTATTGGCCTTGAGGCGGGTATTGCTGGTAGCCTTGGTTGTACTGGTCGTAAGGGCCGGACATGATGATTGTGTGAGGTTTGTAGGTTGCAAGAGTAGTTGGTGTTATTGAGCTGAGGAGGGGTCGGGTAATGAGGGGTGGTTGACGTAAGGTTGGGGGCGGATACGGGAATACGAGAGTAATAATGTCGTGAATGAAAGCAGGAGCGTCACGACAGGAACATCACAATCTTATACTACTGACTTACTTGCCGCAGCGCACAACACCATCTGCTGACTACAAGACCTGATGACTGAACGAATCCACCGAATCTTTGGGGCGGAGCACATCCAGCGATATCCGGCTACACTCACTCAGCCTCAGCCACCCAGAGGCCAAGTTCGTCCGGCAGCCACGGCCAGTTCGGCGGGAGCGAACCGTCCACGCCTCAACGCCGCATCATCCGTGGGCTCCTCCGCGCAATGTCATTTTTTCTAGTACTCAGGAACACTACATCTCACGTGTCGCGCATCTCGATGTAGTGTCAGTCGTCTTTCATTTGTTTTGTAACATCCTAGAGAGCGATCACCGCGAAGGCTTGCCTAGCCTCAGGAAACACTCTCTTCCGCCCCCCAGCAAACCTTTGTGCGAAACATTGTGTGCCTCTGTTCTTCCAGGAAATTGGCCTCGGCCGGATATCTGCGAGAAGCCTGGCCAGAAGCACCGCCGCATCACGTCGCGCTACCGAAAAAAGGTACCCAGTGGAGCCCAAAAGTCGACCACGCCATCCGAGGCGCAGCAGTCTCTGCGTTCCTCGGAGAGCGTGTGGCTTGTCGTCATCTGCCGGCTGTACGACCGCAAGGCTGTCCTGCGCATTTCCGCCGAATCCCAGTCGGGCTGCCGGTCATATGCGGGGAATTATTGAAGGAATTAATATCTGCTAACCATCACAATTGCGCTCTAGACATCCAATAACTGTAGTCTGTCGATAGTCTCACGACAAACCCCTGTGGCGTGTGATCGTCCTCGGAAACGGGAGCTGAAACGTGACCATGGCGCTCTGAGACAACTTTAAGACAACCCCCCAAACCTTGCACGACCATTTTCTTCTCAATCAAGGCACATCTTGCCCTATTGAGGGCAATTAAGCGCGCCCAGGATTATGAAATCTCGCCATTTGGAGCGTCCTCGGCATCGCAATTGCTGCTAAACGCTCTGTTATTATCATAGCGTAGTACCCGTACCTTCGCGTCTCCCCAAACTGACATGGTACCAGCAGCGACTCACCACTAGTGTAATTCATGCACTTCTCAAAGGCCACCCCTCCCGCTATTCGCATGAACGTGTCTCGTCTTGAGCGTTCGCCCAGCCTTTCGTTGCACCTTTGCTGACTTTGCTTTCTATTCTGTCCTTCGTTCCGCAGGCGGGCTTGTCGTTGCTAATCACTTACATACATTCGCTACTCCACCCTTTCTTATCGACTTCGCTGGTCGCGGTCTAACACACTTCCGATCACAACATCACCTTCGGTCACGACAACCTTACATCGCTGGACGAGTGTGTGGATTATGTCTGGTGGAGAAATTGAACGGCTGGAAGACTGAGAGGGGCTTTCCCCATTTGACGCCATCGCATACCGGAAGCAATGCCCGCCCCATGGCGCCGCGGGGTGTATGAAAAGGTGGAATATGTTGTAGTGGAAAGGGACGGTGTCCAGTATGAGAGGGGATTGGCGGGAGAAGAGCCTACGGCCACTGTGAACGCAAAACGCGACGAGCCAAGTCCTACAGACGCAGACTACGACAGCGATTCTGATGAAGACGACTACCCTGAGAAGCCGAACATGACAGCTATGACAACAGCATCTCTTACGATACCGACAGGAACTCCAGCTGTAAGGAAGGCGTGCCGATTCAGGGGATTTGACTAATGCAAACAGCTTCTGATTACCATGACTCTCGGTGACGAGCCACAAGCCACACCTGCCCTCGCCGACAATGACCCTACCGAGACCATCGTGATCGCTATGCCACCCCCACCGCCTAGACCTCATCATGATCGCCCTATCTCCCAAACGACTGAGCATTTGCTCATTGCTGCCGGCTCCATTGGTAGGATGAACCGATTGCCTGTGTTGGAATGTATGCTGACATGCTTTAGGTGCGACTATCATCATCGTCATGGTAGTTCTTGCCATGTACACCATGCGCAAGCGAGGTCTTACTTTCAAGGACGTACTTCAACAGGGAAAGCAGCAACTTCGCCGCGGATCCCCACCACCACCACCGCAATCGAGATACGGCCTGGACAAGAAGAACTTTGACGATGAATACACATATGGCATGAACGACTCGTTCAATGCCCCTCAACCCACAGTCGCGCCTAAGCGATCTTCTTCACTCTCTTCGCAGAAACGGCTTCAACCTCTCGGGCGGAGTGACAGCTTCAATCAGCCTCCGACTAGGGATGGAACCCAGAGCTTCTACGATGACACACCATCAATTTCGAACTCACATCGTCGCAATGATAGCGCAACACCATCATCACCTGTTCTGCCCATAGAGGGGCAACGACGAAGTGCGTCAACTCGCAACACAAGATCAATGGACGGTGACGAGGAATCGTTGCGTTTCCCCGACCCTTCGCAGGAGCATTCCAGAAACCTCCCGCCTCCTCCAACATTCCGCCAGTTCCTCTCGAACAGACCTTCCATATCTCAACGACCTGGTTTCGGTGGTGCTTCTGCGGCTGCTGCAGGAGGTGGTTTTGCAAGTAGGTTCAGCTGGACAAACTCGCAGGCCCCTCAAACCCCACATGATCCCTCTCGCGACACTGCCACTCAGCCACTTGGTCGTGATAGCTTCATGACATCCCGTTCTTCCGTTCCACGTTTCCGCACAGTAGACTCTTGGGTGAACCAGCAATCCAACCGCGTCGAAGAACAACGCCTCAAGCAGCAGTTCCGCATGACGCAGTCCACCACTTACTCCGATGATGAGGTGCCTGAAATGCCCGCACTACCATCCGGCGTGCCCAAGAACGCGAGCGGCATAACTAGACAACCCAGTGCTGCAGGCTTGAGCCGCAATGGCAGCAAGAGCGGTCTGGTAGGGAGGGACATCAAGCACCAGAGGCACGATACACAGACTACGGCTCCTATCTTCAAGGCACACCCAGGCACTGAAGTGCGCTTCAGCACACGCAGCGCTGTACCTTCTGAGATCCTGGATAGGGGACGAGACAATTTCGCGCTATAAGCATTACGGCCCACCATCGTCGTCAACACTTTTGTATCTATCTCGTGCAGCCAACACGACACCAACATTTGCTAGCTCCTCTTTCGAGAAATTTCCTTGCTACTACCCCGTCATCGTCAAGCGTTGTCCGTTTACCAGCACAAGCATGTTTTTGCATTTCTGAGCGCGGCATTTGGGGGAAAAGGGGAACTCAGGGTTTGGGTCACAAAAGCGCGGGACAAACAGCTCACACAAACTGGAAACCTGGGGACAAGAAGAACGACAACAAACGAACCCTCATCCGCACAAACCTTGTCAGCCAAAGCCGCCAAGTGCTATCCCTTTTTGTATATCGCAATTTCTTGCTTTTAAGCTTCAGCTATCAAATATCCTGTAGAGTTCCATCTCGCAAACCTAGTAATATCCACATAAATTTGGCCTTTCTACCCGAAAGGTCTGTGCCATCTCCATTCCCCATGCAATGCTTCAGCGTGTTTGTGACGTCAGGTCGATCTTCACGGCACCACGGTTTGGCTGAAGGACAGGATAAAGCATCACCCAGACGGTAGTTGGGGTGAAACAGCACAGCATTCCCCCTTCCCCAGCCTCGTCATGGCACGTCCACAGACCAAACGAACGCGCGCCCAGCTACAAGTAGGAAACGCCTGAAACTCGAGGACCAAAAGTATCCCGATGATCATACTCCGACCAGATGTGATTGATCCCCCACAAGCCACTGAAAAACAAGCATATAAGCTCCGGCTTGGCAGATTGTCCATGACATCTCGCGATCGATGTGTGAAGAGCAGGGCAGATTAACCACTTTAACCGACGGACTCTGTCTATGGCCGAGAATCCGAGACGGTGACATATTGTTGATGGGTGGAAGAGACGGGCTAGGGGGCATAATTGCGGATTACATTAGCATAGTAGACAAAGTGCCTCACATGTGTTTGACAATTGCATAATCAACAAAACAAAAGAATTGCGGAAGCAATGCGGAAACAACGCGGAACCAAGACCGTGTGCGACCATGCCCAGTGATCCCAAGAGTCGTGCCAAAGAATAAGATGGAGAGATATTACATGCGTCGTACAGCTTAGTAGGATGGACTGGGGCAAACGACGGAAAGAGTATAACATGGTTCAGGCAGACGTGAAAGAAAATTAAGGGACAAATCAAGTAGTTTCTTCTCGATGCCAGTTCCAATCATGGCCAATAATTTTCAATTGGACTTTCAGTTCGGTCCTATACTATGCGTACACATCTCTACTAAGCTCACATCCTTTGACCTCATTTCATCCATGCCTTGCTGATAAATCATGACCATGATCATCATGCATCATCCAGATGGCTGTCCAACCAGGATATCCATTTCCACCTAACATGCGAAAACGCCCAAAACAATGCAGAAGGGGAAACCTGGAAACGGTGCCTATCGCCCGCCTCTGGCAACGTTTTCCAAAAAGCCCAAGAGGAAAGACTTATCCACAGGACTCTTGCCCTCGCTTGTGCTTCCCGCCCGGCTCTGCTGAGTACTCAGACCAACTACACTGACACCTTCATTCTGAGTTAGGCTGACTCCTGCATCCATCGGGCGACTTGTTGGTGGTATGACGATGCTGGGCGCTGTTCCGTCTCCGATGCTGCTGATTCGACTCCGGTTCGCATTGCCTTCTGGGCTGGTTGCACCTACACTGCCGTTTGTAGGCAGTGGGCTGACAGGGCTGATGACACCGGACATTGATGTTTTAGGAGTAGGTGGGAAAGGAGAGCGAGCCGGTGGGACCGGGCTATGCGTTTGTGGCTTGGGGGATGGCGATGGTTTGTTACCGAAGAGGGAGAGCAGAGCGTTCTTCTGGTCTGCAGGTACAGATTCACGTCGGTCCATGTCGGATAGGGGTGGAGGAACTGGTGAGCGAGATGGTATTACCGCCGGCTGGACGGGTGGAGGTTGCGGTGAGGCACTCTTGAACATGTCTAGCAAGCCTTGTTTGTGTGATGTCTCTCCTGAAGCTATAGTAGGATAATTAGTATGATATTCACAGAAAATAGGCAAGAATGTATATTTGTACGTACCTGCCTGACCTGGTACCTTGATCTGCTGTTGAGGTCTCTTCAGAACCTGAGGCTGAAATGCGGTTTGCGGTGATGCAGATACTTCCACTGGCGGCGCAGGTTTAGGCGAGGCCTGCGGCGTACGTTTGAGTATCTGCTGAGGCATGAAGGGCATGTTGGTAGTCGGTGACGGTCCGCGTGAACTGCCGTTCGTCGGCTGTCTGTTCTTCTTCATGGTGTCGAAATCCGGGGCATTGACTGGTCCGCTCACAGTAGCCGACGTCATATTTGTCTTACTCGAAGGAGCGTGGAATACGCTAAGGAGAGCCGCATTGTGCTGTTTGGGTGGGTTCGCGACAGGTTGCGCGGAGACGTATGCTGGTGTTGTAGGGAGTGCAGACAACTCTGCAGGCGGGGGCTGCGGACTTGCCAGTGGCGGAGTGGATTTGAACATGCTCAATAATGAATCTTGATGGGCGTTCCTTGGCTTCGGTTGTTCGGGTTCAAAACTCGAACTAATAGGAGGTGATTGAAACTGCGGTGGGCTAGGAGCGAATTGTGCCTGCGGTGATACGAGACCGTGCGGCCTGTGTTGAGGCATCGGATGCTGTATCCTCGGCGTTGTTTGTTGGCTTCGATGTAGTGGAACAGCGATTGTAGTTTGAGGCGACGGCGGGAACGCAGGTTGCTGGTTGTCATTCTTGAATGAGTTCAGTAATCCCATTGCATGCGCATTTAGATTTGGGGCAGGTAATTTGGAGGCTGGTGGTATCGCTGGTCTGCCATTGCCGCCAGCAAACTGTGAGTCGCCCATCTCTTGGAACTGTGGCCGCTGGTTGTGTTGGTCGAATGCTTGCTGCATGTTAGGTGGCTGGGGTGGAAACATGTGCTGCTGCTGCTGGTGCATGAAATGAGGCGACATGTGTGGCGGTGGTGGTTGCATGCCGTTCATATGCCCTGGATGCCCTCGGAATGGCATATTCTGGTGCGGTGGGAAGAAGGGCGGCGGCGGCCCCATGTTGCCCATTTGCGGAGGCCGAGGGCCGTGCTGACCATGTGGACTCGATGGCTGCACAGGCGGGGACATCATCTGCTCAAAGGGCGTCCTGGGTTGTTGATTTCCTGCATGTTGGTTGTTGCCTTGCTTGAACAGGGCGAGGAGCGGGTTTCCTTGAGGGGGCGGCTGGCTAGGGGCTTCCACTGGCGGCGACTGCATGCCGACACTGAGTAGGCGCTTGAGCGCTTCTGCCGGATCCTGACTCTGCTGTGGTGGTGGCGCCTGGTGCGCTTGAGATAGCTCTGGGTAGGAGTCGCTCGGGCGGTGGCCGCGACCCAATCGGGCCACCATATCTGCAAAGTTGTTGGCTACTTGCGCATCTGCGACGGGGGCAGCTTCGTCGGCCGTAGTCTCGTATAAATTGGGTTGGACATGTTCGTCGTCGGTGCCTGCCACTGGTGCTGGAGCCATGTACGCGCTGTTACGCTGTCTCTGCCTTCCCAGTTTGTGCTGCTGCTTTATCCACTGCTTCAGAGGCCCCAAGAAGGGCGCGACCATGTAAAAGCTGCTCTCCTTGATCAGGTCGTTTCCGGTGCCCTGCTGCTGCACCTGGTTCTTCCGCCTCAGGGTGGGCAGATCGGTGAGCTTGTACCAGTCGATCTTTGAAATTTCCTTCCTCGTCCTCGGCTCGAAGTAAGTGTCCATGGGTACGCCGCGGAAGACGTACAGCATCATACTCTGTTCGCGCATCGTGACGGTGATCTTCTTCATGTGCTCGTCGGGCTCGACCAGATCAGCCTCCCTCAGGTCGTAGCCCGTCTCCTCCCAGACTTCGCGAACGGCGCAATCGAGATCCGTCTCTTCCTTGTTGATCTTGCCGCGGGGAAAACTCCACTTGGCACCCTTCTTCCAGCCCTTGACCAGGACGGCGTGGGTCATGTCCTCGTTGAGCATGATGGCGCCGCGCACCGGGACCCGTGTCTTGTAGGCGAGGAACTGCTCGTAGGCCTGCTGGTGCAGCTCTTCCGAGTAGGCGGAGAAGAGGGGGCAGTGCTGGAACATGAGCTGGGAGAACTTGCGCAGGTGCATCGAGGGCAGGTTGTTGGGGTCGAGAGGGCGGATGAAGTCTTCGTAGAACCATTGGGCCTCTTCGATCTGGAAGCATATTCGCTCCACCGACTGCAGTTCTTCATTGGGCAGGTTGACGATGAAGCGCACGCAGAGGTCGTCGAGCCAGTCAACTAATGTTCGGTTTGTGTTTGTCATGGTGGATGGATGTCTGGCCCGTATCGAGCATACCGCGCACAGCTCGTGTCGCAGAGGGTGGGGAGATGTGCACTCGGGCACCAGTCCGTCAGTCGCGGGCGGCGGGCGGCGGGTAGTAGCGAGGCTTCTAGATGCGAAGATGGGCGCGGTAGTGAAAGGGTGCACAGCCGCAAAGAAGGTCGAAGAATGCGGCGTCGAGTCGGCGGTCGGCGAGCGTGTTGTTGATGTGTTGTCAGAGGCCTATCGGAGAGGGTCGTGGAGCGATCGACACAAAGTGTGGCGGCTGTGGCTGTGCTCGCAGGCAAAAGAAGGAGAGAGAGCGAGAGCCATGACGTTTGGCTGTCTGGGATCGCGTCACAGAATCAGGGCAGTCTCGCGCGACTCACCGCCAGCGCATGATGCGATAAGTAGGCTTGCTGCTCTTCACTTCTGCCGCTCCTTCACAGTTCATTCTTCACTGCATATTTTGTACCGAGCTCGTCGCCAGTCGCACTCGCCAGCTATACATAGGGCAGCGACGCGCCCGTTTCACATTTTCAAACCAGAAGCGCCGTCCGCCAACCACGCAACAAGCGCGCTGTGAGATACCCGCACTCCACGCACTGTCTTTCAACACCAGAGACATATAAGCCTTCTGTGGCAGTCTCGTCCACAGCTGTATTCATAGCAGCCTGCACACTTCAACCACCCAGATTACCTCAGAAACTACCGCCCAACATGGCCGGCGTTGTCGCTAAGTACGCAATGAAGAAAGCCTTGGGCAAGGAGATGGAAAAGTACAAGTCCAAGGATGTATCTGGTCCATACGTTAGTAGCCACCTTCTCGCTTCCTACAGCTCGCACTAACTCTTCTGTAGGATCCATACTATGCGCTGGTTCCAGATCAGAGGAAGCCCCACAAGATGAAGAAAGTCAAGAAGCAGATCCCAGATTATCTTTCCGACAACGATGCCAACGTCCTAGCCAAAGCCCGCAAGACCGCCTACAGGCTGGACTACGCCCTCTTCACCTTGTTTGGAATCCGATTTGGTTGGTCTTCCGTTATTGGCCTTGTCCCCGCCGTGGGTGACGCCGCAGGTTCGGCCTTGGCTCTGAACCTCGTTCGCAACATGATGAAGGTCGACGGCGGTCTGCCAATGACCGTCCTCATCATGATGCTTTTCAACGTCGCCTTTGACTTCCTGATCGGTCTTGTTCCCTTCCTTGGCGACCTTGCCGATGCCGCAGTCAAAGCCAATGGCAAAAACGTTCGTCTACTCGAAGAGCACTTGGACAAGCTCCACAAGCCAAAGTCACTTGTGGACAGAGATTCCAAGCTACCGAGAGAAAGGCGGCCGCGTCCTGCCTCTGTCTATGTCGACTTTGACGATGAGATTGATGAGCGCCGCAACACTTTTGAGGACGATCACGATGACGTTCGTCATCCTCAGCGTGCCTACGGTGGAGGCCGTATCCAAGATGAGGAGATGGGCGGACGACAAGATACTCACCGATCCCACCGGGACGACAGGCCCAGCCGAAACAACACTAGGAGTAGCAGACGCTGATGAGTTTCTTTGTGTACTTTTATTGCGTCATGTTCCGTTACTAGGCCGCTGTCTGCATATAATGCATTGCGTATCCGGCGTTGGTGGTTTCTCGTACTCTCTTTAACACTATACCCTAAGTACTGTTGACTGTACACAACAATATTATGTATACTTTGTAATTTCTCTCATGTATCACCTGCATCCCAGGTTCTCCTTTCGTTTGTCGTTCAAGCTCAGTCACCTTCGTCCGTGGGACAGGAACACCCAGCCCCCGCGACAGAGCCTACTTGAACCACCACTCTGTGCTAATGGCAATCCTCGCTCGTGTCTTGCCAACAAATATACTATCTAATTCACGCACATGTCTGTTCGCTTTGTCGACGGTCCGTGCGCAATTTCATTCACGTACGTCTACTACCCTGCGTTCGTGCGAGAAGTTCAGCGATCGCACTCTGATTAGCTATCGAGGCCAGTGCTGTGACACCTAGACCTAATCCTCCAGCCCTCACACTATAGCGCTATTAGAGATAACCTTATTTTGTGGCTACGTGCTTAGTTCTTTGGTTTTAGCATCTCTGCAGCAGCATCAGCAGCAGGTGCGGCTGAGGTCCAGCCAACACAGCAGAAGTTTTACCCCGCTCACTATTGAACATTCTTTCTTTTTCTCTACCAAGCCAAGTTGCCAAGTGTCACAAACGACATTTTTGCACTTCTTTGCGGCTTCCAAATCGTGCTGTTGGTTTCTGCTCAACCGTACTTCTCCAAACTCGAGGCGACAGGACGAATGCGACCGGCCATCCCTCAACACCGAGCTTAGGCCATCATACGAGGCGCTTCTATAGGTCTCCAGATCGAATTGGTGATCCACATCTCACACTATCGCCTCCATCTTGCTAAGACGTTGAAGATTGCCTGAGCATGGGTTTCAGCTTGTTTAGGCACACTGCACAGCTCTAAGCGAAAGGTACGTATTAGCGCGGTCATTGGGAGCCGCCACACCAACGAGATCTACATTTAGCAGTGGAGATCGTGGTCAATCAAAGCTAGAGTATTGACAAGCTAAAGCGACACCTGATGATGAACCTGAAATATCTGGAGGTATCTGCACATCTACTCTTCTTGTCTCCATATTCTCCCACTTGGACTCTGAGTTCCACAGTTACCTGGGCGATAACGAGCATCCAGAAATTCCTGTAGCTCAGCCACAATCATTTTCATCATGGCTAATCAAGACGCCACTGATCTGGGCATCCTCTGGACCAGGGCGGTTGATAAATACACCCAAAAGACTGGTCAAAAGTTGGCTCACTTGCGGGGCCAAAGCATCAGCGATGTGATGCAAACAACAGCAGTCGAAAAGAAACGATTCGAGAGTTACCGACACGACAATGGAAAACTTGACAAAGTGCGAGCAGCCTTCGGACGCCATCTCGACGGCATGCAAAAATGCCTTGATGGTGTACAGACGATAGGCGAGGCTGCATCTGCTTTTCCTCCAGCTATGCCTGTGGGAATCATCTTTGCTGCTTGTGGTCACATGTTCCAGGCGTTCGCCGGAGTCCAAAAGGACTACGATCAGGCAGAAGCTTTCTTCGATCATTCACGCCGCTTTTTTGACAATCTGACTCTCCTCGAGGGCAAAACAGATCCGAGACCATTAGCCAAAGCTATTGTTCGCACTTTCGCGTCTCAATTGGTGATTTGTGGTATCGTGCAAGATATGAAAAACAATGGGCGCTTCAAGCAATGGCTCAATGCACTCTGGAACCTCGAAAGTCCAGAGCTTGCTGCTGCATACGCTGAGATGCAAGCTTCTATCGAAGAGTTAGGCGCGACTGTTGGCTACGCAACTTACAGTGCTATTCGCGATGCCTACGAGGAGCTCAAGGCGACACACGAAGATGTAGGGGAAATCAGCGAGAAGATTGACGAGCTAGACGCCAACATCAGTCGCGTTCGAGAATCAATGGGTGAACAGCTGCAGACTTTGTATGCCAGCAATCTTGGCCTTGACAAGAAGATTACAGAAGGGTTTGATGGTGTTCAAGCAAAACAAGACGAGGCGTACGCTATACAACTACGCATCGCCCAAATGCAGGAGAACCTGCTCAATGCATTCGAAAAGGCATCGATGCCTGCATCATCCGATACGAAGTCTCACTCCGGAGACATACCGAGCGACAGCGCAAATGAGAAGGCTCAAGCCTTGGATACTGTTAAAACGTTCTTCATCGGAAATAGTATCCTCTTTCCGAGAATTGAAAAGGTTCTTGACGCGAATCGAATAGAAAGGGAACGCATTAAGCGAGAACGTGTCGATGATAGTGTCGCATGGCTTGCAGAGCATCCAAACTTCACCCGATGGCTTGATGGTCAAGTCACTTGCCTTAAGATCTGTGGTTCTACTGGAATGGGTAAAAGTTTCTCGATGGAGGCGGCAATTGATCTGGTGCAGCGATCTACAAACCCACCATCTGATGTTGCATATTACTTCGTACAACCGGATCTTGACCTTCCACAGTCAACAGAGGCAGCCTTCGCATGTGCAGCCTTGCAAGTGGTTGAAGCTAATCATCGCTACGCTGAGCAAGTCGCGTCTGACATAAAAGAGGATGTTCAAAAGCTTGTGAACCGTGTCAACAGGTTGGTGTACTGGAAGACAAGCGGCGTTATCGAAGCAGATACCTCCACAGACTTGGTTGATGTCCCAATATGGAAACGTTTCTTTACGTCCGGATATACTGGAGTCGCTTCATCCAAACGTCGGCTGTTTCTAATCCTGGACGGTATGGACGAGCTTCCAAATGGCCTCGATCAACTTGTAGCATTCTTACTCGACCTTCAACAATCAGAGGCACCTATCCATGTGCTACTTTCCACTCGAGACGCCGCCTGGCCATCTGACTCACGAATTCAGACAGTTACTATCGATCTGACAAGAGATTTAAT
>Ga0265797_10005130_pt1 | contig 19372 bp, 12 predicted proteins | sample P2T30metagenome_FD_192433 | JGI IMG/M metagenome (GOLD analysis project Ga0265797, IMG submission 192433) | Plant litter microbial communities from East Loma Ridge, Irvine, California - P2 T30 | ecosystem: Environmental > Terrestrial > Plant litter > Unclassified | place: USA: California... | reverse complement strand
GCACGACCTGTTCCACCACCTGGTCGGCATGCGAGTTCTCGTAATCGGCCGGCGTGGCCGAGACGAAGATCATCTGCCGCATCTTGTTCTCGAACTCCTCGAACTTCAGCGGCCGGTTGTCCAGCGCGGACGGCAGGCGGAAGCCGTAGTCGACGAGGTTCGTCTTGCGCGAGCGGTCGCCGTTGTACATGGCGGAGAGCTGGCCGACGAGCACGTGCGACTCGTCCATGAACATCAGCGCGTCCTTCGGCAGGTAGTCGATCAGCGTTGGTGGCGGCTGCCCCGGCATGGCGCCGGACAGGTGGCGCGAGTAGTTCTCGATGCCCTTCGTGAAGCCGATTTCCGCCATCATCTCCAGGTCGAAACGGGTGCGCTGTTCCAGGCGCTGTTCTTCAATCAGCTTGCCTTCCTGGCGGAAGAATTCCAGACGGTCGCGCAGCTCGGCCTTGATGCTTTCGATCGCGCGCAGCACCGTCGAGCGGGGCGTCACGTAGTGCGAGCCCGGATACACCGTGAAGCGCGGGATCTTCTGGCGCACGCGGCCCGTCAGCGGGTCGAACAGCTGGATCGATTCCAGCTCGTCGTCGAACAGTTCCAGCCGCACGGCCAGCTCGGCGTGTTCGGCCGGGAAGATGTCGAGCGTGTCGCCACGCACGCGGAACGTGCCGCGACCGAAGTCCACCTCGTTGCGCGTGTACTGCATCTGGATCAGGCGCGCGATGATGTCGCGCTGGCTCACCTTATCCTTGGCGCGCAGCGTCAGGATCATCTGGTGGTATTCGTTCGGATTACCGATACCGTAGATGGCCGAGACGGTCGCGACGATGACGACGTCGCGCCGCTCCATCAGCGACTTCGTGCACGACAGGCGCATCTGCTCGATGTGCTCGTTGATCGAAGAGTCCTTCTCGATGAACAGGTCGCGCTGCGGCACGTAGGCTTCCGGCTGGTAGTAATCGTAGTACGAGACGAAGTACTCGACGGCGTTCTGCGGGAAGAACTCGCGGAACTCGCTGTACAGCTGGGCGGCCAGCGTCTTGTTCGGTGCGAACACGATAGCGGGCCGGCCCATGCGCGCGATCACGTTGGCCATCGTGTACGTCTTGCCGGACCCCGTTACACCCAGCAGCGTCTGGAACGACAGGCCATCGGAGATGCCTTCGCACAGCTGTTCGATGGCGGTCGGCTGGTCGCCGGCGGGCGGGAAGGGCTGGTGCAGCTTGAACGGCGAGTCGGGGAAGGTGATGACGGTAGGCTCGGGGCCACCGGCAAGTGATAAATCAGCCATGAAGTCAGACCTTTGTTAGAATAGTGAGCTGACAGTCAGCTTTGCCCGCAATGGGCGGCAACTGTCATCATTCCGCTGCGAACCGCTTCCAATCGAATCCAATCTTATCATGACGAACCCTTCCGTTTTCAGTGCCATCGAGATGGCTCCGCGCGACCCGATCCTGGGTATCACCGAAGCATTTAACGCAGACACCAATCCCGCCAAGATCAACCTGGGCGTGGGTGTCTATTATGACGACAACGGTAAAGTGCCGCTGTTATCTTGCGTACAGAAGGCCGAAAACATTCTGATTGAGCAGCCAGCCCCACGTACCTACCTGCCCATCGAGGGCCTGGCAGCGTACGACAAAGCTGTGCAGGAGCTGGTATTTGGTGCCGACAGTGCCATTGTTCAAGAGCGCCGCGCGATCACCGTGCAGGCCATCGGCGGCACGGGTGCACTGAAGATCGGCGCCGACTTCCTGAAGCGTTTCTCGCCGGCGTCCGAAGTGTTCATCAGCGACCCGAGCTGGGAAAACCACCGCGCGCTGTTTGAAAGCGCCGGCTTTACCGTCCACAACTACGCCTACTACGATGCCGCCACCCATGGCGTCAATTTCGACGCCATGCTGGCCGCCCTGAAGGCCATGCCGCGCGGCGCCATCGTGCTGCTGCACGCCTGCTGCCATAACCCGACGGGCGCCGACCTGACGAGCGAGCAGTGGGACAAGGTTATCGACACCGTCGCCACGAACGGCCTGATCCCGTTCCTGGACATGGCCTACCAGGGCTTCGGTGCCGGCATCGCCGAGGACGGCGCCGTCGTCCGCCGCTTCGCCGCGACGGGTGTGCCGCTGCTGGTGTCGAACTCGTTCTCGAAGTCGTTCTCGCTGTACGGCGAGCGCGTGGGCGCACTGTCCGTCGTCGCATCGAGCGCCGAAGAGGCTGGCCGCCTGCTGTCGCAGCTGAAGCGCGTCGTCCGCACTAACTACTCGAACCCGCCAGTCCACGGCGGCAAGGTCGTCGCCACGGTCCTGGCCACGCCGGAACTGCGCCAGCTGTGGGAAGAAGAGCTGGCCGCGATGCGCGTGCGCATCAAGGAAACCCGCGACACGTTCGTCAAGAAGCTGAAGGAAAAGGCACCGCAGCACGACTTCGAATTCGTGCGCCAGCAGGTCGGCATGTTCTCGTACTCGGGCCTGACGAAAGAACAGGTTGCCAAGCTGCGCGAACAGTCGATCTACGCCGTGGACACGGGCCGCATCTGCGTCGCCGCGCTGAACTCGCGCAACCTGGACATCGTTGTTGACGCGATCGCTAAAGTCCTCTAAAATCCTGCTTCTTCGTTGACGCAAGTCATCGAAGATGTAGTCTGGCAGCAAAGTTGTTCAGGTAGTGCGCAGCGGAAATAGTGTTGTGCAAGCTGCCCAGAACGGTTACAATGCTGCCATCTAATCCCTGATAGCTCAGTCGGTAGAGCGACGGACTGTTAATCCGCAGGTCCCTGGTTCGAGTCCAGGTCGGGGAGCCAGAATTCAGCGAAAGCCCAGCAGAGATGCTGGGCTTTTTGCGTTTCATTTGTAGCATTTGAGGCTAGGCCCGCCCGGCCTGATCCCGACAATACGTCACGATACCGAAGGCGAACATTGCTGGCTGGTCACCGCCGCCGTGCGTTCGCCCGTATGATAGTCGAGCGGATCGGGCAGCGGCGTGCCTTCCAGGCTGGCGTAATAGCCGGCCATGACGATAGCGCCCGTATCGTCCAGCGTCAGCTTGGCATCGATGCAGTCGGCCGGGTCCAGGTCGATGACCTTGTAGCGGAAATTGCTGAGCTGGGTGGTGGCGGTGCCTTCGGCCTGGGCGGCCAGGGGCGGGAACAAGGACAGTGCTGCGGCAAGGACCGGCAGTTTCATAACGGCTCCACTTAATTGAAGAGACCGTTATCGTAGCGCCGTCCGGTAGACTTTTCGTCAACAGAATTGTCGTGAAATTATCTCGGCAATTTGACTGGGCATGTCCTGCTCAGGAAACAATATAGCCAACATTGTCGGGCCGAAAAAGACCTGCTGCATGCGGCGAGCGCGTGTCCAGGCCACGCTACCATTGAGACAGCAATCGCTCGCCAGGTCTTCAGTCGACCGTCGCGGGCATGCTGCCGATCAGCTTGCAGCCACATTCCGTTGTGCATCCCTCGACTGCGACGGGGATCCCGTCGATGGTAAGTGTGCTGTGGCCATTGGTGATCTTGTTGATGCCATGCGGTTTGCCGCCGGGGTAGACCAGCGGGCAAGCAACCTTGTCGCCCTGACGGGCGATCGCTTTTCCCCTGATATCGTGATTGGGCGAGCCACTGAGAACGGTGCCGCCGTGATCGGTCATGTCGCCGACGGTGATGATCTTCAATGACATTTGGTTCTCCAGAAATCGGTGACCTTCGTTGTTGTGGTGGCCGTGCGGCCTGGGCTCAAGTCTACAAGCACTGCCGACACAGGAGCTGGACTGGTATCAGCGGCCGATCGCCTGCTACTAGTCGGCCTGCATGCTGGCCGCGAGAGATGGGACAAATTGTCGGGCTCGGCGGGGCCTGATAAAAATGGCTGCAACGAAGTCACGTGGTTGATAGCACACATCGACCCATCCCCACTTGAAACGCCATGTGCGCTGCCGCTCGCCTTTGTCATCGGGCCTTCCGCCCGCCTTCTGCAGGAATTTCAATAACAGGCGAAATTCTTGCCTTAACGCCTCTTCACTTGCGCCATCCCACCCTTTGCTGGTACACGGGCCGTCCAGCCAGTACAAGGCCAGACAGCCAATCTTCTCGTCTCCCGGGCTGATATGCACACCAAACCGCATGCCGTCCGTCACGACTTCGACGTAGATGCGGTCTTCCGCACCAGCAGGTGCGGTTCGCTTTTCAACTACACCTCCGGCCGCGAGCGAGCTCCAGACATCAGGGGAGACCTGGCAAGAGCGTTCGTTCCGTCGACCTCTATGATTGCCGAGTCAACCGAAACAGTACCGTTCGTGAAATCCAAGCTGACTATATGCATTTTTTACCGGTTTAGGTGACCGCCCTGCTGTGTGTCATTGTCGTACAACTAATTGTTTAAGACCCGCCATCTTTGACGGGTAACGGAGCACCCTTCATTGCCTCTTTCAAGCATGAACCACACATTACTGTAATTCGCCCTAAAACCTCATCAAGGCGCTCATCAGTTTCAATAATAAAATCACCGTTTACGCAGACTTCGGGTAGCTGTTCTATCTCCTCTTTCAGGCCATAAAAAGGGCATTCATAGTCTTCCATGAGAAAAGAAAAATCTCTGACTCTCTCTGCAATGTCCCGGCCATCGCTGAATTCATCATTCAATACTTTCGAGACCTTCTCGCCTCCCTGCCAACCATGCTTTTTACAGATTACCATCGACATTTTTACGGTCTCCTTACACTGAGTTTAAAACCCTGCTTCACAAAGTATTTCCCTTGCGCCCTTGGCTCTTCAGGCACTGCTACCCCACCAGCACGAAGGACATTTCCCACGTGGGTCATGCAGCTATTGGTGGCTTCGTCATAGGTGCCGCCATCTTTCTCTTCTACCGAGCGCTGGTACTTTTGAGCTGCGGCTGCATCAGGTAAGTCTATCTCGACTTCCCGTATGACCGGGTCACTACCCATCTGGTTATATTTCTTTTCGTCGATAATTGTTGTGTTTTTTTGCTCATCAATCGTTACTTGATGTGTGTGTATTTTTCTTGCCCCTTGATGAGTTTCCACCGTGTAGTGGCCCGTTCTGAATCCGGTATCGTAATGCCTAATGATTGCTTTCCCGCTCGTAAGTCCAAGTGGATCGATCCACTGCAGTGGATTGATTGCGTATTGTTGAAGATTCAGCCCGCCAGCGAGGCCAATCGGGTCTTTCGATACGAACCGCCCAGAGTGGGGGTCGTAGTAGCGCATGCGGTTGTAGTGAAACCCCGTTTCATCATCAAAATACTGCCCCTGGAACCGGATCGGGTTGCGCATACCTGCCTTGGCGGCCGCTTCGCTGATCGCTTCTTGCGCTTGGCCCCAGGCCTTGTACTGGGCCGACCACGCCACCTTGCCTTCGGAGTCGGTCAACTCCTGCGGCGTGCCGAGATGATCGCACTGATAGAAGGCGATCTCATCCTTGCCGAATGGCTTGGCGTCCGGCTCGGATTCTCCGTTCCACGAAGGATCCTGTGAAATCTCATACGTGCCGCCGTTGCGCGCCATCAGCGCCTTGACATCCGTGGTCGGTGCCAGCCGAACCGCTTCGCTTCGGGTGGCCTGCACCAGTGGCACGAAGCTGTTTCGCTCGTACACATAATGGACCGTCCGTTCGTGCGCCGTATAGCCCTGATGCACGCTGCTTTCCAGCGCCAGCGTGTCGCCATCCCAGCCGTACATGGTCTTGGTCGTGTGTCGGAGGCCGCTACTTTCTAGCGTCTGGCTGTGTTTGGCAATGCGCCGCCCCAGCGGGTCGTAGGCAAAGGTGGTGACGCCGTGCCGGGTGTCGGCGCGGGCCATGCGGCTGAATGCATCCCATGCGAACGTGTCGCGCTGCCCATGCTGCACGCGCTCGCTGAGGTTCCCGCGGTCATCGTAGCGGTAGCTGACGCCGGCATAGTCCTTGATCAGGTTATCCAGCACTTTTGGCAGCGGCGTGCGATGGCTGGTCGTTTCTCGCTGCGCCGCATCGGGCGCCTGGATGTTGCCGGCCGGGTCGAAGGCGAAGGTTTCCTGACCCAACACGCTGTTGGCCGCCAGCAGCCGCCCGACCGGGTCGTAGCGGTACTCGATGCGGCCGCGACGGCTGTCGTCCAGGCCTGTTAGTTGCCCGGACTGGTCGTAGCGGTAGCGCCGCTGGATCGCCACGCGCATGCCGACCTGGGCGTCGGGGCGATACTGGTCCGGGTGGAAATACCGGTCTTTCTGACTCAGCTGCGCGATCGCGCCCAGTTGCTGTTCGATCAGGCGGCCGGCCGGGTCGTACTTCATCGTTTGCAGCAGGCCGTTGGCCTGGGTACGGCCGGTCTCCTGGTGCAGCGCGTTGCGGTCGAACGATACGAGCTCTTGCCCGTCGAGCAGCAAGCCGTGCGCGTGGCCGGTGCCATAGGTCAGCCAGTCGACGCGATGGCCGTCTGGGCGAATCGTGCCGATGCGCTGGTTGAGTTCGTCGTGGTGGTGGTGCCAGACCGCCGTGCGCTTGTCGGGATGGAACGGGCCCTGGTAGTGGTGGTGCTCGCGCACCAGGTTGCCGGCGGCATCGTAGAACCATTGCAGCCGCGCGTGTTCGTTCTGCGCCTCCGCCAACTGGCCGTTGGCGTTGTAGGCGAAGCTTTCGATTTGTTCCGGTTGGCCCGAGGCGGCGGCGCGGCGTTGCCGCAGCCGGCCCATCGGGTCGAATTCGAGCCGCGTGGTGACGCCGCCATCGATCGTTTCCGCCAGCACACCGGTTGCTTCGTCATAGCGGTAATCGGTGGCATTGCCGTCGAAGCCTTGCTCCTGCAGCAGGCGCCCGACGGGGTCGTATTGGAAGCGGTAGACGCTGCCGTTTTCGTTTTCCAGCGCCGACAGCCGGCCCAGCGCATCCCAACGGTAGCGCAGGCTCTGGCCAAGGGCGTCCGTGCGCTGCGCAATCAGTCCGGCCGAGGTGTAGCGGTAGGCGGTGCTGCGCTGCATGGCATCGGTGTGGACGAGCAACCGGCCTTCGGCATCGTAACGCAGGCGCTCTTCGTTGCCGTCGGGATGAATGACTGCTTCGAGCTGGCCAGGATGATTGCCGCCGGCTTCGCTGTGGGCCAGTGCCAGCGTCTCGGCGCTGAGCGGCGTATAGCGGTAGCGAGTAACGTTGCCGGCGGCGTCGATGCTCTTGGCCAGGCGCTTGCGCTCGTCGTATTCCCACTGGCTGCTGTGGCCGGAACAATCGGTGTAGCTGGCAAGCTGGCCGTCCGGGGTGTAGGCGAGCTTCTTGACCCCGCCCTTGGCATCCGTGACCTCGACAGGACGGCCGGCCTTGTCATAGGCGTATTGCGTCTTGTTGCCGCGCGGGTCCGTTTCCTCGAACAGGTGCCCTTGCGCATCGTAGTCGCGCTTCCAGGTGCCGCCTTCGGCGTCGAGGATGGCGACAACGCGGTGCTGGGCATCGTACTCGAAGTGGACCTGACTGCCGTCGGCGCGGGTGTGCGCGAGCAGGTTGCCGTGTTCGTCGTATCGGAGATGCTCGCTGGTGCCGTCGGCGTGGAGGTGGCGGACGACGTTCTTGGCGTCGTCGCGGAAGAACCATTCTTCGCGCCCGTCCGGATACACGGTGCGGTAGGTGTAGCCGGCGATATCGTAGTAGTAGCGGGTCTCCTGGCCCAGCGCGTCGGTGACGTAGGTCAGGCGGATGTTCTTGTCCCACTCGAGGCGCGTGTCGTGGCTGCCATCGTCCGCCCATTCGCGAACCGCCTTCGCGTTCGCGCCGCTGTCGATGCTGGTGTCGTAGGCGAGGTTCATGCCGCGCCCGGTGCGGTCGGTGTAGCGCGTGACGAGGTGGCGGTCGTATTGGTAATGCCAGGCTGCGGCGTTTTCGTCCTGGGCATGGACCAGGTCGCCACGCGCGTCGTAGTCGTAGGCGGCGAGCTGGCGCACCAATTGGCCGTCCTTGATTTCCCACAGCCCGCGGATGTGACCCGTATCGGCGTCGACCTGGGTGCCGGCGTGGGCGACGATCGCGTCGCCCTGCTTGCTGATGATGTCGCTGAGCACTTCCTCGCCAGCCACGACATGGTCGTAGCGTAGGCCCACGGCGGCGCCGTCCTTGATATGCAGCGAGACCAGGCGGAAGTGCTGGTTACCCATCTCGGCAACCTTGGCGCGCGCGGTGTCGGTCAATTCATAGGTTTCGCGCAAGGCGCTCGGTTCCCCTTCGGCCAGCGGCTTGCCGAAGTCGAGCGTCAACAGCGTCAAGCTGATGCGCGTCAGCGTGATCTGCTCGACCGGATCGTGGTGCCGCTCGCCGATGTTCAGCCATGGGTAGCGGTGGCTGCGGCCGTCGGCGGCGTGATAGAGCAGGGCGGCGGGCTTGCCGCGGCCGACGACGTTGAGGCGGGTGCTGTACGGTGTCAGCCAGCGCGCGCCAAGATTGCCGCGGTCATAGGCGGTCAACTGGCTGCGATAGGTGCGGCGCCATTCGATCGGCAGCGGCGCATCCAGGACGAAGTCGGTGTGGGTAAACGTTTCGGCGCCGGTGGCAAAGCTGATCGAGCGCGCAGTGCCGGCTTTCGCAGGGCGCAGCTTGCAGGCATTCGGGTCGCCCTTCGCCGGACTTTGGTGACCAATGGTGCCGAGCTCGTGGCCGGGGTTGTTCTTCTTGTGTTGCGCGCCCTTGGCGGACGGCACCAGCGCCGCGTGGCGCTTCTTGTGCTTGACAACCGCGTCGCGCAGGCGTACCAGGATCCAGCGGATGCTCATCTGTGTGCCTTCGTCGGCCAGGGCGGCAAGCTTGCCGCGGAACGCTGGCTTGAAGGCGGTCAGGTGACCGATGATGGCCGTGACGCCGGTGACCGCGCTCTGCGGCAGGTGGCTCGCTGCCGTGGCGGCGGCGTAGTTCGCGGCCTTCTTGCACTGCCTGTCGATGGCGCCCAGCATGCGGCGCCAGCTGCTTTCCACCTTGGGGTCGTGCAGCTTGTGCTCCACTTCCGCCGGGGAGGCCACTTCGAACAGCGGCTCCTTGCCAATGCAGCGCTTGAGGACCTTGATCAGGTCGTCGGCAATGCCGTCGGCGACATGGGCGCATTCGTCCAAGATGCCGGACAGCTTGGACATCGCCTTGTCGACAAAGGTGTCGATCTCGCCGGCCAGCCTGGCGTTGAGGTGCATGATCAGCACCTCGACCAGCGCGGCACCGATGTCCTTGACGCCCAGCGCCAGCTTCTGCCGGACCAGGTGCAGGGCCGGGCGCAGGCTCATGCGCGCCGCGCTCATCGCCGGCGGCACGGGCACCACGCCGATCAGGTTGATGCCCAGGCTGACCCACGCCAGGAACTCGACTTCCTTCTTCGCGATCAGCTTCTGAATGACCCCGACGACATCCATGATGGCGTCGATCAGCGCCATGATGTTGCCGACCACCGGCAGGCTGCCGGCCACCGTGCTGAGGCGCTCCAGCGTGACGTAGTCATTGCTGATGTTGCGCAGCCATTTGTCGAAAGCGGCGGCAGCCGCGCCGACGTCTTTCTGGTCGATCGTGTTCAGTGGCGCGACGGCGACTTCCGGTGCGCGTTGGGCAGGTTTCGTTGGCGCTTGCGTGGGTTCGGTCATGGAGCTGTCAGACGGTGAGTTTCTTCAGAGGCGAGGGCGGCACTTCGGCGCCGATGCGCGGCAGCGATCCGGGCAAGCCCAGGGGCGACGCATCGGCGGCGGCGGGCTTGTCGGCCCTCAGCGCGCCGATGGCGTTGAAGCCCGCGGCGCCACCCGGGAGCTTGCCGGCGACATTGGCCAAGGCCGCCTGCTTGATCGGTGCCAGCAATGCTTCGGCACCGCCTTTTTTCAGCGCTTGCGCCGTACCCGAGGCTTGCTGCGCGGCTTGCGTAATCGCGCCCAGTTTGCCCGCTGCCCCCTTGATGCCCGCTACCGCTGCGCTGGCGCCGGACAGCAGCGCAGCGCCGGTCCTTGCCGCGGGCCCAGCAGCGGCACCACCGTCGGGCAGCGGCGCGGCCGGCCATTCGGTTTCCTGACCGAGGATGCTGCCTTCGTCCCACGGATCGCGCGGGTCCTTGCCGTAGGTGACGGTGGCCATGCCCATCGGCAGGCCGGCTACACTGGCAAAGCCTTCGCCATCGAGCGTGCCCTGGTGCGTGCCACCTTCGGCATCGACGACGGTGTAGTCGCCTTGCCGGATGCCTTGCTTCTTGCCGCCTTCCGTCGTCACGTACTGGTGATGCAGGTCGAGCTGCCCCGGCGCCAGTTGCATGGGTTGCGGCAAGGCTGGCGTGCCTTCGCTCCTGGCCGGGACGAAGCTGTGGTGCGCGGCATGCTGGGTCCAGTTGCCCTTGGTGCCATGGACGATCCCCGAAGCGTTCCAGCGGCTGAAGCTGGAGCCGCCATTGATGACCACCTCTTCCTTGGCCGTGATCGTGATCTTGTTGGCGGTGTGAGTGATGTTGAGCTTGGCCAGGATGTTGACGCTGTCCTTCAAGGCGGTGATGTCGATGTCGGCGGTGGCCGCCACCAGCTTCATGCCGGCCTTGTAGGCAAACATGCGGATCGCTTCCTTGACGCTGACGAGCAGGCTCTTGCCCGCGCTCAGGCTGGTGTGGCCACCGCTCGTCACGGCGCTATGCTCCACGCTCATCAAATGGGTGGAACCCTGCGTGGTGGTCTCGATGCCGGCCGGGCTGGCCAGGGTCAGGTGCGGTGCCTGGAATTCCGGGAATTCGCCTTGCGCCGGTGTGCCGCCCTGGCCCTTGAGGGCCTCGACCTGTGCGCGCAGCGCGGCGATCACCTGGTCCTGGTCGCCCGGCTGGTGCGCCTGCGCCTGCTGCGCGGACTGCGACAGGCTGTCGTGCAGCTCCTGGCCCTGCGCCAGGCGCTCCAGCGTTTCCGCCATGTCGGTGATGTGGGCGCGGGCATTCGGCCGGCCCTCCGTGCTGAGCAGCAGGCCCTGCTGCGCGCGGACCGCGCCATGGCCATCGGTACGCAGCTCGAAGCCTTGGCCGCGCGCATCCTTGCGGCCGGCGTTGTCCTCGATGCGGTGAATATGACCGAGGCTGAGCTGGCTGGCGAGGTGATCGCTCCTCAACTGGGCCTGGATCTGCGCTTGCGTGTCGTCGAGCACCAGGTGATTGCTGCGCCCGCCAGGCGCGTTGCCGCCATCGGCCGTCAACTCACGGCTGCGCAGGCCCATCAGCGCCCGCTGTTCGGGCAGCTTCCACGGTGGCATATAGCCCTGGTTGTACACGGAGCCGGTCACGATCGGATGGTCGGGATTGCCGTCGAGCCATTGCACGATCACTTCCGAACCGACCCGTGGATGACTGGTCAGGCCCTTCTCGCCGCCCGCCCAGTTGCTGCTGACCCGGACCCAGCAGCTGCCGCTTTCGTCCCGGTCCCAGTGGAACTTGACCTGGACGCGGCCGTACTCGTCCACGTTCAGGCTGCCCTGGCCTTCGGCGCCGACCACGAGGGCGGTCTGCAGGGCCAGCAGCTTGGTATCGGTGCTGTTGAAGCCGCGTCCCGGCCGCCAGGGCAGGGCCTTGCCCTGGCACAGCAGGCGGTTCTTGTATTCGGAGATGGCACCCTTGCCCTGCAGGTAGTTGTTGCTGGCTTCGTGATGCGCTTCCAGGATCAGGAACTCGCCGTCCTCGCTTTCGCCGAAATGGTCGAGCAGCGTAAACCACCTGCCGACGGCTACGCGCCGGTTGTTGCCCCGCGCTTCGACCAGCTTGCCGCGCGCTTCGATCTCCTCCATACGCAGCCGCGACAGGTCGTAGGCGCCGGACGGGTGCTTGAAGCCGTAATGGCCCTCATAGCTGTGCACCTCCAGCTGGGGCACGTCGCCTGGCTGGTCGATGGTGACGCTGTCGGCGTGGACCGGGCGCGGATTCTTGAAGTCGAAGCCGCTGACCGCCGTTTGGGCGGAGGCCCACTGGCGCACCGGGCTCCAGTCGCCGATGGCGTCCTCTTCGGTCGCGCCACCGGCACGCTGGAAGCGGATGCCGGGCGACGGGCCGTCGATCGGCTGCGTACTGCGGGTGTCGTCGCAGACCTTGAGCGTATGGCCTTCGCTGCTGTGCTCGAACCAATAGCTGTAACCCGCCGCCTCCCAGCGCCGGCACAGGTAGTTGTGGTCGGTCTCGTCCCACTGGGTGGCCATCGTGAACTGCGGCTGCTCGCCGGCGACTTCCCATTCCCACATGGGCAGACCGCCGTAGCCGGCGAAGATCGTATCGGCCTGCTCGCGCAGGCTTTGCACAAGGAACAAACGGTTGTTGCGGCGCAGGCGCAGGTAGGCCAGCCATGGTCTCAGCACGGCCTCGTAGAACGCGACGCCGCCATCGGTCTTGACCAGCTTGAACGAGGTCACATAACCGGTGAACGGACGCAGGCTGCCGTCGGCCTGTACCAGCGACACGCACAGCAGCTTGCCGTGCATCGCCTCCAGTTCGATCCTGGCGTCGTCGCTCAGGAGTTCCACCTTGAATTCGAAGTCGCGCGACAGGTATTCGGTGCCTTCGAACCGGTTCACCATCAGCTTGGCTTGCGGGCCGTCGTCCCTGGGGAACGACAGGCGCAAAAGGCGGGTGCTTTGGTGGGTTTCCAGCAGTGATTGCAGGTCAGTCATCGTAATGGCTCATCGGTTGAGCTGGACATTAATGTGAGACGCGCGCGGTGGGTGCCGCAGCAACCTGCCTGCGCGCCGCGCAGATCCTTCCAGTCGAGCCGGAAGATCGTGCATTTTATATAAGATTTTGGGTTTAAGCCACTGTTCCACGGTTCCAGGGAAGCCCACGGCCAAGGCGAACCAATGTCCCGCAGCGTGGCCTTGATCGACACATGCATATGGTGCGTGTGGCCGTTGCTCCCGCTGTACGGACGCCATCCCTGTTCGCCCATGTCCGTATTGTAGATTTGCCGATTCCAGATCACATAGCTGACCCGATAGTCCAGCAGCGCGAGCTTCGAGAAGAAGTTGCAGTCGACACCGTTAGCCGGATCGTGGGTCAGGTCGAACGCGTTACCGTCGTTGTGGTCGCTCTTGCGCTGTTGATGGACGGCGTCTCCGATGAGTCCATCGGACGCGCGATTTCTGTTCGGGCAGAGGGCGGTTGCGTCCGCCAATGCACGCTTGCATGCTGCTGATGGTTGTGCCATGAGTCATCCTTTCTCCGACTGTTCGGGTGCGGGCTGGTTTGGAAGGCACTCGACGCCCGCTTTATCGGCCGCCTTGCGTGCCTGTTCGGATGCGTTGCGGGACAGTGCGTCGAGCCGGTGGGTCACGCATGCCGCGTCAGGCTCGATCCTCGCGACAGCCAGGACCGGCACCTGTGTCGGATGCTCGGGGTCGCTCTGATCGACGGTATTGACGCGGACGATGAGTGCGATCGGAACCGCCTTGCCGCCGACGTTCGCGATGCGCCACTCGGCCTTTCCAGCGACGCTTGAAAAACCGCGCGTGACCACGTCCCAATAATTCAGTGGAAAGACACGCCGGTCAGGTGTCACGATGCTGACGGAACTGCGCTCATCGTCTTCCGACACCCGCAGCCGGAACCCCTGAATTCCCGGGCACTCTGTCGTGCTGGCGCCGGTTGCTGCGTCGTCGATGTGAGTGGTGCAGGACTTACCTGCAAGAGCGGAGTTTTTGCTGGTGATCTTGTCGTCGGCGACAGCGCTGCTCGCAGTCGCAAGCATGGTTAAGAAGGTCAGGCAGGCGAGGCTGATGTGCATGCGGTTCTCCCGGTTGATCTGGACATCCTATAGCCCGATTCCCGCCGGTCCATGAACTACGTCAGGTTCCGTCCGACGTAATCGCGCCGTACTGAGCTTCAGCAAAGTGGCGGCCGGGAGGCTGACGGAGCATCGCAAAAGCATGTCGCTTTTCGATTTTCGTGATCATTTCTGGAGGGAATATGGCTATCGACGTTCATCTGCAAATCGACGGTATCAAGGGTGAGTCCGCCGACGACCCGAACGCTGCGAACATGGCGACGTGGTGATATCGAAGCTGACGGATATTTCGTCGCCCGTACTGCTGCAGACCTGTTCGGCCGGGAAAACCATTCCGAAAGCAAGGTTCGAGTTCATGCGGGCCGACGGCAACGGCGAGCGCGTCAAGTACTTTGAAATCGAGCTGGAGAACGTACTGATCGGGGCAGTGGTTCCAGCGATCATGGCGGGGCAGATACTCTCGGAGCACGTCAGCTTGAAGTTTGCCAAGGTGAAGTGGAAATATACACAGCAAAAGGTCACCGGCGGTATTGGCGGGAACACTGCGGGCGGTTGGGATTTGTCGGCCAACCGCGTTTGCTGAGTGCAGAGGCTTTCCGATGAGGAACGCTGTGGTCAGGAAGGAGCTATGGCCTGCATGCCACAGCCGCTGCGCAGGCGAGGAGCACTGCTCCTCGAACCCCCTCTTCGCCCCAGCGGCCTGACCCGGTTGCTAACGCACCGCAGCCTGCCCCTTGCTCGTCGCCGCCCAATAAATCCCCCCCATCAAATGCCCCAGATACTGGGGATCCCGATACATCTCGCCGTTATGCCCAAGCGTGGTAACAAACACCCGCCCAGCCTCGACCTGGTGATACCACGCGATGGGATGGTCCCTGCCCATCCCCTTCGACACCTGCGCCGGCCAGATCTTTTCCGGATCGTAGCTCGACTCGTCGACGTTCAGCACCGGATGGATCTTCACGTTGTACGGATTGGTCAGCACGTAGAACTCGTCGCTCCAGACCCAGCGCTCCGGTAAGCCATACGTGGCCGGGAAGCCCTTGTCCTCGACGGTGACGACGCCCGTCTGCAGCATCGGATGCACGCCGACCCGACGGCCAACCAATTTCTCATAAAACGGCCACTCGCCCGGAGGCGTGATGGCGGCGCGGTGGACGACGATGGCGTTGCCGCCGCCCTTCATGTAGGCCTCGAACTTCGCGCGCTGGCCGGCGTTCAGTTCCTCGCCAGGCGTGTTGAGGAACATCACGGCGGCGTACTGTTCCAGGTCGCCGTCGAACGCTTCGGGGCGGTGCGTGTACGTGACGTCGAACGAGTGCAGCTTACCCAGCTTTTCCAGGCTGTCGCGGGCGATGGGGATGTATTCGTAGTGGTACTTGCCCGGCATGGCCAGTACCAGCAGCTTGTACTGGCTGTCCGCCAGGCTGTCGGCAGCGGCGGCCAGGGTCAGGATGGCGAGGGCGATACGCTTCATTCAGTCTCCAGAAAATTCAAGGTGCCGGCACGCCTTCCGGTGGGCGGCTGCCGCGCGGGACGAGCCAGCCGCCATCGGCCAGCCAGTCGGCCAGGCGGTCGGGCCAGTGCTGCAGCGAGACGCGTTCGCCGCGCTGGCCCATATTGAAGGCGTGGTCCGTGTCGGCGTACAGGTGCAGCTCGGCCGATACGCCTGCCGCCACCAGTTGCTGGTACAGCCCCAGCGCCGGCGGCATGCAGCACTTGTCGCGCGAGCCGGCGACGATAAACGCCGGCGGCGCGCCTGCTGCCGCCTTGGCCGGCACGCCCAGCGGGCCGGGATAGACCAGCACCTGGAAGTCGGGGCGGCCGCTCTGGCGGTCCACCGCGTCGCGCGGCTGCGCGGCGGGGGCGGGATTGTCCGCCACCAGCGATACCAGCTCGCCGCCGGCGGAGAAGCCCATGATGCCTACGCGCCGCGGATCGACGCCATACTCCGCCGCATGCGCGCGCACCCAGCGCACGGCGCGCCGCAGGTCGGCGGCGCCGTCGTTCTCGATGCTGTACGTCGAGCCCTCGTCGCGCGCGAGCCGGTACTTCAGCACGAACGCGGTGACGCCGATGCGGTTCAGGTGTTTCGCCGCCAGCACGCCTTCGTTCTGGAACACCAGCATGCGGTGGCCGCCACCCGGCGCAACGATGACGGCCGCGCCGTTGGCGTGGCGCGGGTCAGCCCGCATGACGGTCACGGACGGATCGTGCACGTTGCTGACATACGTGTCCTTGACCGTTTCCGGTTCGTTGTGACGGCGTTCGGCGCCCGGCGCGCCGTTGGGCCACAACTGCAAGGATTGCTGGGCAAATGCCGACGACGCGGCCAGGCAGAGGATCAACGAAAGCATTCTCATGGCGGAGCCTTTACTGCACGCGCGTCGCATACAGCGCGTGGTGCGTCAGGATGAACAAGGTGCGCCGGTCCGCGCCGCCGAAGATCAGCTGCAGCGGGCGTTCCGGCACGTCGATGCGACCGCGCTGCTTGCCATCCGGGCCGTACACGAACACCTGGCCGTTGGCGACGTAGACATTGCCGTCACGGTCCACCGCCGCGCTTTCGCCGCCCCGGTCGGCCACCTGTTTCAGCCCTGTGATGCCACCGCCGGCACCGACGATGCCGCTGAAGGTGCGGTTCTCCGAGCCATTCGTGAACACGACGCGCTTGCCGACAGGGGCGCTGACGAAGCCGTGCGTGTTGAGCGTATCGGACCAGCGATAGCCCAGGTGATCGGCTGACCCCTGGCGCAGCACGCGGTAAGCGGGCAGCACGAGGCTGCCGTCCGGCGACACGTACTCCTGCGCCTTCGGCAGCGCGACGTCGCGCGCGAACATCTCGGCCAGAGTGGTGAACTCGTAGGTATCGAGGTTCAGCTGGTCGCGGAATTCGCCGTTCTGCCAGAAGTTGACGGGGACGGCGACCTGCGCGTCGGAACGCACCGCGACGGCCGTCGGCTCGATCATCGTCACGTCCGTACCCGGCGTGCCGGGCTTGAACGCATACACGGACGCCTGCAGCCCGAACGACGACAGCCCGAACGACGACAGCACCATCACATTGCCGCTCCGGTCGATGGCCAGGTTCACGGGGTCGAGCGGCGCATCGCGCACGACGACGAGGCCTTCATCCCTGGACCAGCGGTAAATACGGCGCCAGTGGCGGTCGACGAAATACAGTTTTCCATTCGCATCCACGGCTGCGCCGGCGATGGAGAAGAAGCCGTCTTCCAGCTTGTCCACCTTGCCCAGCGGGGCGGGCGCCTTCTGCTGCTGCCCCGTGTAGTCAAGCACGGCGAACTCGCGCTCGCGCACGTCGATTTTATTAGTCACGTCGCGGATGGCGTTCTCGTACGGGTATTTGCTGGCGCGCAGGAAGGTCGTGCAGCCGTTGTCGTCGCACGTCGAGAAGCCGCTTTCGCCGTTGACGTGGGCATTGCGGAAGCGGATGTTCGCCGAGTTCGTGATCAGCGCCGCCGCCGGCATCGGCTTGATCGAGCGGGTGACGCGGTAGGCGTGCCAGTTCGCGAACAGCAGGTTGCGCGAGTTACGGATTTCCAGCGATACCGAATCCGCGCCGTCGCGCACTTCCTCTTCCGTTTGCGGCGCGAGGAATTCCCAGTTCTCCACGTTGTCCAGCACGATTTCGGCGCGCACGTGGTGCTCGGCCGACAGCTCATACACATGGCCCGGCGTCTTCGTGTTCGTCACGTAGAAGCCCGCCTGGGCATAGCCGCTGGGCGACCAGATGCCGGAGAACGTGCCGCCGCCATTGTCCGTGACCCAGATGCTGGGGTACTGGCGGTCCCAGTGCGCCGTGGTGTCGAACTTCGCGTCCTTGCGGTACGGGTCGTTGCGGCTGCCGTCGTACAGCCGCGTGCCGTGGCCGCCCTGGATGCGCACGTCGTCCACCAGCGACCGTTCGCCCGCGCGCCACAGCAGGCCGACGGCGCGCTGGTTGACTTCACCCGTTGCCAGGCCGATGCCGGAGACGATGGCATCGCCGCCGCGCGCGCTTTCCACCAGCGCCTTCGGCGCGCCGACGCCCTGGTAGGCGGGCGAGCCGTTCGGCAGCAGCAGTTGCGTCAGGCCTGGATGCAGCCCAACGATAACGGTATCGGCCTTCAGCCGGATCGTGTCGTTGACCACGTAAAAGCCCAGCGGCAGGTAGACGACGCGGCTGCTGTCGATGGCCTTCTGGATGGCAGCCGTGTCGTCCGTCACGCCGTCGCCCTTGGCGCCGAAGCGGCGTGCGCTGGCCCACTGCGCCGATGGCGGGAGCAGGCGCAGCGCGCGCTGTTCCGGCGCCGCCGCCGTCAACGGCGCGGTCTTGTAGCTGCTGGCGAACTGGCCTGGCTCGCCCAGCTGCTTCAACGTCAGGCCGTAAGTGAACTCAGTGACCTTGTAGTCGCGGCCCGCGCCAGCCAGTGTCTTGCCGCTGTCGCGGAACCGGGCAAACGTGGGCACATTGCGCGCGCTGGCGTTCTCAAAACCCACCTGCGTGTAGACGTTGTTCTCGTTGCTGACGATCAGGGCGGCCTTGCCGACGTTTTCGAAGCGCACGTCCTTCCCCCACAGCCAGTCGCCGTAGCCACGGTCGATCTCGACGCCGACGGGCGTGTTGCGGATATCGGTATTCACCAGCGTCAGGCCGGCCTCGTGTTCGCGGATGGCGGCATCGCGCTGGCCGTCGAAGGTGGAATCGAGCAACGTAAACTGCCAGGCCGGCGACGTCTTCTCGCTGAGGATGCCGTACCGGCCGCCGTGGAAGCGCAGGTTGTAGGCGATATTGCCGACCTGGTAGACACCGGCCAGGCCGGAGCCGATATGGAAGTCGATGTGGCTCAGGTTCGAGTGCTGTGCCGTGTGCATGCGCACGGCCGCGGCGGCCGGGTTGCCGTCGCCGATCTCAAAGTCCACGTTCGACAGCGCGGAGTAGAAGGTCGAGGAGTTCGCGTCGCGCACCGACGGCGCGTCGGCCGGCACGACGTTCGGCACGGGCATCGGCACCTTGCCCACGCTGTACTGGTCGCCCCCCGTGAAGATCACCATCGTCGCCACGCCCTTCTGGAAGCCGGGCGTGTTCGCCGCCAGTACGAACACGGGGCGGGTAGCACCCACGCCGTAGACGCGCACCGCCAGCGGAATCAGGATGCTCTTCGTGATGCGGTAGCGGCCGGACGGCAGGAACACCACGCCGCCTTGCCCCTTGTTGGCGGCGCTGTCGATGGCCTGCTGCAGCGCAGCGCTGTCGTCGGTCGTACCGTCGCCGTTGGCGCGGACGACAACGGCGCTCGGGTCGTCCGGCATCGTCTCGTAGGCGGAAGGGGAGGCGCAAGCGGTGGAGGCGGCCAGCAGCAGGGCGCCTGTCGTGAACATTCTTCTCATTGATTTATCCGATCAACAGCGACAACAGCATCACGAACAGCAGGCCAAATACGCCCACCAGCGTTTCCATCAACGTCCAGGAACGGAACGTATCCGCCAGCGACAGCCCGAAGTATTCCTTGAACATCCAGAAGCCCGAATCGTTGACGTGGCTGCACATCAGGCTTCCCGCGCCGATGGCCAGCACCATCAGGTTGGCATCGACACCGGAGCTTTGCACCAGCGGCGCGACGATGCCGCCCGCCGTCACGCCGGCGAC
>Ga0265797_10005129_pt1 | contig 19376 bp, 18 predicted proteins | sample P2T30metagenome_FD_192433 | JGI IMG/M metagenome (GOLD analysis project Ga0265797, IMG submission 192433) | Plant litter microbial communities from East Loma Ridge, Irvine, California - P2 T30 | ecosystem: Environmental > Terrestrial > Plant litter > Unclassified | place: USA: California... | reverse complement strand
ACCGGGGCTCCGTCCCTCGGGCCGCTCGCGGCCTGGTGCACGGCCGGCCTGATCGCGCTGGTCCAGGTCTGGCACAAGTGCTGGCGCCAGGACGCCGACGGCACCGAGCGTCTCGCACGCGAGGAGTCCGAGACACGGGTCAGTGACAACGCGCTCATCGTGGCCTGTTTCGCGAGTCTCGCCGCCGTCGTCCTGGCGCTGAGCGAAGCCAGCCAGGCGCGAGATCCGGCCTCCGTCGCGGCGGTCATCCTGGGCGTGCTCGGCACGATGGTGGCGTGGGCGTTGGTCAACACGGTCTACGCCTTGAAGTACGCCCGGATGTTCTTCATCGACCACCGGGGCGGCGGGTTCGACGTCAAGCAGGACGGGCGGCCGACCTACAGCGACTTCGCCTACTTCGCCTTCACGATCGGCATGTCGTACGCGGCACCAGAGATCGAGCCGGATGACAGTGAGACCCGGCGGAAGGCGTTGCCGCACGCGCTGCTGTCGTACTTCTTCGGGACGGTGCTGATCGCGGTCGCCATCAACCTGGTGACGAACCTCGGTCAGGGGTGAGCGGAGGAATCCTCGTCGACCCTAGGCTGGCCGACGTGACCGACCTCGCTCCTGACCAGGCCGCGCCGAGCGCCGCCGGATCCCCCGCATCGACAGCCGTGCCGGTACCGCCCCTCAGCATGCTCGCGGTGGTGGCGATCGCCCTCGCATTCGTGGCACCGATCGGCGGTCTCGTCGTCGGGTTCATCGCGCGGCGCGACGTGCGACTGACCGGTGAGCGGGGCGACGGCATCGCGTTCGCAGCGATCCTGATCGGGGCGACGTTGACGATGTTCGGGATCATCGTGCCGCTGTTCCTCGGCGGTGCAGGCTTCTTCGACCTGGACCTCCAGCTCTGAGCACCGGTCGCCGGTCGCTACCCTGAGCGAGTGGGGAACGATGACGACGTCTCGACGCTGATCCGGCCGGGGACGCTCGCCGATGCGGATGCGATCGCCCACGTGCACACGGTGTCGTGGCGAGAGACGTACGGCCGGTTCGTCGACGACCCGGACACGAGCCCGTGGTTCGACGCGGGTCGCCGGGTCGACATGTGGCGATCGACGCTCGCGAGCCCTGATGTCCGAGGGGTCGTCCAGGTCGCCCTGGACAGCACCGGGGTCGTGGGCTTCGCCGCGGCGCAGACGACCCCCGAGCCGGATGCCGTCCGCCCCGAGGAGCTGACGACGCTCTACGTCCTGGCCCGTGCGCAAGGAACCGGCGCCGGCCAGGCACTCCTCGACACCGTGCTCGCCGATCGTCCGGCGTCGCTGTGGGTGGCAGCGGACAACCCGCGGGCGCACGCCTTCTTCCGGCGGAACGGCTTCACGCCCGACGGTGCCGAGTCGGCGTTCGGACCCATCCCGCGGACAGTCCGGTTGGTTCGCTGAAGCGTCAGTCCACGGCCGGCGCGGAGATGTCCCACACGGTGGTCTCCTCGTACTGCTCGGACCAGCCGCGGCGCATCCGTGCGGCGGCACGGTCGAACGCGTCGACGACGTCGGTGTCCGGGGTCAGGAGCGCCTGCAGGCGGATGCCGTCGTAGAGGGCGAGCAGCTGCTGCGCCCCGCGGATCGGGTCCATCGTCGCCGGTTCGCGGCCGGCGCGGACGTCTTCCTGCAGCGCGGTGCGGACGGTCTCGCGGAACTGCAGGTACGCGGACCGGTAGTAGTCGGCGCCGTCCGTCGACGGGTCGGTCGAGATGGCGAGCGTCGCGGCGATCAGGCGCATGAGGGACGGGTCCTCGGCGTGCGCGGAGAGCAGCGCGTGCAGGAACGCCACCGTGCCCTTTTCACCGGCGAGCGGCAGCAGCGGTGCCGACACCGCGCGGGTCCACCGCATCACCGCGGCGGCCAACAGTGCGTGTTCGGAGGGGAAGAGCTCGAGGATCTCGGCCGGTCGCATCCCCGACCGGGCCGCGACGCCCTCGAGCGAGAAGCGTGACAGTCCCCCGTCGTGGATGACCGCGATCGCACCGTTGATCGCCCGGGTGCGCGGGCCTTCCTCGTCGGCGGCGTTCTGGTTCGTCAGTGGTGCCAGCGGGTGCTTCCGGAACCAGTCCAGGAGTGCGCGAGCCCGGGAGGCCCCGAACGCAGGATCAGTCGGGCGACCCGGGCTGAACAGGTCGCTGAACCCCGGCACGTCGTGCATCAGCGGGTCGAGGGACTGGAACGCCATCGACCAGTCCGGGAACGAGCGCTGGGCGATCGGCTCGTCGAGCAGCACCCGAACGTTCGTGTGTCGCGGGTCGGCCTGGACCTGGTCGAAGCGCTCGCGGACGACGTCGTCCTCGCCCTCGATGATCCCGATGCAGTTGTCGTCGCGGTGCGCGAGCATGCCGGTGACGCCGAGCCGGGTGTTCTTCTCGCGACCGACCGCCAGGATCTGGGCGAGTTCGGAATCCGTGATCGGACGGGTCTGGGTGCTGGTGTAGACGAGCGATCGCATGGTGCTGCTTCCTGGTCGGACGGTCCCTCGGTGTGTGGGAGGCGCCGCCGTGTCGAACCCGAATCGACTCGACGGCACCTCGTGGTCACCGTAACCAGCGGCGACCACCTTCACTGCGACGCAAGACGGTCCGTGGCTCATCGGCACCCGGAGGATGCCGACCTCTGAATGGAACCATCCGGCGTCGGTCCGCGGTACCCCCACAATGGGGAACGCACGTTCTCCGGCTGTTCCTCGGGGTTCGCGTCAGTGCGCGCGGTCGCCCGACGGTGGCGTCTCGAAGATGCGCTCACCCGTCGTCGGGTCCCACCCGATGGTGCGGGGTCCCGCTGATCGCGGGCGTCGTTCGTCCCGCGGGAAGAACGGACGGGCACTGGGCAGGTAGCTGAGCACCGCCGCGACGACGATGCAGACGGCGTCGGCGAGGCTCCAGTCCACGCCGTCGGTGGCGATGGAGAACACTGTGCTGCAGGCACTCAGCCCGGCGATGATCGCGAGCCAGAGACGCGCGTTCCCGGAGCCTCGTCCCATGCGCGTCGCCAGCCACACGAACAGTGCCGACCAGGCGAGGACGAGGACGAGCCCGAGCGACGCCCCGATGATCGCACCGCCGGCTTCGCGCATGGACACGACGATGCCGGGCGCGGCGGCCACGAGGCTGATGATGACGGACGCCCACCAGAGCGCCACGGCGACCGTGACGACCCGCGGTCGCGTGCGCGGTTCGGTGTGCTGTTCCATCAGGTGCTCCCCCGTCGTTCCGCTGGATGCGGCTCGACGATCCTACGGTGACGGCTGACGCGCTCCGGACTTCCGCGATCGGCGGAGGATGACCAGTCCCACGGTCAGCCCGGCTGCTGTCAGTGCTGGGGTCACGAACCACCCGAGCGCGATCGGCAACGCCCTGTCGGCGGGTGCGTCGACGCCGAGGAGCAAGTGCAGCACCAGGAGCGGGAGTACGACAGTCGCCGTCCAGGACGCGATCACCAGCACGGTGAGCAGGACCACTGCGCCCCGGTGCGGAGCCGTCCCGGGAGCGATCGTCATGCAGCCATCCAACCAGTGGCCCGGCGCGCACAATTTAGGGGCGGTAGTCCTCGCGACGCGGCAAGAGCTCCGCCGCGTGGGAATCGATGTACGGCTTCGCGCCCAGCATCCCGCCCATCGTCTTGGCGACCGTCGTGAGCAACGCTCCGAGTCCCCGTGCCACGATGCTCAAGATCTTCATGGTGCCCCCTCGTCGGACCGACCTGCGGTGTCGGTCTCGTCCCGTCACACCGTACGCGAAACAGCCGGAATCCCGCCAGGGACGGCAGGCTCTCGGTCCCGTCGTCGATCGACGTCGCGCATAGGCTGGACGCCCGACCGGGGAGGAGTCGCGATGCCGGTGGTCCGCGAGCGAGTGCCGTGGTGGCGCACGCCCTGGTGGCACCCTCGACGCTGGGAGGCGCGCATGTGGGTGCTGCTCGTCGCGGCTGCTGCTGGCGGCGTCCTCCGCGAAGTGGCGCATCCGTTCTACGACGGCGGGGTCGAGGCGATCGTGAAGTGGCTCGGCCTCTGCATCCCAGGATGTGTGATCGCGTACGTCGTGGTCGGTCGGTGGAAGAAGGGCCCGACCACGCTGTGGAAGCCGTCGTGGCGCGAGCTCCGACGGATCCTGGTCGCGGCACCGCTCGGGGTGCTGGCCCTGCGGTTGCTCATCGAGGACGACGACGGGTGGTTGTGGCTGCTCGCCGGCGTGTCCGCCGCGTTGCTCGCGCTCGCGGTGGCTCGCTGGGTCGCTGCCCACCGCGATCGTCGACGTCGGACCGATGTGTACGGGACGGTGTCCGCTGACCCGTATGCGTAGCGCCCGATGGGCTTCGTCTGTCCCCTACGCGCCCCTTGCCGAGTCGGTCTTCGACGGCAACCGCGATGCCACGAGCGTCCCGACCAGCGCCACCAAAGCGAACGCCGCGAACCCGAACGGCAGCCCGATCGCGCTGCCGACACCACCGACGACGAGTGGTCCGACGGCGTCCCCGGTCTCACGCCCGAGCTCCGCTGAACCCATGGTGCGACCGAGCCGATCCGGCGGAGTCGTCCCGGCGAGGTGCGCGAACGCGACGGGTGTCAGCGTGGCGACACCGGCCCCGGCGAGCAGGGCCGCGATGAAGACGGCCACCGCCGAGGGTGCGACGGCGACCACCAGGAACGCAGCGGCCACCGCGGCCGTCCCGGCCACCCCCGCGACCCCGGTGCCGAGACGCCCGGCGTCGTGCAGCCGCCCGGCGACGGGCTGCACGAGCGACGACGTCACGGCGAGGACGGCGACCGCGAGCGTCGACACCAGGAGCGGGATGCCGACCTCGGTGCCGAGCGCCGGGAGCATCCCGGTCAGCGCGCCGATCGCAGCGCTGCCGACGGCCAGGACGACAACCGGGATGAGGAACTGGCGGTCCGTGGCAGCTCGGACCATCACGGCGAGCGTGGCCCGCTGCCGGGGCAGGGGCACGATCGGCTCGACGGCGATCAGCACCGCCACCGCGGTCACGAGAGCCATCACGACCAGGATCCCGAAGAGCCACTGCGTGCTGCCGAACTGCACCACGAGTGCACCGATCACCGGTCCCCCGGCGTAGCCGAGACCCTTCCACGAGCCGTACCGACCGAAGTACGTCCCGCGACGATGCGCCGGCACGAGTCGCGCGACCGCGGCGGACGACGCCGGCGAGAACGCGGAGGCTCCGGCACCCTGCAGCAGGCGGGCGAGCCCGAGCCAGAACGGTCCGGTCCCGAACACGCCGATGAGCGAGGCCGCCGCGAACACGATGAGTCCGCCGACGATCACCGGCCGCGGGCCGATGCGGTCGGAGAGTGCGCCGAAGACCGGCTTGAGGACGAGTTCGGCGACGTCGTAGAGCGCCAGGAAGAGCCCCAGCCACGCGAGCGTCAGACCGAGTTCGAGGTGCTCGCCGCCGACCGCCGCGGCGATGCCGTTCGCCCCGAAGGCGGTCACGAACCCCGCGGCGTACAGCGGAGCGAGCCGAGGGGGCGTGGTCGTCGACGGGGCGGTCACGTGACCACCCTGGCGGACGGCGGACCAGACCGCCAGCGACGGTCGGTGGGTGTCGGTGCGTGCGCCGCCGACGGCGACCGATCTGGTCAGTGCGTCCGGTGACCGTCCGTGCCGTACATCTCACGTCGCAGGCGGGTGAACCGTCCCTGGTTGCTGAACCCCCACTTCGCCGCGACGTCCTTGATCAGCTTCGACTCATCGTCGAGGAGCTCCCGGTGCGCCTCGGCGAGCCGGGCGCGGCGCAGGTAGGTCATCGGCGTCATGTCGAGTTGCCGACGGAAGGTCGAATGGAGTCCGCGGGAAGACACCCGTGCCGCCGCCGCCACGTCCTCGAGGGTGATCGGGTCGCTCAGGTGCGAGTCCATGTACGCGGCGGCCCGCCGGACCGTTGCCGCCCCCGCCCCGGTGCCGGCCAAGACCCGCGTGACGGTCTCGAACGGCAGTGCCCAGGTCGCGACGCTGAGCAGGTAGTCGAACGCGGCGGTGCGGACCAGCTCGTTCCGGAACGCAGAGTCCACCCGGACGACGTTCTGGTGGACGTGGGAGACCGCCTGTGCCCAGACGTCGGCACGTTCCGGGATCGGCCGGTGGCCGTGGAGCCGGAGGACGCCGGTGTCGGCTCCCTCGGCACGGACGGCGTGCTGGAGGAGCGAGGACTCCGGCATGTTGACGACGAGCAGTTCCGAACCGTCGTACTCGGCGACGGTCTCCTCCTGACCGAAGAGCACCCCGCCGAGCTCTCCGCCGTCACCGTGCTCGGTCCGGAGTCCGCCGCCGAGTCGGGTGGCCGAGGTGAAGACCCCCGCCGGCTCGACGGTCACCTGCGCGTGGAAGCCCATCGAGAGGCGCGCGATGCTCAGTCGGTCGTCGCCACGGATGTCCGCGCGGAACCGCACCCGACCACGCGGCGGCTCGAGGCGCACCTTCGGGTACATCTCCCCGAGTACTTCACTGACCGCGTCGAAGTCGACGGTGTCCTGCTGCAGCATCATCACGGTCATGCGGTGGTCGTTCTCCCAACAGCCTGCTCGGCTCCGAACGTCCCCACGCTAGCCCACAGCCGCTGGCACGATCCACGAACGACGAAGCCCCCGACCGGACCTGGTGGTCCTGCCGGGGGCTTCGTGGTGGTGGGCGATACTGGGATCGAACCAGTGACCTCTTCCGTGTCAGGGAAGCGCGCTACCGCTGCGCCAATCGCCCAAGTCCCTGCGTGGACCGGAGTCCATCAAGGTCTTGGAGGGTGGATCTGGAGGTGGGGACGGGATTCGAACCCGCGTGGACGGCTTTGCAGGCCGCTGCCTAGCCTCTCGGCCACCCCACCATCGAGGTTCACGTCTCCGTGAGTACCCGAACGGTGGGATACCCTCTGGTGAGTCACGGGCCTTCGAGAAGACCCACACTCGAGCGGATGACGAGATTCGAACTCGCGACCCTCACCTTGGCAAGGTGATGCGCTACCACTGCGCCACATCCGCACTTGTCGTTCCGCTGTCGCGGCGACGACGTAAACTCTATACGCACCGGGGCACTTCCACCAAAATCCTTCCCGTTCACCGGGCGTGTCCCCCGAGTTCATGCGGATCGGGGCGGTTCGGCGCCCCCTGCGGACAGCGCGCCACACCCGGGCCGCGCGATGTGTTCGATGCGTCGCCGGACTTCCGCTAGTATCGATCCGCACGAACAGTGCAGGGGGCGATTGGCGCAGTTGGTAGCGCGCTTCGTTCACACCGAAGAGGTCATCAGTTCGAGTCTGGTATCGCCCACACAGCAACACGAACACCACTGACAAGAGCCCGACGCAGCAGCGTCGGGCTCTTGTCATCTCATCAGGCCGCAGCACGCGGGCCAGACCACCAGCACGATCGGACGAAGGGGCGCATGACCGACGTCGACCTCGAGTTCGCCCGGGTCCGAGCGGTCCTCGACCGTCCGACCCTGCGGCTCATGTCCCGGCCGACCAGCGCCACGGTCCTCGCCGTGTTCCGCACGGTCTTCGACCGCGACGTGCAGTACGTCCCCGCCGACCGGATGCACCTGCAGGTCGAGGAGCACGTCGCGCGTCTGCAGGCTGCGGGTGCCCGCGTGCCCGCCAGCGACCAGGCGGTGCCGGCAGTCGGCGAGCCGGCCGAGGGCGCGCAGGAGGCCCGCCCGAACGGCCGCGCGCTGTGCCGCGAGTGGGTCGGCGCCCAGTGGCTCGTCCGCTCGAACTCCCCCGACGGCGACGAGCAGTACTCCCTGACGAGCCACGCCCTCGAGGCGCTGAGCCTCGTCGACGCCCTGTCGGCCGACCGTGCCCTCATCAGCGAGAGCCGCCTGGCGATGATCGTCGACGCGGTGCACCGGTGGGCCGCCCGCGCCGAGCCCGACCCCGACGTGCAGATCCGCCGGATCGACGCCCAGATCGCCGAGCTGCAGGCCGAGCGGGAACGCCTGGAGCACGGCGACGACGTCGTGGCCGTCGACGACGACCGGATGCGCGACGGGTACACGAACATCTCGGACCTCATCCGGCAGCTGCCGAGCGACTTCAAGCGCGTGGAAGAGGCGGTCGCGACGATGCACCGCTCGATCGTCGAGGACTTCCGGCAAGAGGTCCGCCCCATCGGCGAGATCCTCGACGACTACCTGGCGCGCACGGACAACCTGATGGAAGCGACGCCCGAGGGCCGCGCCTTCGAGGGCGCCTTCGAGCTCCTCCGCGACGACGCCCTGCTCCTGCGGCTCCGTGACGACATCGCGACGATCCTGGCGCACCCGTTCGCGCAGGGCCTCGGAGCCGGCGAGCGTCGGGCCTTCCGCAACACCGTGACGATCCTGCGCCAGGGCATCGAGGACGTCCTCGCCCAGCGCCGTCAGCTCACCGCCACGCTCCGCGACCAGATCGTCGCCCACGACGTGGTGCGCGACCGCGAGCTCGACGCGGTGCTCCGGTCGATCAACCGCGGCCTCGCCACCCTGATGGACCAGGGCGGTGCACGCGACCGGATCCCGCTGCCGCTCCTGCCGGCGGCCGCCGAGGTCGGCACGCTGCGCGAGCGCTTCTACGACCCGGACGCCGAGTCCGTGCCGCCGCCCATCGAGGAACCCGACGACGACGTCTTCGAGGACCTCGACGTCGAGATGCTCCGCAAGCACGGTGGGCCGCTCCTGACCGAGCTGCGCGCGGCACTCCGCTTCGCCGAGGCCGACTCCAGCGTCGACGCGTTCCACGGGCTGCCGCCCGAGCAGCGCCGACCGGTCGAGCTCTTCGGCCTCGCGCACCTGCTGACGGGGCGCGACGACTTCGAGTCGGCCGCGCACGTCGCCGAGCACCGCACGGTCCGCCCCGACGGCACCGCGATCACCTTCCACATGCCCACCGCTGCGCTCGACGACGAGCGAACTCCGGTCGGCGACGCACACGACGAGAACGCACAGGAGGCACGGTGAGCGACACGACGCCGGCACCGGTCGACGACACGGTCCCCTACAACGACCCCGCATCCGTGATGCAGGACGACGAGCGTGACGAGTCCAGCTTCGCCCTCTTCGAGGGTGACGAGGGCCGGCTCGACGAGCACCAGCGACGCGCCCTGGTGGCACTGCTGCGGCACTCGTACGTCAGCTCCCGCACGCACCCCGACGAGTGGCGTGCGGTCCTCGACGCCGAGTACCAGCTGCGGTCCCGCCTGAACGACCTGTTCCTCGAGTTGCACGTCGACCGTGACCGCGAGGTCGCGTGGAAGCGCCAGGCTCGGTCGGAGAGCCAGCGCCGCACGTTCCCGACCCTGCTCCGCGACCTGCCGTACACCCGCGAGGAGACGATCGTCCTCGTCTACCTGCGGATGCGCCTGCGCGCCGACGCCCGACCGGGCCCGGACCAGGTCGTCGTGGACCGCTCCGAGATCCTCGGCCACGTGGCGGGCTTCCGTCCGGCGACCGCGACCGACCGCACCCGCGACGAGGGCCGGGTCGCCAAGGCCATCGAGCGTCTCGTGACCGCACGCATCCTGATCCGCACCTCCGACCCCGACCGCTTCCGGGTGGCGAGCGTCGTCGAGGTGCTGCTCCCCCTGGAGCGCCTGCTCGAACTGGACGCCTGGTTGCGGACCACCACCGCGCAGGGTGAGGCGACCACCCCGGGTGGCGAGCCGACCGACGGGGACGACCCGGGCCTCCCGGCAGACGGCGAAGCCGACATCGACGACGAAGGCGAGACGGAAGCGTGACCGACACGTTCGAGATCCCGGCACTCTTCGACACGGTGGCGCAGTGGCGCGCCGAGTCGATGCAGGTCGTCAACTGGGGTGGGTTCCACGGCCACCGGCAGGTCGAGCTGTCCGGCACGGCGACGCTCATCTCCGGCGCCTCGGGCACCGGCAAGTCCACGCTGATGGACGCCTACCTGGCCGTGATGATGCCGTCCGACGTGCCGTTCAACGGCGCCTCCAACGACGCCACCACCGGCCGCGCCCGCAGCGCCGACCAGCGCAACCTGCTCACGTACCTGCGCGGCAAGGTCGACACCCGGCGCGACCCGGAGACCGGCAGCCTGCGCGACGTGAACCTGCGCGGCGACGACCAGACCACGTGGGGCGCGGCGGCGGTCACGTTCCGGAACGACGACGAGCGACGCTTCACGGTGCTGCGCGCGTACATCGTGCCGAAGCGTGCCCGCGGGGTCGGTGACATCCAGATGACCATGGCGACGGTCGACGACACCTTCGACCTGCGCCGGCTCGAGGAGTTCGTGCCGTCGCGGTTCCACCACCTCGAGCTGACCGGCCGCGTGCCGGGGCTCGTCATCCGCGACACCTACCAGGAGCTCGCGTACACGCTGCAGACCCGGCTGGGCATCGGTGACTCCGGCGGCGGCAACCGGGCGATGCGCCTGCTCGCCCGGATCCAGGCCGGCCAGCACCTGCCGACCGTCGACGCGCTGTACAAGTCGCTCGTGCTCGAGACCCCGGGCACGTACGAGGCGGCGGACCGGGCCCTCGCGCACTTCTCCGCCCTCGACGAGGCGTACGAGGCGATGGACACCGAGGAGCGCAAGGTCCGCATCCTCTCCCCCATCACCGACCTGCACGACGAGATCTCGCGCGCGACCGAAGCCGCAGCAGCCCTGGACGGCATCGCGACCGGCGCCGAGGTGTCGCCGTTCGCGCACTGGACGGCCTCGCGGAAGCGCGACCTGCTCGACGCCGAGGTCTCGCGCAACGCCCGCGAACGCACGGCATCGCGCGCCGAGGTCGCCGCGGCCGAGGCCCGGCACGCCGCCGTGGAGATCGAGCTGCGCGACGCTGAGGCCCGGCTCCGCGACCAGGGCGGCAACGCGCTCGCCCAGCTCGAGGACCGCATCGAACGGCTCACCCGTGAGCGCGACGCAGTGGTCCGCACCCGTGCCACGTTCGACGAGCGCACCGCGGTGCTCGGGGTTCCCGTCTCCTCGGAGCAGGACTTCATCGGGATCCAGCGTGCCGCGCACGAGTTCCTCGGTTCGTACGCCGACGCGCGCACCGCCCTCGACGAACGCCGCGACGCCCTGACCCGCGAGGAGTACCCGCTCCTCGACCGCGAGCGGTCCCTGCGGCAGGAGCGGCAGTCGCTCGAACACCGGCAGGGCGCCATGCCGCTGCCCATGCACGAGGCCCGCCTCGCGATGGCCCGCGCCGCCGGCATCGACCCGGCCGAGCTGCCCTTCGTGGCGGAACTGCTCGACGTGCTGCCCGGCGAGGAGCGCTGGCGCACGGCCATCGAGTCCGTCCTGGCCCCCGTCGCCCGCACGCTGCTCGTCGACCAGGACCGCCTCGGCGACTTCAGCGAGGCGATCGACGCACTGCGCCTGCCCGTCCGCGTGCAGTTCGAGGGTGTGCCGACCGGCCCGCACCTGGACCTCGACGGCGACCCGGCGATGGTCTCCGGCAAGCTCGCCATCAAGCCGTCGCCGTTCAGCACCTGGGTGCGCGAGCGGATCGAGTCCGACCGCACCGACGCCCGCTGTGTCGCCTCGGCGTCGGACCTCGGCGGAGGTGGCCGCCGGGTCACCGAGTCCGGGCAGCTCCGCGACGGCCGTCGTGGCGCGCACGGTGACCGCCGCCAGTCGAACGTCATCGGCTTCACGAACGAGGCCCGCGTCGCCGCGGTCGAGCAGGAGCTCGCCTCGATCGCGCAGGACCTCGCCACGCTCGAGGCCCGCCGCACCGACGTCGCGCAGGACCTCACCGCGCTCGACGTGCTCCGCGCCGCGCACCAGCACGTGGTCGACGTCACGTGGGCCGCGATCGACGTCGACGGGCTCGGGACGTCCCTCGCCCGGCTCGACGAGGAACGGCAGGCGCTGCTCGCCGCCGACGACGGCCTGCGGACGCTGCGGGCCTCGGTCGCGCGGCTCCGGAAGTCCCTCGACGAAGCGGCCGACCGTCGCTCCGCCGCACGGCTGTCCGTCCAGCGGCTCGAGGAGCGCCACGCGGTGCTCGTCGACGGCCAGGACGCCGCCGCCGAGATCCTGGAGCGCTTCGAGTCCTCGCCCGGTTCGCTGCCGGACGACCAGCAGTCCCGCCTGCTCGAGGAGACCTTCGAGGAGATCGGTGCCCCGGACGGTGTCGACGGGTTCGACGACGCCACGCGACGGCTGAAGCGCCGGCTCGAGGAGCGGCTCACGCAGGCGCTCGACGGTGCCGCGGCGGCCTCGACCTCGTTGACGCTGACGTTCCAGCGGTACCAGGACGCCTGGCCCGACCCGAACCTCGGCACCGGCGTCGCGTCGTACCCGGACTACCACGCGATCCTCGACCAGATCGTGGCGACCGGCCTGCACGCGCGTCGGAGCGAGTGGCGTCGACGCCTGTCGCAGTGGAGCGGCGAGGACCTCGTCCCGCTCGCCGGCGCCTTCGACCGCGCCGTCGTCGAGATCGAGGAGCGCCTCGAGCCGGTGAACGAGATCCTGCGGGAGCTGCCGTTCGGCGCGAACCGGGACCGCCTGAAGATCCAGATCCGCCGGGTCACCCGCGAGGACGTCACCGCCTTCCGCCGCGAGCTCCGCGCGCTGTCCGCCTCGGTCGACACCGAGCTGACCGACGACGTGCTCGAGACCCGGTTCCGGCGGCTCCGGCGCTTCATGGCGGTCATCCGGCCCGACCCCGACGCCGCCCGGGGCCGCACCACCCAGCGCGACGCCGTGCTCGACGTCCGCCGGCACATGGAGATCACGGCCGTCCGGTACGACACCGACGGCAACGACCTCGGGGTGTACTCGTCGCTCGGCGACAAGTCCGGTGGTGAGACGCAGGAGCTCGTGGCGTTCATCGTCGGCGCCGCGCTGCGCTACCAGCTCGGTGACGAGACCCGTCCCCGTCCCCGGTTCGCGCCGGTGTTCCTCGACGAGGCGTTCATCAAGGCAGACTCGGAGTTCGCCGGCCGCGCGGTCACCGCGTGGCTCCGGCTCGGGTTCCAGCTCGTCGTGAGTGCGCCGCTCGACAAGGTCACGGCGCTCGAACCGTCGATGGAGCGGCTCCTGTCGATGCGCAAGCACCCCGAGACGGGCCACTCGTCCATCACCGAGATCGCCCGGGTGGAGCCGGCCGCCGTCTGACGCGGGCCGGGTCTGGTCCCGCGTGTCGGGCTGGTCAAGACACCCCGCTCAGGTCCGCCGAGGGGTCACGAACCGTCGGATAGCGGCGGCGCCGCCGACAGTTCGTGACCACTCGACGCGCGGCAGGCGGGATGTCCTGACCACCCGGCCCGCGCTCTGGACGCGACCGACAGCGGCCTGGAGGCGCGGTGCGGGCCCGCCACGGGCCTCCCGGCCGTCCTCCCGCCGGTCGCAACACCCCGCTCAGGTTCGCCGAGGGGTCACGAACTGTCGGGTGGCGGCGGCGCAGCCGACAGTTCGTGACCACTCGACGCGCGGCAGGCGGGGTGTCCTGACCACCCGGCCCGCGCTCTGGTCGCGACCGACAGCGGCCTGGAGGCGCGCCACGGGCCCGCCACGGGCCTCCCGGCCGTCGTCCCGCCGGTCGCAACACCCCGCTCACCTCCGCCGAGCGGTCACGACGCGTCGCCTGGCGGCGGCGCAGCCGACAGTTCGTGACCACTCGACGCGCGGCAGGCGGGGTGTCCCGACCACCTGGCGGCCGGGCCGTCAGCGTGTCGCCAGGTGCCGCACAGACGTTCCATGACCACGCGCCGCTACGGTGATGGCGTGTTCGGACGCCGCCGCTCCCCCAGTCCCCGCCCCGACGACGCTCCCGGTCTCGGCATCGGGGCCCTCGTGCAGGTCATCGACACCGATCGCGGTGGCGAGCAGTGGGCCGACGAGCCGATCGGGGTGATCGTGGCTCCCGGCGGGAGTCAGATCGGCGGGACACAGCGCACGTGGACCGTCGCCTTCGAGGAGCCCGTGTACACGAAGGACGGCCGCGGCCCCTTCGAGCGCGCGACCGTCCTGAGTCGTCAGCTGGTGCCGGTCACGACCGACAGCGGCGAGTAGTCCGGTTCAGGGACTCAGTACTCCTCGGAGCCGCTCTTCATCATGGCCGCGACGGCCATGCAGCACCCGACGCCACCGAGGACGCCGACGCCGATGATGATCCCTGCGATGAGTTCGAGCATGGGCGGTGACTCCTTGGTTGCGTCGGCGTGTGGCTCCGCTCAGGTTACCGGATGCCGCGCATGAGCCGCAGCACCGGCTTGGCCAGGAGCAGCAGGACCACGCCCACCACGACGGCGACCAGACCGAGGATCGTGAAGTACGGGGCCTCGTCCGCCGGGTCGTAGTAGCGGGACAGCACCCCGGTGACGGCGGTGCCCAGCGACACCGACAGGAAGAACAGCGCGACCATCTGGGTCTGGAACTTCGGCGGCGCGAGCTTCGTGGCGACGGACTGGCCGACCGGCGAGAGCAGCAGCTCGGCGAGCGTGAAGACCAGCAGGATGCCGACGAGCGCCAGCAGCGGCGTGCCGTTCTCGCCCGAGCCGGTGAACGGCAGGAAGAGCAGGAACGCGAGCCCCATGATCCCGGTGCCGAGGGCGAACTTCGTCGGGGTGGACGGCTGGCGGTCGCCGAGCTTGGTCCACAGCGCCGCGAAGACGCCGGACAGCACGATGATGAAGACCGGGTTGATCGACTGCACCCACGACACCGGCATCTCCCAGCCGAACAGTGAGCGGTCGAGGCGTTCGTCGGAGTAGACCGTCACGACAGTGAACTGCTGCTGGTAGAGCGACCAGAACACGGCACTGCCGATGAACAGCGGGATGAACGCGAAGACCCGCGACCGCTCGTCACGGGTGATGCCGCTCGACAGGATGACGACGAAGTAGCCGATGGTGGCCAGCACGACGACCGCCACCACGACGGTGGGCAGGTTGCCGACGTTGAGCAGGCCGGTCAGCACGGCGACGACGATGACGACGAGCGCGACGACGACGCCGGCTCCGATGAGCGGCAGACGCCGGCGATCGACGGGGTTCGCCACGTGGCGGACGACCTCGGGCAGCTTCTTCCGCCGGATCGCGTACTGCACCAGGCCCGCGGCCATGCCGACGGCGGCGAGGCCGAAGCCCCAGTGGAAGCCGAGCGAGCTCTGCAGCAGCCCGGTGAGCAGCGGTCCGAAGAACGCCCCGAGGTTCACGCCGAGGTAGTAGAGCGAGAAGCCGGCGTCGCGGCGCGGGTCCTCGCGGCTGTAGAGGCCGCCGACGATCGTGGTGGCGGTGGCCTTGAGCCCGCCGGAGCCGAGCGCGATGAGCACGAGGCCGACCCCGACCCCGGCCACCCCGGGGATGAGCGCGAGGGCGATGTGCCCGAGCATGACGACGATCGCGCTGCCGAACAGGGTCCGGTCCGCACCGATCAGCCGGTCGGCGATCCACGCCCCGATGATCGTGAACAGGTAGACCGCGCCGCCGTAGGCACCCATGATGCCGGTGGCGATGCTTTTGTCGATCCCCAGGCCGCCCTGCGTGACCGTGTAGTACATGTAGATGAGGACGATGCCCTGCATCCCGTAGAACGAGAACCGCTCCCAGAGCTCCACGGCGAACGGTGTGGAGAGCTCGAACGGTTGCCCGAAGAAGGTGCGTCCGGGACGGCCTTCGCGGTCCGCGGGGGTGGTACGTGACATGGCGGCCAGTCTGCCCCTGGCGGGGTGGGCACGCCCAATCGTCGAACCCCGCTCATGTCTTTGGAGGGTTCCCACGACCTCGTGACGGCACGGGCGACACGGGGTTGTGCGGCCCGCACGGCGTTCCCGCCACTGTCGGCACCGGTGTCTAGCGTGGACGGTGCAACACGGACACCGCAGTTCAGGAGGACTCCGCCCATGGTCGACACCGCACCCGCCCAGCGCACCACCCCCGCCAGCGGCAGCGACACCCCGCCGGACGTCGAGGCGAAGAACGCCGCGCAGCACGCCGCGCCGAACGCCGACGCCGCGGGCGACCCGGCAGCGGGCACCCCGACCGCCGGCACGGACACCGACGTCCGCATCGACGTCGAGCTGGTGCAGGAGCTCCTGCTCGGACGCTGGGCCGAGGACCGCCGGATCTCACGGCGGCTCGCGCTCGACCCCGCGATGCAGAAGATCGAGGGCCAGCCGATCCCCGAGCACCGGGCACGCGTGCTCGAGCAGCTCCGGACCCTGGTCGACGCCGGGGCGATCCAGCGTCCCTACCCCGCAGAGTTCGGCGGCCAGGACAACCACGGCGGCAACCTGGCGGCGTTCGAGGAGCTCGTCGTCGCCGACCCGTCGATGCAGATCAAGGCCGGCGTGCAGTGGGGACTGTTCGGGTCCGCCGTGCACCACCTGGGCACCGAGGCCAACCACCGCGAGTTCCTGCCGGGCATCGTCTCGTTCGCGGTCCCCGGCTGCTTCGCGATGACCGAGACCGGCCACGGCTCGGACGTGCAGAGCATCGCCACGACGGCCACCTACGACCCCGCGACCGAGGAGTTCGAGATCCACACGCCGTTCTGCGGCGCGTGGAAGGACTACATCGGCAACGCTGCCCTGCACGGGCACGCCGCCGTCGTGTTCGCGAAGCTCGTGACCGCCGGAGTCGACCACGGCGTGCACGCGTTCTACGTCCCGCTCCGCGACGCCGCGGGGGCGTTCCTGCCCGGCGTGAGCGGTGAGGACGACGGCCCCAAGGGCGGCCTGAACGGCATCGACAACGGGCGGCTCGCGTTCGACCACGTCCGGGTCCCCCGCACGAACCTGCTGAACCGCTACGGCGACGTCGCCGCGGACGGCACCTACTCGTCGCCGATCGCCTCGCCCGGCCGCCGGTTCTTCACGATGCTGGGCACCCTGGTGCAGGGCCGGGTGTCGCTCGACGGCGCCGCGGTCGTCGCCCAGAAGATCGCGCTGCAGATCGCCCTGACCTACGCGATGCAGCGCCGCCAGTTCCCCACCGGAGACGGCACCGAGGGCGTGCTGCTCGACTACGGCCGGCACCAGCGCCGTCTCATCCCGCGCCTGGCGACGGTGTTCGCGCAGTCGTTCGCGCACGAGAAGCTCCTGCGCACCTTCGACGACGTCTTCAGCGGGCGCGAGGACACCCCGGAGCGCCGGGAGGACCTGGAGACCCAGGCCGCGGCGTTCAAGTCGATGTCGACCTGGTCGGCGCTCGACACCCTGCAGGAGGCCCGCGAGGCCTGCGGCGGTGCCGGGTTCCTCGCCGAGAACCGCTTGACCGGGCTCCGCGCCGACCTCGACGTCTACGTGACGTTCGAGGGCGACAACACCGTGCTGCTGCAGCTCGTCGGCAAGCGCCTGCTCACCGAGTTCCGCGCGAAGGCCCCGAAGGACCCGGCGTCCACCGCGAAGTTCGTGGCGGCCGTCGCGGCGTCGAAGCTGGCGGACGCGTCCGGCATCCGCCGCCTCGGCCAGACCGTGGCCGACCGCGGGTCCCTGGCCGCCAGCGTCGCCGACCTGCAGGACCCCCGCACGCAGCGCGAACTGCTCGCCGGTCGGGTCGACACGATGGTGGCCGAGATCGGCATGCGGCTGGCATCGGCCGGCAAGGACCGCGCTCGCGCCGCCCGACTGCTGAACCGCTCGCAGCACGAGCTCATCGAGGCGTCGAAGGCGCACGCCGAGCTCATGCAGTGGGACGCCTTCACCGAGGCGCTCGACGAGGTCACCGAGGGCGACACCCGCCGCGTGCTCGTGTGGCTGCGCGACCTGTTCGCGCTCGGTCTGCTCGAGCAGCACCTGGACTGGTACCTGCTGCACGGCCGGCTGTCGGCGCAGCGTGCCCGTGCGGTGTCGGCGTACCTCGATCGGCTCGTCGCCCGGGTCCGGCCGATCGTGCCGCAGCTGATCGAGACCTTCGGGTACGAGCCCGGTCACGTCCGCGCACCGATCGCGCTCGGTGCCGAGCAGGCCCGACAGGACGAGGCTCGCGCCTGGTTCGCCGCCGAGGCCGCCGCCGGCCGCCTGCCCGAACAGGAGAAGAAGCCCCGTCCGTGACGGACGAGCAGCCCCGACCGTGATCGACACGCGGCCGCGCCCGTGACGGGCGTGGCTGCGTCGGACGGCTAGGAGTCGGTCGGTGCGGACGAGGCCGGGCCGTCCGCGGCAGCCCCGCCACGCGCTCCGAGCGCCGCGCGCAGCTGCGCTTCGGCGTCGTCACCGGCAGCGGCGGCCTCGGCGTTCGCCTCGGCGACCGCACGCACGACCTCTTCGCGCTGGATCTTCACGCCGCGCGGGGCGTCGATGCCGATCCGGACGCCGTCGCCCCGGGAGTCGAGCACCGTGATGACGATGTCGTCGCCGACGAGGATCCGCTCGCCGACCTTCCGCGTGAGTACCAGCACCCGTTCAGCCTAGCGACACGACGGGGAGCCCCAGCAGGTCCACCGACCCGGGCGTGGCGGTCTCACCAGCACCGATTGCCACGACGCCGACCACGGGCAGCCGCGAGGCCACCGCGGACACCATCGCGGCCGAGTCCGTGGGCTTCCGCCCCACGTCGACCACGACCCACACCTGGTCGGCCTGCAGCGCGTCGCCGGTCGCCCGGTCGTCCCACGCGGCGACGGCGAGCACGGCGTGACCGTCACGGACACCGTCGGCCCGCGCCAGGATCGCCGCACGGCGGTCGGCGGCGTCCGTCGGCCGGAGCGCGCGCCGCACCGCGAAGAGCCCGGCAGCCGCGTCGACGTCGTTCGGCCGCCCGACCAGGAGCACCAGGTCGCCGTCCGCGGACCGTACGGCGGGCGCGGTGGACCGGGCCACCGGAGCAGGCGAGGGCGCGTCGAGGACGCGGGACGGGCCTCCCGACCGGGTCTCGACGAGCGTCTGCGCGTCGACGACCGGCTGCGCGACGGCCTCCGCCTGCGCGTCGACCACCGGCTGCGCGTCGACGGCGGCCTGGAGGCGCGGGTCGACCCCGGTCGGCACGCCCGGCTCGGACGCTGCGCGCGTCGGGCGCGGGGCGCTCGGCGTGATCCCGTCCGCCTGGAACCCGTCGAGCACCGACGCGAAGGCGTCGGCCCGCGTCGCCCTGGTGCCGTCGGTGCCGGCGATGCGTGCCTCGGCCGCCTCGGCGTCGGCGAGCAGCGCGGCGATGCCGACGCGCTGCACGGGCGAGTCGGCGATGACGACCCGGGCGGTGGGCTGGTCCCCCGGTTCCGGCACCTCGACGGTGGCCTCGACGTGCGCCTTGCGGAACAGCCCGCCGAAACCCGGCGTGGTCACGCGTTCGGCCGCGACGATCCGCGCACCCGCGCCGAACTCGGTCCGGACCGCGTCGCGGAGGGACTCGAGCGTGGCGCCGCTACGCTGCAATCGGGTCGGCGGCACGGACCACTCCCACGGTCTCGATGGTGGAGCCCGCGGCGGTGGCC
>Ga0265797_10005128_pt1 | contig 19380 bp, 19 predicted proteins | sample P2T30metagenome_FD_192433 | JGI IMG/M metagenome (GOLD analysis project Ga0265797, IMG submission 192433) | Plant litter microbial communities from East Loma Ridge, Irvine, California - P2 T30 | ecosystem: Environmental > Terrestrial > Plant litter > Unclassified | place: USA: California... | reverse complement strand
CGGCGGCGCCGCGCCTGCAGCTGCACCCGCAGAGGAGCCCGAGGAGGCCGCACCCAAGGTCGAGGAGAAGACACTGTTCAACGTGAAGCTGGAGTCGATTGAGGCTGGCTCGAAGCCCAAGATCATCAAGGAGGTCAAGGCAATGCTCGGCCTGAGCTTGGTGGACTCGAAGAAGTTTGTGGAGAGCGCGCCAAAGATGATGAAGGAGGGTGTGCCCAAGGAGGAGGCAGAGAAGATGATCGAGCTCATGAAGAGCTTGGGTGCGGTGGCCAAGATGGAGTAAGAGCTTGCACTCTGCTAGGTTGGAACGGTGTTGGTGGCATATAAGGGCGTTCACACCGATGTCTTGATACGCATGTTTTGGCGGGTGTAACATTGTAAAAATAAAGACTATTTTCATTGACCCATAACAGTTGAGACTATGGGAAGGATCAGAGACCATACGGTGTCAATTGAGCTAGCAGTGCATTTATGATGTGAGAACACAAGAATGTCTGAGAGCATACGCCAGCTTATCAGCTTATGTGAAGACAGACATGGGTGTTGGAGACTTTGCAGACACAATATTCGACCAGCAACTCGATCGTGAGATCATTAAGCTTGTTGAAGATCAGCAGTCGCAGCATGTGATCGTAGGTCTATAGTCTAAACCAGACAATAACAGAAGAAAGTGGGTTGGTTGATCAGTCCAAAAAGTGACACTCGAATCGTGCGGACATTGATGTCCTTACATCCATGACGGCAACACTGGTTCGAAAAAGTACTAACAACCACTCCCATGTGACTTGATTGCATAAGAATTGATACAACACACTTCTAATGATAGGTAATATGGCTCCTCGATCCCATGAGAACTCTTACGCCATTAAATGTTCGTTGTTTTTGAATAAATGTGATTGATGTTCCAATCCCATGACATTCCCTATGGGGTTACAAGGGTAGAAGACCCTCGCAACGCTTCTTGCTCCCTGCCTGAGCTCCGAGCTCGACCAAGAACATTACATTCTTGCGCATATTGAACGTACGCAATGCGCTCATGATAAACGACTAGCTCCATGTCGAGCTCTTCAACTTCACGTTCATCCGATGCGCCAGCCGTAGCATCATCTTCGCGCACGCCGCCCAGCTCATCTCCTGTCGCAGACTACACCTCCGACGACGACGACAACCTCGAGTTCCACGCGCAAGAGCTACTACGCGACGACCCTCTGCACGATGGTGCCATAGACGAAGACGTATCCTTCAGACGTAACACACAACGATCGAAGCCCTCTTTCGCATCGAGGTTTCTCTCCTCGCCCTTTTCCGGTGGGAGGAATGGCTCGACCTCACCAGCTGGGCGCAACCGCCCTCGCGGGAACACGGGACCTACGACGAACACGATTCTCTCATATCTGAACAGCAGCGCGGACGCTGGTATAGGACTACAGGACAGTAAGGATGCCTCTGGTCTTGACTGGTATGTCGAGGGCCCTGGAAGGCGTGTTGGTTACGACAACCTCACGGCGATCGATTGGATATATGAGTATAGCAAAGAGCGGATGCGCCTACAGCACCTGTTGACGAATGCTCCTGGTGTTTTTGGACAACTCAGAGTGCTCGCGGACTCCAGTCAGATATGGTTGATCCTTATTGCGACTGGTATTGCTGTTGGCGGCATTGCGGCAGGTATTGATGTCGCGAGTGACTGGATGGGAGACTTGAAGACTGGAGTCTGCAGCAATGTTGACAACGGAGGGAAGTTCTACTTGAACAAAACGTTTTGCTGCTGGGGCGAGGACAGCATGGCAGAATGCAAAGACTGGAGGAGTTGGGGCGCATTGATGGGCATTGGTAACAAGGCTGGTGGATACATCATCGAGTACATCGTCTTCATCCTTTTTTCTGTAAGTCATACAATCTATTCTAGCATACTCGAATGCGATACTGATCCGCCCTCAAGATCCTCTTCGCCACCGTCGCCTCCTTTCTTGTCGTACGCTTCTCGCCCTACGCAAAACAGTCTGGTATCCCAGAAATCAAGACTGTCCTTGGTGGCTTCGTCATCCGGCGCTTCCTAGGAGCATGGACTTTGGCTGTCAAATCTATCGGACTTTGCCTTGCTGTCGCCTCTGGCATGTGGCTGGGCAAAGAAGGCCCACTTGTACACGTCGCCTGCTGCTGCGCCAACATTTTCATGAAGGCTTTTCCCAGTGTCAACGGGAATGAAGCGCGCAAGCGCGAGGTGCTTTCAGCTGCTGCTGCAAGTGGTATCAGTGTCGCCTTTGGCTCGCCTATTGGTGGCGTGCTCTTCAGTCTGGAGCAGTTGAGCTACTACTTCCCCGACAAGACCATGTGGGCTTCGTTCGTCTGCGCGATGGTAGCAGCCGTTATATTGCAGGCTTTCGATCCGTTCCGAACTGGCAAGATTGTCTTGTACCAGGTCACCTATCACAGTGGGTGGCACGCATTCGAGCTGCTACCGTTCGCTGTCATTGGTGTGCTGGGTGGACTGTACGGCGCATTCTTCATCAAGCTCAATCTTGGTATCGCGTCCTTCCGCGCCTCCAACAAGAATCCATTCCTCAACCGCCCGATCTTGGAAGTCATGGCTGTCGCATTGCTCACAGCTGCCATCAGCTTTCCGGTGACCTTCCTCCGTGCTCAGACCTCCGAGCTGGTAGAAGCTCTGTTTTCGGAATGCAAAGACGTTGCATCTGATGAACTTGGTCTCTGCAAGTCGGGCGTTGCGAATACAGGAGTGCTGCTGCTACTCCTTTTCTCATCACTCATCGGCTCATTGCTTGCCTCGTTCACGTTCGGTCTGCAAATCCCTGCAGGCATATTGCTCCCTAGCATGGCTGTTGGCGCTCTCTTCGGTCGCTCCATCGGCCTGATCGTGGAGCTTGCCCAACAAAGCCATGCCAAGTCAATTGTCTTCGCAGCCTGCGAGCCAGACAAACCATGTGTGACTCCTGGGACATACGCCGTTATCGGTGCCGCAGCCGCCCTCGCTGGAGCAACGCGCATGACCGTCTCTATTGTGGTCATTATGTTCGAGCTCACAGGCGCACTTACATATGTTCTTCCAATTATGATTGCTGTCATGCTTGCCAAATGGACCGGCGACGCCATCCATTCGCAAGGAATCTATGAGTCTTGGATCCAACTCAACGGCTATCCCTATCTGGACCAAACCTCGCAGTCGCCTGTGCCAGACGTCCCGATCAACCAGCTAATGACCCGCGTCGACGATATTGTTATCATCCCAGCTACCGGCCACACCATCGAATCTTTGCGAAACCTGCTGCAAGAGCACCGTTTCCGTGGCTTTCCCATCACCGCATCGCACAGCGACCTAACACTCCTCGGGTACATTTCGCGCACGGAGCTCACCTACGCTCTATCCCGCCTAGACACCGATCTGCCGGATTCCACGGAGGCATTCTTCACACATCAAGCTCTTGCAGATCCTACCACCACAGTCGACTTGCGGCCTTGGATGGATCAAACACCCATCACGCTCAACGAACAGGCGAGCTTGATGCTCACGAGCGATATGTTCCAGAAGATTGGCCTGCGTTATATTATATTTGTATCGCGCGGTGAGCTGAAGGGCTTGATGACGAAGAAGGACTTGTGGCTTGTACTCAACGGAGGGGATACGTCGCGTGCTGGACATGAGGGTGGCGTTTTAAGGGAGCATACGGAAGATGAGGGAGAGGATCATAGAGGTCTGCTGGGCGAGGACGAGCGAGACACATAGCTGTATTCGTATGATTGTTTTTTTCTCAAGCAAAGAATCAGAGCCGTACCCACAGATCAAGTTGCTTCGCAGCAAAAGGATTATGCAAGATGCATTGAGGTTCAATATGGCAGATCCCAATGGCAGATCCCCGAATGCCAAGACCTTTCTTTTCGCGGCCATCTCAACGTCGCGTGTCGGCCAGGCCATCGGACATTACGACGATGTCCATCTACCCATCTCAAGGACATGTCCATTACAACAAGATCTTCTCAATTCAAAATCAATATTCGAGGCTTGATTTTGAGACGTACACAAATCGCAATTTGGCCAATTCACACGCGTCCACTGCTCCTCCGATCGCACCAACCGCATCATACTCCATCGATCATTTGGCCGCGAGGAATTGCCACAAAGGCCCACAGAACGAGTAAACCCTTCGAAGAAGAAAGTCTTCCTGATTACGAGCCCGAACAATTCTATCCGGTCAACATCGGTGACACCATTAACTCGCGCTACCATGTGATTGGCACGCTCGGCTTCGGCGCCAATTCCACAGTATGGTTTTGTCGTGATCTCTCGTATGGCTCAGATAACCTACTATCCCTACAGTGCGACCAGCTCATCAGTGATCTAGCGACAGCAAGTATGTTGTGTTGAAGGTGTACGTGCGTACTCCTCCTGGGAAAGTGAACCGCGAAATCTCCTTTTACAAGCATCTTTACACCATATCCACATCACATCCTGGATTCCAACGCATCCGTCATGCTATCGATATGTTCACCCTCGAATGTTCCGGCGGCGATCTTCATGAGTGTTTGGTCCATTTGCCGCTTCAAACCACATTGTTCGCGTTTCAAAGACCAGGCGGCAAACCTCGCCCGTTCCCCGAAGAGCTTGTGAAACCTGTGATACAAAACCTCCTCGAGGCTCTCGACTTCCTGCATACTGAAGTGAACGTTACTCATTGCGGTATGGACCCTGCCATAGCGTGTGAGACGAGTCCACTGACATGCATCACGCAGATTTGAAGCTTTCGAACATAATGCTTGGCGTCGAAGATGAAAGTGTCTTTGTAGATTACGAGCAGGCGGAGAACTCAAGACCATCTCCAAGAAAAAAATGTCGGCCAAGATCGGAGAATATATGCATCGAGACCTTTTAGAAACCCACACAACCACGCATACGACGCTCCCATCCTTTGCGATTTTGGTGAAGCTCGCATAGGAATCGACCACGCCCATGTGGACATACAACCTGAAATCTACAAGGCTCCGGAAGTGCTGATGGAGGCTGGATGGACGCATTCCGCAGATATCTGGAACGCTGCTTGCTTGGTAATGTCGTCCCCGATCTTTGTGTGCTTAAACAATGCTGACTTGAGGAGTTATGGGAGATGATCGAAGCTAAGCATCTGTTCGACGGGTACGACGAGGAAGGTTTCCACAACCACCGTTGTCATATGCATGAGGTTGTATGCCTACTAGGAGAACCACCATCGACATTCCTCCAACGGAGCCCGCACACGTGGCGCCTCTTCGATGACAATGGTAAGCCCCCAGTCAAACCATATCATTTCCACCAAAGCAATCAAACTGATGTGTCTCATAGGAAGATGGAAAGCCCAGCCATCGATCAACGCCATGCCACTGCATACCAGAACGAGACAGTACAGTGGACAAAGTCAAGATGAATTTCTGGATTTCATGAGCTGCATGCTTCGCTGGCTTCCAGAAGAACGATGGACTGCCCATCAGCTTCTTCAGCACAGCTGGCTCAGCGACATTAACTGAACCTTGGTGCATCTAGAGAATGATATCGTGTCAACGACTTGATGCGAACCACCTTATCCACCAATGACCTGCGAGGCCGTAACGTACGTCTTTCGAAATAACATTGCAATCAAGTCTTCAACGAACCAAGAGGTCTCCAACTCTGCAACAACCGAACGACACCATCCCATCGCTCCTCTTCAGCTCCTGCCAGCACCTGTGGCCCTTTCGATAGCAGCAGCTACTTCGTCATCCTGTTTGAGCTGGTCCCAGTCGTTGGCGGCCCGGTTCAGAGCGTGGGTATCACTGGAGTCGGCAAGCCAACGCTGCATACGAACGTGGCTCGGGTGGACCGCAGGCATGTTTCTTTCATGGTTTGCGAGGTTCTCAGATGTCAGTCGCAACGGAGTCGAACCAGATGTGCTCTCTGACCCTTCTTTGGTTTTTGGGGGCTTCTGGACCGACATGGCTTGAGGCTGAATGTATTAGGCGTATCAGTCATGTGATCACCGGAGCAAAGACCGGTATTACTACAGAACATACTCACGGATCTGTGATCGTTGGTTCACCGTAACCTAGGGCAAGCTGCAAGTCGATCTGCTTGCGATGAAGAATATGGGAATGTGAGAGATGAGATTCGAACAATCTTGAGCGCAGCGCCGCATCTTATACCTACAATGACTACTTCATGGACTCTGATCGAGGATTGCACCTGCCTTGTCAACTGCGCACAGTGTGCACTTCTTCCTGTGTCTCGGAACGCAGACACCGCCACACTAAAAGAAAAGACCTAGCACACATCTTGTGTTTCACTCGCTAGGGGAGAGCGTACCGAAAGCGCACATCGAGTGCAAAAAAAGTGCAGCTTTCTGAACAAACACCGAGGCACAGTTGCCTGCAAGAATTAACCATCCCGCGTCAAGATCAAATATCCCACGTCTCGGGTGCTCTCCACGCGCGTGCCACTGTACAGGTACGGCCTCCAAGCCCGCGTCAAACATCCAAGCTCCCGCGAGGGCTGCACGACTGGTCGGCAGTCCCTTGCCTGCCGGCACACACCAGCCGGCATTCGATCGTGCTCTTCGCGCCTATTAATTGACGGCTCATTTCCTATTGGGCCGCTTCATCATACGCAGCGCTGTAACGTGGGACCGACCGGTATACTGCGAACTTTTGTTGTTCGCGTTCTACGTGTTCATATGAGGTAGCTATCACCAAACCTCGAAGGTCTCCTGTCCGACAATTGACTGACAATGTCTGCTTTGCGGAATTTTGTACTTGTAATTGTTGGATCCTGCAGCGGATCGATGCGTTCCATGCCTTCCGATGCGAACTCGAAACAATCGCGCGGCTATCCATCGCCAATGTACTCCATTTAAAATGCGACCTGTTCATCCAACACCGAAAATATCGAGTTATCCAGCCCCAGGATGTGGCGCCTTTAAGGGGCGTAGGCGCAGGGTTTATTCCGTGGCTGCATATAAGCGCTAATCGAAAACGACACATCGCTCCATCCGAGTGCCGGGTGCTGAAGATTTGCATGCTGCCTTGATACGCTCGAACTTGCACTTGTGCAACTTTTGGCATTGGATCCTATTGGCCACAATGCTTGTATGAAAAGCGGCATGCCGGGGCGCAGCTTCTTTGGGCTCTCGCTGCACGATCAATTAGGCGAGCGCATCCGACGTCACCCACGCGAGCCTGTTTGCCTTTTTTCTAGAATCTGCGCCGGGGATGTACACCCGCAGATGTTGAGGCGGCGATCTGGGGGATTGTGTGACTGACACAGCTTTCAACTCGGCTGATTTAGATGAGTACCCTTCCAAAGGAGCATGTGCCGTGCATGTGGGAAAGTAGGTCATGCTCGATCCGTTTAGTGTAAAAGCCGAAGATCATTGTCTTCAGTTGGCATCTGCTTCTAGAGCTATCATGATGTCTGGAATACCCATACGACGTGGTTGTTCAATTTGCAAAAGACGAAATAGCACTCACCTTGAGCAGTATGGTGAAAGAGTGGGGGGATGTCCAGGCGGACATATGCCGACATTACGCTGACGGGAAGCCGCTTAAAGTAGTGCAAGGGATACTGCAGCGAGAAAGAGGGTTCACAGCATCGTAAGTTGACGTCGCGCTATTGTTACACCAAGCTGATCATTGATAGAGAACGAGGGTACCGCCACATGCTGAAGAAGTGGAAAGTCAAGCGCGTTGACAAAGAACGAGATCGCAACACCCACAGTCCGCCTACCGACCAAGGAGTGCTGCCAACTGCCTATGACATCGACCAGAGCAGAGTCCCGCAGTCTGGCATGCACGTGACTACGCATCAGCAACAACATGTACGCATTCATGATGACAAAAGAATTACGGAGCGTCGCCGACAACGAAACCCAGAATTGTCGCTGCCACGCGACGGCAAGTTCGACAACATACTTCAGGAGATCTGTGAAGCGCCACCAGCATGTTTGCCCAAGGGATTCCTGGGCAAAGAAGACATCCGAAGCAGCGGCAGTACTCTGCCGCATTACGTTGCTGCGAGAGGTCGGCTGGAAACTGTGCTGCTGGAAGTCATGCTTTCCTCTACTTATCATGGCTACTCTGTTGACACGCTTGACGAGGCCGGATTCACTGCACTACACATTGCTGTTAAATACGACCGCATCGAAAATGTCAAACTCCTTTTGGAAGCCGGGGCACAGTTTGATACACCGAACCCTTACGGCGAACTTCCCTTGCACGTGGCTATCATATCTAGCAAGGATCCTGACTTGGTCGACAAACTTCTATTTCGCCACTGCGATAGCATGGACATACCAATCGTGGGATCTTCGGAGAGAGCTGGTCAAACTGCGCTCGATTTAGTGGTCGAGCGAGCTTTGCGAGAAGTACCAGCATCTGGCGACGCAGTCTTCACACCAAGCATCCATCGAATGCTCACCGCTGTCCTCTTGCGAAGTACGGGTACTCTCGATAACCCAGAGTTTCTTCAAAACCACGCTCGTACGAACCACACGATGTTCCTACGAGCAATCATCGCAATCAAAAGGTTATGGCCCCTTGGAGCACAACGTCTCGTGGTCACCATGCGGCATGCTTTGCGGTTAGAGTGCAAACGACGTGACTGGACTTGTCGCTGCGATGCACACTTGGACCACCTACTATCGTCCGCACCACAGGGTCCCATCTCTACGAATTTTAAGCCAGGTCCCTCCATGCGATTTTGAAGCCAGATCTATTACCTAATCGACTGCGAGGAGTAATCATTCAAGCCTTAAAAAAGCTCAACCGGCGCATTATATCGTCGATTGCTCTCACCTCCGCTCCCGGACGGCGTTCAATGATGACCAATAAATTTTCTTGTCATTTTCTGGAACACACACATGAGCAGATTTGAAGAGCGAATGCTTACAGGGTATGCCTCGCGAGCGGACACAGACATGTCTACACTTCTCTTTCAGTGACCACTAAGCATCTGAAGTACTCTGACGAAGACTTGTTGATTGTTTCATAATATGCATCGCTAAAACCAAAAGGGTATCTAATCCATTCCTATCCAAAAATGCCAAACCAAGACCCTGCTCATAACACAGACAAACTTCCCAAAACATCATTCACTATCCCCTGCGTCTCCCCCAGGATCTGGTTGATCAGATCCCCAACTCCGAGCATATCGCCCGCAGCCTTAGTATCACCGTTCGTCATGTTCAACGCCCGCACGCTGTCCCAGTGTCCTGCACCGACGGACTCGAGCTGTGCCATCTGCGAGGGCCAAGGCGTAGGCGGATCTTTGCTGGGGCTTGAAGGGGCTTGTGCTTCGGTTGTCGGTTTGTTGTCGTTGGTGTTGTTGCTTTCCGGGACAGCGGTAGTCGTCTGATTTGAAGTTGAAGGTGAAATTGAAGGCGCCGGCACCTCCGCATTCTGCTTGTTCGCAAACATAGCGATAACATCCCCCAACTCCTTCACCCACATCCACGGATACTGCATCCCATCTCCCGTACCGGCGGCCCAATACTCCCAGCCCACCGCACAACCGAAAGAAGCGTGCTTCGCTCCCAGACTACCCACGACGGACTTGAGCGTAGGCAACTTCACAAACCCACTTCCACCATCACCAGGATTCGTCAAAACGCCCATAACGATACGATCAGCAGACCATCCGCCCTCAGAAATAATCTGGTCATACATGGTCGTGCTGCTCGCATCGCCCCAGCCATTGTAGAACTGAGCGTTGTACCAGCTGACTAACTTGCCGTTCGGGCGAGCAGGTTCGATCGCTTGGTCGTCCATGTCGTGTTGCGGGAAGCCGTGGAGGCCTGAGCCGTTGCGAAGGAGAGCAGAAGCGACGGGAGCCATTGTTAGGATGAAGTCGGTTCCGAGATCGGTGTTTAGTTGGCGGAGGAGGCGGAGCGGCATGGAGATGGGCACGGATTCTTCGATGTCGATGTCAAGGCCTTGGATGTTGTGTTCGCGGAGCATGGCGAGGAGGGGATCATAGTAGGCGTGGAACTGGGAGCGGGTTTGTTTAGTTGTGTTGTTTGGGTTTTTAGTGAGAGGGTTTGGGGTTCGATTGATACTTACGGATGCGTCGTCGCCGCTTAGGCGTTCAAATGTTCCTCGTGCGGCTCCGCCGAGCATCATCATTACTTTGAGGCCGCCGGCTTGGAGTTGCTTGACTTCGGACCAGAGGGTGTCGTACATGGTGTCGTTAGGGTGGTGCTCGTTGAGTGTGATGTCGCCGGGTTGTTCGTTGAGATGAACAGCTGATAGTAAGATGTGTGTGACTCCAGTGTTCTCGTTCAGCAATGGTAATAGTGATAGTGGTCCTCCATCGACGGATCGGAATGTTTGGATATAAGCCACCAGTCGTGGAGGTGCAGCAGCAGCGACAGCGTTATTGGTTTCCCGAGTCTGAAGTATCGGATGTGGCAATGCCCATGTTGTGGATGTGGAGGCGAGTAATGCTGACAATAACACCTTGAAGGAAGGCATTATGTAGGGCCCTGTCGGCAATCTAGTGCTTAGAGTCGATCTGTCCTTGCGTATAGGCTACCAACGACGATATGCAACAGACCCGAACAGAGCAAACCAATTGTATAAACCGCGTGAAGATCGTATGATGTTTCCTACTCATCGATGCCAGCAGAAATCTCCTCTATATACCCAACTCCTCCCGCAGAGCCATATTCCACCTAACCTGCCTCCCTGTCTCTCCTCGCCTAAACCACAAGCCTCCCTACCACCGCCTATACGCCCCAAGACAACATCGCTCAGTAGGCAACGCCGACCGTAACGCACATCGTAAGGGGCAAAAGCCACTATCGCCAATAGCCGAGCACTTGGCTTATACTTGCCGTATAGTTGGCTTGCTGATATATCCAAGAATAGCCATAGAACTCTAACTGCGTAAGGAGTTGCTATGCGGTTGTGTAAAGTCCCGTTGCGTAGGCGGCGGCCACGGCTTGCACGGCTGGCCGTTGGAGTTCTTCGGCTGGGAGACGATGGATGTCTGAGACAAAAGAGCTGAGACGAAACCTTAAAAGTCGGAGAGTGTCGGCCGACTTGCTTTGCCTCCTAAACTCGACAATAATGATTACTGGGGAGGGCGAAGTATGATACTGCTCTTACAAGAGTCGATAAAGCTATCTATTGCAAATTGATTGGACGGCCCACCCTAAATAAGACGCCTTGATGTAAACATCATGGATTAGCATATGTAGGACATGCTTCCGTTTACAGTACTGTACTCCATCTTCAAGCATGTCCACATGCATCACAATTACAATTTGTCTAACTTATGGCTCAGTGTTACAAGCCATTACTTTCAAACTCGGCATTGGTCCAGTCTTCGAGTTCCTGAGCCAGAGTCACGTTACCCAGAATCGAGTAATTGTACTCCTTCAGCGAAGGATTGTAGAACGCTCCGTTCCTGATGTCTTTCTTCGGTGCTGTGCTAGCCCACAGCTGTGCCCGTGCTCCTTGTTGGACATTCGTGAGGACCCAGCCGGCGAGCACATTGAGCACAGCGCCTACATATGGCCTTCGCTTTCGGAAGTTGTCGAGAATACCAGTGTTGACTGCGCCAGGGTGTAATGCCACGAAAAGAACGCCGTCAACCTGTTGCGCCAAGTTGTAAGTATGGTAGTAACCTGCGAGCTTCGACTGGCCATATCGAGCGAAGCTACCGACGTCGGAGAGATCAGTCTTGACTTTCGCGAGTAACAAGCCTTCTGGTGGTGCTTGTCTGAACGCTTCAGAGTTGACATCGATCACACGTACGTCACTGCCAGGCAGTGCGGCTGTCTGCTGGAGGATGGGAAGGAGTAGTCGGGTGAACAAAGCTGGCCCCATGTAGTTAGAACCGAAGTGCACTTCGTAGCCATCTTCAGTCAAACCGACAGTTTGAGCCATGCCTCCGGCGTTGTTCATGAGGATGTCCAGGCGATCCGATTGTGCTGTGAAGACTTTTGCCGCTATTTGCACGGACGAGAATGATGCCAAGTCCATTTCTATAAATGTGATCTTGCCCTTTATCGCAGGTGTCGCATTCTCAATTTCCGCAATTGCTGCATTGCCCCTTGCGGCGGTCCGCGCACTGAGGAAGATTCTTGCAGGGTTGTGTTTGGCAAGCTGATGAATGCTCTCTTTGCCTAATCCACTGCTGCCTCCGGTGACGATGATGACTTTCCCGGACAGATCCGGAATGTCGCGGTCTGGAGTGAAGCCCATGATGGCTATGCAAGATTCTGAAGAAGATTAGATGACAGGTAGACGGAGTGCTACAACATCTGATGGTGAGACGAGAATGTGGTACGGTACTGCGGGGGTTTGGCGCTTCCTGTTCGTTGTACTTGAGTGAGGACAAACGGCTGCTTTGATATACTCTACAGCTACCTGTAATTTTGTCATCGAAGCCAAAGCTTAGGTTCGGCTAGCCCATCATTTGAAACAATCAATGAAGAACATAGTGGCGAGATACCCTGAACGCACGCTGAGATGAGCTAGGCACGATGAAGATTTGACGGGTTTCTATCAAACCACACTATAGGAAAGCAGTAATGTTGCTGGCGATACTCAATGAGATTTTCGATGAATGATCTCGGAATTTGATGAGCGTCGGGTTTAGACTTGACATGATTGCTCATATACAGTAATAAAGTTTCCTTAGACAAGCGAACGTTATCTACGCAAACTATGACCCCTTGCACGTGCCTTGTCATATTCGAGTTCACATACCATCCACCACAGGGTTCCAAAACACGTTCCTTGGGTCCCAAATGCCTTTCAATCGCCTGATCTGTTCAAGTATCTCGTGGGGCCAGATCTCTATGACATCGACATCGCGGTTCAAATTGGCAGCGAATCCGTTGACCCTCTCTGCGCCGCTTGACCGATCTCCCAGAAGATCAAGCATTTCTCTGCCCCATTTGCGGCACGCTCCCTCGTTGTTAGAGTCCTTCCACCATGGTACCGCCTGGGCAAATATCGCTCTTTCTCTAATCGTTCGCGGGAAAAATTTCTCGTTGCTCTGGTCTTGTGCACGCATGGCGGTAGGGTCTCGAGCGCTGACAACAAAGTAGGAAGCTGCTTCTGCGCCCGGAACCTCCTCTCCAAGCCGAAGCCAGTGCTCGAAACCAGCTTGAATCTTTTCGCTGGTGATACTGTGTGCCCAGGTCGAGTAGTTGGTTTTGTAATCACCGTGCCGGTTCAAGACATCAGTTGCCGCGTTCAGGTCTGCGAGGTTTGCGAGAGCCGTGTTGGCCACAGTAGCTTTCGTAACATAATTGGGATTGAATGCAGCTCCAAATGCCTTTTCAGCAGACGACGCTGACCCGAAGTACGTGAGGATCAACATAAGGACTGGTGCACCAGGGCGAGGCGCAGAAGGTGGTGCGCGCAGAGACAATAGAGCTGTGCTCATCTGAGGCGACGGATCTGATAGCTCGACGAACAATTTGGCTGCAGTATCGATGGCAGATGGAGGAAAGATCATGCGGTGTGTCCAGACCTTGCCATCGGTGAGACCGAGGCCAGAGATGCGCCAGGCCTTCAAGGTGATGGAAGTCACAACGCCAAACCCAAATCCTGCACCACATATCACATTGTATAGATCTTTCTCATCACCTGGAGAGTCGGGAGACAGCGTGAGAAAAGTACCCGAGGCAGTCAGAATCCGAACAGCCAGCAGGTTATCGATCGCTAGCGAGTGAAGGCCATTGACGGCGGAGCTGCCACCTCCAAGAACATAGCCTACCTGCAGAGCGAAGGGTTCAAGTCAGCACAGTGTCTCAGCCATTACATTGGCTCGCGGTCTAGCTTCAAACTTCGTACTGCTCGCCCTACCGCTGAGAGGCTAGTACGGAGTCTGAACCTAGATCGCGAGATTGGGCTGCACCCTTCGTTCACGTACCATGCCCACGGCATTGGAATTTGGATGACCTGGTATCATCAGCGAGATATCGTGCTAGACGATTGATCGATAACATACTGGTGTACCACCCTTGCTTAGCAAGCTCACTGCACATGCGACCAGCCACAACTCCTCCACCAATCTTGACACGTCCCAAGGTTTCGTCAAGCTCCAAGGTATCGAACCTCTTCAAGTCAAGGTAGATGCTCTGCTCGTGAACAGGAAGAAAGCTGCCATGCTTTCCACCTGTTGCTAGTACTTTCAAGTCGTTTTGTGCAGCAAAGTTGACGACCGAGACGATGTCCTCTTCTGTAGAAGGCACGACGATAATAGCGCACCCGTTTGGCGATAGACCCGTGTTTGACCAGCGCGAGATCTGGCCCTGAGTCGAAAAGATCACCTCCGAGGCCGACGAGAGTGTAGGAAATGCGGCAATGCTCTCATTTGATACCATGATGATTATAGACCAAAATTCAGAGTTCGGATGTGTCTGGTCAAGTAGAAGATGAGGATTGAAGAGTCAGTAAAACAGGCCCTAACTTGAATGGCAAGCTGACAAGCTGACGTGTTGTCCTTCGCGGCTGAAATCGGAGGGAATACTAAAGTCCGGCAAGAGTAACACGTAAGCAATACAGCTGGCGAGCAGTTTACCCTCAAAGATGTCTGCATCTCGCAACTTCTACGCAAAGGTACTTTGAAGGTGAAACTGGCCGTACTCTGTGCCGGTTTTGGAGCGCCGACCACGCTTCCAAGCTGGGTCTTTTCGGCTCGGCTTTTGGGAGTCGAGGCCCGTGGACCATTAGCATGGGATCAAGGAACAGTACGATGGCATGATGAATACTACATGGCTCAACTCGGGTGTGGCCATTGTTGATGCCAGAGCCGACGTTCAGCTCGACGCAGCATATCGTTGTGAGCAGCGAAGTTCACGATCGCGTTCCAGATTGATTCGAGCCGAGCTCAGTGGCAGTGCATTACGCACTGTTAGATGGGGGCGTTCGGTTGTCCCGCTCCTGCCTTGTCAAAATACAGTAGATAGCTGTGTCAGCGGCCTTCTCTGGTTTTGGATTTGCAGAACAAGGAACAGCACTTCCGGCGTACGGCGGCTTTTCACCGCACCTTGGCGCACCGCCCATCATCGCTTGCAGAGAAGGAGGGCGGAGCATCGCTCGGAACTGCACCTATGGAATTACTAGCGGACTAGATACTGTATCTTTCCACCAGACAGGAACAGCGACCTCAGGTCACAGCATGTGTAAGAGTTTCGATGGAAGACTCTGCTGATAGCGTACCCAACAGCCAAAGAGATTTACAACCTAAGCGTATCACTGTACTAGAGGTAAACTCCATGCAGAAGTCTTCACCCTCAAACACGAATCGCATTCGCGAACATAGTGTGGAAGCAGTCGTAGCCGGGTTGCATTCATTGTTACTGCTGCGCCTCGCTCAGCAAGCGAGAATCTTGTCAAGTCCACTCAGTGTATCTTTTCTTAACCACACAAATGTATTATCTTACTTGCAGGATCATGGCTACGACGCCACCGACGGTATGTTGTATGGGCAAAGGATTGGAGACGTCCGAAATGACCGTACGGGCGAGAGCTGTTCATTGCACAGCCGCGGTGATGGTACTATATGTTCGCCTGCGGTTGACGAGTTCCTCCTTGAGGTATATTTGTACATCCATCCACCTGGCGCTTTGTTATTCCAGGCTTCACATAGCCAGGTACGAACTAGTCTGATAGATCAAATTGATCTTCATGATGACGGACACGAGGAAGGGCACAACGATCTCCCGCTACCGATCGAAGCGTCAGAAGAGTCGGGTCATCACCAACAACGGCGACACGGCTGTATCACAGTCAGCACCAATAAGTGATATGCCAAGGATGGCCAGTCTGGCGGAAACAGATTCGACGCGTGCAGTGAATGGCGTCAGAGTGATCGCAACTCATCCAAACAACGATCAGACGGAGACAGGTACGATTCCTGAGCAGGTCGATGCGTTGCAGCGTCACGTCTCGAACACCTACCCTTGAAGCTAAACATAAAATGCTGATTGCGCTACAGTTCATGCTCCATCAGAGACATTGCAAGATGCACAATCCGATGCGGACGCTCGAGGACACGAAGGCGCGGCCACCGATGGACCTGCAAACAATCATATTGATGGTTTAGCACGATCCTCCGAGAAGACCCACAGTACGTGTGCAGTACGAACCCGCTCGCTCCATTCCATCGAGCAGAGTCCGAGCCATCTACAACAGATAGCGCCCCGACATCAAGACCGGCCACCAAGATCTAGTGAGATCAACGCTACGACTGTGCCCAAAGCGCGCCGTGTTCCCATCAGCGATAATGAAAAGCGTATCGGTTGCTTTAGCATCTTCAGACATGGGACTCAGCACCGTGCAGAACCAAGCCCTGCGACTAAGGCTGTGCTTTGCAAATGCACGAGGCATTCGGCTGAGCGGTTCTGCTACACATGTAGCGAAGATGCATACGTTCCAGACAAGGTCAGCCTTGTAAAAGATGTCAATTCAGAGGAATCCAGGTCAACGGACGCACAAGAATATCGATATGTGAAGAGACGTGGATCAAGTTTACCTTCCGAGCTGCCCAAGCAAGAGGCCGGCAATCATTTTGAGGTTGATACATCTTCAAGAGATTGGCGACTACTCGAACATGCAGACTCGGCCGCGATTTCTCCGCCAAGTGTTCCTAGCAATCCCTCGTTGAGGAGCCCATACGATATGAGACACGGAGCTGTACAGCCTCGGTATTTCTGTGTCAACGGGGTGCCAACGTACCATCAGATCACCTCAACTAGTCCGATGCGCCAGAGTTCCACCCGTTGGCGTGCTAGTGGCATTGTCATCAGCTCCAGTCCACCGACTGCACGCTCTAGCTCGACCATTTCCACAAGCACTCATAACAGCCGCAGACCACTCGTAGACTTGACTCCTCAATATCGACCTCCGCCTCAGCACAGACACAAGGGACAAGGCTATTACCCCGAGCAACTTGGCTCGGGTAAGTTGGTCGACTATGCCACGTCGCTGAAAAAGGAGGCGAGCTTTCCTTGAATGGTTTCATTAATTGTTAGGTCAGCTTACGAATTGCGAAGCTCTCCTAAATCAATCGCAATATACTTTTGTGTCATCTCATCGTCTGTCAATCCGTAACTGGCGGGCCGTATCGCTGGTGGGTGGAGTCGCGGCCAGATTTGGCCGTATCATAATGCTCCCGGGGAACTCCGTTGCAATGCATTTGCTCATCAGATTCACCCACTCCTCAAATGTCTTTCCCTAAGACCACAAGCTCAAGTCCATCCGCCATAAGTCCACCGCGATGGTTGCCATAAGGAAACTCCATCGTCTGGCCTGTAGGTTGATATCCGTTCTTTCCATACCAAGCTCTTAGCTCGACTCTCGAATTGACAACATTGAACTCCATCCGCTTTGTATCCCACCTCTTTTTAGCGAAGTCTTCGGCGTGTTTGAGAGTTGCTAGTCCGTAGCCACGCGAATGATGTTTCGGGTCAACAGCAAGCATCGCTAGCCATGATTTTGCCGGTATGCCTTCGGTCTTCGGGCAAGTTCCTGGTGCCTTGAGCAAGCAGACCGCTATCAGCTCGGGTGAGCTTGCTTTCGTCCCTATCAGAATTGGCGTTGATGGACTGCTAATCGTGTTCTGTACATCCTTTTCGGAAAGCATGTCTGTTCGCTTATCTTGGTCGTCGGTAAGCCACGTTTGACCTGAAGGCTCACTTCGAAAGGCGGTATTGATCAGAGCTGCAACCTCGGCGGCCTGAGCCAAGTCCGCAGTAGTAAATATCAAAGACTCGTCCATAATGATAGCCGTAGGTATAGGTGTCCTAGGAGATTTCGGGTATAGAAACAGAATGCAATATCTACGATCTTGTCTAGTAGAGCGAAGCAGAAGAAGGTGAAAGTAAATGTATCGCGCTCTCTACTTAGGATATTCGAAGAGCTAGCTTATCTAGGCGCTTACTAGTCTATCTCGCTAGGAGATCGGTTAGGTAGTAGACTAACTATCGCGAGTAGTATAGTCTCGCCTAATATAACCCTACCTAGTATAAGTTATATAATTATACTTTTTAACTAGACTCGAATCTACGACTACCTCTATCTAAAGGCTTTAATCTATAGTTAGATATTATAGATTCGAGTTAGATTAAGAGTAATATTACTCTTATCTCTATTAGTATAATAGAAACTTATTAGTTAATATTAAGGATAAATCTAGAATTATTTCCTTTCTATTAAACCTCTATAATAGTATATAAGTCTATATAGCTATACTAAACTACTAATATAAAATCTAACTACTACTAGACTAGCCTATAAGACTACTAAGAATTTAGTAATTTAGTATATATAGATAAAGACTTATAATATATAAAGATACTTTTAAATAGTTAAAGGATTATAGATAGTATTATACTAAAGTATTCTTTAAACTATAGTACTAACTTACTAAAAGACTTTAGTAATATTATCTTTTATAATATAGAAAGTAATTACCTTATAATATATTTAGTAAAATTCTAAAGATATATTTTACTAGTAAGAATTAAAGTTAATAGAAAAATCTATAAAGCTAAAAAGCTAAATTATAATTTAGATTATAATCTCTTAATTAATAGAAATTTAGTTCTAAACTTTAATCCTAAGTAGCTAGATAATATTATTAAGAGATATCTAAATAGGAGTTTTAAAATCTAGCTAATAAAAAGCTATATCTTACTAATTAGTATAAGCTTAGATTTAATATCTTAAACTAAAGTAATTAAGAATATAGATTAATTAAATAATAATATAGAATATTAATAGCTTCTTTAATTATAATCTTTTAATAAGCTATTTAATAGATAGAGCTAGAGAAAGTATAAGCTTAGATTAGCTTATTAGAAGATTTAATACTTTAAATTTTAAGAGAATAGAAATAAGAAAAAAAATATAATAAATATAAAGAATAATTATAAGCTATTAAAGATAGATACTTAGATATCTAATAATATAATAGATTTGATATATAAGAGTTTAAAGTATCTAGCTCCTATATTAATATAAGCTTAAATTTATTTAGTATAAGTTATTTATATAATCTTATTATAAGAGTACTAAAAGATATAATCTATCTAACTATTTATTACTAACTTTCTAAATATTAATTTTCTTAATTCTTATAATAGAAATATAATTTTAAAAAGAATATCTAGCTTTCTAGAATTAAAGTTTAGTACTAAAATCTCTTTAAATTATAGATATAATTTTAGAATATAGTAGAATTAACTATTTAAGTAGTAAAGTTCCTTCTTCTTCTTTAATATTAATTATAATCTTTATCTAATAATATAATAGTATTAGAAAGAGCTAATTAGTAGATAGAGCTATAGTTCTTATATTTAAGATTTAATATAATCTTAGTATTAAAATAAGAGAGATTACTAT